>ENA-UOOR01000030-UOOR01000030.1-fermentation-metagenome-genome-assembly--contig:-NODE-30-length-196737-cov-17.770218_pt1 | contig 196737 bp, 192 predicted proteins | sample MGYA00245780_ERZ724029 | MGnify/ENA primary metagenome ERZ724029 (study PRJEB28704, sample SAMN03018315) | fermentation metagenome | biome: anthropogenic terrestrial biome; feature: soil...
TTGTTCCATGCAGCAATATACTTTGGATCTAGCTTTAAAGCTTTATCAAAACATTTCAACGCTTCTTGACACATTCCAAGATCTGACAGTGCATTCCCTTTATTGTACCATACGTAAGGATGTTCTGGATCTATTTCTAGAGCTTTATTACAACATTCCAACGCCTCTTGATATCTTCCAAGATTTAATAGTGTAGTGCTCTTATTGATCCATGTACCCATATTCTTTGGATCCAGTTTTAATGCTTTATTGTAACATTCCAACGCCTCTTGATATCTTCCGAGATCTGATAGTACATTACCTTTATTGTTCCATGTACCCATATTCTTTGGATCCAGTTTTAATGCTTTATTGTAACATTCCAATGATTCTTGGTACCTTCCGAGGCTTTTTAATGCAATACCTTTATTGTCCCATACATCAATATAATTTGGATCCAGTTTTAATGCTTTATTATAATACTTTAAAGCCTCATGATATTTCCCAAGATTTCCAAGGGTAGTTCCTTTGTTATATAATGCTTTTTTATGTTTTGGATCCAGTTTTAATGCCTTATCATAGCATTTTAATGCTTCATCATAACGTTCCAGCTTAAAAAAAACATTACCCTTATTAGACCAGGCCTCAGGGTCAAGAGGGTCTATTAATAAAATTTTTTCATAATCCTTTAATGCATCTAAATATTTTCCCCGGTGAAACAGCCTGAACGCTTCCTTATACAAAGATTTCTTCTTAAACTTATCCAACAAACCCATAAACTTATAACACCTTCCCATAAAAAGAATGTGTTTCCTTTAAAATTTCTAAAAATCTTTCATTTTTTGGTGTACTAACTTCTACGTATAATCGTTCTATTTGAACTAATCCTTATAATCGTTGTACCACTCTCGTTTGTAACATTCACTTGAGTACTAGAATTCTCATTATCAACCACATAATCATAATACAACTCAACCGGAAGAGCAACTATTAACGACCCAACAATAACCACTACCACAAACTTGACAAAACGACTAGAATCATCATCCCCATCACCCCAGAACCATCTGGATCTCTATGAAAATTTACCTTAGGGATCTTACCCGGTTCCCATTCACCTGTAGGTTTAAGATTTATTTCTATAGACCAGTTTTCACTTTCCCATAACATATCCGAAATTAATTCCCATTCTTTGTCTCTTTGTTCATATAATGGTTGATTAATCTCATTAATATATGCATTTTGCTCATTTAATACAACAACCTGTCCAATTAGAAAATAAATGAAAATGAGTTAATAAAATTTACCTTGTGGCATTTAAAGTGGCTAAAATATCCGATGGATAAAATGGAAAATTTTTGATTATTGTGTTTTAACTTTTAAAATCTCTTCTTTGGCTTTCAAAGCAGGTTTAAAATTAGGATCCAGTTTTAAAGCTTTATCAAAACATTCTAATGCTTCCTGATACCTTTCAATATCTAGTAGTGCATCACCTTTATTATACCATGCACTAACTTCATCGGGATCTATCTTTAAAGCTTTATCAAAACATTCTAACCCTTCATGATACCTTTCAAGATACATGAGTGTGTTACCTTTATTATACCATGCCCCTACGTACATTGGATCTAACTCTAAAACCTTATCAAAACATTTTAATGCTTCCTGATACCTTTCAAGCTTTTCCAAAACCACTCCTTTGTTATTCAATGCACCAATATATGTTGGATCCAATTCTAAAACTTTATCAAAACATCTTAAAACCTCATAATAATCTCTGAGATTATAATAAATCACTCCTTTATTATACCAGGCATCAATATATGTTGGATCCAATTCTAAAACCTTTTCAAAACAGGATAAAGCCTCATGATACTTTCCATGATCCTTTAAAGAAACCCCTTTATTATACCATGCACTAATATGTGTTGGATCCTTCTCTAAAACTTTATCAAAACATTCAAGTGATTCTTGATGGCTTTCAAGCTTTTCCAAGACCACTCCTTTGTTATTCAATGCACTTATATGCATTGGATCTAATTCTAAAACCTTATTATAACATCTTAAAGCATCATGATACTTTCCAAGATCTTCTAAAGAAACCCCTTTATTATACCATGCATCAATATATGTTGGATCCAATTCTAAAGCCTTATCAAAACATGATAAAGCTTCATCAAAGCGTTTTAACTCAAAAAGAGCGCTTCCCTTATTTGACCAGGCCTTAGAGTCAAGAGAGTCAATTTTTAATATTTCTTCATAATTCTTTAAAGCCTTCAAATATTCACCATGATGAATTAATCCAAATGCTTCCCTGTTTAGAGACTTCTTCTTAAGTCTATCTAACAAACCCATAATTCAACACCTAAGATAAATTATTTACTTTAATAAAATTTTAAAATTCTTCATTTTCTATTAACCCCTACGAATAACCGTTTTATTTGAATCAACCCTAATAATCGTCTTACCATTCTCATCTTTTTTAATGGTAATATTGGTCGTATTATTTTGAGAAACAGACTCATTACCCAAATGTTGATTCGGAACAGCAATTATAAGAGATAAAATTAAGATTGCCAAACCAATCTTACCAAGAGTACCAGGATCATCACCTTCATCTCTTGAAATAATTACAGGATCCTCATGAAATTCATCAACTTTATTACCATTCTCATCAAAATAGGTAATTTTAAGTTCAATTTCTACTGACCAGTTTTCAATTTCCCATAACAAGTCAAGAATTCCCCCAAAACTATCATAGAATTCTTGCCATTCTTTGTCTCTTTGTTCATATAATGGTTGATTAATCTGGTTAATATATGCATTTTGTTCATTTAATACATCTGCCCATCCGCCCGATTGGAATAGAATGTATTGTAAGGCGTCTTTCCATCGATCCTGGAAATTCTGTCTGTACCATTCTGCACTGTTAAAATTCCCTTCTCTCTCGGCTTGCTCTATCATTTGGGGATTTACAGCTTCAAGGATTGCAAATGGTAGTGCCACTAGTGATGCAGCACCTAAATATGGCATTGTACTTGCAATATACGGTGCTGCAGCCTCACCAGCTGCAACAATGTATTCAACAAGAGCAATAATTTCAGGAATTCCTTCAGCAATACCAATTGTCATACTACCAATAATAATCGGAAACGTATTTTGAATATCCGGGTTAGTACTGTTTAATTCTTCTGCTCGTTCAATAATATCGTCGGTAATTTGATCGTGGAAACAGTACGCTCCATGGATTCCATATGCACAATCGGTGACGATACCAGTTTCTGGATCAAGTAGTAAGAATAGATCATCCTTACCCTGAATTTTATAGACCAAATAACCATTACTCATGAACAGTTCCGGTATTTCACCGTTAAGGATTCTTTCACCTAAGCCTAGAGTTACAGAGAGTCCTGTAGAGTTACCGGCCACCATATGTTCAATGGGTGAAAAAGCTGATGAACAAGCGAATCTGAAGGCCCAAACATTACTGGCTGTGCCGTTTACATCCATACCCATCCTAAGACTGGAGGCACCAGTAATATAAGTGCTTATAGCATCATCAACACAGGAAACCACAATCGGAGTAGTCCGCGTCCAGGTAACATTAAATTCAGTCGCTGCTTGATCGGCAACCATATCATGACACTTAATAACCAGTAAAGATGTGAGGAAGGTTCCATAGGCGGCTTTCATCGCACCAGGAGCATACAATGACTTCTTATCCAACCAATACTGCACCACACTATTTGTTACTTTGGTAGTGGCTATGGCGAAGCTTCGTACTCCTTCATATCCTGCATCTTCATAATCAACGTAACCATCACAATATATCATAGTGTTCGCCCCGATAATAGGGTTTCCTGGTGTGATGAAACTTAAGGTTTCGTTGGTATCTGGATTGGTGAGTGTCATAGCTTTAGCAATGTCGCCAGGATAGGTCATCAGAGTGTATATGGTGTCTATGAACTTATTTCGGTTATTTTTAATGAAATTAATCTCACTACTGGTGAAGTTATATTGCTGTTTAACATTTGCTAATATAACATCTTCCAATTGGCTTATGGTGTAGTTTTGATATTGTGGGTTGAGTTTAATGAAATTTTGTAAGTAAATATTGGATTCTAATGGCTCCAGAAAAATTCCATTTAAATTAAGGATTGTATTGAAAACCTTTGCGGAATAACGATTTTTATTATTAAGATATGCTGAATTAACAACAGTTCTACTCAACACCACATTGCCATTAACAATTACATCTACCCTATTTTGGAACAATCCCGTATTCTTCCATAACACACTAACCCAACTTACAGAGTCATTTAAAGGTAAAGTATAATTAATATTCAGTTGTTGGTTCGTGGATGAGTCAATAGCGGTGCTAGTGATCCTTATAATAGCATTGGCACTTCTATCTATTTCTGTGTATGCCATTTGATCATCTACTGCTGCAATAACACCAGTAACAGATTGATTGGGATCAAGCACCAAAGTAGATGATACTTTCCCATTTTTAGTATAAAGTGGGTTGGTGATTGTTCCGTATTGGGCATAGAAATACACGGGTATACCGTCAGGCACACAGCCTTGAAGTGAAGCATCTTCCCCATTACTGTTATAGATTAATTCCGCGGTTATAGTTGATTCATAGACTTTTCCCTTTGCAACCTTGTAAGAAGTAGGATCCACAGTAAGTACGATCCAGGGATTATAAATTACATTTCCACCATAAATGATGATATCCGCTGGTGTGTCAGTATACTTGACATTCAGAGTGTTATTTCCCCACCAGTTGTTAGTGGCATTAACAGTATGTGAATTCAACTCTGAAAATAACCCATACACGTTTCCGAATATCTGGTTAAAATGCACATGATTTCCTACAGATTCGTAAAAGTAGATACCATAATGATTGTATGTTATGATATTTTCACAGATCAGATCATTTGTGTTTGAGATATACACTCCTACTAAAGTATTACTGGACAGTACATTCCCCACAATGGCATTGTTAATGGAATCTAATGAAGCAATACCCTCAAAATTACTAGAAACGTTATTATTGACCAGGGTATTATTATTCGAACCGGTCCTTAAACCAATACCAATTAAATCATTGTTCTGAACAGAATTATTCAAGATACGGTTTCTACTGGAATTGTTAAGTACTATACCATTTCCGTTCCCAGTTATAGTATTAGAATAAATTATGCAGTCATTCGCAGAATTTAAATAAATTCCTGTAGAATTAACGGCATTTATTAGTTTAAAGCCTGAAATAACAGTCCCACCACCACCACTATTAACAGTGAAAACAGGTTTTGAAGAATTCAATGCTTTTATAGTTACAGTTCCGCCGGATGCTGGTTTGATGGTGAGTTTTTTGTTAATAATAATGTTTTCTGTACGAGTTCCAGATCCTACTTCAATGGTATGTCCATTTAAGGTCAATGAATCGCTTACAGCATCCTGAATTTTGTTATAACCCTTACCTGTATTGATATTCCCCACTGGTGAAAATATGTAGTAAACTGTCTTGACAGGAGCTTGATTACCCGCCTTATCCCTTGCCATGAACTTCAACGTGGTTGTAGTGAATATAGAGATAGGAGCAGTATACTTGGTGCTGGAAGTGGTAGGTGTACTCCCGTTAGTGGTGTAATAGATAGAAGGTTTCGTATCCAGATTGTCTTTGGCGGTTAATATCACTGATTTGGTAGTGTTATAAACTCCTGATGCCAGGTTGGCGGTTACGGTGGGTTTTGCGAAATCTACGGTGAATTTACTGGTAAACACTGCTGCTAATGTGTTGCCTGCCGTGTCGGTGATACTGCCCGCGGGTAAGGTTATAGTATAGGTTAAACCATTAATGTAATTTCCATTACGTGTTAAGGTTAATGTTTTACCGTTTATTACCTTATATAATGGGTCTACTCTTACTCCGTCAGGGTTGGTGACTTTGATACTAGTAAACGCACTACCGGCCTTGATATTCTCACTAAAAATGATCACCAACGCTTTATTAGCCACATTGATAATCTTGTTGTTGGCTGGATCAACACCAGTTACAGTGGGTTTGGTGTTATCCACGGTGAATTTACTGGTGAAGGTGTTGATTCCATTGCCGGCTGTGTCGGTGATGCTACCCGTGGGTAAGGTGATGGTGTAGGTTAATCCGTTTATGAAGTTACCGTTACGGGTTAGTGTTAGAGTTTTACCGTTTATTACCTTGTATAAGGGGTTTACTTTTACTCCATCGGCGTTGGTGACTTTGATACTAGTAAACGCACTTCCCGCCTTGATGGCCTCACTGAAAGTGATCACCAACGCTTTATTGACCCCATTAATCACCTTGTTATTGGCTGGATCAACACCGGTTACAGTGGGTTTTGCGAAATCTACGGTGAATTTACTGGTAAACACTGCTGCTAATGTGTTGCCTGCCGTGTCGGTGATGCTACCTGTGGGTAATGTGATGGTATAGGTTAATCCGTTTATGAAGTTACCGTTACGGGTTAGGGTTAGTGTTTTGCCGTTTATGACTTTGTATAAGGGGTTTACTTTTACTCCGTCGGGGTTGGTGACTTTGATACTAGTAAATGCGCTTCCAGCCTTGATATTCTCACTGAAAGTGATCACTATTGCCTTATTGGCTACATTTATTATTTTGTTGTTGGGTGGGTCAATACTGGTTACGGTGGGGCGGGTGGTGTCTTGTATGTTTACTCCTCCGGTGCTGGTTCCGGGGATGTTCACTATGTTTATTGTGTTGGGGAAACTTTTGTAGATATGATAGTAGCGCATTATCCTGGCGTACATGTATACCAGGGATTGGTAGCGGATGTTTCCCTTGGAGCTTGCAGCGTAATTGGGCGCACGTCCATTAGAGCTGATAAAAGATTTAACGTTACCTGCGATGGTGATGTATTCAGATTTAGTAATAGTACCGGTTGCTGAGCCTGAAGGATTTGGTGGAGACTTCACACTCTTTATGGTTACCGGTGTTTTCTTATTCTGGTTCACCTGCACCACAGATTCAGTTAAAGTGTTTAGAAAGGATGGTGCGGTGCTGTTTTTACCGTTCACCTTCACATAACTTGGAATTTTATTGCTATGAGTTTCGGTGTAATTTTTAACAGCAGCAGAACCATAACCCACCTCATCCACAGTCAAACTAGCAGCAGAAACACAACCTGATAAACCTAAAACCGCAAAAATCAGAAATATAAATAGTAAAATGCCTTTAAAACTTAACAAACCTTTAATCACCCCAGTAAACAATAAAACCACGCCCCAGAAGGAATATAATTTTTTTAAAAATTTTACTTCCTTTTGATTCAATTTTACTTTAATTTATTTCAAGTATCCTTTATAATAGTAAGTTATAAACAACTCATATATAAATATTTCTATCTTTGGAATATTGTTTACTAAACATCAAAATTGAACCAAAAGTAATAATAAAGCAAATTGGTATATTCTGTTTTTTCCATGGGAATTTTGTGCCTAGAAATTTTTATGCATTTAAAATCAACCACTATGTATTTAGAACGCACAAAACCCAAAAAACAACCCTACAAACTTTCCAAAATAAATAAAAACCTATAAACTTTAGAATAAAATATTAAAACAAGCTAAGAACACAAAAATTTCATCTTAAAGCTGTTTATTATGGTTTTAAACGTGAATTAAATTTAACCAAACCTTCTCAAAGCTTGTTCAGCCCCTTTGCGGACATAATCACTTGGGTCATTTAAAGCATTTTCTAATGCAGGAACAGCCCGTTCATCTCCAATAACTCCCAATATCCACGCTGCGTATCTGCGGACATGTTCGTCTGGATCTTCCAGGGCATCTAACAGGAATGGTACGGCAGGTTCCTCAAATTTCCCTAAATTTCTCGCCACATGGAACCTGACTTCTTCATCCTTGTCTTTTAATGCTTCAGTTAATGGAGGAATCGCTCTCTCATCACCGATGTTTCCTAACATCCACGCAGCATCCCTTCGCATATTCTCATCCGGGTCTTGGAGGGTTTCTATTAAAAATGGCACGGCCGTCTTACCAAATTTCCCCAAATCCCGGGCCACATAAAATCTAACATCTTCTACATCTTTAAATGCACGGATTAAAGCTTTAATTACTTTTTCTTCCTCAAAATCTCCCAGTGCTTCTGCTGCGTCACTGCGGACCTCGTAGTCTTCGTATTCAGTGGATTCCTTTTTATATTGCAGGGCTTTTATCAAGCCTTCTACATCCCCTTTTTCCTTTAAATCTTCGATATCTGGTTTAGATCCATTATGAGACAAAATTTACACCTTAATATTATTAGTTTACCTTTAATACTGTTAATTTACCTTTAAACAATTAGTTTACCTTAATAACGATAGTTTAAAATGTGTCTATCTTTCGATATAACTGATCCCCCTATCCCGGTTTAAAACAATGCTTTTCTTCCATTCATCCCGGGTCTCAGGGTAATCCCCTCGGAAATGGGCTCCCCTGCTTTCTTCCCGGATCAGTCCAGATTCAGCGGTTAAAAGAGCCACTTCCAAAAGCTTTTCAGCTTCCAGGGCGTCTTGGAGATCCTTATTATATACATCGACATTAGGGACTTTGACATTTTCCAGCATTTTCTTAAGCTCTTTAATTCTGGCTATGGCGGTTTTTAATCCTTCCTGGTCACGGATGATGGCCACGTTTTTCCACATGATTTCTTGTAACTCTTTCCGTATCTCGAAGGGGTAGTATTCACCGTCTTTAAAGAGTGACTGGATTCTTTCCTGTTCAGCTGAGGCCTGCTCCATTATCATATCTTCATATTCTTCATCCTTTTTTAATAGGGCATTCTTGGCGGCTGCTTCCCCTGCTCTCCTTCCGAAGACCTGGGTATCGGCCAGGGCATTTCCTCCCAGCCTGTTAGCGCCGTGCACTCCACCGGCAACTTCTCCCGCGGCGAATAAATTCTTCACGGTGGTTTCACCGTGTTCATTTATCCTGGCCCCACCCATGAAGTGGTGGGCTGTGGGTGCGACTTCCATGGGCTCTTCACGGATGTCTATTCCTATGTCCAGGAATTGCTGGAGCATGGTTTCCAGTTTCTCCTCTATGACTTCCCGGGGCAGGTGGGTTACGTCCAGGTATACGCCTCCCCTTTTGGTGCCTCGGCCTTCGATTATTTCCCTGTAGATGGCCCGGGCCACCACGTCCCTGGTGGCTAACTCGCCACGGGGGTCGTATTTCTTCATGAACCGCTCGCCTTTGGAATTGAAGAGTCGTCCTCCTTCGCCCCTTACTGCTTCGGTTATGAGCACTCCTCTCCTTGATTCGGGGTATAACATTCCTGTGGGGTGGAATTGCACTTGCTCCATGTCCAGGAGATCAGCCCCTACCTGATAGGCCAGTGCATATCCGTCCCCTGTTTTTTGCATGGCGTTGGAGGTTACGGGGTACATCCAGCCGGCCCCTCCAGTTGCCAGGATAGTTGATCTGGCCTGGAAGATGAGGAAGTCTGAAGTTTTAAGTGAAAGTCCACAGGCCCCCAGGATGCTTCCGTCTTCGTCATCGGTTAAGAGCTTGGTGATTATCACTTCCTCGATGGTTTTTATTCCCCTCCTTATCACTTCCTCTTTAAGGGCGGTCATCATTTCATGGCCGGTCCGGTCTCCTTGGAAGCAGGTTCTTCTGAAAGTCTGGCCACCAAATGGTCTCTGGTTAAGTTTGCCAGATTCCTGGCGGTCGAACATGGCTCCATAACTTTCCAGTTCTTCCAGTCTTTCGGGAGCTTCTTCCACCAGGATCTTTACCAGTTTTGTATCGTTTAAATAAGCCCCTCCCTTGAGGGTGTCTTTAAAATGAACTTCAGTGCTGTCTTCTTCATCGACGTATCCGAAGGCTGCGTTGTACCCGCCTTCAGCCAGGGTAGTGCATCCGGATTTGAATGACAATCCCTTAGAAATTATAGTAACATCTAAACCTTGTTTGCTTGCTTCTATAGCTGCTCTACATCCTGCTCCACCGGATCCTATTACCAGGACGTCTGTGTGGTGAATCTCTCTTTCCATGTTAACAGTTTAATAAATTTAGGGATATTAATTTTACGATGAAATTAAGTATAATCCTATTAATCCACCTGATTTAAATTATAATAATTTATAAATAAAATCAGGGGTAAAATATATTAAAAGACCCGTTTAATGGACTTTAACAAATTTTTACCATACACAACACTTGCATTGTGGGGCGTTATTCTGGATAAAAAGGAAATAATACGACTGGCGAAGAAAGATTTTGAAAAGGCATGGGTTGAAACTGCCAGAACCCTTAAGAAGCCGCATCATGATGAAGAATACCCCCGGCTTTATTTAAAGACCGGTAAATCTCATATGCTCTATGACACCATCTGGGAGCTGAGACAGGCCTATCTGAGGCTGGGATTTGACGAAGTGATAAATCCAGTGTTTATAGATGAAGACCAGGTTTATAAACAGTTCGGACCGGAAGCTCCCGCTGTTCTGGACCGCTGTTTTTATCTGGCCGGGCTTCCCAGGCCAGATATTGGTTTGGGCCTGGAGAAAATCGAGAAAATCGAGAACCTGGGCGTGGCTTTAGATGATGAGAAAATACAGGATTTGAAGGATGTTTTCCGCAGTTACAAGAAGGGTGATACCAGCGGTGATGACCTGGTGCTGGAATTAGCTTCGGCATTGGATGTGGATGATGGATCAGCTTTACGTGTTCTGGAAAGGGTTTTCCCAGAGTTACGCGACCTTAAACCACTGGCCAGCCGCTCCACCCTCAGATCCCATATGACCAGTGGATGGTTCCTGACCCTTAAAGCTATACACGAAAAAAGACCCCTACCGGTTAAACTATTTTCCATTGACCGCTGCTTCCGGAGAGAACAGAAAGAAGACGCTAGCCATCTTATGACTTACCATTCAGCATCCTGTGTCTGGATGGATGATGAGATCTCACTGGATGTGGGTATGGCTGTATCTGAAAGCCTCCTGCAGCACTTTGGATTTGAAAAATTTAAGTTCATCCCGGATGAGAAGAAATCTAAATATTACATCCCCACCACCCAGACAGAAGTCTACGGCTACCACCCTAAACTTAAAGAATGGGTGGAGGTGGCCACCTTCGGTTTGTACTCCCCCATAGCACTTGCCAAATACGGGATCGATAAGGAAGTGATGAACCTCGGCGTTGGGGCAGAAAGGATAGCCATGATACTCAACCAGGAGGAGGATATCCGGGCCATGGTATACCGGCAGAGCTACGGTAAATGGAGCTTATCTGACCGGGAAATAGCGGCGATGCTTAAAATAAACGAGTGCCCCGCCACCGATGAGGGCCGGGCTTTGATGGAGAATATCATAACTGTCTGCAAGGAATATGGTGATACGCCTTCCCCCTGTCAATTCCTGATTTATAAGGGGGAATTTCTGGGGAAAAACATAGAAGTAAGGGTTATTGAACCAGAGGAAGGCACTAAACTCCTCGGACCAGCCGCATGGAACCAGATATACATCAATCAGGGAAATATTGTAGGGGTTCCACCAGGAGAAAATTTAGCACCAGAAGTCTTAGAAACGGACACTGGACTGTCTGACCTGGAGAATGCCACTCCAACCAATATCAGTTACATGGAGGGTGTAGCTGCCCAGGCCGCCTATAAAATAGAGGAGATGGTGGTAAGTGGTGAAGAAAACCTTAAATTCAGGACTACCATTGCCAGGTACATCTCCGATGTAAATTTAATCCTAAATAAAATCGTTTTAAACTATATAACCAGCGAAAATAAGGTTATCGATGTGAGGGGTCCCATATTTTCCACCATAACCTGTGAAGTTAAAGATGATTGAGTTCCATTACCCTTACAATTTAAACATGAATCTAGCCAATATACAAATTGAACTGGCTAAACAGGTGATCCGGGAAGATGTAACTGGAAATCCTGATAACATAGCGGGTGTGGACGTATCTTTCTCCAAAGATGATAGGGCAGTGGCCGCTGCAGTTATAGTGGATCTTAAATCTTTAAATATCGTTGAAAAAGTGACCAGGGAAGTCGTTCTTTCTTTCCCCTATATCCCTGGATTTTTAGGATTTAGAGAAGCTGAAGTTATGGTTAAAGTGTTGAAAGAGTTGAAAACCGGCTTTGATGTCATCATGGTTAATGGTCACGGCATACTGCATCCTAGAGGATTTGGGCTGGCTTCACATGTGGGTTTGTTGATGGATAGGCCCACCATAGGCCTGGCTAAAAGGTTAATTGCCGGTAACTATATAAAAAGGGATACATCATCATTTAATATGAGTAAGTCCCCAGTTCAAATGGTTGTCCGGGAGAAAGAAATAACCGGCGCATACATGAACAGATATTATGTGAGTATTGGACACAAAATCACCCTAAAGACAGCCTTAAAACTTGTAAAAGCGGCAAGTATCTATAAAACACCCGAACCAATACGGCAAGCTCATATACTGGCAACAAAGGTATTTAAAGATATAATAAATGGTAAAAGTGTTTGATATGAAGATATTAGGATTTGTAATTTCTGGAACCAGAAAGGGCGGCTATTTCATATCCCAAAAATTTTACAGTGAACAGTTCGAGGAAAAACTGGGTTTTAAACCCTTCCCTGGGACTTTGAACATCCAGATCCAGGAGGGAAACCTGGAACGGATAGCCAGGATTCCCAAAGAGGAAATAGGAACCATAAAGGGTAATGAAGATTTCGGTGATGTGAAATATATAAAGGCCAGTTTAAATGATCAGGTAAATGGAGCTATAGTGTTTCCAGTTAAAACTCAACACCCACAGGATATACTGGAATTTATAGCCAGTACAAATCTCAGAGAACAGTTAAACCTTGAAGACGGTGAACTGGTTGAACTGGATATCAAGGTAATCAAGGGTGAAGGATAAAGTACTTTTATTATGAGATAGTGTAATATTCCTTACAATCAAAATTTCTTTTATCGATCTTATTAAGATAAACAGGAGAATCTTTAATTTCAGACACGTAAGTGATAGAATGATAGACAAGGCAATCGAAGCATTTAAAAACGGGGAAATAGTCCTAATATTCGACGATGATAACCGGGAAAGGGAAACAGACATGATAATAGCTGCCGAGCACATGACACCCGAACATATGACTACCATCAGGAATGATGCCGGAGGTCTGGTATGCGTACCTTTATCTGCGGAAGTTTCCAATAAACTGGGCATACCTTTCATGACCGATATAATGGGGGAAGCAAGCCAAAAATTTCCAGTCCTGGCAGAATTATCACCGACTGATATACCCTACGATGAAAAATCAGCTTTTTCCATAACCATAAACCATAGGAAAACATTCACCGGGATAACCGATAGTGACCGGGCCTGCACCATAAAAGAACTGGCTTTACTCTGTAAAAATGGGGATTATGCAGATTTAGGGAAGTATTTCCGTTCCCCTGGACATGTTACACTACTGAGGGCTGCCGAAGGCCATGTCCTTAAAAGGAGAGGCCACACCGAATTGAGCATAGCCCTTGCTGAAATGGCCGGCACCACCCCGGTAGCCGTCTGCTGTGAAATGATGGACGATGAAACCAGGGGCTCCATGACCACCGATAAAGTTGAAAAATACGCAGAAAAGCATGGTCTGGTATTTTTAAGCGGTGCAGAAGTGGTGGAAGCCTATAAAGAATTCATTAATTCTAAATAATTCTTTTTCTTTTAATTTAATACTAACCCCTACTTTTTTTTATGTGTTAATTTTTTGAACTGGTAGAAAATAATAAAAACTTCCGAAAACATATAATACCATAGGTGAGTTGGTAATATGTTGGATATAGGTATAATTGGCCGAAAAAGTGATGATTACGAAACCAAGTTTTTAAATGAGCTGATTCCTGGTGAAGAAATTTCCGGGGAAATATATATTGGAGAAATCAAGAAAACTTCCATTGAAAGATCAGAATCGTACCAATTCTACGTGATCCTAACTGACAACGACGACCAGAGGAAATGGATTTGCAGCCTGGTAACCTCTTATTACCCAGAAACAGGTAATATATACGGAGAAAAAGGGGGAAGGATTTATACTTTCATCGATACCTTGAATCATGTGATAAACAACGACCCCCTAAATGTGCAGGACAGTTACTCGGTGAACTTCAACACCTTCCGTGACGCAGTTAACGATAACGTATCCTCAGTCACGGTTAAGGCGGTGAGTCCACTAAATCCCCATGCAAAATACGTTAACCTGGCAGTTATCAGCGCACAACTAACAGATGAAACAACCAGACGTCGACCATCCAGCCTGGAAGATCTAGCCGATAAAAACGCGGTGATACGCATAGCCTACGCCAATATCCGGGGAAAAGCAAAGAAGATCACCTTGCAGAACGTTGCTGTTGAATTAAAATCCATGCAGGACCGGGATGAAATAACAGAACTCGAGTTTAAAAACTCCTTGAAGGAACTGGACGCTGTTAAACAGGGTTAAAATTTAATTCTAATTTTAGGATTACAGATCAAAGATTCTTATTTTTAGTTCTTATTTAGGAGTATAAATCTAAAATATCCTCAAAAGATAAATAATCATTGAAAACTGGTTTTTCAGCTATCTCCATTATCTTCTGGACATCCATATTATCCAGAACCGTGTTCATGGCGTGGATACAGAACTCCTCCAGCTTCATCTCCACCTCCGGGATGTTGCCCCGTGCTTCTATTCTTATCCGGGGGATTAACTCCACGTAATCCACATCGATATTGTTAGTTATGTATTTCCGGGCGTTTTCTGCTATTTCGTCATCGTAAACCTTGTTTAAAATAACACCCTTAGTTTTAACCCCGAGTTTATCCAGCATCTTCACATGGCTGATAAGATCGATAGCCGCTGTTTCTATTCCTCCCTTATTACATGGTGAAACAAGTAAAACAGGTATATTACCCGCCCTTGCTATCTCAGCGGATGAGTAGGGTATTTTCTCATTCAGCAGGCCCGTGAATATGCTCATAACTCCTTCGACAATTACAAGATCATAGTTTCTGGTTTTAAGGTCTTCTAAGACGGATTTCAGGTCCATCCAGCCTAAGTGGCCGATCTTTATCGAGGAAAATTCCTCCATCTTCTCCTTGTTAAGGTACAGGGAGGGTACTATATCCCTTATATCCGGCCCCACCTTCAACACAGCGACTTTATAGCCTTTTTTCCGGAGATTTCCCACTATACCTGTGGTTAGGAAGGTTTTCCCTGAATCAGAGCCTGTACTGGCCACCATTATCATGGGTGGGTATTCAGTTAGGGTTTCTTTTCCGGGATCTGGTGATTTATCCCTATAATCAGCGAATATATTGGTATTAACACCGATTTCCCTTCTGATCTTCTTTACATATTCCTGGTTCTGCCTGTGGATATCCAGGACATCTTCTTCACCAGCACCCATGTAATCCAGTATGTTCTGTGTTATCTGGGGGTTTTCATCCAGGGAAGCGTGTAGCATGACACCTACCACGTTGCCGTCGTCGTTTCTTACACCGGAGAGTACTTTTTGTGTTTGATCAGAATAATTCATCCTCTTAAGCAGGGAATAACATAGTGGAGGGGCATCTCCCTTTATATCACCATATGTGTGGCAGTGGAAAGCGGTTATACGTTCATCGATCATTCCCTTGGTCAGAAAGGAGTCATCGACTATCTCTGCCTCCACCCGGTCGTTGCTGATCAGGGGGCTGAACTTAACATCTAAGAGACCAATCCCCTCCTTGATGATGGGACAGGGAGATCTTCTCCCGATGTTGGTGCTGTTGGCCAGGACCTGGAACCCGGAGCACATGCCCAGTACAAAGGATCCCTGCTCTGCTATCTTCTGGATTTCGGTTTTAAGGTCCGAACTTATGGTTATAGACTCAACGATGCTCCCACCAGGTATTATCAGGCCATCCAATACTTTATGAGCTTTTAAACCGTTCACCAGGCCGTTTTCATTTACGGTGTGGGTGGGTAAGTGTCCGAAATCTTCAAATAAGGGCAGCGCACCTTTCACGTAGAGGATACCTATTTTCATCTTCTCGCTCTCGGATTTTTAAGTTCTTAGATTTCAAAAAAATAATTAAAGTTATAACCCTTCAAAGGCAGCCATCAGCTGCACTATCTTGGCATCTTCCAGGGGCTTGGCCTGGAACTGCAGTCCCACTGGGATTCCGTTTACTTCACCAGCCTTTATGCTCGCTGCGGGTATGCCGGCCAGGTTAGCTATGACGGTCAGGACATCATAGGCGTACATCTCCATGGGTTCCAGGTCAGTGCCTAATTTATGGGGTAATTTCGGTACAGTGGGTCCCACAATGGCATCCACACCCTCCAATAGTCTGGTAATTTCTTTCCTGATGAGCGACCTTGCCTGGAGGGCTTTTTTATAATATTTACCACTGTATTCTTTCTGACTGATATATGAACCTATATATATTCTCCGGAGTACTTCTTCGCCGCAGACGTCTTCGATTTTATAGCCGTATTTTCTTCCGTCATATTTACGGGTGGCTGAGAAGAACTCCACATAGTTTATGAGGTAATATGTAGGTAGGCATAAATCGATATGGTCGAAGCTTAATTCCACCACTTCGGCCCCGACCTCCTCCATTTTATCGATGCTCCCCTGAATTATATCAACGATGGAGTCATCTGATACTTCCAGGAACTGTTTTACCACACCCAGCTTCATACCTTTAAGTGAATCCTGTGCACCTTCACCGGTAAGCTTGGTGAAATCCGGTACATTCCAGTCTATGGTGGTGCATTCCCTTTCATCGAACCCTGCTATGGTATCGAGCATCATGGCTATGCCAGTGGCATCACCGGCAAAGGGACCGATCTGGTCCAGGCTCATGGCTAGATCCAGGAGTCCCTGCCTGGAAACAGCACCGTATGTTGGTTTAAATCCCATCACCCCACAGTGTGAGGCGGGGTTTCTGATGGACCCCCCGGTATCTGATCCTATACTGAGATCACAAAGCCCAGCTGCAATCGCCGCTGCGCTTCCACCGCTACTACCACCGGGGATACGGCCTTCTGCTGCTGGGTTCTGGGTATGTCCAAAGTAGGATGTTTCTGTGGAACTCCCCGCTGCAAACTCGTCCATGTTGGTCATTCCAATTATTACACCGCCTTCATCCTGAATTCTGTTAATAACTGTGGCGTTGTAGCTTCCCAGGTAATTTTCCAGGGTCCGGGACGCTGCGGTGATGTGGAAGTCCTCTACGTTGATGTTGCTCTTCACCCCTATGACCAGTCCGGCCAGTCTGCCGACTTTTTCTCCCTTCTTTATACGGGAATCGATGTTTTCTACAGTTTCACGGGCTTTATCAAAATCTGTCTCCAGGTAAACGTTTAAACTGGAGTTATTTTTCTCTATTTCCTTAATGTATTGCTCCAGGTTTTCTGAAGCTGTTATTTCATTAGTTTTGATTAATTCTGACTTTTCTAAAAGATTCATAGGGCACACCAAACTAGGGGTAGGATATATTTAAAGATTATGAATGTGATTTTTTATTTTCAATATAAGAATCCAAGATTATTATAAATTTAATTGGCCAAGGTATAAAAACTTTAAACAAAAATATCCGGATGATATTATATCAAATTTCATTCGGTATCTTACCTTACTAGATATAGAAAATAGGTATCGATTAGAATAGACATCAAAAACAGGGCAAACACGTTGATGGTGCAAAATTTAGTTGCTGATTCTTTATCTAACGGATTTTTCACTACTTCTATTATTCCTAAAGTTAATATGATTAGTGAAATAGCTGTCAATACCCGGAAATCCATGTTTGATGGAAATAAATTGGTGAATGGCAATAGTAAAAATGAAAGGGTTGCCAGAGCCCCGCATAGTGCAATTAATCTGAAACCGAATTCACGGCCCCAGGATACGATCCAGGTAATTTTACCCCCTAACTTATCGCCCTCCATGTCCGGTATTTCAAAACTGTTGATGAATATCAGTTGTAAGAATACGACTGGAATGGAGAAAACGAGGAAGAGAAGATCCAGGGTTCCCATCATGGTGAAGTACCCTGCTCCCAGAAATATGATCACCGCAACCACGTTTGCAATTTCCCCCATTCTCCGGTAAACCAATTTAATTGGTGGGGCGGTGTAAAACCAGGCTAATAGATTTCCAAATAAAAAGAACAGGAAGAATGATATAGGATAGGCAAATAGGGCCGTAAAAACTGCGGCAAGGGAGATGGATAAAACCATTATGATTATGGATATGGTCTTGGAAAGTTCTCTTAATTGCGGGTTTTCAACCAGGATGCCTCGACCACTGGAAATAGGGTTAGACTGGTTATGTTTATCTACTTCCACATCGAAATAGTCGTTGCTGTAGTGGACCGCCAGGTGAGCTGTGAATAAAATAGAGTATCCCAGTACGAATTTACTTAGAAAAAATTCAGCATGGAATAAAAGGGCTAATAAAGCCCCCATGGTAAAAAGTAGGAAATCACCCGCTAAAACATGGGGTCTACCTAATTTAATGATTTTGGTGAGAGTATCAATGTTATAATTCATGATAATTCCTTTTTTTAAGAATTTTTCAGGATATGACCGGGATGGACAGCAGATATATGAAATAGAAGTTGATCATTATTGCGGCCACCATGATTGATATCAGGTTATAGATGCATAGTTTTGTGGCAGATGCTTTGTCTAAAGGGCTTTTTATCAGCCCTATAATCCCTAAAGATAATGGGATGAGTGATATTGCTGCCAGTATCTGGAAATTAATGATGGAAGGGAATAAGTTGGTTAAAGGAATTATGAGGAAGGATAAAGTGACCAGTAATCCTGAAATGGCGATCAACTTAAAACCAAATCCACGGCCCCATGATACGATCCAGGTTTTCTTACCTCCCTTTTTATCGCCTTCCATGTCCGGTATTTCTACACTACCGGTGAATAACATCTGTAAAAATAGTATGGGTATGACGAAAATGAAGAAAGGTAGATTTAAGGTTCCCATTAAACTGAAGTAGCCCATGGCGGGAAATAGAAATCCAATGGCGGTGTTTCCAAATTCTCCTAATCCACGATATGATAATTTTACAGGGGGCGCTGCATAAAACCAGGCCAGGATGTTGCCCATGATGACAAATAAAATGAAATTTAAAGGATAGGAGTAAATCACGGTGAAGGCTACTGAAAGAACGATGGCCAAACCCATCAGTATAAATGCCATTGATATGGATAAGCCTCTCCATTCCGGATGTTCAATTAAAACACCGCTACCGCCAGAGATGGGTGTTGGTTGGGTGTGATGGTCTGTTTCAAAATCAAAATAGTCGTTGTGATAATGAACCGCCCATCCAGAAAGAAATATGATGACCCAGCCCAGTAAAAATTTACCCATATCAAATTGTGCATGGAGCAGGATGGCAATCAGAGCTCCAATAGAGAAGTAAAAGAATAAACCAAGGGTTAGATGGGGTTTTCCTAGTTTGATGAACTTTATCAAATTCGAGGTACGATGATTCATTCAATCCCCTTGTTAAAAAAATTTTTTTCTACATTATCTATTTGACTCTAAGAACATCTAAATTTTATCTTCAAAAATTAGAATATTTATCAGGCTTAAAACAAATATGAGATGTCTAAAACTCCTAAAATATATAATAAAGTTATTAAAATAGGTTGATGGATAAAATAAATTACCAGGGAATGTCGGCCAAGAAAACAAAATGTTTCAATGGGTGAATAACTGGAAAGATCAGGAAGTGCGAATTTACGCCGGTAATCCTTATATAGGATACTCCCTACGAATATTCCCAGTGAAACCACCCCCAACCAGGGTAGTAATGGGAAATAATCTACAGTAACTAGATTTTGAGGAATAAAACCCAGCCATAACAGCCAGTCAAAGTTAAAGGTAAACCCGGCGAGGTAAATCCCTGCTACTATAAATATCAGCCCGACGGCTAAATTTAGATATTTATGATTTCTATTGGATTTTAAGAAAGGATATTGAAGGATTATGGCCAGTCCTATGAAGTGCAGGATGCCGAAGACTATGAATTCGGCCCTGATAAATATCCAGGTGGCCAGGGTAATCACCAGCCCCAGGGAGAATATCCAGAGCCCTCTTTTCAGGTATTTGAAAAAGAAATCTTTTTCACTGGAATAGATACCTAATAGTTCCGCCCGGGTGTAACTTAAATAGAGGGAAACACCAACTAGAAATATGAAAATGCCCGCTATGATACGGGGTAAAAACCATAAAAGTCCTGAAAAGATGTTTAAAGGATATATTCCAAAGAAACTGAGGTCAAAAATGAAATGGTAGGCAATCATAAGTATAACAGCCAGGCCGCGCAGAAAATCCACTTCCCAGAATCTTTCCTTTAAATTCATTGAATTTTTCTCCCCATTATTGATATTTTCATGATTTCATATCATATTATTTCCTGTCAAAATCTTTAATTTACTGGAAAGTCCAATTGTATAATACAAATTAATTTTTTCATGGGAGAAAAGAAAAATGTTAGAAACCCTTCTTTTAAAACAGAGCGAGATTCAAGAGCTTGCTGATATGAAAGAAATAATCGACTATGTGGAAACAGCTTATTCTGTTGATGCAAACCGTAAAGTACAGATGCCCTCTAAGATGTACCTGTTTTTCAACAAATATGAGGGCGACCTGCGGATTATGCCCTGTTTCATACGTGGTCTGGATGAAGCAGGGGTTAAAAACGTCAACGTCCACCCCCTGAATCCTCAAGAACATAATCTACCAACGGTTATGGGATTAATTGAACTGGTAGACCCACAAACCGGATTCCCACTGGCCGTTATGGATGGAACATGGATCACCAACATGAGGACCGGTGCCGCCGGTGGAGTAGCAACTAAGTATCTGGCCAGGAAAGATTCAAAGATCCTGGGACTGGTAGGTGCTGGTATGCAGGCTTTTACACAGGCGATGGCCATAAAAGAGGTTATGGATATCAAGGAAGTTAAGGTCTCCTGTAGAACATGCACCCATCGGGAAACCTTCGCCAAAATGCTTAGAGACAAACTTGGCTTAAACGCCCGTGCAGTGGATACCATACAGGAAGCAGTTGAAGGTTCTGACGTTATATCAACCACCACCCCCAGCCGGACGCCAATCATTCATAGAAGCTGGGTAGATGACGGGACCCATATAAACGCTATGGGCGCCGATGCCCCTGGTAAACAGGAATTGAGTAGCCATCTAATGGAAAAAGCCAAGATAGTTATTGACTGCTGGAGCCAGGCCAGCCACAGTGGTGAAATAAACATACCGGTCCGGGAAGGGACTGTCCGAAGAAGTGATATCCATGCTCGGATTGGTGAAATAGTGAATGGGGATAAGCCAGGAAGGGAATCTGATGGAGAAATAACCGTCTTTGACTCCACTGGTCTGGCTGTGCAGGACATAGTCACTGCCTGGAATATCCGTGAAAAAGCACTGAAAGCTGGTGTAGGTCAGACGATCAATTTCCTGGAATGAAGACAGAAAATATCATAAATCCTGGAATAAACCAGTGAAGATATCTGGAATAAACCAGTGCAAAAAATACATATAAATAGTGAAATGAGATGTTAGAGCTAATCTTATTTGTCCTCACTTCCTTTGGGGTGGGATTATCAGGGGCCTTAGTGCCCGGGCCGATGCTGACGGTGACTGTTTCAGATTCTGTAAAAAAGGGATTTTTAACAGGACCGTTAGTGGTTTTAGGCCATTTTATCACGGAACTTATTCTGATAATCTTCATTTTAGCCGGTTTTAGCTGGCTGGTTGGTTCTGCAGAAGTTGCTATAATAATAGGGACTTTGGGGGGTATAATGCTTATTTACATGGGTTATATCACTTCAAAATCCACTGTTGACCTTAATGATGTTTCTGATACAGAAGAAACATCCAGTAAGTATGGATCGGTCCTGAAGGGGATTGTAACCAGCGTTTCCAATCCATATTTCTTCATCTGGTGGGCTACCATTGGCCTGGCTTTCTTATTCAAGGGTGTGGAAATGGCGGGTCTGGTAGGATTAATTGGATTTATAATAGGACACTGGTCAGCTGATCTTGGTTGGTTTAGTGCGGTTTCCTTTTTCAGCAGTAAAGGATCCACTGTTATAAGTGAAAAGCAGTATAGCCTTATAATGAAAATTTGTGGGTTATTTTTAATAGTCTTAGGCGCCTACTTCCTTATCACAGCACAGTTGAATATGTTGAACTTCCGACTTTATTGATAAAAAACTTTAAAACCTAGTAATCAAGTGAATTTTATGCAACAGGCAAAGGCAGTGGTCTTCGATAATTCCGGCACCCTTATTAGAAGGTACCGTGCCGTGAAAAACATTAAAACAGGAATTATCTGCGATCATATCAGTACCATTGACCTAGTTGATTATAAAACAAACCGGGTGCTGGTTGTACTGCAAACTGACCCTACAAAATGTGTGATGAAGGCAAAACCCCAACAGAACATCCGCCATTTTCTAGAGAAAAATAAAGTAGATATCGACGTGAGCTACTCCAGTAAGGATATCGATAAAGAGTTAATACTGGACATCCTTAAAAACGACCAGTCCCGGGTATCCGATATCCAGGATACTGTAAACGCGGTGATAAAAAAACATTACAACGTACAGATCTGCAGCGGATCTGGATTCATAATGAACGTCGATAGTGGAGAAATCGAATTCACCATAACTGCAGGTGGGAAAATTTTCAAAGAAGTCCCCCAGGTGATTAAAGAACTCATAAATAGGGGTGTTGAAATTTATGTTGCCTCAGGAGATCGGACCAAATCATTAGAGGAACTGGCAGAGTACATACATATCCCCCGTGGTAATGTGTGCGGTACTGCCGATTCATGGGACAAAAGAGACATTGTCCGACATCTTAAACAATATTACAAGGTTATGATGGTAGGTAACAGCTCAAATGATTTACTTGCAATTGAAGAAGCAGATATAGGTGTGTTAACTCTTCAACAAGGGGAAGATGTCCCTGAAAAATTGTATAAAGGGGCAAATGTGGTTGTTTATAATATAAATGATATTCTGGACATTGATTTTTAAACTGAGGTAAATTTTGGGTATTTTCTATGATTACCTTGTGATATTTTTCTACAGTAGAAAAATTGATTAAAAAAAATATTCTACAGTAGAAAAATAGAACCAGCTTAAAAATTTGTTAATTTAAAAACGAATCCTTCTCATGAAGAACAAACCGAAATAACCAAAGAAACTGTATTCAGGAACAATAAAAGCTATCCCTACCGATATTAATGCACAGACAGGGAAGAATAAATTCAATTTTTTCTGGGATTCTATAATATTTCTATCAACCTTTTCGTCTATAAAATTATGATTAACTGCATAATACCAGTTAAAATTGTAAAGCAACCCAATTAAAAAGATGTTTAAATGGAAAAATGCCATTGGAACCGTGAGATATCCATAATCCCCTATCAAACCCGTGGAAAATGGTACCAGTGCCACTAATAGAAGCCAAAATATGTTGATCACCAAGAGACTTCTATCTGTTTTTTTTATCATGTGAAACTGGGTATGGTTAATTCTCCAAAACACGCCCAAAAAAACAAAACTCAAAATATAGTTAAAAAATTGTGGGCTCATTGTTATTAATGCATCTATAATTTGGGTATTGGTGGCAGGATAAGGAATTTGAGGAACTTCAAGGCCCAAAACCAGAAGAGTCATGGCAATGGCAAAAATACCATCTACCAAAGTCTCAAGACGTTTAGTGGTCATTGATATGTCCATACTACTATTGTTATCAGATTTCATGACCTTCACTCAGTCTACCGTAGAAAATTTATCAGTAATCAATTAATGATCCTTATTCCACTGTCAATCCCTAATATTATTCTGCATCAATTAACTCATAATCCATAGATCCTAAACCTATCTCTTCGGCATATTTCAGCTGTATAACCCCATCGACCTGTTTCCAGACACCTTTAAATTTATCAGTGTCTTCCTCATAATTACCATGTAAAAGTGAGTGTTTAAATCCTTTCTGCTGGTTTACCAGGTTGAAACTGGCATGGTCTAAGGCCACGGGATCAGTCGATGCTAAAATACCGATATCTGGGACTAAAGGGGCATCACTCCAGGGCACACAGTCACAGTCTGGCGTGATATCCGTGAGGAAGTTGATGTACCCCACCTTTCCCGGCTTATCTTTAACTGCTCCATAGGAGTACTCCATCATCCTTTCCATAAATATGGGTATATCCTCCCAGTTTAAGGTGATGGCGGAGTCCGGGCATAACTCCAGGCAGTTGTTACAGGCGATGCACATGTCGTAGTCTATATGGGATTTATCATCCTTCAGGTACATGGCATAGGTGGGACATTCACCTATACAAACACCGCATGCAGTACACGCATCGGTTATCACTGGTTTATTCATTTTATGCTGTTCTATTTTCCCTGGGGCAGCGGCACATCCCATTGCCAGGTTCTTAAGCGCACCTCCAAACCCGCTCATGGCATGGCCCTTGAAGTGTGACATTACAATCATGCTATCAGCGCTTAAGATGTCGCCTGCGATTTTAACCTCTTTGAAATGTTTTAAACCCACTCCCACCGGTTTCCAGTTTTCACCCTGTAATCCGTCGGCAATAATCAGGGGAGCCCCAGCAACCGAGTAATCAAAACCGTTTAATATGGCTGTCTCCAGGTGGTCGGCTGAATTATGCCGGCTCCCATAGTATAACGTGTTGGTATCGGTTAAAAATGGCTTACCCTTATTTTCCAATACCTTCTCCACCACAGCCCTTATGAAGATTGGTTTGATGAATGAATCATTCCCTTTTTCACCGAAATGGAGTTTGATGGCTGTTAAATCATTCATACCAACCAGTTTATCAAGACCGCCTTCATCGAAGAGTCTTTTAATTTTATTTACCTTGTTTTCATGCTGGCTTCTGGACCTTAAATCAGCGAAATAAACTTTACTGGACATCCCTAACTCCCCCTTGAATTTATAAAAATTTCCCTGCTTTTTAAAACATTTTCATAATTGTTGAGTTCAATTATAACATTGTCTATTCCTTTTAATAAATTTAAATTGAGGTTGCCTTCTCCCAAACTGAGATGCTGATCCTTTTCCCCGTTGTTATCGCTTAAATGGTAGTAACTGATATTTTCCAGGGACAGGAACGGTTTTACATCTCCATTGGTGTTGGCATGTCCCAGGTCGACGGTTGCATGTGCACCCGTTTCTTTGATGAAATATGAATGTTCCTGGGCGGTGTTGCAGAAGTAAGCGTATCTGTTGGGCATGTTTTCCACCGATAACAGTACATCTCTGTCTTTTGCATATTGGTTGGCTTCAGTTAATGTTTCAACAGAATAAAATTTTCCCATTTCCCTCACCCTATCCTCCAACCTGTGGATTAATCCCGGATGGGTGGTTATTGCCTTTGCCCCTATCATTACGGCCATATCAATGGTTTCTTTTGTTTGGATCAACGTTTCCTCCCTTATTCCTGGGTTGAGGCTGGCCGGGTTCATGTCTATGGTGGGTGAGTGGAGGTAAATATCGATGTCGTAGGATTCAAATATTTGAAAAACTTCCGGACCAAAGCTTAACGCTATCCTGGGCCAGGTATGCGGTCCTTCACAGAGTATCTCCATCATATTAAACCCATCACGAGAAGCAATTTCCAACCATTCTTCAAATGATTTCATAAAGAGGGAAAGTGTAGAAAAACCTAGTTTCATCATCAAACTCCTGTTTTAATTGTTACAATCGTCTTTTAATCTTTTTGACTCTTTTAATTTTCTATAATTATTAATCGTTAATCAATAGGTTTATATAATATAATGATATATCAAGATAATCTATATCGAAAATTGATATATAATTTTTCGCAATATAATCGGTGGAGATGGAAACAGTGAAACAGGATTCTAATTCCCCTGTTGGATTGAATGAAAATAATGAAATTCTAGAAAATCATGAAATAAATGAAAATACATTCAATGAAGAAATCAAGAAATTACATCGACATGATAGAAAGATGATTAAAGGATTCATGAAAGGTTTTGGTAATCTCATTATTCTATGGCTCATAAGTAAAAAAAGACAACATGGATATGAAATAATGACTCAATTACATGAAGCATCACCTTTCAGCAACAAAAAAATGCCCAGTGCCAGTATGATATATCCTGTATTACACAGTCTTGAAAAAAAAGGACTGATAAAGGGAACCTGGGAACATCATGGGAAGAGAAGAGTAAAATATTATGAAATAACCCGTGAAGGAGAAGAAAGCCTAGATCGTATCCGGAAAGTAGCGGCTAAAGACAAGGAATTAGGACGATCCAACATTCATAAAGAATTTATGGAAGACATGTTTTCTTTAAAGTGAACGGGGAATGCCGAGGTAATGAAAATGAAATATGCTATAGAAACCTTCGATCTGACCAAAAAATACGGAGATTTTTTGGCAGTCGATGAATTAAACCTTAAAGTAGAAGACAAGAGCATATTTGGTTTTTTAGGCCCTAATGGTGCTGGAAAAACCACAACAATTAAGATGTTAACCTGTCTTATCCAACCCACATCCGGAACAGCCAACGTCTCTGGGTATGATGTTGTAGACCATCCAAACGAAGTAAGACAGAAAATAGGGATGGTCCCTCAGTTAGTAAGTTTATATGGGGATTTAACAGCCCGGGAAAATGCAGAACTCTGTGCAGATTACTACGGACTGTCTGAAGACCTTAAAGAAGAAAGGATCAACGACCTGATGGAACTGGTAGACATCAAATATGCCCAGAACAAACTGGTAAGACAGCTTTCCGGGGGGCAGAAACAGAAAGTTTCCGTGGTAGCCAGTCTGATACACCAGCCAGATATCCTGTTTCTAGATGAACCAACCATCGGATTAGACCCCACCACCAAAGCAGTGCTCTGGGAACTCATCCAAGAACTGAACGACACCGGCCACACCATAATTCTCTGTTCCCACGACATGTACGAGGTAGATATGCTCTGTGACCATGTGGGTATAATAGATAAAGGTCTTTTAGCAGCGTATGATACGCCACAAAGACTTAAAGATGAAATACTCGAGGATAACGGCTCTACAACCAGGATGAATATCAGTAAGATCATGAAAGACCTGGAAGAGAATTCAAACGTTGCCCAAGTATCTTCATTCCATAAGCTTAAAGGGAGCATGTTGGAAGCGGAAATCGCCAACGCCCGGGAGGTAAGTATGAAAATTGACAACCTATGCGATCCAATGATACAGGAACTGGAAAAACTCCCATTCATATTTGAAATAACACCCCATCAATCTGGAAGGGTGAGCATGAAAATCAGCAATTCCCCAGATGCAGTTACCGCCGTTCTACATACCATCATAAAAAATGACGGTGACATCTCATCCATATCAACAAAAGACCCCTCATTGGAGGATGTTTTTACGAAAGTAACCACCAGACACGAAGTGGAAGGTGAATAAGAATGTTAGAAGGAAAAAAATTCATGTGGATGATCAAAAAGGATCTTTTAGTTCTTTGGAGGCATAAACCACGTCTACTTTCCATATTACTTTTCCCCATACTGATGATCGCACTGTTCGGTTATGGTATGGGTGGAACTATCGACAATCTCCCGGTGGTAGTTGTAGCGCAAAGCGACGGCCCCATTACTGATCAGACCCTGAGCGCCATTAAAGGCTTGGAACTCTATGATGTGAAGGATATCATAACGGATCCGGATGTAGGTAAGCAGATGGTTAGGGATGGACAGGTGAAGGCCGCCATAATACTTCCAACTGATTATGAGGGTATTGATAGTTCGCAGGCCAAAGCGGTGACCATATATGTGGATTCGTCGGATCAAATGGCCACGCAGATTTTGGTTCCTTCCACTGAAGCCCTCTTCACGCGAATATCTGCTGAAATGGGAATTGCCGAAATTCAAGCCACAGCACAGATGACTCAAAACCCTGCTCTTATGGGTATAAGTTACCAGGGGATCACCAGTGCCATAAACTTCCAGATTGTAAAACAGTACGGTGATATTAAGTATATAGACTATTTAGTACCGGCAATTATAGCTATGACCGTTATGATGGGTGCTATGATGAGTATGGGAGAGTCACTAGCAGGAGAACGTGAAAGAGGAGAACTCGCCCGGTTATTCATGACCCCCACCAGTATCGCCACGGTGGTAGGTGGTAAAATAGTGTCCAGACTGGTTATACAAACTTCAACCGCCCTGATACTCATCGGTGCAGCCATTGTACTGTTTGGAATCACCATCAACGGCAGTATGATCCTCACCATATTACTGCTGATACTCACTGCACTCTGCTTTGTAGGTTTTGGTATCATGATTTCCGCCCGGGTCAGCACCCAAGAGGACTATGTCCAGATGGTGATGCCCTTCAGCATGCCCATGATGTTCATATCAGGAGTATTCTATCCACTAGAAACCATGCCCTGGATATTCCAACAAATAGCTAAAATCGCGCCTTTAACTTATGCTAACGATGCATTAAGGGGTGTGATGCTAAAAGGAGCAGGTATTGGGGACATATGGATTGATATAGCTGTACTTCTAGGGTTCACTGCATTATTCTTCCTGATGGGCGTATTTAGATTCAACAGAGATATTTAACGAATTTAATAAGGAAAATTAAGTGATATTTAATGATTAGATAGAAAAATAGGTGATTATAAAATGATTGGAAAGAATGATAGGATCATTGGACTCCTTATGGTGGGTGTTTTAGCCTCCGTAATGACCTTCGCACCGGTAGCAGCTGCTGATTGGCCCATATTCCATCAGAATATTGACCACACCGGTTTTCTAATACAACCGGGTGATTTCTCCCCGACAATCTGGAACTTCAACGCTGGCGACATCATACAATCCTCACCAGCCATAAAAGATAAAACAATCTTCTTCGGTTCCCACAACGGAATAATTTACGCCGTCAATATGGAAGACAGTACGCAAACATGGGAATATAAAACAGAAGGATCGGTAATTTCATCCCCCACCCTGGTTAATGATACAATATATATAGGATCATCAGATGGCAATATATACGCCCTTAACGCAGCCAACGGTGAGTTGAAATGGAAATACAAAACTGGTGGTGCAGTTGAATCAACTCCATCAGTGATAAACGGGACGCTATACGTGGGTTCTGATGATAAAAACATCTACGCCATAAACGCTGATGACGGAAGTTTATTATGGAATTACGGAACCGAAAAAGAGGTTAAATCTTCACCAGCAGTAGTTAACGATACATTATACATAGGATCTGATGATGGTATAATTTATGCACTAGGTGCCGGGAACGGAAGTTTAATCTGGCATTACACCACTGGTGATAAAGTCCAATCATCACCCTCCATCTATAACGGAACATTATACGTGGGGTCCGATGACGGGGAACTATATGCCCTGAATACAACCAGCGGAACTGTTAACTGGACTTACTCCATGGGAAAACCCGTCTCCGCATCACCCACCGTAGATGAGTTCAACTACAACCTGTACATCGGAGCGGATAACGGCCAGTTTTCCTGCCTGGACACCAGAACCGGGGAACATAAATGGTCAGTCCAGACTGGTGCAGCTATTGAATCTACCGCAGCACTCTCCGGCAACCGTACGGTATTTGGATCAGATAATGGAAAATTGTACGTAGTCAACAAGTTTAGTGGTACTGTGGATTGGACTTACGAGCCAGGATACTATTTATTCAACGCACCCATCCGATCTTCGCCTGCTTCCTATGGAAATATGACCTACTTTGGGAGTAACGATGGATATCTCTACGCAGTGAATATAGAAAAACAGAACTCACCAACATCCATATGGGCTTACTACGTTGTTGCGATTGTAGTTATCATCTTTGCGGTGATAATCGCTCTGAGAATATTAAGAAACAGGTTCAAGAAATAAATTATTTAATTTGAGGGTTTCCCAATAATTATGGGGGTGTTTACGGGGTGTCCTCCCATTATTTAATGGGGTCCCCCACAATCTTTATTCTTTTTTAAAAATTCGTTCAGAATTTAATTTAAATAAAATTTATAATTTAAATAAAATAAATGGTTGTTACACTAACGATAGCAGAGAACATCCAATAATTGATTAAAATCGATTTTAAATCGATTAAAGTTTGCAAAGTTGTATTTCTATGGCTGATACGTTGGTGTTTGATCCTTCGTTGCTCATTATCTCTTCTGTGCAGATATCTATGCCGCCGATATCAACGTCGGTTATGAATCTGTTTCGCACTATTTCGGCAACATCCACTGCCCTACTTATAGCTCGACCTCTTGCTTTTAAAACAACTTCCGGAACTCCCCCGTTCATCTGGGTCACTACAGCTAAAACATAGTTCATTACCGGCTTGTTTCCGATGTACACAACATTTTCCTCTGACATTCACTTACCTCCAAGACTATACCTTGATTGTTTTTAACTGTTAATCTTATTTAAAGTTTATGAGTTTAATATGGGATTTTTAACATAAGTTTTTACTTAAAAACGCTTTTAAAGTAATAAAACTTTAATTATTTATAAAATGTGGATTCCTGCCTTAAGATGTTGGTTGGTTACCCACTTTTTACTTCCAATGTATCCTTTATTTTCTTAGCCAGCCTTATAGCCCCTTCAAAACCAAATGTGGCCTCCTGACCATGCATAACATCTACTAAAGGTATTCTCAGTTCAGTGGATAATCCAATCTCTCCCATTCCACCAAATATTATGTCTGGTTTTAAATTTTTCACTTCACAGAGTATTTCTGTGTAATCTGGCTGTTTTAAAATGATAGGATGGATTTTTCTCTCTTTAGTTATTTCATCCAGTTTAGAATCGGTGAATTTTCCTTCAAAGTCCAGGCAGATGAGAACCGGTTTCATACCCAGCTCAGATAGAAACCGAGTAAGTGCAATGGCCCGGGTTGCTCCCGCTACGATCACCGCCCTCTTACCTCTTAGATAAGGTAAATATTTCTGTAACTCTCTTTCCGCCCTTTTTTCATCCTCAGCGAAGACGTAAGCTCTATCGAGTTTTTTACAGATCTCCTGGAGATAATTGCCCGTGGCTTTCACACCTATAGGCAAGGTTTCGTGGAGAAAAGGGATGCTAAATTTCTTCTCCATCAGTTCACAGGGCTCTATCCCCGAAGCTTCACACATAGAGATATTCAGAGATGCTGTGGGTGCCAATTTAACTTCTTCTAACGTGCACCCGGAGGTTAAAACACAGGTAAGTTTGATGCCCAGTTTATCAAAATATTTTTTAAGGATTTTTAGATCCGGGCCTCCCCGGTATTGTCCTATGAGATTGACCGAGTTTTCCCTGACATTATCTTCTTTGGGGGGTGGTTCCATCAAATCCACCAGAACAGTTAAACATTCCAGGTAACCTTCTATTTGGCTTCCCTCAAACCCTCCAGAACTGATGGTGATTAATTCTGTGTTAACGTTATTTTCAGCCTCATTTATAACTTTGTCTATGTTTTCGCCTATTATACTGCTGGCGCAGGAGCTTAAAACAGCGATGAGTTGTGGTGAATATTTTTCATCGGCTTCACAGATTTTCTGGAGGAGTTTATCCTCACCTCCAAACACTACGTCGTTTTGATCCATCTCAGTGGAGAGTATTCTGATGGGTCTGCTGCTGCGCAGGCTCAGAAGATATTTTATATGATAATAACAACCGATGGGTCCATGTATTAAGGGCAGAGCTCCTTTAATTCCCAGTACAGCCCGGATTACTCCGAATAGTTTGCAGGTTCTTAGTGATTCCATGATCGTTGCTATTTAATCTCAAAATTAATTTTTTTACTCCCATGGAGAGTTTTTTTTCTATGATGGAATGTAAATACTCTTCCTTAAATGGCTTGTTTAACAGTCCAAAAAGATTTCTTAACCGATGGTTCTGTTATTTTGGCTCGTTGAAGTGTTTTTTCATCACTGTAGGCCGTTAGAAATATCACCGGGATAGAGTGACTGTCCCAGATTTCTTCTGCTGCTTCTACCCGTCCATCTCGCCCTTTAAATTGATGTCCATCAAACACCAGATCAACCCCTGTATCTTCTACTTTGTTGATGGCTTCTTTTCCAGAAATTAACAGACCAACTACCTGATATCCCTGTTTTTTCAGGGCTAATTTGATGTGTTCTGCTGTGATTATCTCATCTTCCACCACAAGAATTTTATCATCCATTCTCTCCACTCAACCGCCCATCTTTCAACTCGAGATATGTGAATTATCATTCTATAAAACCTATCTTCTCTATAAAACCTATCTTCCCAGGAGTATCCTGTTAATAGCGTATAATACTGCCTCTACACTGGCTAATACAATGTCATCTGCTGCGGAACGGCCTATGGCATTGTTCCCATTCTTATCACCCATTATTACGAAGACTTCCGCCAGTGAGTCAGGACCTCCGGTAATTGCTTCAATATTATATTCCTTAAGCTCCATATCGGCAGTTTCACTCATGAGACTTTGTATCGCGTTTATAGCTGCATCTACTGGCCCTACACCAGTTTTCGCTGCGGTGCTTATCTTGCCGTCTATGTTCAGTTTAACTGTGGCGGTGGGCATCACGTTGTCCCCTGTCATTACCGAGAATCCTTCCAGTTTCACTATCTCATTTTCCGCCCGGCCAAGAACCGTCTCTGCCATGGCCTTTAAATCTGCGTCGGTTACGCATTTACCTTTATCTCCCAGTTTTTTTACCTGGTTGAAGATTTGGTTGAACTGTTCATCAGTGACTTCTATTCCGTATTCGGTTAATTTTGATCTTATGGCGTTTGCACCGGTGTGTTTGCCCAGGACTATTTTTCTGGTATGCCCTACCATCTCTGGGGTGATTGGTTCGTAAGTTTCTGCTTTTGCTAATACCCCGTGTACGTGTATGCCTGCTTCATGGGCAAAGGCATTTTCACCTACGATGGCCTTGTTGGGGGGCATTTTAACCCCGGTTATCCGGGCTACCTGGTCGGAGGCATCCACCAGTAGCCGGGTGTTGATGTTCATATCCACTCCGTAATCTATTATGAGGGCCATGACCACCTCTTCCAGCGACGCATTTCCGGCGCGTTCTCCCAGTCCGTTTATGGTGGCGTGTACCTGTTCAGCACCAGCTTCCACTGCACTTAATGAATTGGCCACGGCTAATCCAAAGTCATCGTGACAGTGCACGCTTAAGGGGACTTTCAGGTACTTTTTAAGCTCTGATAGGAGATATTTCATGGAACTGGGGATCATCACTCCCACAGTATCCGGGACATTGATGTAATCCACTTTAGCGCTTTCCACTGCCTGGTATACTTCTTTGAGGTAGTCGAATTCTGTCCGGGTGGCGTCTTCGGCGGAAAATTCCGCGGTCATACCATGGTCTTTGATGTACTCCACCGCATCTACTGAAAGGTTTAATATCTCCTCTTTACTCTTTTTTAACTTATATTTCCGGTGTAATGGTGAAGTTCCAATGAATGTGTGTATATAATCTACTTCAGAGTTGACAGCCGCTTCTAAATCCTTTTCAAGGGTTCTGGCCAAACCGCAAATCTGGGTGTCCAGGTCAAGTTTCACTATCTCCCGGGCTGCTCTCTTTTCACCTTCTGAGGAAGCTGGAAATCCCACTTCCAGGGTGTCAACTCCTAATTTATCCAGTCTTTTTGCGATTCTGATTTTCTCATCCACTGTCAGGGCCACTCCCGGGGTCTGCTCTCCATCCCTCAACGTAGTGTCGAAGATTCGGACTTTCTCCGGTAGTTTCATAGCCCCCTTTACTTCGTCTATGTACATAAAAAATCCGCCTTGCATTGAATTTGAATTTGCTGTGTGGTTATGTATTTAATTTATTGGGGTATATTTAAGTTCCTATAATTTTAAGTACCCATAACTAAACTCAATAAATCCCTTAAACCCGTGGATATTCCCAGAATAAGTATCGCCAGCTTCAACATATTTTTAATGGTTTCATCTTCTATGTAACTATCGATAACGTACAGTGCGAATAATATAACTATTATTTTAAGTGGGAACATCACCAGGGCTGTCCCGGTGAGGCCTATTAAGGCGTTGGGAAGTACATGCTGTTCCCCGTAGGGATAGAAATCTATGGCCACAAAAGTTGCACTGGCATCGAATATATGGGCCAGTAGAACGCTTAAATTAAATTTATCCTTGATTAAGCTCCATTTAATTCGTAAAATTACAAAAACAGATGATACCAATGCCCAAGACCCTAACACCTGCGCTAACGCCACGAAGTTGATGTGGGATATGTTCAAGATGTTGGGTATGCAGATAACTACCCCCACCAGGAAGATGAGGTACCGGTAATCCAGGTTGGTCTTCCTTTCAATGTAAACTGACACTAAAAGGGTTATAATCGTAGCTAACCCCGTTATGATATATATCCCTGGCGTGATCAAGAGGTAGCTGAGGGGATAGATGCCATTGTCAACCAGTGCCCTGGTGCTTGATCCAAAGAAGATGAAGGGTATCACTGGAATTATCAGGTCTTTAGGGTCCTTTTTAATGTACCTGAACATCTTTATGAGTAAAATAACGATTACACCCAGTATGATACCGAAAACAAGCGTGTTAAGTACGTTGTAACCCGGGCCGAAGTAGACTATGTGGGTGGTGATGAATTCAGTTATCTGTGATTGTAAGTCCAGTAACATAAATCAGAGTTAAATGGTTTTGTGATTTAAATATATCTACAGAAATTGAGTTTATCTCCCATATGTCTCGAAATGCTAAATATATAAAATTAGAATTAATACCCAAAAATAAATTAAATCTCCAAAATCCTCGGAATATCTTTATAATTTGTTGATTATCTTCTTTCTAATTACTTCCTTTACTATGAGGGGTAAAGGAGTTCTGTCACCAAATACATTGGTTTTCCCGGATAATATGGTCTTAAGTACACTTTCCGTTGTAAAATCAGCTTCCAGTTCCGTTACACAGCTACCAATTGCACCCAGGAAGTGGGCGTCGCTGGATCCTATCTGGGGAATATCCCTCTTTTCTGCTAATTTCCTGGCCCTCCAGTTGGAGATGCCGAAGATATACCGGCTGTTTAAGGTTTCAATGGCATCTATGTCGAGGTTTTCCACATAATCGCATAACCCCTCCCTGTAACGGACGAAGGGATGGGGGACAATGGCTATACCACCCTGGGATCTGATATCTTCTATGGTCACCTCTGGTGAATTTCCCTTTTCAACCTCTTCACTTATGCCCAGTGCAACTATGTGTCCTTTACTGGTGGTGACTTCCATGGCGGGTATGACCAAGAAGTTGTCCAGTTTCTCCGCCAACTTCACAGCCACCTGAGAACCCTGGAGGGTATTATGATCCGCTATGGCAATGGCATCAAGTCCAATTTCCTGAGACCTCTCTATGATCTGCGCAGGTGTTGGTGTGGCATCACCAGAATAATTACTGTGGATATGCGGGTCTAGGATCATTTAATCAGCTTTCCATACTTTTTCTTTTTTTAGACTTTACTAATTCTACTTTTTAATATACTTAACGGCCTTCACCAGCCCAGAAGGTCCGGCCATCATAACATCCCCTGCCGGGGCGGCGTTATGGACTTTGAAACCTGTTTCCTTGAGGATCCCTCTCTTTGGCCCGGTGGCCACCAGGCACTGGAAATCACCGATTGGCTCTGCAACCCAGGCCCCGTGGCCGCCGTCTTCATGGATCTGTTCATGGCTGAGGGTGCCCTGTGCCAGTTCTCTGCAGAATCTGGTGATCTTATCCGGGGTTAACATGCCGGTGTGGTGTTCGAAAACTCCCATAATTTTCCCATCTTTAAATGAAGCGGCCAGCGTGTGACCGTTACCAACATCTAATGCTATAAAACTATCTAAATCTTTAACGTATTCATCGCAGGTGGCTCCACAGATAGAGGCAAACTTCGAATCCATTATAACCACGTTGTATCCTTTAAGAGTTCTTAAAACCCCGTTCATCCTGGTAAAATAGTCCGGGGCGGTGTTGAAGTAAGCGAATACTTCAGGCGGTTGTGGTGATTCCAGTTTTTCCTTGATCTTACTGAATCGGAAGTTTCGATCACCTATACCCTCTGAGTATCCGTGATCCTGGACTGCCACTGCGATGTAGTCGAATTCCAGTTCCACACCGAATATGTCGAATGCTTCCCTGATCGCCTCTAAATCTACATCTTTAAGTTCAATCTGGGAAATTTCGGGGTGTTTTTCCCCAGAAGGGATTATTTCAATGCCTAATGATTTCACTCTATTTAAATCATCCCTCACTGTCCTGGCAGCATTTTCAGTCATTAAAACCCGGTACCCTTTCTCTAGATGATTTTTTATAGCCTTGTTTATCGACCCTCCACCCATGGTCTCGCCGCTTAGAAACAGGTCATTGTGGTGTTTGCGTATTTTTTCGGCGAAAATCCTGGTTGGTGAAGGTAAAACCATTTTATAAGAGTTTTCTATAGGTTGCTCAGAGTCGTAGAGCATTACATCCTGGGTTCCAGCACCCACATCTAAAGTCAGTATTCTCATGGTAAATTATATGGAGCGGCTGTTTTAAAAAAGCTATCCTATGTACAAGTATGTTCAACAAAGTTTAAATATCTACAAGATTTAATGACATATCACTATCTTTTGAAGATCTAGATTTAAACAATAAAAAGTATGGAAAAAGTGGTTTTATGTACAAAATTACACTATCAGAAAAAGACACTCCAAAAAAATGGTACAACATAGCTGCTGATTTACCTGTAGAACCCTCAGAATACTCCCAGACCGAAGAGGGAAAACAACTGGAAAATTTACCCAAAATATTCTCTAAGGGAGTTCTAGGACAGGAACTATCGACTGAACGATGGATTGAAATTCCAAAAGAAGTTAGAGAAGTTTACATGAAAATAGGCCGTCCCAGTCCCCTGTTCAGGGCTAAAGGCCTGGAAGAATACCTGGACACACCGGCCAAAATATTCTACAAACGAGAGGATATGTCACCAACCGGCAGTCACAAACTCAACACAGCCATAGCCCAGGCATACTATGCAAAACAAGACGGTGTGGAGAGGCTTACCACAGAAACCGGTGCCGGACAATGGGGAACAGCCCTGTCTCTGGCATGTAAACTCATGGGATTAGATTGCCTAGTCTACATGGTGAAGGTATCCTTCCAGCAGAAACCCTACCGAAAAACCGTTATGCAGATCTACGATGGAGAGGTAATTCCCTCACCCAGTAACACCACCGAGTACGGTAAAAAAGTCCTGGCCGAAAAACCAGACCACCCCGGATCCCTGGGTATAGCCATATCCGAAGCCATAGAAGTAGCTTTAAATGATGAAAAAGCTTATTACTCACTGGGAAGTGTGTTAAACCATGTTATGCTACATCAGACCGTTATCGGTCAGGAGATAAAGATGCAGTTGGATAAAATCGATGCCACCCCTGATGTAATGATTGGATGCGTCGGTGGTGGAAGTAACCTCGCCGGGTCAACCTTCCCCTTCATCAAGGACAAATTAAGCGGAGACCTGGACTGCCAGTTCATCGCAGCCGAACCCGCATCCTGTCCCACAATTACTCAGGGAGAGTACAAGTACGACTTCGGTGATACCTGTGGTTTAACACCCCTGATCAAGATGTACACCCTGGGCCACGACTACATACCCCCATCCGTACATGCTGGGGGCCTGCGTTACCACGGTATGGCACCTCACGTAGCACTACTTGCACATGAAAAAGTCATAGAAGCACGTACCGTCCATCAGACCGATGTCTTCGAGAGCAACAAAATCTTCGCCCAATTAGAAGGAGTTATACCCGCCCCAGAAACAGGTCATGCAGTTAAAATCGGAATAGATGAAGCTATCAAGTGCCGTAAGACCGGAGAAGAGAAAAACATCGTCATAAACTTCTCAGGACACGGTTTACTTGACCTTCAAGGTTACGATGATTTTCTGGAAGGTAAATTAGAGGATTAGAATATTTAATCCTTCTTTTCTATTTTTAAAGATCTTGTAACGTATTCTCTTCCAATAGTGGCCGTAGTATTAAATTTCCTATGGAAGAGTTATTACTAACTAAAATCATTCATTTGTTTTACCAGGTCACGAAACGGCCTGTAAATTATTTATTTTCCAAAAAAAAGTATGTGCTTACTTTAAATTTCAGCGAAATATATAAATAATAGGTTATTTATAACCATTCTCAGCTAATGTTAGGAATTTTTTTAGACTCCGAATATTAGTTGAAGAATGAAAAATAATAGAAATAGAAAATAAAACCAAAAAAAGACTATAAATAGAAAATAGAAACAGGTGATATAATTGAGGCAGAACATAGCCTTACTAATAATAGCAGTAGTAGTATTGGCCGGAGTGGCTGGTGTGCTGGCCATGACCATGTTTAATAACACCAACCAGACCAACAATACAACCGTTAATAATACTACTACCAACAACAGCAACAACGACACGACAAATAAGGATAATCAGGGTACAAATTCTAACTCCAATTCCAATTCAAGTGGTGACAATAACAATGGAAACAGCAATTCCAACGGTAATTCCAACGGCGGCTCTCATAACGATGGTGGAGATGAAACATGCCCCACCTGTGGAGGAGCTGGAGTAGTTCCTGTAAATCCAAATGATCCACATACTACCTGGAAAACATGCCCCACCTGTGGAGGAGATGGTTTAGTATGATTAAAAAGTTGTTACCAATTTTTTTGGTTCTGTTGATATTTATAAGCATCAGTGCAGTATCAGCAGCCGAAACAAAGTTTAACACAACTTCAATAAGTACTTCGGCAAAGAATGTTCAAACTTACGTGGAAACCAATAAGAAACTTCCTTCAACTGTAAAAGTAAGCAATACCACTTTAACCACGCCACAATACCTGTACTTGTTGACAAAAGATGTGCAAAACGTTAACAAAGGTGTTACAACACCCATAACTTTGGTAAGTGCATCCAAACCCCCAAATCCAAGTGAAAGCGTTAAAGCTGGAACTTTAACAAAAGCACAGTATCTGACACTGGCAGCCAATGTAGCAAAATTCATAGAAAACAACAAAAGACCACCAAACTTCGCATCTACCTCTCTTGGAAATATGCAATACGAGAACGTGGTTTACACTTTATCAAAGGTGCTGGCTTACTATAAAACCAACAATCGTTTGCCAAACACAGTTTCAGTTAAAAAATGGAGTACGATCACAGGCTCAGGTTCAAGTAGTACCGGCGGTATATCCCCTGGTCCAACAGTTACATTTACCGATACCAGTAAGACCACTACTAAAAGGTTAGGAACCAATTCTTTAGGTTATGTAGATAAAATTGGACCATTCGGTACCGGAACAAAAAAGGTTGCGGTAATCATTGGAGTTCATCCACAGGAAGGTATAGCTCATGTGGGAATGATGAACGCATTGAAAACACTAGCATCCCAGTTAAAAAATGTACAGATCTGGGTTTTCAAAGTATATGTTAACGAAAAAAACAGTTATGAGAAAAGCAGAATGGATGGTCAACTCTTAGCACAGAAATACGTTGTACCTAATATAGACAAAACCTACAAGCTGGCAGTTGACATACACGGAAACAGAGGCTTATACGCTACGAACGATTTCGTATTTGCACCAAGTAAACGTCCTCTATCAGTATCTTATGCCAATAAGATAATTTCCAAAACAACATATCTGAAATATTACGCTGTAGCAGATGGTTCCAGTCCTAAATACGTGACCATACCCATAGCTAACAAGGGAATACCAGCCGTGATATTCGAACTGTACCTAAACGTTAACAACTACAATACCGTAATGTACAACAAGTGTCTGCAACTGGTTAAAGCATTAAACACCCTAACCTACGTTTAAAAAAATAAAAATCGGCCTTGTTAATTTTTTTTAGGCTGAAATTTTTCTCTTTTTATTTTAAACTCTTTTATCTTTAATTCATTTTCATCCAAGAACCTGAAATTTAATTTTCAAAAAAAGATTCATGTGGTTACTAGAACCAAGAAATTTATTTATACTCCAATTCCCAATAAACATTTATTGTAACTCTAATTAAACCATAATTTGGAGGATTAATAACCATGTATAATATTGGGGAAGCTTTAATAGGAAGCGGAAATGAACTTGCTCATATTGATCTAGTTATAGGAGAGAAAAATGGTCCAGTAGGCTCGGCATTTGTGGAAAACATGACCAGCCTGTCCATAGGACACACTCCACTTTTAGCAGTGATAAGACCAAATTTACCCACCAAACCATCCACATTGATCATACCCAAGGTAACCGTGGGCTGCCTGGATGATGCTAACAAGATATTCGGACCGGCACAGACCGCAGTAGGAAGAGCGGTGGCTGATGCTGTTTCAGAAGGCATAATAGATAAGGAAAAAGCCGAAGACCTGGTTATCATGGTCACGGTGTTCATCCACCCGGAAGCAAAGGATTTCCGTAAGATCTATCAGTACAACTACGGAGCCACCAAGCTGGCCCTGAAAAGGGCCATGGATAGTTACCCATCCACTGAAAAGGTCACCACGGAAAAAGACAGGGGAACACACCCTGTAATGGGCTTCAAAGTGGTAAGACTATGGAACCCACCCTACCTGCAGGTGGCTTTAGACCTGGACAATATGGAGGACATGGAACGTATAATCGACAGCCTCCCTAACCGGGAGAGAATCCTCATAGAAGCCGGTACCCCGCTGGTTAAGAAGTTCGGTGTGGGCATAATAAGTAAGATCCGGGAGCTTAGAACGGATGCCTTCATCATCGCCGATCTTAAAACCCTGGATGTCGGCCGTATAGAGGTTAAAATAGCCGCAGATGAGACAGCCGATGCTGTAGCCATATCCGGACTGGGAACCCCGGAATCCATCCAGAAAGCCGTACAGGAAGCATCCAAACAGGGAATATACTCCATACTGGATATGATGAACGTGGACAACTTCGTGGAAAAACTCAAGGGCCTCAAATACAAACCAGACATACTATTACTGCATCGTAACGTGGATCTTGAAACCTACAAGGCAGAAAAAGGTGAAAACCTGGGTGACATGACTGAATGGGGTAACATAAAAGAGATCAAAGAGATCCTCGGTGGTAACAGGCTGGTGGCCGTTGCCGGAGGTATCACTCCAGATAAGGTTGACCAGGCACTGGGAAGCGGAGCAGATATCATAGTAGTGGGACGTTATATCATCGGATCCAGGGATGTGCGACGTGCTGCTGACGATTTCCTGAAATACCTGCCACAGGACCCGGATACCATGAGGTTAGCCCTGGAAGAGGATGAACCTTTAGAACTCAACGATGATAAAAAATAAAAAATACACTTCTTTTTTTTTAATTCCTTTTTTTTTAGAAAATTTTATTATTTCTTAGATGCAATTTTAATATAAGAATTGAAATGAGGGGATATTCTATATGATATTGGGGATATGTGGCAGTCCAAGAAAACAGGCCACTGATCACGTGTTAAACGAAGCATTGAAGATGCTGGAAGAGAGGGGTTTTGAAACTGAATTTTTCGGTGTGCGTGGTAAGGATATCAGTCCTTGCTTGCACTGTGATTACTGCATGCGCAAAGGAGTATGTATTCAGAAGGATGATATGTACGAAGTATACCCCCTAATGACTGAAGCTAAAGGGATAATAATGGCCACTCCCATCTACAATGGCGGATTAAGCGCTCAGTTAAAGGCGATAATGGACCGTACTCGGGCATTAGGTGCGGTTGACTACAATTTCCTGCGCAACAAAGTTGGAATGGCCATATCTGTTGGTGGAGACAGAAGCGGAGGACAGGAATTAGCAATACAGCAAATATTCACCTATTATATACTCACAGGGATGATTCCCGTTGGGGGAGGTGCCTTTGGAGCCAATCTAGGTGCGAATTTCTGGTCCCAGGATACTTTAGACGGTGTTAAACAGGACGAAGAGGGATTTAGAGGTCTTCGTAAGACTGTTAAAAGATTCGGAACCTTTCTGGAAAACTTCGAGTTTAAGCAAAAGGAATAAATCTTTTTTAAGAAACTAAAATGAATTATAACTTATAAGTTAAAAGTTCTAATTGATAACTTTGAAGTTTTAAGTTATAAGTATTAAGGAGATTTAAAAGGGAAAAAATTACAAATAAAGGAATAATCATCGGATTAAAAAATCATATTAAAATTAGCTTAAAAGTTATAAGTTATAAGGAGTTTTAGATGAGGATCGAAGTTGACAAGGAGAAATGCATAGGCTGTGGAACATGCCAGGAGATCTGTCCTAAAGGCCCCCGGATCTGGAAGATTAAAGACGGGAAGGCAGAGGCAGGTAACCTACAATTCTGCCATGTATGCACCCTCTGCGCATCAAAATGTCCTGTAGGAGCTATACACGTAATAAGAGATGGGCAAAATGGAGAGAAAGAAAAAGTTAGCGAGAAAGACTAGTGAAACAGATATCACCATAACATTCAACCTGGACGGGGAAGGAAAATCCCAGATAAACACAGGGATAGAATTTTTCAACCATATGCTAGAATCCTTCGCCAGACACGGGTTGTTTGACCTGGAATTAGAAGCAGAAGGAGATCTGGATATAGACGACCACCACACCGTGGAAGACGTGGGAATAATCTTAGGTGAAGTATTAAACGACACTCTGGGAGATAAAAAAGGTATCAGAAGAATGGCACATGCCCTGGTTCCCATGGACGAAGCACTGGCCATGGTAGCCATCGACCTATCTGGAAGAAGTTACACCGTATTAGACCTTCCGTTTAAAAAGGTGAAAGTCGGCGGGTTAAGCACGGAGAACGTGGGGCACTTCTTAGAGTCTCTGGCGCAAAATGGTAAATTTAACCTCCACGCCCGCTGTGAGGGGGAAAACGACCACCACCAGGTAGAGGCTTTGTTTAAGGCACTGGCCCGTGCATTACACGATGCAACCCGGGTTACCCATGGATCCATACCCAGTACTAAGGGTGTTATCTAGCCAATACGAAATTTAATAATTCAAATAAAAAAAACAGAGTAAGCAGTCCTTGCAGACTGCTTGATTAATTTTACTTATTGTGGTTTTTCCAGTAATACAGTTTTAGTGACTGTTGAACCGTCTGCACCGTGTGGGGTTCTTAAAACTGTGTCATTGCCTTTTTCGATATCTCTTGCTTCAACTGCGAGTTTTGCAGCTACAGCGATGAGTTCGTGTGCAGCAGCGACTAATGGTATGTACTGGTTGGAGTCTTTAACCATGAAACATCCTTTTAAGTCGATGTCAGCAACTTTTTCTGCAGCAGTGTATGCAGCTATAGCTTTAGCTTTAGCGTAGGTGTTGGTGAATCCTGCAGCTTCTGCAGCTTTTTCAGCAGTGATTATAACTTTTGGTAATTCTATGTCTTCCCCAGCGTCGACAGCAGCTATGATACCGTCGATGGTGTTCTGGACGATTCTGTAAGCACCGGTTAATGCTAAGACTTTTATTACGTCAGAGTTGAAGGATGCCATTTCAGTGGGGTCCAGTAGTTCTCTTCTGGCTCCGATCATGGGGTCACCCTTTACGATGATGTAACCTAATCCCTGTTCATCCATTTCATCTTTTTTACCTGCACCAGGAGCATCTCCAATAATAACGGCTGGGATGTCGTAGGTAGATAGTAATTCCCTTGCTTTAGCAGGTCCTGGAGCACCTGGGTTGGGGCTGATGAATATTGCAAAGTCTGGTTCAAATTCCTTAACCTTAGGGACTACCTCTTCGACCTGTTCCGGATTCATTTTTGCACCGGAACCTATGATTCTTACATCAATATTAGGCCTATCTGCACGTTCATCCAGTAATAAGTCTAATACTGGTGAGGTACCTATATTTCCGCTTTTAATTATTCCTATTTTTACAACCATTTTATCACCGATTTTGCTATCTGGATAATCAAATAAGTATTTTTTGATTTAATTTTTTTAAATCATATTTATATAGGATAGTTGGAATGGGAACTTTTAGACCTAATTATAGAGTAATACTTTTATGTTAAAATTAGACGATGATTTCCAGTGTAAAATTAGTTTTTATACAAGATTTAATTTAAGCACTTTGACCATTTAAAGCTTGATTTCTCCTGAGATAAAGCCATGTAAATATCAGAAGAGATATTATCCCCAACGAGTAGAATAACCATACCATACTATCTGTAGGGCCTGTTTCTATCCAGATCAGGGTATGGGCAAGTATTATGGCGTATAAACCTATAAATGCACCTCCCGCTATTTTTTGTGCACTGTGCATGAATCGGAGTACCAATCCCAGTAAAAACATCTGTACTGCCAGGCCCCATGCACCGAAATCTAGAATAGCCGGTCCGAAGAGGGTGGAAGTTATACTGGTGGTGATGCCACTTCCTGGTTGATAAAAAGAAGGTAAAGCCACATATCCCACAGTAACCCTCGGATGTCCTCCAGTAAGCGCCTGATAGAAGAGTTCTCCACCAGTAAATCCTGGCATGTGCGTGATTTTATCCAGGACCATCATGGTGAAACCCGCCCGGTAAAATACCAGTTCCAGTGGATTTAAAACCCAGGTCTGCCACTGGATAGCTTTCACTGCTATATAGCCCAGTGCGATGCCTATTATTGCCATTAATATGATTAAAAGGAGGACATATTTCGCTTTAAGACGCATGGTATAATAGGTGGTGATTATTACGCTTAATATGATGGCCATTGAGGATGTGCGGTAGCCGTTTATAGCGAAAAGTATTAATCCAACAACAAATAAGATGTAATACCATTTACGAGGATATTTTGCGAGTAACAGGTTTAAGGCTGGGAGGAAGATGACGTAAGCAATCCTCCACAGATCCGTTGTGGCCTGAAATTTGAGGTACCCACTGAGTAATGGGATACCGCCAAGTAAGACCAGGTTTGCACCCTGTAAGATAAGAGCCAGGATAACTAAAGAAAAAAGGACCCTCTCATCCACAAGAAGTTTTACTTTAGAGTACCAGCTGGATTTCTCCTTGGCACTGTCTATCTTTAGGGTGAATTTCTTAAAGTTGCCTATGATTCTAGGGAAGGACAGTCCCAGGATGAAAATTGCCACTCCAAAGATTATATAATAATAGGTGATAGAATCGGCCCAATACAGGTTTCGGATATGGTAATAATAGCCCAAAGCAGCCAGAAGAACGTAGATTATTATAAACACTACTATGATGTAGGGGGAGAAGATATCCACTTCGTTGAGTTTCTTATTTAACTTTTCAGAGAATGTCAAATTTATCTGGTCTCCTAAAATTTTCAGTCTCTAAATTTTTCCATAAAATAGGTTCACAGTTCTCCTGCACTGGTGGTGAAATTCGAAGCAAATGAAGGATAGGCGGCGGTATGGGTGTGAATGTAGCTTGCCACGGTATTTTTAGACATCATACCGTCCTGTTGGTTGATGATACCCTTTCCTCTTAAGATTTTAAAGGCAAACTCGGGGTTTACATCCTTTATATCAACCTTTGAGTAATGGAACTCATGTCCTTTGATGATATCGTCTTTATCTGCGACTATGCTCTTTCTGTTGGCTTTAGAGATAACGTAACTTAAGGCCTGTGGCTTTTTGGTCATGAACGAGTCGTAACCAAATATGTTACACATCTTATGATGGTTTATGGAGCGGCAGACGTACATGAGTCCACCGCATTCAGCATAGATTGGCCTTCCTTCCCTGTGGAATTTTAAAATAGAATCCCGCATGGACTGGTTACCCTCCAGTTCATGGGCGAATATTTCCGGATATCCTCCACCGATATAAACCCCGTCCACGTCCGGTAATTCTTCATCATGGAGGGGGCTGAAGTAAACCAGTTCGGCCTGGTTTTCTTCCAGGGCATCTAAATTATCACGGTAATAGAAGGTGAAAACTTCATCCATAGCCACGCCCAGTTTAACCTTCTGCCCGTTCTGGGTCTCCCACAGGCTTTCCCTTCCCAGGGGAAGCTTATTTGCGTCTTTCATCAGGGAGATAAGGTTGTCCAAGTCTATGTAGTCCTTTACCATTTCACCCCATTTATTGATGGATCCTAAAATGTTTTCCCTTTCCACGGCAGGTACCAAGCCCAAGTGTCTGTCTTCCACTCTAATGGCATCACTGCGGGGTATACCCCCTACCACTTCAGTTTTGGCCAGTGTTTCCACGGCTTCCTTGGTTTTCAGGTAGTGTTTGCGGTTTTTAACCTGATTTAGAATAACTCCTTGGATATTGATGGTGGGATCCAAGGCTTTAAATCCCAGAACAACAGCGGCAGCGCTTTTGACCAGGCTTCGAGAATTTAAAATTAATACCACCGGGGCGTCCAGTGCCTTGGCAATGGATGCCGTGTTACCCACATCGCCTGTAGCACTGATACCCTCATATAAGCCTCTTACACCCTCAATTATCCCAAAATCAGCATCGGAAATCTTCATGCCTCTTTCAAATCCCTGCCTGATCTGTCCGTCGGTCATGAAAAAGGAGTCCAGGTTCCGGGAATAGTTACCGGTGGCCAGGGTGTGATAGGTGGGATCTATATAATCCGGGCCGACTTTAAAGGGTTGCACGGTGTATTCGTCGGATAATGCTTTCATTATCCCTGTAGCGATGGTTGTTTTTCCTACAGCGCTTCCTGTTCCTGCAAGGACTAATCTCATATTATTATTAGGAATGATTTTATTTAAATAAGATTTGTCTGGGAAAAATAATTTTCATTTTCATAAAATTTACCTTGTAGTATATCTTATCTGCTCTACCCATAGATTGAACTATATTAAATAACAGAAAAATAGTCAAGATAGACCATGACTAATTTGAGCAAAAAATTGGAAATTCTGGGTGAAAGTGCCAAGTTCGACCGGTGCAGCTACATCAACACCAACGTCGATAACTTCCTGGCAAAGCAATTACCAGGCATATACAATGCCAGCACCAGAGACGGGTGCACAGTGCCCCTATTTAAAGTATTAATGACCAATAAATGCTCAAATGACTGTAGATACTGCATTAATCATAATAAACATAGTTTTAACCGGGTAGAATTTTCACCTGGAGATGTTACTTCCATTTTCCTTGATTATTATAATAACCGGTTGGTTGAGGGGTTATTTTTAAGTTCTGGCATCCCCCAGGATCCAGAATATTCCATGGAGAACATGGTGGAAGTGGCCCATAAATTAAGGATGGACCATGGATACCAGGGGTATATCCATTTAAAGATTCTACCAGGCAGCCCCTATGATTTAATTAAAAGGGCTGTTAGTTTAGCAGACCGGGTTAGCATCAACCTGGAAGCAGCCACCCCTGAAGGAATGGAGAATCTTTCCACAACTAAAAATTATGATACAGATATTTTAAGGCGTATGAAGTGGATCAAAAGGCTCCTCAAGGGCAACAAAGAATTCTCCCCCTCGGGACAGACCACCCAGTTTCTGGTAGGCGCTGGTGATGAGACAGACCAGCAGATCCTGGAGAAGGCCAACTGGTTATATGAAAAGATGGACCTTAAAAGAAGCTATTTCAGCCCATTTGAAGCAGTTAAAGACACTCCACTGGAGTCCCATGAAGAACCCCATCCCAAAAGGAGTCCAAGGCTATATCAGGCTGATCACCTCCTGAATTCCTATGGATTTGACCTTAAAGAATTGGTTTTTGATGAGGATGGTAACCTGAATTTGGACAGTGATCCTAAATATGTGGCAGCCCAGGCACATGAGGAACACTTCCCAGTGGAGATCAACGAAGCATCCTATAAAGATCTTCTCAGAGTCCCGGGAATAGGTAAAATATCAGCCAGAAGAATTATCCAATCCAGAAAACTGGGTAAAAACTTCCTTAAATTAGAAGAGCTAAAAAATATTGGTGTGGTCATTAAAAGAGCTGAACCATTCATTAAATTAAATAAAAACTACCAGACCACCTTGAATTTTAATTTTTAGATGTTATTTTCGACATTTATCCGCTGTTATAAGTGATAAGAGATAAGTTATAAGTTTTAACAGTTGCACTTATAACTAATAAGTTCTAAGTTATAACCCCTTTTCCTCGAATATTTTCCAGATATCAGGGTGTCTATCCTTCACAGCTTCCTCAATGAGGAGTGATGCCTCATTGCTTATGCTGAACTCGGGTTTTGTCTTCTTTAAAAACCTTAAAACTGCCGCTGATTTAGCAGACCATAATGATATCCGTGGATTCTTATGCACTTCTAAAAGTACTGCATCGACAATCTTATCATCTACACTGGGAGTTGGTGATTCCTGTATTTGTGTGTTAACATCAGTTTCAGCAGTTTCTGATTTTTTATCTTTCACTGAGGTTTTTGTAGAACCAGTGCTTTTTGCCTGTTTTTTCCCTGATTTTTTTGGTTTTTCCTCGTCCTCGTCCAGGTAATCCTTCCTTATAAGGGCGTCTAATCCTTTACCAAGGGCACTTTCCGGCTTTTTTCTGGGTGTCATTTGTTGTCACCCCCGCCTTCCATTTGAATGATCTCCTTAGCCAGTTTCTGGTAGGCCTCTGTACCGCTGCATTCTTCATCATACAGGATACAGGGTATTCCATGGCTGGGTGCTTCCGCTAGCTTAACATTACGAGGAATGGTGGTTTTGAAGATGTATTCAGTCTCTCCAAAGTATTGTTTCACGTTGTTGTAAACATCCCTGCCCAGACGGGTCCTGGAATCATATAGAGTTAAAAGAATTCCCTTGATAGGTGAAGGGCTGTTCAACCTGGTTTTTACCAGATCCATGGCCTGGATTAAATCAGCCATCCCCTCCAATGCATAAAATTCCGCTTGTATTGGTATGATAACACTGTCTGAAGCTACAATGGAATTTAGAGTCAACAATCCCAGGGATGGTGGGACATCTATGAAAATATAATCGTAGTTATCAACATATCCATCCACAGCTTCTTTTAAAATTGAATGGGGCCCTATAGTTTTACTCAATTCCAGCTCCGCCCCGCTTAAGTCGATATTACTAGGCAACAGATCCAGTTGAGGTATGCTGGTTTGTATTATGGACTCTTCCACGGTGCTTTGCCCGGATAAAACCGAATAGATAGTATTTATTTGGTCATTCTTCTCCACTCCCAACCCAGTAGTGGCGTTACCCTGGGGATCCATATCTATTACCAGGACATTTCTATCTGAAAGGGCCAGTGCTGCTGCAAGGTTTACAGCAGTTGTAGTTTTCCCACATCCTCCCTTCTGGTTTAATATAGCTATAATCTCGCTCATAAAACAATCCTCCCACATTTAGTGATAACTTCTAAATGATAAGTTATAAGTTATAATATAAATATTTATCGTTGAAATAGGGCGTTATTTAAGCTAATTTTGTAGAAAACTAGAAATAATTAAAAAAGGAAAATTTTAAGAAATTTTAATGAAAAGGATAAAAAACTTATCCTTAAAACTGGACTCTCTGGGATAATTTAACTGGTAAAGGAAGCTTCCTAAATGGCACGCCTTTTGTTTCTTCTTTTATACGTTCAATTAAAGTTTTTTTATCCATCAAAACTTTATCCTGGGTTTCACGTACATTAACCATGAGTTCGTCGCTTTCAAGTTCTTTATCTCCAACGACGATTACATAAGGGACCCAATCCCCTGCAGCGTTACGTATTTTCTTTCCCACAGTTTCCTGACGGTCATCAACATCCACCCGTATCTGTTCATTTCGTAATTCCTCTGCTAAAGAGAAAGCAAAGTCCAGGTGTCTTTCTGCAATGGGTAAAACCCTCACCTGGGTGGGTGAAAGCCACACCGGGAACATGGGCGATTTAACTTCCGCCTGGATAGCACTGTTTTCCAGTAAAGCACCGATCACCCTTTCAATACTTCCAGTAGGGCTGCAATGGATTATAATAGGAGTTTCCTCCTCTTCATCAGGACCCATATACTTAATCCCAAATCTTTCCCCACTTTCTACGTCTATCTGGATGGTAGGGTTCTCGATGGGCCTGCCTAAATAGTCAATTGCAGCGAAATCCATCTTACAGATCCAGTAATGTTTTCTCCTGGGTAAAATCTCTAAGAGGACTGGTTTTCCCACTTTCTGGGCAGAGTTCATGACCCATTCCCTGTTTTCCTCCAGGAAATCTGCGGTAACCCTCATGATTGCCTCGTAGTTGATCTCGAGGTCCTCGCCTGTCTGGGCACACATGGTGATCTGACTGTCGAACTCCTCCATGGACTGCCCCACATCGGTACAAATGGTATGCATATCAGGCATGGTAAAACCCCTGAGTCTCTTAAGGCCTACCACTTCTCCCCTTTTCTCTAAACGGAAGCTGTACGTTGATAACTCATAAATTGCCAGGGGGAGGTTTTTCCAGGTTAAAAATGTATCAGAAAGTAATCGGAAGGCACCGAAGCAACAGGCGTATCTGAGCATGAGATTCTTACTTTTAGTACCCATACGGTACTGCCTTTCTCCGAACTTCTCTGCATGGACTCTGATGGCCTCATCACCAAGATCGTACATTATGGGTGTTTCTACGGGCATGGCTCCTCTATCGGTAACCAGATTATAAACATAATCTGCAAGTAAATCTCGGATAAGTCTTCCTTTGGGGTACCATCGCAGATGGCCTATATCCGCTGATGGTTCATAGTCAGCCAGATCCTTTTCCCTCATAAGTTTTACATGAGGAGGCTCTTCACCAGTTGATTCTAATTTACCCAGTTCATAGGCTACCAGTTTCTCCAGGTCACTGCTCTGGTAAGTGAACTCATCAGGGTCATACAGTTCATCTTCACTTAATATATAGAATTTGGAGGGTTCTTCTTCTCCTTTCTCCTCAGGTGCTTTTTCCACCACTATGTTCCGGGAAAGCTCGGAGAGGGGATGTCCTTTACAGGATAGTTCGAAGGATTTATACCAACCAAAAGGTACTCTCTCAACCTTGAGTCCATCTGCTGCTAATACTTCTTTCATTTCCTTTAGAATCTTCTTTGCAACGTCTGGTGAGCTTAAAGATGAGCTTAAATGTGCGTAAGGATATATTACTATATTATCTGCTTTTACCTTTGAAAATACGTCTTTTATCTCCTTAACAGCTTTTTCCACAACAGCCTGGGGGTCCTCCTCATCCTGTTTCTCCACAGCAGTGAAAACCACTAAAGAATTTTCAAAGTGCATTGATTTTTGTTTATCTTCAATATCCTCTGCTATTTTGGTCTTAGACTTGGTTTTATAGTTTATATAATCAGAATGAATCAGTAGTATCCTCATTTTTTATCACCAATTTTATATCATGAGTTAAATTTAGATGCGTAATTTTAATTTGATCATGGTCTGTAACATAATCGTTTTATTAATATGATGATATTTAAATTATGTAAACGATATTAATAAAGGAGTAAAAAAATTTTAAAAAACATGTTTTTTAGTAAATTTTGATGCCCTTAACTTATATAATAATCAATAATGAAGCATTATTTTAAAAAAATTAATTTTTCAACATAGAGAACAGATTCAAGTTGATAGAATGAGAAGCGATACCATTAAAAAAGGCTTACAAAGAGCACCCCACAGATCTTTGCTGCGCGCCTGCGGTATAACCGAGGAGGAAATGAAAAAACCTTTCATCGGTGTAGCTAACAGCTTCACAGATATAGTACCCGGACATATTCATCTTAATCAAATAGCTGAAGCAGTTAAGTTAGGTATAAGTCAGGCGGGTGGCGTGCCCTTTGAATTTTCTACCATGGCCATCTGTGACGGTATCGCCATGAACCATGAAGGCATGCGTTACTCCCTGGCCTCCCGGGAGATAGTGGCAGACACTGTGGAAAGCATGGCCCAGGCACACCAGTTCGATGCCCTGGTTCTAATCCCAACCTGTGATAAAATAGTCCCAGGAATGCTCATGGCCGCTGCCAGGCTGGACATACCCTCCATCGTAGTTACCGGGGGACCCATGCTACCGGGAATATTTAAAGATGAACCAGTGGATCTCATAAATGTCTACGAAGCAGTCGGCGCGGTTAACGCCGGTAAAATGACTGAAGAAGAGTTAAGGGAACTGGAAAAATGCGCCTGCCCGGGTGCGGGTTCATGCGCCGGACTATTTACCGCCAACACCATGGCCTGTCTTACAGAAGCAATGGGTATGAGTTTACCAGGATGCGCCAGCAGCCACGCTGTTTCCGGGAAGAAAATACAGATCGCCCGATCATCAGGCCGACAGATCCTCCAACTCCTGGAGAAAAACCTCACACCATCCCAGATAATGACCCAGGAAGCCTTTGAAAACGCCGTTATGGTTGATTTAGCACTGGGAGGATCCACCAACACCACGTTACACTTACCTGCTATCGCGTATGAACTGGAAGATAAAGGAGTTAAGGTAAATCTGGACCTCTTTGAAGAATACAATAAGAAGATACCGCATATAGCTTCTATAAGCCCCTCTGGGAAGCACACCATGCTAGATCTGGAACAGGCCGGGGGCATTCCCGCAGTTCTAAAAGTTCTAGAAAAGGAATTAAATGATGAAGTTTTAACCTGTACTGCACAAAGTCTTAAGGATAATATAAAAGATGCCAGTGTATTAGACAGTGAAATAATCAAGCCCCTGGATAATCCAGTCCACAAGGAAGGAGGACTGGCTATTTTAAAGGGTAACCTGGCACCTGATGGGGCGGTTGTAAAACAAGGCGCGATTGATTCGGATATGCTGGTCCATGAAGGTCCTGCCCGGGTTTATGAGAGTGAAGAAGAATGTGTTAACGCCATAAATCAGGGCGAGATAAAGGAAGGAGACGTAATTATAATTAGATATGAGGGGCCTAAAGGCGGTCCTGGTATGAGAGAGATGTTAAACCCCACCTCCGCAATATCTGGAATGGGAATAAAATCTGTGGCACTTATAACTGATGGAAGATTCTCAGGAGGTACCCGAGGCCCGTGTGTTGGCCATGTATCCCCGGAAGCAGCTGCTGAGGGACCCCTAGCAGCAGTCGAAGATGGTGATATCATCAAAATAGATATACCCCGGAGAAAGTTGGATATTAAAGTTACACCAGAAGAGATAGATGAAAGGATTAAAAAAGCTGTTAAACCGGATAGACATGTTAAAGGATGGCTAGCCCGGTACAGGAAACTCGCTACTTCCGCAGATAAAGGAGCTATCCTTAAATAAGGTGAATTTATGACGGATACCAAGGAAATACTAAGCTACGTTGCAATTATTATTATTGGAATTCTCCTGGCCCAACACTTAAACGTGGTGGTTTCCGGGAGTATGGAACCTACCTTCGCCAGAGGAGATGTGGTAGTCATTCAAAAGGCTAATTTTTTCGGCCTATCTGAATTAAACACCACCAATTTAGAGGTAGGAGACGTAGTAATCTATGATGCAACCTGGTTCCCCGAACCAGTGATCCACCGTATCATAGAAAAAGGAACCAGCCCAGATGGAAGATTATATTACGTAATCAAGGGTGATAACAATCCAGGCCCTGATCAGGCACCAGTATATCCAGAACAGATCCAAGCCAAGGTCATCTCCTTCGGAGAAAATCCGGGTGAAAACCTGTTTATAATTCCGTATATAGGTCAAATTACCCTCTGGATAAGAGGATTATGAAATAAATCTCTTAGAGACTTAAAAATATTAAAATACTTCCCCTTTTTTATGCTTTTTATTTAAGGTGAATCTAATGTTTAGAAAATTACATAGAGATGTAAGAAAGTCTGTCAAAGAAGCTATAATTGAGTTAGGTTGGGATTTACCAGATAACATACCAATAGAGGAACCCCCACGTCCTGATATGGGGGATGTGGCAACTTCAGTGGCCTTTGAACTTGCAAGTAAGTTAAAAAGGTCGCCAGTGGAGATAAACAGAGAATTAATGGAGGTTATCAAAAAACCAACCATCTTCAAAGAAATTAAGCCGGTAGGCCCCTACCTCAACTTCTTCATAAACTACCAGAACTATTCAGAATCCGTACTGGAAACTGTGGATGGAGACTATGGTAAATTAGAAGCTATCCATGAAAAAATAATACTGGAACATACATCGGCAAATCCTAACGGACCATTGCATATCGGACATATCCGAAATTCAATTTTAGGCGATTCTTTAAGCCGTATATTAAGTAAATCAGGATATACGGTGGAAACACAGTATTATGTAAATGATATGGGCCGTCAGATAGCCATGGTTGTCTGGGGATTACTGAACCTGAAATTCGACCCCAGTAAACTGGCCGATCAATTACCTAATGATATCGATCCCTACCAGCAAATAGATAACATCATCGAAGAGCACTCAGAATTCAATGATCTGGAAGGGACGTATTTAAATGGACTCAAAAACATCTTATACCTACAGATCTTCATAGACGCGGAATTACGGGATCACCAAATCGGTGAACTCTACTTCCAGGTTAACCAGGAACTTAAAAATAACCCAGACCTTAAAGGCGGTGTTGATGAGTTATTAAGGGTTTATGAAAGGGGTGACGACCCACTTCTGGGATTTTTCTTTAAAGAAGCAGTAAACGCCTGTTTAGAGGGAATGGACCCCACACTCCAGAGGTTGCATGTGTACCACAACCGCTTCGTCTGGGAGAGCAAATTTGTACGGAACGGCTCTGTAGACGAAATAATCACCAAACTTAAAAAGGATGGCCACACCCAGGAAAATGAGGTCCTCTGTTTGAATCTGGAGGATTACGGTATCGAAAAAGAACTGGTGCTCATGAGATCAGATGGTACGTCCCTCTATTCTACCCGTGACCTAGCCTACCACCTGGAAAAATCAAATGAAAGCGATGTGGTAATCGATATCCTTGGATCAGACCATAAACTGGCCATCCAGCAGATCAGTATAGTCCTGGGATTTCTAGATGGTAAATCCCCGGAAGTGATTTTCTATGAATTCATAACTCTTCCGGAGGGTTCCATGTCCACCAGGAGAGGAGTATTCATCAGTGTAGATGATCTTCTCGAGGAATCCACCGAAAGGGCGATGGGAGAAATTAAGAAGAGGAGAGATGACCTGAGCGATGATGAAGCCAGGGAAATTGCTGAAAAAATTGGGGTGGGGGCTGTAAGGTTTTATATCGCCCGCCTATCCCCTGAGAAACATATCGTATTCAAGTGGGATGAAGCACTGAGTTTTGAAAGGGGCTGCGCCTCTATACAGTATGCTCATGCCCGGGCCTGTAAAATACTCCAGAAAGCAGAATTTGATTCTTCCACCATGGATCTGGAGGGTATTTTAGGTAAATATGACCTGGAAAATCCGGAAAGGGAACTGGTCAAGGTCATATCCCAGTTCACCTGGGTGGTTGAAGAATCCGCCCGCAGTAGAAAAGTCCACCTTGTCTCACAGTACTGCCTAGACCTGGCCAGTGCCTTCAACAAGTTCTATAAATCCATGCCAGTGATAGGCTCTGAAGAAGAAGAATTCAGGCTTGCCCTGGTTGATAAATCAAGAGTAACCCTGAGGAACAGTCTGGAATTACTGGGTATCGATGCCCCTGAATCCATGTAAATTCATTCTACAACGAAAATCTGTGTTCTACAGTAGATAAATTTCTTCTACTGTGGAAAATATGATTTTAAAAATTAGAATGTTCTGCCATTTTTATCTTAAAAAAATAGAATTTTCCACTTATTTTTTACCCAATAAAATGCTGAGTATGGCCTTCTGCACATGCAGCCTGTTTTCCGCCTGGTCCCAAACAACTGCCTGGCCGCAGCTCATCACCTCTTCCGTGATTTCCTGGCCCCTGATTGCTGGTAAGCAGTGCATCACCATGGCCTGGGGATTAGCTAGGTTTAAAACATCAGTGTTAAGTTGATATTCACTTAACATCTTCAGACGCTGGTTTACTTCCTCTTCATCACCCATACTGACCCAGACATCGGTGTAAATCACATCTGCTCCTTCTACCTCGGAAACATCGTTAGTCACTTTTAACTTCGACCCAGAGGTTTGAGCATACTCTTTAGCCTGTTCAAGTATCACGAGGTCTGGTTCATAGCCTTCCGGGCTGATCACAGTCATATCCATACCAACCAGGGAGGCTGCAAGTAACAAAGAATTACATACATTATTTCCATCCCCTAGATAAGCAAGATGCACGTTAAATGTGTTTTTATCCTGGTATATGGTGAATATATCAGCTAAAGCCTGGCAGGGGTGTTCAAAATTGGTTAACCCATTTATAACAGGGATGGTTGCGTTTTCTGCAAATCTAACCACGTCTGAATGTTCTTTAGCCCGGATCATCACTCCATTTACGTAGCGGGACATCACCTTGGCCGTGTCCTCTATGGGTTCTCCACGTCCCAGCTGGAGTTCTGATTTAGACAGGTAGAGGGCATGACCACCCAGCTGCAGCATGCCCACTTCAAAGGATATCCTGGTCCTGGTGGATGATTTTTCGAAAATCATACCTAATACGTTATTTTTAAGGGTTTGATAACCCCATGGATCCTTTTTAAGCTTATCCGCCAGTTCCAATATGTCCAATATGTTATCCTGAGTATCGGTGACTGATAGAATATGTTTCATGGTATTCTTATCCTCCTAAAATTTAGGTAATTTGATGTTAATATTCCTTAACCTTAAAGTAATTATTACCCCAGTAACTCCTGCATATGCTTAATTCTCTTTTCTATAAGCTCGGAAGTCCCCACATCCTTCCGGTGATAAACATCCCCATCAACAAACTGGGTGGACGCTTCACATATTCCTTCTGCCTCGTCTATGGTATCACCCACAGATACCAGGGCCAGCGCCCGGGAAGAGGAGGTGTAAATCTGGTTATCTTTCTGGTTCACCGCGGCATAATACACGAGGGTATTATTTTCTTTAATTTTTTCTTCATCTACCTTTATAATCTGGTTGGGAACTGCTTTACCAGGGTATCCCTGGGGTACTATGTATTTACAGACGGTTGCATATGAATCAAATTCAGCGCCCCTTAGATTACCGTCTACTATGCCATTGCAGATATCCACAAAGTTGGTCTGTAGAAGTGGTAAAACGTTCATGGCCTCTGGATCTCCGAATCTGGCGTTGTATTCGATTAATTTAGGCCCGTCCTTAGTCAGCATGAATTGACCATACAGGAACCCTTTATATGGCCCTACTTCATCATTTATAGCCTTAACCGTGCCTTCCATTATTTTAACAGATTCGTCCCGGTATTTTTCATCAAGAAATGGTAGTAAACCATCTGTATCAGAGTAAGAACCCATTCCTCCCGTGATGGGGCCGAGATCACCTTCGAATGCGTAAGGGTGGTCTTGAACCACCGGCATGGGAGCGATGTTTTTACCATCCACAAAGGCCTGGACAGTGTATTCCTCACCAACAGCCCTTTCCTCGATAACTACACCAGCGTATCCACCCATCTTGGTGTCGATGACTTCTTTCACGTAGGATTTGGCTTCTTCGTTATCCTTTAACTGTTCTCCCACTATCTTAACGCCTTTACCACCGGTCAGTCCGATGGGCTTCACCACCACGTCCTGGCCGAAATCATCTATGAAATCACCAGCGTCCTGTGCATCTTCAAACACCTTGTAAACCAGGGATCCGCCGATCTTATAACCCTCGAAGAGATCACGCATGAACGCTTTATCTGTTTCTATCTTAGCAGTCTCCATAGTGGGGCCCACACAGTCAACACCAGCTTTTACCAGCGAATTAACGATGCCTTTCTCTAGCGGGGCTTCTGGGCCTATGATGGCCAGGTCTACTTTCTTTTCCAGGGCGAATTTGGTCACTGTGGGTATGTCATTTTCACTGGCAATCTTAAACTCCGATATCCTGGCTATTCCCGGATTTTGATTGCTCATAATAGAATACAATTCAGTTTCCTCATCCTGGATGGCTGCCTGGCATATGGCATGCTCTCGCGCTCCGGTTCCTACCACAAGAATCTTCATTAATGGTTCCCTCCTCTAAGATAATCTAATTTTTTTCCCTTAAATCCCAACTATCACTTATAAACATCCAAAGATCATATATACTTGCAATATATAATCATGAAATTAAATAAGAATTCAACAGATAAATAAATTTAGAATTGATTATAACAACTTTTCAAAGGAAATTTATAATCACACTAAACTAGGTGTTTTTTTATGAAAGGCAGCGAAGCAATAATCAAATCACTGAAAGACCAGGGAGTAGACATAGTTTTCGGGTATCCTGGAGGAGTTCTTCTCCCATTATACGATGTGTTATATGATTCTGACTTAAAACATATACTGGTGCGACACGAACAGTGCGCTGCTCACGCAGCCGACGGATACGCCCGTGCATCGGGAAAAGTAGGTGTATGTATCGGTACCTCCGGTCCAGGAGCCACCAATCTGGTGACGGGAATTGCCACCGCTCACATGGACTCTTCACCTATCCTGGCCATCGCCGGGCAAGTAGGAACTGCACTAATTGGTCGTGACGCCTTTCAGGAAGTAGACACCCTGGGATTAACCATGCCCATAACCAAACACAATTTCCAGGCCATGCAGGCCGATGAGATACCAGGGATGATAAAATCAGCCTTCTATATCGCCAGTACCGGACGGCAGGGACCAGTGGCCATAGACCTTCCTAAAGATGTTCAGGAACAGGAATTTGAATATAAAGCTGATTTCCAGATCGACCTACCGGGTTACAAGCCAACCAGGAAAGGACATCCCGGGCAGATTAAGAAAGCTTCAAATTTAATCCTTAAATCCAAAAAACCCGTCATCCTTGCTGGTGGAGGGGTTATACTCTCCGAATCATCAGACGAACTATTAGAACTTTCCAAGCTAATAAAAGCCCCAGTAACCACTACACTGATGGGTAAAGGCTCATTCCCTGAGGACGATCCCCTATCCCTAGGCATGGTAGGAATGCATGGTAGAAAAGTTGCTAACCTGGTGGTAGATGAGTGTGACTGTTTAATAGTTATAGGATGCCGTTTTTCAGATAGAACCACTGGAAAAGTGGATGAATTCGCGCCTAATGCTAAAATTATCCACATAGATGTGGACCCCGCCGAAATTGGGAAGAACGTGGACATAGATATACCCATAGTGGGTGACGCCAAGATAGTCTTAACCAGCCTCATCAAGACCATCGGCAAGTTAAAAGAGGGTAACCCTGGATCTACAAAGGAATGGGCCGATTACATATCAGACTTTAAAATAAACTGCATACCCCGGCTTTCATTTGATGATGTACCACTTAAACCCCAGCAGGTTATTAAGGAGATAAGGGATTCCATTGACTATGATACCATTGTCACCACTGATGTCGGCCAGAACCAGATGTGGATGGCACATTACTTCACTTCAAAAATCCCCAGAACATTCTTATCATCCGGTGGACTGGGCACCATGGGTTTCGGATTCCCAGCAGCCATGGGGGCTAAAGTAGCCCTGCCTGAAAATGATGTGGTGGCGGTGTGCGGAGATGGAGGATTTCTGATGGTCTGCCAGGACCTGGCCACCATCAGAGAATACGATATACCCGTGGTAGTCTGTGTTTTAAACAACCGCTACCTGGGAATGGTTGCCCAATGGCAGAAACTCTTTTACGATGAGAGAATGTCCCACACCCACCTGGGAGAAGTTCCAGACTTTGTTAAACTGGCAGAAGCATTTGGAGTCCAGGGTGAGAGGGTGGAAAAACCAGGAGAAATGAAAGAAACCCTACAATCCGCCCTGAAATCGGGAGAACCAACCCTTATAGATGTTATTATCGACCCTGATGAAATTCTGCCCATGGTACCCCCAGGATGCGGAATTACAGAAATAGTAGGCGAATATAAAGTGGAAAGGGAAGTCCCGGGAGAAATACCCTACCGGGCTCCACATAAGGAGAAGGAGGGGGAATAAATGGATGAACAAAGAACACACGTTATAAGTGCTCTGGTCTTACACAAACCAGGTGTTCTGCAAAGGGTCGCGGGGCTTTTCACCAGAAGAGGCTTCAACATCGAAAATATAACAGTCGGTACCTCGGAACAGGAAAATATGGCTCGCATGACCATCATCAGCAAAGGTGATGAGAAGGTCCTGGAACAGATCATAAAGCAACTCAATAAACTAATCGACGTGGTGAAGGTAAGAGACCTGGATCCGGAAAACACGGTAAAAAGGGAGCTGTGCCTGATTAAAATACACGCAACTTCAGAGAAGAAGAGATCCGAGGTTATCCAGTATGCCAATATCTTCCGGGGGAGAATAATCGATGTCAGCCCGGAAACCCTGACCGTGGAAATAACCGGTTCTCCAGGGAAAATAGAAGCCCTGATAGATTTATTGCGGGTGTTTGGAATAAAACAGATAGCTAGAACTGGACCTACAGCAATATCCAGAGGAACGTTGGACTGAAATTCCAATTGAATTTTAAATATTTTATTAACTAAATTTGAGGAGGAGAGAAGTATGTATTATGACAAAGACGTAGATACAGATGTTTTAAAGGATAAAAAAATAGCAGTTATAGGATATGGAAGCCAGGGAATGGCCCAGGCAAGAAACATGGCTGATAGCGGATTAACCGTTATCGTGGGATTAAGAGAAGGAGGTAAATCCTGGCAAAGAGCTAAAGATGATGGTATGATTGTTTTATCAGTAGAGAAAGCCAGTAAAGAGGCCGATATAATTCACATACTCATCCCGGATGAAATACAGGCACAGGTATATGAACAGTCCATTAAAGACTGTCTAGAGGAAGGAAACACCATATCATTTTCACACGGATACAACATCCACTTCGGATACATAAAACCACCAGAAAACGTCAACATATCCATGATAGCCCCTAAAGGACCCGGTGCCATGGTAAGACAGACCTATGAAGAAGGTTTTGGAATTCCAGGATTAGTGGCTGTGGAACAGGACTACACCGGCAACACACTGGATGTGGCACTGGCCATGGGTAAAGGAGTAGGACTCACCCGGGCAGGAGTTCTGGAGACCACCTTCAAAGAAGAAACAGAAACAGATCTCTTCGGAGAACAGGCTGTTCTATGTGGTGGAGCAACTGAACTCATTAAAAACGGGTTTGAAACCCTGGTGGAAGCAGGGTACCAGCCAGAACTGGCTTACTTCGAGACCTGCCATGAACTGAAACTCATCGTCGACCTGATCTACAAGAACGGATTCGCGGGCATGTGGGACAACGTGAGCAACACCGCCGAATTCGGAGGACTAAGCAGAAGAGAAAGGCTGATAACACCCGACACTAAAAAGGAAATGAAGAAAATCCTGGAGGAAATCCAAAAGGGTAAGTTCGCCAAGGAATGGGCACTGGAAAACCAGGCCGGCCAGCCCCAGCTTAAGCGTTTAAGAGCTATAGAAGGGGAGTTACTCATAGAAAAGGTTGGTGCTAAATTAAGGAAACTCTGCGGGCTTCAAAAATAATATATTTTTTTCCTTTCTATTTTTATTAACCAAGAGGATAAATTTTTATGGCCTTTGTAGGAATGGATCACGGCACTACTGGAGTATCCTTCTCTATATTAGATGATAAAGTCACTCATTTTAAAATTGGAAGAGAAGAAACCTCTGCCGGTACCATTTCTGCTGTAGAAGAACTTTCAAGAAGGATTAACCTTGATGAGATCCAGTTAATGGCCATCACCTACGCCATGGGCGATGGGATATCAGCCATCATGCCCCTGGATAGGGTTAAAAACCGGGGTATTCTATCCATGGGAGGTGCTGGTAAGGTTACTGGTGGTGGAACTGCAGTTTACGATGAAATAAAAGATTCAGGGGTTCCTACTGTGTTAATTCCAGGTATTCACACTGAAACACCCTCCTTATACCCCTGGTTTAAAGCGGCTTATTCTCACCATGCCAGTTCCGAGAAAATCAGCATCGCCTACCATGCTTACCTGGAAACCGGCTTTCAGAACATGATTGTCTCTGACATCAGCTCTAATACTGTCAGTATCCTGATTGAAGACGGGAAAATAAGGGGCGCTATGGACGCCTGTCTAGGTGCAATGGGAGTTATCCACGGCCCATTAGATTTGAAAATGCTCAGGGATATTGATGACGGTAAGAGAACCGCCAACGAATGTTTCTCCCATGCTGGGGCTGTTAAAGTTGCTGTTGTCCACGAGAAAGTAACCCAGGCTAAAGATGAGATTATCCGGCGATTGGAGAGGGGTGATGATAAGGCTGGGCTAGCACTGGAGACCATGGTTATGACCATCGTTATGGAGATATATGGCCTGGCTGGAATTGCGGCCAACGTTGATGGGATTGTTTTAACTGGCTCTGTTGGATCTATGACCGAGCCTGTTGATGTGTTCGGTTCAATTAAAGAAAAAATAGATGATTTAGGTAAGGTTGTTAGGATAGGTGAAAGATCTGGTTCTATTGGCAGTGCCCAAATTGCTAAAGCTGTATTTAATGGTGAAAGGGATATTTTAGGGATTCCTGTACTGGTTTAATCTGTTTTTTTTATCCTCCACCGATTCCTGCTCCGTCTGAATCCCGGGATATTTCATAGGTTTTATGGGAGGTTTGATGGAGTTCCTGGAGGATTTTCTCCTTTTTGGACTTTCGGGTGGCTCTTTTCTTTTCCTTTTCAGGTTTTATGACCATCAGATAATCTAACCGGTAGTATAAACCAGTGGTATCCAGTCTTATCCAGGTGTTACTTTTTCTAAAGCAGATTTTATCGGCTTTTCCTTTGGTTCTAGTGCCCAGATACTTTAAGGTAGTCCCTTCGGTGATCTTATTGCCTCGGTGGTCTGTTATGTTCATTTTAAATCCTTTTTTACGTGTTTGAGGGTTTAATGTATGGGGTTTTTTAGTACTTATTTATTTCCCAATGTTCTACAGTAGAAAATTTCTTACCAAAAAACACCGTTATTATTACATCAGGAAGTCTACAGTAGAAAAAATGGGGAAATTTTAACCTCGAAATTGATCAAATTTAATGAATTCAAACCAGATTTTTCTACGGTAGAAAAATTAAAGATATTTTAATCCAGCCATTCCCGTATTAAATCAAGATCAGTGGACGCATCTAAGGATATTGGTGTTATAGTGGCACAATTCTCCTCTCTCAGGACATGCACATCCGTACCAGGATCATCTTTCTCCTGAGGCACGCCATCAATCCAATAATACGGCCTACCCCGGGGATCGAGTCGTTTTTCTATATGTACCTTATACATCCGCTTCCCCAGTCGGGTTAGCTTTAATTTATCATTATCTGGAGAAGAAGGTATGTTAAGATTCAGGAAATCTATCCCCTCAGGTAATGATTTCTTAGTTATCCTCTGCACGACCTTTCTGGTCATCTTCTGGGCATGAGTGAAGTCCACGTCCACGTGGCCGTCATGAAACTTAATATCACCACGAGTTACCTGTAAAGAAACAGAAAGAGCAGGTATATCATGGGCAGCCGCTTCCATAGCAGCTCCTATTGTCCCTGACGTAGTGAGTTCGGACATTCCCAAGTTTTCCCCTATATTAATTCCAGAAATAATTAATTCAGGCTTTTCCTTGGCAATTTCAAAGATACCCACCAGTACCGCATCTGTAGGAGTGCCGGACACCGAATACGCTTCACTTCCGTCTCTTAAATTGGTTGAAGTAACCCTGATGGGTTCAAAGAGGGTTAATGCATGTCCAATGCCGCTTTGTTGAGTGGCTGGTGCCACGATATCGATTGATCCCAGATCTTCCACTGCTTTCTTGGCAGCTATGATTCCTGACGAGTTAACTCCATCGTCGTTGGTAATGAGAATTCTCATATAGGCATATATTTGCCTAACCATTCAAAAAGTTTTTGAGGATATTAAATAGGAACAGTTTTAAGTAATAAAACAATTAAACAAATATAATATACATAATAGTGTCCATATAGAGATGAAATGTTAAATCTTTCACCTATTTGCCCAAGGTGAGTTAATGGAGAAAACAAAATTAGTTGATTTCGTGGCCAAGGTCATGGAAGAATCCGGTTTCAAGGTCTATAAAAACTTCCAAACCTCCAGACATATTATCGATATCTATGGAGTACTACCATCTGTTTTAGGCGATGTCGGAGTTGTAGTTGGGGTTAAAAACTACGATGAACAATGGGAAGTTGGACTTGACGTTCTAAAGGAGATGGAGATGGTGGCCAAGACCCTGAAGGCATCCAAAATAGTGGTGGTCAGCAGTTCCTACTTCACAGATAATGCAATCAACTACGCCGGTCGGAGAAACATCAAACTCATAGATAAAGATGGATTGGTAAACCTGGCTAAAAAATTCTCCAAAAGAGATTACGTCGATGATGATGAATTGGATGAAGATGCAGAAATAGCAGATGAAGAATATACACCCACCAGAAAATCACCTAGCATATCCTTTTTCAGCGGTCCTAAAAAGAGTTTAGATAAGGGCGGTAAAACGAGTCGGCCCACCAGCAGTTCTATAGGACCTACGTTAAGGAATATTTTAAGTAATACCATAGTACTGATAATACTGGTTTTACTGATATCAACCCTGATAAAGTACCTGGTTAGCTACAGCGGCGATGAAAACACGGCCTTCATAGGCATAGCAACGATTTTATCGGCAGCCATCCTGTCCTATGGACTGGTCCTCTTCTTCGAAAGGGATATAATGTCCACGTTAGTTAAGGGAACCACGGTATTCTTCGTGACACTGATTATACACGTTGTGATTATTTTAGCATTCTAAATCAGTCTAATTTTAACACTTCTAATACTATAAACCACCTAATCGGTGAATACCCATTAATAATTTAAACCAGCACAATCAATGCTTACCCATCAATGGCCTCTTAAGAATTATTTTTAGATGGGCCGGAGGAGATTCGAACTCCTGATCACCTCGGTGTGAGCGAGGTATCATACCCCTAGACCACCGGCCCATGCGGGACCTTGATTTTCTTCTAATAAACTATGGTAAAAAATAAATATTTCTAAATGGGCCGGAGGAGATTCGAACTCCTGATCACCTCGTTGTAAGCGAGGTATCATACCCCTAGACCACCGGCCCCATGGTATTTTCAGTATTAGACAGACAGTGTATATAAATCTTCTGATTATAAATCAGTGTTATTTTTATATTAAGGACAATTATATAAGGATAAAGGAATTAAATGTTCTAATCTAAGAAATGTTTCTATATTTAATTTTAAATCAATCAAATTTTTATTGAGCAGTCAAATTTTATGGAAGAAGTAGATAAGAGAAGTGATTTTTAATGGTTTTCAATGAATCAGGTAAAATATGGTTCAACGGCGAGTTGGTTGACTGGACAGAGGCGAACATACATGTTCTATCCCACGTGGTTCACTACGGCTCCAGCGTATTTGAAGGAATACGTTGCTACAAAACCCCGAAGGGATCGGCCATATTCCGTCTAAAAGAACACGTAAAACGTCTTTTTAATTCTGGTAAGATATACCGTATGGACATCGACTACAGCGTAGAGAAATTTTCCCAGGCAATAATAGACACCATCAAGGCCAACGACTTGGACGAATGCTACATAAGACCAGTTATATTCCGTGGTTATAATAAATTGGGCGTTCATCCCCTGGAAAACCCGTTAGAGTATATCATAGCCGCATGGGGCTGGGGTAAATACCTGGGAGAAGAAGCCCTGGAAAAAGGGGTGGATGTAGGTATCTCCTCCTGGCGCAGATTAGCACCCAACACCATGCCCAACATGGCCAAGGCTGGATCAAATTATATGAACTCCCAGCTTGCTAAAATGGAAGCCATGGAAAACGGATACGAAGAGGCAATAATGCTGGACTACCAGGGCACCGTGAGTGAAGGCAGCGGTGAAAATGTTTTCCTGGTACAAGACGGAACCCTGTACACCCCACCACTCTCTTCCTCTATACTCCCCGGTATCACCCGGGATTCCATAATAAAACTGGCCGAATCAATGGAAATAGAAGTCAGACAGGAGAATATCCCCCGGGAAATGCTTTACATCGCCGATGAAGTTTTCCTGACCGGCACGGCCGCTGAAGTTACACCCATCAGATCTATAGATCAGATAAAGATAGGTAACGGTGCAAAAGGAGAAATAACCGGTAAACTACAGGAGAAATTCTTCAGCATCATCAGCGGATACCAAGAAGATAAATACAACTGGCTAACCTATGTAGAATAAACATAGCCCCCTAGAAACAAAAAAATAATCTAATTTTTTGGTGACTTTTCAATGGATATAATACAAGCAATAATAATCGGTATAGTGCAGGGACTGACTGAATTCCTGCCGGTGAGCAGCTCAGCTCACCTAGTATTTACACCTTATCTACTGGGAACTGAATCCAGCATGGCATTTGACACCCTGCTGCACATAGGAACATTAGTTGCAGTGGTTGTCTATTTCTGGAACGACATAGTGCATATGTTCAAATCATTCATCTCCAGCCTGGCTGACCTGACACGGGGACAGTTCCGTGAAAGTCTCCGGGAAGACCAGTTCAAAAAACTGGCCTGGATGGTGCTTATCGGTACCATACCTGCTGGATTAGTAGGGGTTCTCTTTAAAGACTTCTTCGAAGGTTTATTCACTAATATACCGGCAGTCGGTGTATTTTTAATAATCACTGGTTTTCTACTCTACGGATCAGAAATGATATCCAGGAAAACCCCGGATAAAGCTGGATTAAAAGAGATGAGCATTAAAAATGGCCTGATAATTGGTGTAGCCCAGGCATGTGCCATCGCCCCAGGAATATCACGTTCGGGAGCCACAATTTCCACCGGGCTATTTTTAGGAATAGAAAGAGAGTTAGCTGCACGTTTCAGCTTTTTACTTTCCATACCAGCCATCCTGGGAGCGGCGTTGGTACAGATAAAGGACATATCCACAATATTCGACGTTACAACCACCGTTACGGTGGCTGGTTTTATAGCTGCTGCTATATCCAGTTATCTGGCTATTAAATTGATGTTAAAATTAATATCTGAGCGGGACCTTCTGATATTCGCTTACTACTGCTGGATTGTTGGGCCTCTGGCTATAATAATTTACTTCTTCTTTATGTAAATTATCAGGCCATACCCCCCACTTTTTTTATTTTTCTCAAAATTTTTATTCTTCTTCATCAAAAATGAAAAGGTCATCTATACTGGCCTTTAAAACCACAGCAATATCATGAGCTAACCTCAGGGAGGGATTGTACTTACCCTTCTCCAGGAAAACTATGGTCTCCCTTCGAACTCCCACCTTCTCAGCCAGTTCTGCCTGAGTAAGGTTGTACTTAGCCCTGAATTCCTTTATTCTCGTCCTCATGAAATCCCACTATTCTACATCACCCTTGCGGCTTAAAATAACGTTGGCCACCAGCATAGCAGCTACCATGACAAAAATAGTCACTCCCATTAGTTCCACCGGATCGCGGATTCTATTTGCCCAGTACATTGAAACCACCAGAGAACCCACAAACGTCAAGGTTATATACCATGACCAGGTTGCTGCCAGGGTTCCTACCTTTCTCAAACGCTCATCCTTTACTGTATCACCCATTCCAATATATGCAAAGAAGCTAATTACATAAAACATAATTCCCAGAAGAAGCCCAGTAACTATGATATCATTCATGGTCTTCCACAAAATTAAACTCAGAGAACTAACTATTAGAAGAGCTGATCCAATCCATAGTATTACCCTGTACGAATTATAATCCCTTTCAACGTTGGATTTTGTCTTTTCGGTATTTCCACTCATTTCATCCCACCTCGAAGTTATCAATTTCGAACAAAAAGTTAAATATTTCTAACTTGATGTTGTATAATTCTAACATCCAGGTATTTAAATCTTTCTATAGAAATTATAAAAAAAATCTGACTAAAAATAGAAAATCCCAAAAAAATCAGCAATTAAAATATTTCCGCACAGAATTCCTCTGTTTTTATTCGTATCTCATCAACACCGACCCCTTTAAGCAGAGCAGCCATCATAGCTCCCCCTGCACCTACCCCTTCTTTAACCGATCCGTTAAGGTAGTTCTTCAGTCCTGCGTTGCCACATTTTTCAAATTGAGGATCAACGGCAAAGATGGAATAATCAGCTATCTGCCGGGAGATATAGTTAATATCGGATGTCTCATCCCTGGCCACGAAAATCGTGGTGGCAATGGAGAGTTCCTCCCAATCAAAATCTTTATCCATCTCTTTGATCACCGCACAAACCGCAGTCATCTGGGTACCCCCAGCAAGGGTCACCGGCACCTGCGAACCAGCTGCAATTCCTGCGACGGCAGGAATCATAGGGTCACCCACCACTTCCACAGCTTTAAGTGGATCACGGGCTAAGTCTCCTGCTTCAAAGCCGGCAGCTTTCAATCCATCAGAGACAACCTCCAGTTTTAGGTCGTGAGGGTTTTCCGGCATGCTTCCACTGACTTTGTGGTTACCATCATAGCCCATAGCAGTCAGAACACCCAGTGCTGTTGTGGTTCCCGCAGGTGTGCTCTCCCCAATGAACAGATGATCATTAAACTGTGAAAGCATCTTTCCCAGGAATTTTCCCCGTTTAAATATCTGTTCCGGGTTTAAAACAGCTTTTCCACTCCGGATATTTTCCCCTGGTTTATGGTTGATATCAAAAAAGGTTACATTAGGTTTAACTGCCGCACCCGCATCGGCCGTTAAAAAAGGTATGTCCGCCAGTTCCAGGGCTGCTTTGGTAATTACAGCAGGGGTGGGTGAAGCCGTGCCTTCAACCACGGTTTGGGGAATATCAGGCAGACACAGGGCCTTTCCATGCACGATCAACTCCACATCAGCCGCTGGTGTGTAATCGGTTAATTTTGGTGTGGCACCGGCACCAGTTATGCCAGGGATATTGGAAGTTCTGGTACTGGCTATCACGCACAAAAATAGAGGGTTGGAGTCTTCCAGTATGGGTAATTCACCTGGTGAGCCAAAATGTCTGATGATATTCTTCAAGTTCTTCCACCTTTATATTGTAGTTTGATAAAATTAAATGGTTAATCCATCTATATAAGTATAAATAAACTGATGGAAAATTAAATTTCACCCCTGATTGGGAAAAATTATCGATTATCGAGTTGATTTACCAATGATATGCATCGGACTGGAGGGTACCGCAGAAAAAACAGGCGTGGGGATCGTTGATTCCTCCGGGGAAATACTGGCCTCGGTGGGCAAATCCCTCATACCGGAAAGCGGAGGGATACACCCCCGGGAAGCAGCGGAACACCATGCGAACAACATCGTACTCCTCCTCAAAGAGGCGTTAGTCGAATCTGGACTGGAACTAAAGGATATGGACCTGGTAGCCTTCTCCCGGGGCCCGGGTTTAGGGCCCGCCCTGCGGACGGTAGCTACTGCGGCCAGATCACTCAGCCTATCTTTAAAAGTACCAATAATTGGGGTTAATCACTGCATAGGACATGTGGAGATCGGCCGTCTCACCACCGGAGCTGTAGATCCATTAACTCTATACGTCAGTGGTGGTAACAGTCAGATAATCGCCTATGACCGGGGAAGGTACCGGGTTTTCGGGGAGACCCTGGACATTGCCCTGGGTAACTGCCTGGATCAGTTCGCCCGTTCAGTTAACCTAGGACACCCTGGCGGTCCCCGGGTAGAAGAGCTGGCCCTTAAATCTCAAAACTATCTTAAACTACCCTACACAGTCAAGGGTATGGATCTATCCTTTTCTGGTTTACTCACCGCCGCCATTCGGAAATATGAAGCTGGAGAACCCTTAGAGGATGTGTGCTACAGTCTGCAGGAGACGGCTTTCGCCATGGTCACCGAGATAACCGAAAGGGCCCTGGCCCATTCCAAGAAAAGGGAAGTGATGTTGTGTGGTGGGGTAGCAGCCAACAGTCGGTTAAGGGAGATGATCTCCATCATGACCGAAGAACACTACGCCGACTTCTACCAGCCCCCTATAAAATATTGTGGAGATAACGGGGCTATGATCGCCTGGATGGGCCAGTTGATGTTCCAATACGGCTCGGTGCAGAAAGTGGAGGACACAACTGTGATTCAGAGGTACCGTACCGATCAGGTGGATGTTCCCTGGATGAAAACCTCTCCTGTCCATTTAGAATTACCATCCAATATGCTGGAGAAGGGAGCTGAAGCCAACATCTATCCGGGGGAATGGATGGGACGGGATGTGCTCCTGAAGGAAAGGGTATCTAAAAGCTACCGTATAGAAGAAATTGATCACAGATTAAGGAAGAGAAGAACGAAGGGTGAGGCCAAACTCCTCCATCTGGCCAAAACCTGCGGAGTAACCACTCCACTCGTATACGATATAGATAAGGAAAATAAGACCATAACCATGGAATATATACAGGGTAAACCGGTTAAAGACGTGTTCAACGGATCAAACCTATCTCGGATAAAATCTATCTGTGAAAAAGTAGGTGAAAAGGTTGCCCGCCTACATAACTGTGGAATAATCCATGGAGACCTCACCAGCAGCAACTTACTGCTAGAAGATGGGGAAATTGTGTTCATCGACTTCGGACTGGGAAAGATCTCCGACCTGGTGGAGGATAAAGGCACCGACCTCCTGGTTTTCAAGAAAGCACTTACCGGTATACACTACGACATTGCAGAGGATTGTTTCCAGTCTATTTTAGAGGGTTACCGGGATGCAGATGATTATCAGGAAATCTTAGAGAAAATAGGGGAGATTGAGGTAAGAAGGCGTTATACAGACAACAATAATTAAACCGCTCCGATAATTAAACCCATTCTTCGATGTTTAAGATTTTTCGTAGTTTTTATAGAAGTTCACCACCAGTTCTATCATGGTATGGTCTTTATTCAGGTCATTATGCCCCACACCACGGATTAGTTGGGGTGTAATGTTGTCCAGAATACTCTGTTCATTGGCCACGGCCCCGTCTCCTTCGGCCGTCCATCTGTAAACAGTTTCACCGTTTTCAACTAACTTAATCCGTGTGGGTACGTACCCCTTCCTCTTTACGGATTTATAGCTTTCATATTCTTCTTTTGAGGTTCCTATCAACCATTCTACCATACCCATCAATTTAGATATGAATTTGGTTTGTGCAGGCACTTGGTGGCCTATTATTATGTGGTAGGTAACTCCCGGCATTAATCCATCTTGACCGGGCCCTGAACTGTTCAGTTCAAGTGTCTGGCGGTCATAAGTACGCATGTTAGCCACTGCGCCTGAAGAACCTATGTCCCTGAAATACAGGTAGAGTAAAGGCTTAAGCAGCAGATAAAGCAAGCGTTTGCTGTCGATTAAATCAGCGAGTGCACTACCATGATTTACCGGTGCTATACCGATCCACTGCCGTATGTTCTTGTAATTATCATTTTTCATCATGTAGAACCGGGAAACCAGAGCACCCATGGAGTGGCATACTATGTCAAACTTACCAGTGTATCCGGTAGACGCCCTGATATCAAAGATGAACTTCCCTAAATCGGTAGGGTAATTATAGGGATCGCCGGTGGCGGGTAGATAACTAAACTCATAATAAGGGATGTTCTCGTCATCTAAAGCTTTTTTCATCACATCCCATTCTATGAGGACATCCTCCTCCTTCCTAGGACGCCATCCATGGACTAAAATTATGGGGGTCAACTCTGCCGCCGATTTTGTTGAATCTGTATCGTTCATGATGTGTATCACTTGTATAAGATCTGGATTTTTAAAGGCCATTATCGTTATTTTTCCAAATTCATTCATTAAAAATATTATTTCAACAGTCTAATTTACAGATAACAATAGATAAATCCACAATTAAAACCTATGATTAAACTAATAAATATTTACTATTAGAATTACTGTTGGTCTTAAAATGTCTGAAAAAATCAATTCAAAAATCATTACCTTTATAACCGGTAACCCCCATAAAGTTAAAGAAGCCCAGGGAATATTGAATAACCTGGGAATTTCACTGGAGCATGCTGATCTCGGCTACCCTGAAATCCAGGGAGACCTGGAAGATGTGGCCCGGTACGGTGCACAGTATGCTAGCAGGCGTCTGGGTAAACCAGTGATAGTAGAAGACGCCGGATTATTCATAAAGGCCCTTAAATGGTTTCCAGGGACATATTCATCATACGTCCAAGAAACATTAGGTAATAAGGGTATATTGAAGCTTATGAGTGATGTTGAAGACAGATACGCCGAGTTCAGGTCGGTAGTTGGGTACTGCACCCCCAAAACCGAGCCCGAGGTTTTTTTAGGCACTGTCAAAGGACGCATCAGATACAAGGAAAAGGGCCGGTACGGTTTCGCCTATGACCCCCTGTTTATCCCGGAGGGATATGATGAATCCTTCGGAGAACTCCAAAGAGTAGAGAAAAACAGGTTCTCCCACCGTCGTAAATCACTCGAGAAGTTTGCACTGTGGTATAAAGACCAGGGATAAATTAATCATAAAAATGGACTGAATCCACAATGAAATGTATCAACCTGCTTTAACCACGTATCAAAATAATATTTTAGAGGTGAAATAATGGCAGTTAAGCCAGAATGGATAGAATACTCCAACGAAGAGATTGAAGAACTGATATTAAAACTTAAAAAGGAAGGAAATTCCACCAGCATGATGGGAATCATCCTGAGGGACCAGTACGGTATCCCAGATGTTAAACTGATAACCGGGCTCAAAATAACCCAGATCCTGGAAAAACACAACCAGGGCCTGGAATACCCAGAGGACCTAATGAACCTCATTCGGAAAGCCGTTAACATCAGGGACCATCTGAAAGAGAACCCCAAAGACCTGCATACCAGGAGAGGCCTGCGTATCGTGGAATCCAAGATCAGGAGACTGGTGAGATACTACAGGAATGAAGGAGTACTTCCTGAAGGATGGAGATATGAGCCAAAACAAGCAGCATTACTTGTTAAATAGAGCCGAAGAAGCCCATAAACTCTTAAAAGAGCATCTAGATCAGGATCATGTGGTGAGAGTAATTTCCCACAACGATGCTGACGGAATATCCGCAGCTGGTGTGATCTGCAATGCCATCACCCGGGAGAAGGGTAAATTCCATGTTACCATAGTGCCCCGGCTGAAAGCTGAGGTGCTGGATAAGATTTCCCAGGAAAAATACAAACTCTTCTTTTTCTGTGATATGGGTAGCGCCTGGACCCAGCGTATAGGTAAGCTTAAAGGAGACGCCATAATAGCAGATCACCACCAAACCATTGACTCCACCGAAGACCAGGAAACTTTGGTACACATCAACCCCCACCTCTTCGGACTGGACGGAACCAGGGATGTCAGTGGTTCAGGAGTAACTTATCTGGCAGTAAGGCCCATGGGCCACTATGAACTCACCGCATTAGCCATGGTAGGTGCTTTCGGAGACATGCAGGGCAACGGCAACATTACCGGGGTTAACCACACCATATTACAGGAAGGAATAAAGAAAGGAGTATTAGAAATTAACGACGGGTTGAAGGTCTCCTTCTTGAATGAAGAACCCCTGTATAAAGCGCTTTCCTACACTTTTCTACCTTTACCTGGTATTTCCGGTGATTTTGAAGGCTCAAAAACCTTCCTGGAGAAGATCGGACTATCCTATGAAATCAAATTCCCCGACCTCAGCAACGAAGAAAAGGACACACTGAAAAACGAGTTGGTGAAGGTAAACCCGGAAATTTTCGGTAAAATCTACCAGATAAAAGATGAAATACCACTACTTAGAAATATAGACGATTACTCTCAGATAATAGACGCCTGCGGAAAGAAGAAAAAGTACGGCTACGGCCTGAGTATCTGCCTGGGAGACAGGGAAGAATCCCTCCAGGAAGGACTGAACTACTTGAAAAACTACCAGGACACCATAATAAAAGGTATCGAATGGATTAAAAAAGAGGGCTCCCGTGAAATGGACCACATCCAGTACATATACACAGAGGATAAGGATATAAAGAGTTTCATGGGGACTCTGGCCAATGTGGGGTTGGATCTTAAATTATTTAATCAAGATAAACCTGTCTTAGCGATTTCTCGTATGGATCCCCTCATCAAAGTATCCGGACGTACCACTCTGGCCAATACTGAAAAGGGGATTAACCTTGGCCAGGCCTTCGAACAAGCATCGCATAGCTACGGCGGTAACGGGGGCGGGCATACCGTAGCAGCTGGAGCGGTTGTTCCCCGTAATAATCAGGATAATTTCCTGAACCTAGTGGATGAAATCATTAAAACCCAATTGGAAGAAGATAAATCTAACAAATCCGAACAGATAACATTCAGTTAAATTTTAAAGAGGTCCTCTATGCAGCTTACGCCAGAAGAACAGGATATGTACGATGGAAAATATGGAATCGCCGTAGAGAAATCCATGGAGATCCTGGTGGCCCTGGGTGATATCTACGGAGCAGAAAAGATGGTGGATATAACTTCTGCCCAGATAGCAGGGGTTTCCTATAAAACCATCGGAGATGCTGGATTAGAATATCTGGAGGAATTGGCAAGTACTGGTGTTAAAGTGAGAGTCCCCTCCACGTTGAACCCGGCAGGAATAGACTTGGTCAAATGGAAAGAGTTGAACTTCCCAGCAGACTTCGCTGATAAACAGTTGAAGATCATCGAGGCCTACAGTAAAATGGGCATTACCACCACCTGTACATGCACACCCTACCTGGTGGGTAACGTGCCTGCCATGGGAAGTCACATCGCCTGGTCAGAATCTTCAGCGGTGGCCTATGCCAACTCAGTCCTCGGAGCCCGGACCAATAGGGAAGGCGGCCCGGGAGCATTGGCAGCAGCCATCTGTGGAAAAACAGCCGAGTATGGTTATCACTTAGATGAAAACAGGAAGGCAAATTACATTTTCGAGCTTGAAACCCAGTTAAAAGGTACAGACTATGGTGCACTAGGCTACTTGGTGGGAAAAATAGTGGGTGATGGGGTGCCCTACTTCAAGCTAAAAAACACCCCATCAATCAATGAACTAAAAAGTCTAGGCGCTGCACTGGCATCGTCGGGTGCCGTAGCCCTTTATCATGTGGAAAAAGTCACCCAGGAATATAATGATGCCCTTAAAGGGGTTGATATTGGTGGAATAGAAAAAATTGTGGTGGATAAGGATCAGATAACCGAATCCCACCAGAAACTATCCACGACCACCCGGAAACCGGATTTAATATGTGTCGGGTGTCCGCACGCATCATTAGATGAGATTGAAGCCATCGCAGAGAAAGTCGCTGGTAGGAAACTCTCCACATCACTATGGATATGCACCTCAATTTCAGTTAAAGCCGAATCAGACCGTATGGGTTACACTAAAACTATAGAAGAAGCTGGAGGTAAAGTAGTATCCGATACCTGTATGGTAGTTTCGCCCATAGAAGACCTTGGTTTCAAGGTTATTGGGGTTGATTCAGCCAAGGCAGCTAATTACGTGCCCAGTATGTGCGGGTTAGACGTGGTCTACGGTGAACTGGATGAATTGATTGAAAAATGAAATACGGTATTACAGATAGCTAAATGCCTATTATTTTATATCATAATAGTTAATCTATTAATGGTAATAAAATGGTGAAAATAAGAGATGTGGGATCGTTTGGATTTGGACTATTATGGATGTTTCCTTTGATTTTTTCAATATATTACGGTTTAGTTTACGGTTTAAATCTTCAATTAGAACTTTATGCATTCATCTTATTTTTTATAGGGATAGTTATTGTCCTTTCCAGTATAATGGAACATAAAACCACAATATTAGACATATTATCAGGGATTGGAATTTTAATAATTGTCTGCATCTGGATAATAACTCAAAATACACCTTTATCATCTAAAGACGTGGTCTTTGGTATTATGATAGCTATAACAGCTTTAATAGTGGGAATTCTTACACATCTAGGTATCTTACGGGAGAAAAAAGATGACATTATAAATTGATGGCGGTCAGTCCTTTAAATAATTCTAATTTTTTTTGTATTCTGAAAATTGAACATTTTATACTACGAAGTCCAATATAATCCCATGGAAAAGTGGATCCAACACCCCCTCATCAAGCCAGAGAAAATTGAATCCCGGCTTTACCAGCAAGCACTGGCTGCACAGGTTTTAAAGAAGGGCAACAGTATGATAGTAGCCCCCACCGCCCTGGGGAAGACAATTGTCGCCGCCTTGGTATCTGCTGAACGTTTAAATAAGTTTCCTTCATCTAAAATTCTCATGTTAGCCCCAAGCAAGCCCCTGGCAGTTCAGCATGAGGAAAGTTTAAAGGAATTCCTGAAGGCACCGGTAAACGTGCTTACCGGATCCATAACTCCTGATAAACGTGTTAAATTATGGGAAAAAAGCAGGGTAATATCTGCGACCCCCCAGACTGTGGAATCTGATGTTATCGCTGGCCGGTACGATTTGAAAGATATTTCTCTTCTTATATTCGATGAATGCCACAGGGGTACTGGTAACTACGCCTACGTGTTTTTAGCAAACCGGTACATGCGTGAAGGGAAAGATCCTCTGATACTTGGTTTAACAGCGTCTCCTGGTGGGGAAGAAGAAAGGATCAGTGCCGTGTGTCAGAATCTATTTATCAATGAGGTTATGGTTAAAACTGAGGATGATGTGGATGTAAAACCCTACTTCAAGCCCATAGAAATAAAATGGGTATTCGTGGAAATGGGTAAGGAGCAGAAAAAAATCAAGGCACACCTGGATAAGGTGCTGAAAAACCGTTTGAAGGGCCTTAAAAATTTCAAGATCATACCTTCCATTTCCAAGGTCAGCCGGAGGGATATTCTCCAGGCCAGGGGCAGGGTTCAAAACAGGATATCAAGGACTGCCAATCCCCACAGGGATTGTCTGCTGGCCATGTCCATGATCACCGCTGTGATCAACTTACAACATGCACTCGAGTTACTGGAAACACAGGGGATAAGTAATCTCCACCATTACTTCCAGAAACTCAAGAAGAAGAAGACCAAAGCTTCCCGTGGACTTTTCCAGAACGAAGATTTCAACGCTGCCGTGCAGTTAACCCGCAGAGCAGATGGCAAAAAAATTGAACACCCCAAGATGACCAGGCTCCTGAAGATCCTGAAAAAGGAGTTGAAGAAGGACCAGCAGATCATCGTGTTCAGCCAGTACCGGGACACCGTGAATGAAATTCACCGTAAATGTGAGGAACAAGGCATCAAATCAGTGAAATTCTTTGGACAGGCCTCCCGGGATAAGGAAAAGGGACTTACCCAGAAAGAGCAGAAGCAGATCATCAAGAACTTCCGCAAGGGACTCTATCAGGTGCTGATATCCACCAGTGTAGCGGAGGAGGGAATTGACATACCATCCGTGGACCAGGTAATCCTCTATGAGCCGGTGCCCTCAGAGATAAGGATGATCCAGAGAAGGGGTAGAACTGGTAGGAAAAGTGAGGGGCAGATGACTGTGCTCATAACAAAGAACACACGTGATGAGTCTTACTATTGGAGCAGCCTAAACAAGGAACAGAAGATGAAAAGCCAGCTCACCAGGGACTTCTCCCAATCCGATATAACACTCGACAGGTCTCAAACGAAAATATCTGTTGAAAAAGATAATCCCATTGATAATGAGGGAAACCCAATCACAGAGGATGAAATACCCCCTGAAAACCTGGTGATCCACGTAGACCACAGGGAAGCTAAATCTCGTGTGGTTAGGGAGTTGAGTGAGTTAGGGGTTAAAATGGAGTTTTCCTCACTTGACGTGGCAGATTATCAGATCTCAGAGGATATAGGTGTAGAGCGTAAAACTGCACAAGATTTCACCAGCTCCATCATAGATAAACGGTTGTATAAACAAGCCAAAGATCTAGCCGAGAAATTCAAGAAACCAGTTGTAATAATAGAAGGAGAAAACATGTATGCTGGTGGATTACATCCCAATGCGGTTCGTGGATCATTAGCCAGTCTGGCAATAGATTATAGTATCCCCATAATACCCACCCGTTCCCCAGAAGATACTGCTGCAATGATCTACCGTTTAGCTATACGGGAGTTGGAAAAGGGCCCAATGTATGCTCCAGTGCGCACTGAGAAAAAACCCCTCAGCCTACAGGAACAGCAGATATTCATCATAGAGTCACTTCCCAACGTGGGTCCGGTGACAGCCCGTAAACTCTTAGAAAAATTTGGAAGTGTTAAGGGAGTAATCAACGCACAGAAGGATGAATTAACCCAGGTTGAAGGTATCGGTAAGGTGATAGCCCAGAAGATACGGGATGTCATCGATTCTGATTTCATGTCCAAGAGAGCTGCACCCGATATAGAATTGAAATTATCTGATATTTTAGAAGAAAAATAAAAGCTTTAGAAAAATAAAATCAGTTTAAGTTAACCATAGTAACGATTATAAAAACGGAAGATGGAAAATGAGAATCCTAATAGACTCTAAGGGAAAAAAATACCCAGTAACCGATGAAGACCTACACACCAACTGGGGCTACATCAAAAAGGAAGACATCGCCCTAAGCAGTGATGGTGATGTCTTAGAAACCCATATGGGCCATAAATTCACCGTGATCAGGGCGAATTTAAATGACTACATCGATCTGATGGAAAGGAAATGCTCAATCATCCTACCTAAAGATGTTGGGATTATAAATGCCTATACTGGCCTAGGATATGGGCAGAAAGTTGTAGAAGCAGGAACTGGTTCAGGAGCAACCGCACTATACTTCGCCAACATCGTAGGACCCGATGGGGAAGTTTTCACCTACGAGGTTCGGGAAGACTTCGCCCAGATAGCAGGGAAAAACATCCATGAATTCGGTCAGGAGAATGTCACAGTGAAAAACCAGGATATCAAAGAGGGAATAGATGAATCATCGGTGGATCTGGTGTTTTTAGATCTTCCACAGCCCTGGGATGTTGTAGAACACGCTGTGAATTCGTTGAAAGTCGGAGGTTACCTGGCAGCTTACAATCCCTATATAGAACAGGTGATAACCCTCAACAAAGTACTTAAAAAGTACGGATTTTCAGAACTGAAGACATTAGAATGTATATTGAGGGAAATGGAAATTAAAACCAAGGGAACACGGCCTAAAACAAGGATGACAGGTCATACTGGTTATTTAACCTTTGCACGGTTATTATAATAAAAAATTGATAATAAAAAATGTTTAGTTAAAAAAATTAATAAAATTAAATAAAAAAATAAAATAAATAATTATAGAATAAATGATAATGAAATAATTGATAAATAAATATTAAATAAAGAATTAATCAATTAACTGATAAAACAGTCTTTTATCTATAAAGGTGAAGGTAAGATGGTTTTTTCCCAGAAAGATATTATTTCTATAAACGATTTCAGTAAAAAGGAAATCATAGATACTCTTAAATTAGCAGAAAAAATGGAGCCTATAGCCAGGTCCCAGGAAAAATGTGATATTCTTTCTGGAAAACTCCTGGGATCTCTTTTCTATGAACCATCTACCCGAACCAGACTTTCATTTGAAGCTGCCATGCAAAGGTTAGGTGGAGGTGTAATCGGATTCGCAGAGGCAGGTGTCAGCTCAGCCACCAAGGGAGAAAACCTCAACGACACAGTTCGCATAGTAGCTGAATACACCGATGCACTGGTTATAAGACATGATATGGAGGGAACGGCACGCTACGTAGCTGAACAGGTAGATGTTCCCGTGATAAACGCTGGTGACGGTGCAGGACAGCACCCTACACAAACCTTACTAGACTTATACACCATGCAACGTTTACTAGGTGAAATAGATGAATTACACGTGGCTTTAGTTGGAGATCTGAAATATGGACGCACGGTACATTCCCTGGCTTATGCATTGGCTAAATTCGATGTTAAAATGAGCTTCGTAGCCCCAAAAGAACTGCAGATGCCGAAGGAAATATTACATGACTTCAGTAAATCAGGAATACATGTGAATGAAACAGACGACATCCATGATGTACTGAATTATGTAGATGTGCTCTATGTAACCCGTATCCAAAAAGAAAGATTCCCCGACCCCCAGGAATACTCTAAGATAAAAGGCGCCTATTTAATCAACGCTAAATTACTGGAAGGTAGTAATGTAATAGTAATGCATCCATTACCTAGGGTGGATGAAATATCGCATGATGTGGATAACACTCCTTACGGTAAATATTTTGAACAGGCATTTTACGGGGTTCCTGTAAGAATGGCCTTACTAAAATCTCTGATTAAAAAATAATTAATTTTACTTTTTTTCCAATTTAGCTCCCTTTACAAACTTGATTTCTTAATTAGAATAATAATAATTAATTATATAATAAATAAATTATTATAATAAATAATATAATAATATAAGTATTAATATATAAATAAAAATGAATAATAACTAATTTTATAATAATAAATAGAAAAAGAAGTTAAAAAAAGTCAGTTATTCGTCCATATAGCATCTTCCAGTAAATCTGTATCGCACTGGAGATCTATTATATTGGTCCTGCCTTTTCCCCTTCCCCGGGATATGGTCTTAGTGGATATCAGTCCTAACATTTCAAGTTCATTTATAAAATCGAAGATCCTCCGGTAAGATACAGAGTCACCCTTAGAAAACTCTTTATATACATCGTAGAGTCTTCCGGATGTTATCTCTTCGCTTCGTTTGGTCAGGTAGAGTATGGACTCTAAAACTTTTTGCTGCTGGCTGGGTAGGGTCATTATGATGTCTGTGACTTTATTATGTTCTATGTATTCTTTAGCTTCCCTTACATAGTCTTCGTATACCATTTCAGAGCCTTTTTCATCTGCCAGTTCCCCGGATGTTCGGAGAAGATCCAGAGCGTAGCGTGCGTCACCTTCTTCTTTGGCAGCCATGGCTGCGCATAAAGGGATCACATCATCATTTAAAACACCATCAGAGAAAGAGAGGTTAGCTCTATCTTCAAGTATGTCTACCAGTTGTTGGGCGTTGTATGGTGGGAATACGATTTCTCTATCCCTTAAACTGCTTTTTACCCTGGGTTTGATGAATTGTTTGAAGTCCACGAAGTTGCTGATGGATGCTATGGAAACGTTTTCCGTCCGGGTCAGGGTGTAGAGCAGTCCATCCCCATCATTTTTAAGTAGGATATCTATTTCATCCAGTATGATCATTAAAATCAAGTTTTTACCGAAAACATTCCTTTTAAAAAGATCCCGAAAGGCATGTATAACTTCTGCTTTGGTCCAGCCCCTATACGGGACGTCCTGACCCAACTGCTGACATAGACGTGCTATTACCTGGTATTCTGTGGTGTAATCTGTGCAGCGTATGTATTCCACTCTGACATTGATATCCTTGTTCTTTGAAACGTCTTCCAATTGTTTCCTGGCGAATTTAGCCACAGCTGTTTTCCCCGTACCTGTCTTGCCGTATATGGTAACATCCGGTGGAGTAACTCCAGTCAACGCTTCTTTCCAGTATTTAGCCACTGATTTTATCTGATCTTCACGGTGCGGTAGGTTATCAGGTAAAAACCTGTGGTCAAGATATTTTTTGCATTTAAAAACAGTTTTGCCGTCTAGTTCTTCGAATATGTTCAAATTTGCACGCCCCTAAAAATTTAAAGTTTAAAATGTTCAGACCAAACTCTGAGATCCTATTTGAGATTTTTGAATCTCCTGATCAAAAATCTTCTAAAGATACGATGTTTACAGGTTTAACAATTGAAGCAGAAGTTAGTGATAACTTCTATGGATACGGGTCGTTGAAATCTCTGGGGGTCTGTTTCAAGTGTAAGTTTAAGGCTGTCTAAAAATTTTCATGAGGTTGATTTCAAGTGAAAAATGTGATGCAGAATAATGGTAACTTTTTTCAAAAAATTGGAGAGTTACCCTTCAAGTGTATTTACTTAATATTTTCCCGAAATTTCCGATTATTTTTAGACAGAGAGATGAATTGCAAGTGTAATTAACTTAATCTAAACCTTAATTTAAACTTTGTTATTATCCCTTTTACCAAAAGAAATATTACTTAGTAGTTTTTATGTAAAGATAAAATAAAAGTATTACGAATTTACAGTTGAAATTGACCTCTCTCTCTTTTTTTCACAAAAGTTTACACTTGAAATGCACCCCTTTATCCCCTGTAAAAAAAGTTACAGAAATTATATATTACACTTGAAATTGATGTCTCTATCACCGTAATAAAAATTGGAAAAAATTTAACCAAAAAATTTGGTATTTTAATAATTGTTAGGTGTTAGTAATTAATTTAAACATACATACTGTCGGAAACTGCTCCGTCCCCTTCGTCACCCATACCAAATTGTTGCTGTATCTTCCATACACACTGTATTTTCGCCCGGAATATGGTTTTGATTACGGATATTAATCTATCCTTACTTAAACCGTCGCCGTATATCTCAGAGGTGATTAGAAAACTTTCCAGGATGTTGTTCGGATGGGACAGCTGGAAGTCAACGTCTTTACTGTTCAGCATATACCTTAAATCCCAGATAAAATCCTCTTTTTTTGAATCGGAGAGTAGTTTCATTTCACTTGAATGTTCTGGGCTTACATTGGTAGCGCATCCAATCACTATAAGATCGGGAGCTCCCTTTGGTTGAATGACGTCCATTACATTTTCTTCTGGGTAATTGATTATGAAATGGAAATTGGTATTGTCGTCTGGGACTTTCTGCCTGAATATTCCTATATCAGAAAGCCATTTTTGCACTTTATCTTCAATTTTTTGGGTCAAATAAATCACCTATAGTTTTTTGTTAAATTATCTTATGCTGGACTATTAAAGTTTTTATCTATTGATTCAATCGGAAACTAATTAATAAACCACAGAGAAAATCTGAAATATGGAACTTTTATCTGTAATCCTCCTGGCCATTATTTTGGATCTGCTCTGGGGTGAGCCACCGTCTTCTATACACCCTGTAGTTCTTATGGGGGGATTAATTGACTTTTTAAAACCTCACCTACTAAGATATAGAAATAAAAGTTCGGGGATCATTTTAACCGTGATTCTACTGGCAATATTTACCATTCCCCTGTACTTCATACTCCAGTTATTACAATTTAGCGTAATAATCTACGTGCTGGTCGCCACTCTTATATTATTTACCACCTTCGCGATTAAAGGCCTCACCGATTCGGTAAAAAAGGTAAAGCAACAATTAAATGAGGATATTAACCTGGCCAGGCAATCAGTCTCTCACTTGGTTAGCAGGGATACTACTGATCTTCAAAAAGAAGAATTAACATCAGCGGCTGTGGAAAGTTTGACAGAAAACATCACCGATTCGGTTATATCCCCTTTATTTTACACTTTCTTTTTAGGTGTTCCTGGTGCTATGGCCTATCGGGTTATAAATACACTGGATGCTATGGTTGGTTATAAAGATGAAATAAACAAGGATATTGGCTGGTTCCCAGCGAAACTAGATGACATAGCTAATTATATACCGGCACGACTCACAGGTATCCTTATGGTCGCCTCAGCTGCATTTATGGGCCTGGACTGGAGAAATTCTTACAGGACCATGGTTGAAGAAGCCCGGAAAACTCCTAGTCCTAATTCCGGCTACCCCATGGCTGCTGCAGCAGGTGCACTGGGAGTACGGCTGGAGAAGAAGGGAGTTTACACCATTGGTGAGGGAAAAAACCCGTTAAATTCAGAAATAATAGATCAGGCGATTTTACTATCTCAGATTACCATAATATTTTTCCTGGTTATCTCCTTTATCATATATTCTGGTGTAATAATTGTTATAACCTGAAATGCTCTATTATAATATGGAATACCTTATTATAATAATTATAATAAAGTATATATTACTCTATCAACTGTTCACAAAAATCACAGTAAATTGATGAATTTATGGACTGAAAAAGTAAATTCACAAAACAATCTAATACTAAGTATAAGCCGATATTAGTATATCCACTAGAATCTCCACCAAAAATCCTAAACGAAGGGCATAATATGAAGTTAGCCATCATCACCTTAACATCACAGGGAAAAAAATTGGCCAGAGAGTTGAACCACAAACTGGCAGATGACCCCACAGTTTTAAAGGTTGACCTTTACCATAAGCAGGTTAAAACCACGTTACAGGATATTTTCCATGAATACGACTGCATATTGGGGATCATGGCCTCAGGAATAATGATTAGAAGTATCTGCCCTATTATTAAGGATAAAACCAGAGATCCGGCTATTTTGGTCATGGATGAGAAGGCAGGATACGTTATAAGCATATTATCCGGACACCTTGGGGGTGGAAACAGTTTTACGGAGAAAATAGCAGGGTTTACAGGGGCCGAACCAGTGATTACCACGTCAACCGACGTGAATGGTAAGATAGGCATCGATGCACTGGCCCGTAAATATTTCATGCAAGTGGATAATCCTTCCAATATTTTAAAGATAAATAAGGCTTTAGTAATGGATGAAAATGTTGAATTACAGGTCCCGCAACGGTTTGAGTATTTATTTAAGGATGAATTGGTGAAAAATTCATATAATCAGGTTACTTCATTGGATAATGGACATGTTATATCTTCAAATAAGATTGAAGCCTCTTTTAAGGATACAAAAATTACCCTCACACCTGAGAAAATAGTACTTGGCATCGGAGCCCGTAAAGGAGTCTCCCTGGAGACAGTGTTATCCGCTGCCCGACAGGCCTGCATTGATCTGGACATAACACTGGAGAGAATCGATCTAATGGCTACAGCAGAACCAAAAAAGGATGAAACCGGGATACTGGAAGCAGCAGAGGAACTGGGAGTGGAGTTAGAGGTGGTCTCCCTGGACCAGCTGAAGGAATTCCTGGACCAGTCTAAAGATTTTCTTCAGGAGGAAATATCTGAATCACCCTTTGTAATGAGAACCTTCGGCGTACCCGGTATATGTGAACCAGCCGCCCTTTTTGCTGCTGGCAAACAGGCGAGATTGTTATATAGAAAAACCAGTTTTAATAAAGTTACGGTTGCAGTAGCGGTTTCTGATTCTTCCTACCACTAAAATTATTATTCTTACCACCAGAAATAATTATTTTACAAGTTCTTCATATTAAAAATAATGGGAATAAATATTTAAATCAAATCTGTAACATAATAAAGTTGGAAAAATTAGGTTTTTTTATTGTTATACAAAAATTGATAATGGTTTTATAATATCAAAATAAAGCATTAGATTAACAATTTTTTGTTCACCAACTTAATAGAATTGTAATTCGGAGGAAGTATTATGAGTAATGAAGAAACATTTGAACGTTGCAATCAAATATTACAACATATTATGGAAGACACCAGCGTCCCACGAAACATCAGGCGGGCCGCAGAAAAATCCAAGGACATCCTGGCTAACAAGGATGAAGAAGACACTATAAAGGCCAGTACAGTAATTTCCATACTGGATGAGATAAGTAATGATCCTAACATACCCATCCATGCTCGAACACTCATCTGGAACGCTTTAAGCGAGCTAGAATCTGTTCGAGAACAATGAATTTATTTTTTTTGATTTTTTAATCAGAAATAAAATTTTTTTAATTTTAAATAATTTTTAATCAGAATTTAATTTTTTAATCAGAAATAACATCTTTTTAATTTAAGAACAACTTTTTAAATTTTATTTTCTACCCAGGACCTCTATTACAAACCCTGTTTTGGCACTGCTCTCTGTGAACTCGGCCAGAAGAACAGCCTCAAAAATATCTGGACCCAAAGTAACCACACCATGATCTCTTAAAAGCAGCACATCCTCCTTTATCAAACCATCAGACGCTGATTCAACCAAATCTATGGAACCCGGGACGGCGTATTCTATCTCTGCCATATAAGGAGCTCTAATTTCTCCGAAACCTTCAAATCGGGGGATCTTTTTATCTGTAAATGAGAATCCTGTGGCGTACGGTGGATGGGTGTGTACTATTGCCTCTACATCTTCCCTTTTCCGGTAGATTTCCAGGTGCATACCAGTTTCAGAAGAGGGTTCACCATCACCCTCCATTTTTTCCCCATCTAAATCTGTAACTATCACGTTTCCAAGGGTAACATCCCTTAAGGACACGCCGCTGGGGGTTATTAAAATTAATGGATCGTCATCAACCTCCTCAGGTACATCTACGTTATTCGATGTATCAGGGATATTCCATACTTTCATGCTGATATTCCCGGATTTACCTGGTGTCAGTCCTTTCTGATAGATATAATGAGCCACCTCTGCTAACTGTTTTTTAGCTTTATTTAGAATAAGAATACCCCCTTATTATTCATTTATCCTCTTATTATCATTTTATAATTATAAATTAAATTATTTGGTTTTAATTGAACTCAAGGTATTTAATTGAACTTCAAGATCTTCATGGTCCCCTGGTTCAACACTGGAACCTGTGCAACGGTGGGCACGATGTTATATATCTTCTGGAACTCGGTCTGGGACTGGAAGGTGCCGCTGTTTACCAGGTGGATTCCTTTGTACTTCTTATAAGAATTGATATGCACGTGTCCAGTGTGGAGGACATCAGGCACTTCTTCAATCACCATATGGTCTTCAACCTCACTGGCCAGCGGGGTTCTCTCACCATAGATAGGGGCCAGATGCCTTTTTTCCAGGAGTTCCTTCATTATAATATCCGTATTCTGGTGGCTCATACCCTTAACGGTCATGGCGAAGTCGTCAAAACTCCGGCCATGGTAGATCAGTACGTTAATCCCATCTAAACCGACCACGGACGGGTTACTTGCAAATTTCACGTTCTTAAGTTTGTATAGGTCGCCGGCGTATTCTTCTGGAATGGCTGGTTGAGGCTCTGCTAGGCGTCCTGCGTCGTGGTTTCCAGGGGTAATTATGATCTGTACATCATCTATCTCTCCGAAGAGCCGGGCAGCTTCCTCGTACTGTTTATAAATATCTTTGATGGTGAGTTCCTTATCCTGATGGGGATAGACTCCGATTCCATCTACGATATCCCCCGCTACTATCAGGTAGCGTACGTTGCTGGCTATTTCCTGCTGTTCTTCATCACCGAATTCCCCGTTTATCCATTTGATGAACCGGTTGAAAGCATCGCCCTGGAAAGTGGAACTTCCAATATGAGTATCTGACAGGAAGACCATTGAGAAATCCATCTCTTTCTCATCTACACGGGGCACTCCTGGGTTTATGATTTGGGACGCCATTATCAGGCTTCCCTTTCTGGTGCCTACCACTCCTACTACTTCGTCCTTAACCACCCGCTCTGCGTCTTCAAAGAGGGAATGGTTCTCGTTATGGACCAGCACACTGGCGGTTCCGGTTTCATCTTCCACTTCGATGAGTTTATGATTGTTTTTAGTGTTCCTCACGTCGTTGACCATTCCAATAACGTTCACCACGTCCTGGATGTTTTCCAGTTCCTGTATGGATTGGGGGCTTTTCAGGTCCTTTTTCCTCTGCAACATATCCCTTAACTTATGATATCTGCTGCCGAAGTAGGCTGTAAAATCCTTTATCTCTCCGTTAGTGTAGGATTTCCGACTGGAATCCTTTATTATCTCAACACCATGGCCTTCACTCAGTTTACTTTGAGGTATGGATGAGTAGTCGTCAGTTGTGGTTGTGATGTTATCTGATTCAGTTGCCGGGATTGTTTCGGTTTCAGTTGCATGTGTTATGTTGTCAGTTTCAGTTGCCTGGGAGGCGGTACTGGTTTTTGTGGCTCCGAAAGGGTCTGGTTCAAGAATATTATCAGTTGAAAAAGAGTCTGGTTCTGATATACTTTCAACACTGGAGATAGGGGCTGTTTGGATGCTGCTTTCACTAGGGGGGCTGTTTTTGTTGGGGGAGTTGCTTTCACTGGAGGAATAATCCTTCTCTATCCCTGGTTTACTATCTTCAAGATACTGTTCCACCATCTCCCCGGTGAGAATCATTATATCCTCCCGTGGGAGGCCTAATCCATGAATCAAGGATTCTGTGAATTTTAAAGCATCTTCCTGCTTTTTAATCTTCTGGTAGGCTGTGTCGTCCAGTAAAACTTCAGCTTCCACGAATTTGTTGATGATGGTCTCGTACATGAAATATCCCAAAAGCTTTTATTTTATTTAGATACGTTATAATTATAATAGTTAACCTCACATCTTTGAAAATAACATAAAATTACAGAATCAGCAATTAATCTTTTTACGAAGGAAATTCAATTTATAAAAGGTGATATCATTGAACAGTGCAGTTAAATACTTTTTACTTTTCATTTTATGCGTGGTGTTTTTTGAAGCAGGATTGATCAGTGCCAACACCATCGTCTCTGGTGAACCCCCAGATATGGGGAAATTGATAGATATGCAGTTGGATGGGATCAATTCCCTGATACACTTACTACAGGGGTCGCAAAACAGCACTCAGAAAGCCATAGACATCAACAATGAAAATGATGTAGCACAGGCTATCCAGAATAAAAGTGAGATGAATGGTGTTAATCTTCAATCTTTATCTGCCCATACAAATGAGAGCACCAGAAACGAAAACATCACCGTTACCATCACTTTGATGGCTTACAAGACAACCACCACTAGCGGTAATAGTACAAATGGAAGTATCATCATCAAACCCAATGAAACGTACAGCATAACTGCTACAGCCATTGGTAAAGTAGAAAGTGGTGGAATTACAGTGGATCTAAACAGCATAGTGATCACCACCGTCCGTAAACTGTATAGTAACTCAGCAAACGGTACTTAAATTTTTTTTATAACTGGAAAATTTTGATGTAAACATTTTGTAATTAAACCATAGGAATTCCTATACAAAGGGTGAATCCGCGATGATTAGTGTGGTGGGCATCGGCCCCTCCCGGGAAGACATGACCATACGGGCATTAAAGGTTATTGAAGAAGCAGATGTTATAATAGGCTATAAAGGTTATATTAAGTATATAAAAGACCTGGTGGAAGGAAAAGAAGTCCTTTCTAAGGGAATGGGACAGGAATTGCTCCGAGCTGAGCTGGCTGTGCGTGAAAGCCGGGAGGGTAAGAAGGTAGTCCTTGTATCCAGTGGAGATCCAGGGATTTTTGGAATGGCCAACGTCCTCTTCCAGTTGATGGGCAAGTATGAAGATGTGGAAGTAGAAGTTGTACCCGGGATATCGGCGGTTAACTTTGCAGCATCACTTCTAGGAGCCCCATTACATGATTTTGCAGTTATAAGCCTAAGTGATCTATTAACCCCCCTTTTTGAAATTAAATGTAAGATAAAAAAGGCCTGTGAAGGGGATTTCGTCATTGCTTTCTACAATCCTCGAAGTAAAACCCGTAAAAAACCGTTTTCTGAAGCCCTTACTATCTTGCAGGATGAGAGAAAACCATCCACACCAGTAGGCCTGGTTAAAGGGAAAGACGGTGGGACTGATGTTAGGATTACCTTCTTAGAGAAACTTCCCACCGAAGAAATCGATATGTCCACCATCATCATAGTGGGAAATAGCATGTCCTATGTGGAGGACGGCTGGATGGTAACCCCTAGGGGCTACATGGTACCCTATCCTTTACATCCCCTGGCTGTAGAGTTTTATGAGAAATACCTGGCCGGTGAAGGTGTTGAAGGCCCTAATTTAGGGTGTGAATATTATCCCTGCCATTATCACCCCCAGAACTGTACCTTCTGTTACTGTCCGTTCTACCCATGTGGAGATCCGTCCACTGGGGGGCGTTGGATAAAAGAAAAGGGCGTATGGAGCTGTGAGGGTTGCACATGGATACATGAAGATGAAACAGTTGAGTGCATACAGGCCAAGTTACCATCGATAGTGCAAAACATCGACGACCTCCAGAAAAAAAAGAAAGAGCTATTGAAATTAAGAAGGGAATGTATCCGGGATAGTGAATGCTGAGGGCATACTTGAAGTATGTGGGGTTAAATTTTTTATTGTAAAATAGGTTGATCTATTTTCAAAATCTGAACTAATCTAATTATTTATACAGTTCTTTTTTAATGGATTCTCGAAGTTCCACAGCATCTTTAAAGTTTTTATCCTTTAATATAGCTTCATCAACTGAAATAAGAGCATTTTCATAGTCTTTAAGACCATAAAGACTTTTGGCACGTAGGTAGAGGGCGAATTTGAAGAAGTCATCATTTTTGTTTTCATACCTGGCCAGGAAAAAGTCGAAAACCTTCCTGGCTTCTTCGTATTCTTCCATCAGCAGAAGAACATAACCTTTATTGTACCAGGCAAGGTTGTCACCAGCATCCAGTTTAATGACCTTTTCAAAGGATTTCAAAGCCGGAAGATATTCCTCTTTTTCCATGTAAGCTATCCCTTTACAGCTCCAGGCTGGTTTATACTTCTCATCAATTTTAATAACCATATCCAGGAGCTGTAGGGATTTATCGTACTCCTTCTTCTGTAAAAGTTCAAAGGCCTTTTTATAGTACAATTTTACGTCTTTACTGGGCATTTGTCCCTCACCACCTTTATCTCTCAGTATGTTTGACAATTATTCTTTTCAACAATACTAATATACATGGAGTATTTTATTTTTTTAATTCATAAAATCTAAAAATCCAGGAATTCATATTATGAATGATGATAAAAATTAAAAGAGCCTACCAACCACCAGAGGAAGAAGATGGATTCCGCATTTTAGTGGATAGACTATGGCCCCGGGGTGTATCGAAAGATAAAGCTAAACTGGATTTATGGCTTAAAGAAGTAGCACCCAGTAATGAGCTGAGGAAATGGTTCGGCCATGACCCTGAGAAGTGGTCAGAGTTCCAAAAAAGGTACAGTGCAGAACTTAAAGATAAAAGGATTTTTTTATCTAAAATAAAAGACCTAGAGAAAGGAAAAGGGACAGTCACACTTATTTACGCGGCTAAAGATGAGGAACATAACGATGCGGTGGTATTAAGGGATAAGCTTCAGATGGAAGAAGGTAAGAAGGGTTCAGGATAAATCAAGGGAAAATAAAAGATAAGCTAAATATTGATTTCAATCTGCCCTTCAAACACCGTAACTGCATCACCCTCCATAAAAGCACCTAATTCATCACCGTCATGGTAAACAGTGATGTTAAGCTCTCCCCCGGGCAGGTGCACCAGGACCTCTTCATCCAGAAGCCCCAACTTGTAACCAGCCAGTACAGTGGAGGTAGCTCCGGTACCGCAGGCCAGGGTTATTCCAGTTCCCCGTTCCCAGGTTATCATCTCCACCTCATCTCTTCCCAGGATGCGTACGAAGTGGGTGTTGATCCTCTGGGGGAAGGCGAAATGATATTCGATTTTAGGGCCGATGGTTTCCAAAGGAACGGAGTCTAAATCGTCAATGAAAGAAATTGCATGGGGGTTTCCCACGCTGAGCACCGTCATTCGGAATGAATCATCATCCACCACTATTTCCTGGTCGAGGAATTCAGCTTCACTGGTTTCCATGGGGATTTCATCTGGTTTAAAGGTGGCTGTACCCATATCTACTCTGATGCTGGTTACTTTACCATCATCGACAGTTAAGACGAGGTTTTTTATATCCTCCATGGTTTCCACCAGTATTTTCTCTACTGGTAAGATGTTGTTTTCGTACACGAATTTGGCAAAGCATCGTATACCGTTACCACACATCTCTGCTTCGCTACCATCGGCGTTGAATATCCTGAAACGAATATCCGCGTCGCTGGTTGTGGATGGGCTGATGAATATAACTCCATCAGCACCGACAGAGAACCTCCTGTTACATAATTCTTCTGAAACGGCTTTCTTTTTATCTTCTGGGATTATCTCGGCTTTGGATTCGTCGATAACCACGTAATCGTTTCCTAGTCCGTGCATTTTTGTGAAATTTAAAGTTGTAGTCATGTTTGATCAAGCTCATATAATTTTATTCTCATGTTTATTTTAAAAGCCTCGCCGGCAGATTTTGTTTGGATAATATATCAGCGAACGTCTCCCTCTCCCGGATCAGGTCCAATTCACCTTCTTTCACCAGGACTTCAGCTGCCCTGGGGCGCGAGTTGTACTGGGAAGACATGGAAAATGCATATGCACCTGCGTTGAGTATGGCTAAAAGGTCACCCTCTTTTAAATCTGGCATTGGCCTGCCCCGGGCGAAAAGGTCCCCGGATTCACAGATGTTTCCGGCGATGTCAATTTCCTGGGTAGGTTCAGCTAGCGGGTCGTTTGCTCGAACCATATGGTGATAGGAACCATACATTGTCGGTCTGAGCAGGGTGTTGAATCCAGCATCCACACCTGCAAATTCACGGTAGCTCTGTTTAATGGTGTTCACCCTGGTTAAAAGGTAAGAAGCATCCCCTACAATGTATCGTCCGGGTTCCAGGCATAATGTGGGGTTGCCCATGTTGTACTGGTACAGTTTCTCCTTAAACAGTCCAACGATTTCCTCTGCAAACTTGTTTATATCTAATAAGGATTCCTGGGGAGTGTAGGGTATCCCCATTCCCCCGCCGAAATCTATGAAATCAAACTCTACACCCAGTTCCCGGTACACGTGTCCCGTGGTGTCCATCAGGGTGTGCACGGCTAGTTTAAATGGTTCGGGGTCGAGTATTCCCGAACCGATGTGGCTGTGGATCCCTACGGGTTTGAAGCCGAGGTCAATAGCCTGTCTGTAGGCGTTTACAGCTTCTTCTTCCATCACTCCGAATTTACTCAGATCTCCACCGGTGATGCAGTGGTCATGGTGCCCTGCCCCTACTTTAGGGTTCACTCTGAAGGATATCTCCCTACCTTCAGCCCCGGGTAATTTTGCAAGCCTTTCCAGGGCGGAGATGGAGTCTAAATTTATCCTCACACCTGATTCAAGGGCGAATTTCAGTTCATCATCTGTCGTGTTGTTCCCGGTGAAGAGTATTCTATCCGGACTGAAACCAGCCAGGAGGGATGTGTATATCTCACCAGGAGAGACAGCATCTATACCGCTTCCCATTTCCTCCAGAATGCGCATCACAGCCAGGTTGGTGTTGGCCTTACAGGCGTAGAATATTTTAAAATCCTTGTACTGGCCTGTGAAAGCTTTGTTAATTCTGTTATAGTTATCCCTTATCCTATCTTCATCAACCACGTAGAGGGGAGTTCCATACTCCTCTGCAAGTTCTAAAGCATCTGCTCCACCGATGCTTAAATTTCCCTTTTCATTTGTTTTTAAATTAAAATCCATCCATAATCCTCCGTAAAGATAAATAATTGTACGATATTATGTTTTGATAATATAAAAATGTTCAGTAGAATTTAGAGCAAATAGTTCATTTTTTAAATTGGAAAAAGGAGTTGTATAATTTTAAAAAAAGGAAAAAGAAGAATTTAGATAATGATTAATCAGAGTGCTTCTTCAACACATCACCCAATATGCAGGAAACAGTGTCGATCTGGTCTTTTTCTATAACCAGTGGGGGTACGAAACGGAGAACTTTACCAGCTGCACAGTTTATGAGTACTCCTTCTTTACGCATATCGTTAACCATATCTCCGCATTCAACATCCAGTTCCATACCTAACATCAAACCAGATCCACGTACGTCCTCAACTATTCCATGGTCCTCCTTTAAAAAGTTTAGTTTGGACTGGAAGTAATTTCCATTCTCCTTAGATTTGTTAAGGAGGTTTTCATCAAGAATCACCTTTATTGATGCTATTGCAGCCGCACATGCTAAAGGTCCACCTCCAAAGGTGGCAGCATGATCACCCGGTTGGAAAGCACTGCCCACTTCTTCACTGGCCATAACCGCACCCATAGGGAATCCGCCTGCTATACCTTTGGCCAAGGCTGTGATATCAGGGGTTACGTTGAAAGTTTGTGATGCGAACATTTCACCGGTACGCCCGAAGCCGGTCTGCACCTCATCGAATATAAGTAAGATATCCTTTTCCTGACAGAGTTCTTTTAAACTCTTTAAATAACCTTCAGGAGGTACAACCACACCACCTTCACCCTGTATAGGTTCCACGAGAACAGCGGCTGTTTCATCAGTTATAGCTTTACGTACAGCCTCTAAGTCACCATAGGGGACATGGGTGAACCCGGGAGTTAGAGGACCGAAGCCTTTCTGATACTTTTTTTGTCCAGTAGCTGTAAGCGCGGTTAGGGTCCGGCCGTGGAAAGAGTTTTCCATGGTTACTATTCCTCCTTTGCCGGTGTATTTTCTGGCGAGCTTTATGGAACCTTCCACTGCCTCTGCTCCGCTGTTACAGAAGAATGCCAGGTCGTGTGGTGAAACTTCCACCAGAAGTTTAGCCAGCTCCACCTGCTGCTGGGTGTAATAAAGGTTAGAAGTGTGTATGAGATTTTTCGCCTGATTAGCGATTGCTTCAGCTACTTTGGGATGGGCGTGGCCTACGTTATTTACTGCGATCCCGGCCAGGCAGTCGATGTAACTGTTACCTTCCGCATCCCAGACAACAGCCCCACTACCCTTTTTAAGGGCTAATGGCTGCCTTCCATAGGTTTGCATCGCATATTTCTTATCCAATGCCATTATTTCTTCAGTATTCATAATATATCACCCTTAGAAGAGTAAAAGTAAATGATTTTACCCACATAAAACCAAGTCCCGTTACTGCCAATATTTAATTATCTTAATCCTTCAATAGTTTAATTTACTAAAATTTATTTAATATAACTAGTGGTGAAAAACATGAAAAAAGCCATAATTGAAACAGAAAAAGGAAACATTGAATTAGTATTATATGATAAAGAAGCCCCTAATACAGTGGCCAACTTCGAGAAACTGGCCAATTCAGGATTCTATAATGGATTAACATTCCACAGGGTGATCCCTAACTTCGTTATCCAGGGAGGATGCCCCAAAGGAAACGGAACTGGAGGACCCGGCTACACCATAAAGTGCGAGATAAACCCACATAAACACGGTACCGGAGCCTTATCCATGGCCCACGCAGGTAAGGACACAGGCGGAAGCCAGTTCTTCATCACCCACAGCCCACAGCCACACCTGGACGGTGTGCACACCGTATTTGGTAAAGTAGTTAAGGGCATGGATGTGGTAAATAAAATAGAAGCTAACGATAAGATGATTAAGGTAACCGTTAGTGATGAATGATTATTTTTTTAACATTACCTTATTTTTTTCTTGAAAATTTAATATAACAATTTCTGAAGAGCTTCTCCGTATATACCTGCTATTTCATTAACTAATTCTAAATGGGAATCACCATAGTCCTCTTCAGGATTGCCCAGCACAATCTGGCCCAGTATGTCTCCCCCATTGATCACAGGTACAGATAGGAACTGTTCCACATGCACATGTCCGGCGGGGATTCCGTGGGATGCAGGATGGGACTCGGGGTCTTTGATATAAAACGATTCACCAGTGTCTAGGGAATATCCTAGGAGTCCACCATAGGTGCCGTCTTTTCTAACTGGAAACCGGGCTTCACCCATCTCTCTGTAAGCTTCACATTCCCCGGTCATATGAGAAAAGGAAATCCCCACACTGTCTTTATTTTCAGGGTCCACTATGGCAACATAACAATGTTTACTCCGGGTTACTTCCTTTGATACATCCAAAACCAGGTCTGATATCTTTTTAATGGATGTTACTTCACCAGAGGAAACTTTTTTTCTGAGTGCTTCAATTTCTGATCTAGTATCCATTCTATTTTCTCCAGAAATTTCATTGGTTATTTATTATAAGTTAGATGTAAAATAAATTTTAAGATAAGAAGATTATAAATTTTGAGACTATTAATTCAAATATAATTCTGGGAAATTTTAATCAGGAGATTTACAATGGATGCTAATATTAAAAGAAAAAACAGTAGATTAATCAATCTAAGTTACATTATAAGTGCCGTAACCTATCTGATAGGGTGGTATTTGATCACACTGGGAAATTTATGGGCGTTTATATTCACTGTACCGACCTTGGTTTTAGGATTTAACCTAATAAAAATTGGCGAAAGGCGTTACGGACTGGTCTTGATCATCTTCTTCATAGTATGGCTGTGCATTTACTACAGTTACATGCCTGGTCAATCGTTGAACCGATAATTTATGCCCTTTTTTTCCAGGTGCATGGAAAGATCCTGGCTGCCCATAATATTTTTAACCACACCAATCAGGAATTCAACCGGAACCACCAAGCCTTCGTCAGTTTCTATATAACGACAACCCTTTTTCTGGAAGACTTTAGACGCTTTGAATATTTTGAAGGGTACTGTGGAGTGTTTGGTGGTTTTTATATACCAGTAAGTGGCCAGGGGGCAGGCCCGGGGCATTAAAACCAGATCATCCTTTTTAACCTTTAATGGGTAGGTTTTTACGAAAATAAAATCTCCAGACATGGCAAAGGGTTCTGCATCTTCTTCTAACTTTATTATAAGGTGGTCTTCATGTTTTTCAGGAGACTCCATCTTCTTTTCCGACTTCATCTTTTTTTCCAGAAATTTAGCGGTTATAACTTCCACATCCTCTATGGAACGATTATCTTCACTTAACCTTTCCCTAACACCACTTTCCATGGCTTCTGTAAGTCTTATCCACGCTTCTACTTCTCTACAGAGAGTTTCATCACGGTTGGTGCGCATGGGACATTTCCAGCAATATTTATCCTCCAGTATCTCCATTATTCTCTGGTAATATTTCTCGGAGGCTTCCTGGAATTCATCCAGGGTATCGGAAAGTTCTCCCATAAAAACACATCATGAAACTATCTTCGAGGGGTTAATTCATCTAAAAGCCCCGATTTACGTGCGTAATGGAATAGATAAAGTTGAACGTAACCAGCGTATTTTCCAAATCTTTCCCTACCAAAATCTCTGATTTTGTCTGGTTTAATTTTTTCTCCCGGGAAGTACAGGTGGGAGATGATCCTGGAAATCCACACATCCACCGGGAACGCTTCATCCCTACCAAAACCATAGAGAAGGATGCAATCAGCCACCTTAGGGCCTACTCCCGGGATTTGGAGTAGTGTCTGGAAGGCCTCTTCGTAGTCCGTCCTTGCGATCTCATTTAGATCCAGATCTTCAGTAACCATCCGGGCGGCCTGCTTGATATAGCTGCTCCTGTACCCCACTCCGCAGGCTTTGAGGTTATCAATACACTCATCCAGATCCTTTTCACCACCACAGAGTTCTAACTCCTCTAATTCATGTTCTGGTACATTGAGGATATCCTGTGGACTGGGGAAAGTGTAAAAACTACCCGAGGAGAACTGGTACTGGTCTCCCCATTTCTCTTTAATCTGCCTTATAGATCTATTCCAGCGGATGATGGAATTGTTGGCAGAAGTAATTGAGGATATCACACATTCAAATGGGTTATGGGCTTTAAATAGCCTTAAACCCCGACAAAACTCGACTGTAGGACTTAATTTGGGGTCTTCCTTTAAAAGTTCGTATAATCTGTTTAAGTCATCGTTTAGTCCGAAGATGTCCTTTATTTCATTTTGGATAGCTTTTAAACGAATTTCTTGTGGAGATTCAACTTCCACGTCAAGGGAACCTTCCACATCCTTAGATTCACATTTTATCTTAACCAAACAGGGTTCGTCTTCCACCAAGATTACTTCCTGGAAATAACCGTCCTGTTCTAACCAGGCCGGTTGAGATGTTTGGCCACTGCCCATGGTTAATGGAAGGTTTACAGGACCTTTAAAATCGTTGTTATTAAATTGAAAATGTTTTTTCATCTTTTTCGACCGGTATGATTATTTCTTCTGGAGACCCGCATCAACTTCCCGGCTTAAGGAGAGAGATAATTCCTTATATTTCAGTAACTCTTCATCAGACCTTTTCTGTAACTTTTCCTTTAAGTCTGACTCACTGGCCAGCAAGGATTCAGAGTAGGTCACCAGTGATTCATGGAATATGATCAAAGCTTTTATGATCATTTGTTTCAGCCCTAAACACTCAGAAGGTGGATTAAGTTTTTCAAAGCGGGAGAATGTATCTTCCACTTCATTCCGCAGATGGTCCAAACTTCGCTGGGCTTCCAGGAGATTGATTTCCCCTTTATCTTCCTGGTTCATCAATCTTCTATAGGATAGTATTTGGACTCCCGTCTCTTGCAGAGTTTTCTTGCTCTTTTTCAGGAATTGACGTTTGGTTAGGCCGAACATTTCATTTAATCCTTGAATTTATTGATTAGAGTTATTATATTCATTTAAGCTCACCATACCGAAAACAATCCATCAGATGATCGTTGACCATACCCACCGCCTGCATAAAGCCGTAGCATATGGTAGGCCCTACAAACTTAAATCCCCTCTTTTTAAGGTGTTTACTCATCTTATCTGATTCGGGAGTTGATGAAGGTATTTCAGCCATTGTTTTCCACCTGTTTTGGATGGTCTGGTGGTCCACATACCCCCAGATGTACGAATCGAAACTCCCATATTCCTCCTGGATGTCCTGAACAGCAATGGCATTAGTTACGGTGGAGCGGATCTTAAGGCGGTTACGGATTATGCCGGGATTACCCCGCAGTTCCTCAATCTTATCTTCACCATAGGCAGCTACCTTATCCACCTGGAAATTATCAAATGCCTCACGATAGTTATCCCTTCTTTGGAGTATGAGGTTCCAGCTTAAACCAGCCTGTGCACCTTCCAGTATAATGAACTCGAAAAGAAGTCGGTCATCGTGTACGGGAACTCCCCATTCCAGGTCATGGTAATCTGTGAGTAATTTATTATCGTTAGCCCAGGGGCAGCGTATTTTCATTATCCGACCTTCTAGTTTTTTTCCCTATTTTTATTGTTGGTTTTAATAAAATAAAAAAATATGCACCTGTTCATTTAAAAAAGCGGAATAATCATTTATTAAATTAAAATAAATTTATTTAGAAGCTCCGAACTCTTTGGCCTGGTAAGGGACATAGTTGGGTTTCCAGATGTTCTCTTCAACCAATTTATGGCAATCTTTTTCATGATACACTCCAGCAACACCATCTGATAAGGCTTGTTTAACCACAGCAGACGCGATTTTTTTGCTAACTTCCTGTAACTGGGATACTTCTGGTAGTAAGCGGGTAAGATGATTGTCTCGAAGTTCCACAGAACGGCTCAGTTCGACTACCGCGGCATCGATCATTCCAGATGTCATTCGTTTTGCACGGGAACATATCACTCCTAAACCCAGCCCAGGGAAGATGAGGGCGTTATTGCACTGGGTTATCGGTATGGACTTTCCATCCCAAGATACATCTGGGTGGGCGCTCCCGGTGGCTATCAAACCCCTTCCATCTGTCCAGTGGAGCACATCCTCTGGTGTGGCCTCAGCCCGGCTGGGTGGATTGGAAAGTGGGAAGATTATGGGGTGTTTGCAGGCTGCGGCCATGGTTTTAACCACTTCCTCACTAAAGGCACCGTAAACCGCGCTGGTACCGATGAGAATGGTGGGTTTTACATTACGAACCACGTCCAATAGGCTGATTGGTCCATCTTCAACATCCCATCCTTGAATTTCATCCCTTGATCGGGCGTAAGGAGATTTAAAGTAGTCTAGGTTTTTCCTATCTTCGATTACCAGTCCCTGACTGTCCATCAGCCAGAACCGGAGTCTGGTCTCATGGGGTTTCAGGCCATCTTTAACCATCCATTCGGCCACACGATCTGCAATACCGCAACCGGCGGTTCCCGCACCAAAAATCACTACCCTGTGATCTGATAATGGTATACGGGTTAACTGGGAAGCGTTAAGCAGGGCAGACATGGCAACAGCCCCTGTGCCCTGTATATCATCGTTGAAGGTGCATATTTTATCCTGGTAATAGTTTAAATTGTCTCTGGCCTTCTCCTTCCCGAAGTCCTCCCATTGGAGAAATACTCCAGGGAATTTTCGTTTGATAGATCCGATCACCTTTTCCACAAACCGCTCGTAATCAACCCCTCGGATCCGGGAGTGGCGCCAGCCTATGTAGAGGGGGTCTTGCAGTAGCTCGGTGTTGTTGGTTCCTACGTCTATCATCACAGGGAGCATTCTTCGCGGATCTATACCTGCGCATAGGGTGTAAATAATGATTTTAGCCACTGAAATACCGATTCCATTAGCTCCCTGGTCGCCTATTCCCAGTATCTGTTCAGAATCAGTTAAAACTATTAGATCAATATCTTGACTGTTTAAATTATCCAGAATCTCATCAACATGATCCTGGTCGGGATAAGCGATATACATGCCCCGGGGGTTCCTGAATTCTTTGCTGTAATGCTGGATGGCCAATCCGGCGGTGGGGGTGTAGATTATGGGTATCATCTCTTCCATGTGTTCTGAGATGAGCTTGAAAAAGAGTGTTTCATTGGTGTTGTATAGGTTGTTCAAGAATATATTCTTCTGGAGGTCATCTGGCTGTAAAGAGTACTGATGATAGGCTCTTTGCAATTGATCCTCTATGGTTTCCACCACTGGCGGTAAAAGACCCTTCAGGGAAAATTTTACCCTCTCTATATCACTAAAAGCAGTGCCCTTATTCAGTTGGGCTGATTGTAATAGTTGTATTCCTTTAAGATCCGTTTCGATGTATTTAGTTCCTTTTTCCTCAACAATAACAGATATTGATCTAACAACGAACCCCCCATTTATAAGAGATTATAGTTATCCTGAATATCATTAACCATTTTGGAGAACTGTCTCATCTTACAATGTTAATATATTTTTAACCCCCATATATACTTTATGGGGTGGGGTACTGTAATTTTGGTCAGATTTTTTCGAATCTTAACTTCAAAATGTCCCTTAATTAATCATAAAGTTAAAAATATGGAGATTTGCTGGTATTAACAATCCATTAAAAAACTCCTATTGGCGGAGAAAAAAGTTTATTTTCACTGTTATAGCATAACCCACACTTTATATCGTGGTTTTAATGGATCACGCCCCATACACATTTAAAAAAATTATGTACCCATCTATTTTGAGAAAAAAAGCCAAATAATCTTTCTAATTAAAAAACAGATAAATTATATTTAATTGGATTTACAAAAATAGATAGTGCAAATTTAAAATAATTGGGGGAATGTTTGTTTTATGTCATCGTTTAGATTGATAACACCACAAAACGCATTAAAATTGATAGAAGAACACCCGGAAATAGTTATTATTGATATCAGGCCGGAAGTAGATTATAAAGTCGATCATATTCCCGGGGCATTGAATTTAGATTATGACGGGCATGATTTTCAGCATAAGGCCGAACAACTGGATAAAAGTAAAAAATACCTGATATACTGTAAGTCCGGTGTAAGAAGCGAATATTTCATGGGAAAGATGAAAGAATCCGGTTTTGATGAGGTTTACGCTATCCAGGGGGGATATGTAGCGTGGCAGGTTAGTAAGTTGCCTTTGGAAAGCTGAACAACGAGTAAAATGTAAAATAGTTTGATTTTCAATTAGTTTTCTTTAATAGTTAAAAGTTTAAAATTTAGAGTCAAAAAGAGTAGTTCGATATTTTTGCTATCACTATATAGAGCGACCTATCAGAATTTAAGTTTCTAGGTAAGAATCGAGATTTTGGCTGATATTATCATATACTTGCTTGGTTACTCCAGCTTTCCTAATAAAATCGTTGGAATACCTGATGTCCCCACGTCTTGGGTTGTCCTGCCTCATGACGTACATGCAGATGGCGGTTATCACCATGAGTGGGTCTGTTTTTCTTCCTTTACCGCCCCGGTAGAGTTTCCTGAAATCGATTCTGGATATGATCTCCCGGGCACGGTCTTTCTGGCCGCCACCCACCGGCATGAGTACTTCGTCCCCTTCTTCCCTTTTGGTTATAACCAGGGTGGGGCTGTGGCCGGTCATCATGAAGTTGCTGGCTACTATACTTAAGAGTGCCATCTTTTCCTTCAGTCGGAAGTCTTCCTCAGCTGTTTTCTCCCGGTGAGACTTGTATCTTTCATATTTTATAATTTTCCTTTCCAGTCTCTCTGCTTTTGCTTTATCATCAAGGAAAACGTGTTTTCTTCGTTGCAAATTCCTCGCCTTAATATCAACCTTAATTCTGTATCTTCTAATTTAGATGTCGATCTTTATTTAATTAGGCAGGAAGTATTTAAAATGAGTCCTTATTAGAAATCAGGGAAAAATTAATAAGTTTCCAATTTTGGGAAATTTTTAGAATTTCATTGAGAATTTATAAATTATTCATGAGAAAATAAAGAAATTTAAACTCGCACTGGCACGTCCTTTTGCTTCAAGTACTCCTTCACCATTGGCACAGGGTACTCGTTGAAGTGGAAGATACTGGCAGCTAAAGCAGCATCTGCTTTACCGAACTGGAAAGCTTCGTAGATATGTTCCGGATTACCTACACCACCCGAGGCAATCACCGGAATATCCAGCATCTCACTCATGGTCCTGGTCAGTGGGATGTCGTAGCCGTCTTTGGTCCCGTCCCGGTCCATGGATGTGAGTAATATCTCCCCAGCACCCCTTTCCTGACATTCCATCGCCCATGCTAGGGCATCTATACCAGTAAACTCCCTTCCACCATAGATACTGCAATCGTACCAGCAGTAACCTTTTTCAGTTTTCACGATTATCTTATCACTGTTCTCCTGGGGATTCTCTACATAGCGGCGTTTGGCGTCGATGCCAATGACACATGCCTGGGAACCGACGATTTCAGACGCTTCATTGATCAGGTCGGGGTTGTGGATGGCGGCGGTGTTGGTGGAACATTTATCAGCCCCGGCTTTAAGCATGTTAATGTAATCAGAGGGTTTCCTTATCCCACCACCCACACAGATGGGAACGAAGACGTTCTCAGTGGTGGCCTCGATTACGTGGGCCATGGTCTCCCGGTGTTCATGGGAAGCGGTGATATCCAGGAACACGATCTCATCAGCCCCGTCCTTATAGTAGCGGGTGGCCAGATCCACCGGTTCACCCGCGTAGCGGATCTGTTTAAATTCCACCCCCTTAACCACACGGCCGTGGGGCACGTTTAAATCACAGTCCAGACAGGGTATAATTCTTTTAGCAAGCATAATATCTCTAGATTTAGAAGTTAGTGTAAATTAAGTCCAGGTTTTTTAGTTAAAATATGTTCTTGGAACATTTACTATTTGATTTCTCAAACTATATAAGTGAAGTATTGAGGGTAAATAATAACATTTATAAAGTATTGGTTTTCTACATAGAGCATGTGTGTAAGAACTTATGGTGAATTTATATGAACTTGAAAGGTATATTGTCTGATTCATTCCTTTACCCATTATCTAACCCGAAGAGGCTGTTTATATTGGGAATATTGTTGTTTTTTAGTTTTTTAGTAATACCGACCATTTTTACTAACGGATACATGCTGCGAATAATGAAATATTCTTTTGAAGGCTCTAAAGAATTACCTCCGTTTAATGGATGGTTAAACATGTTCGTGGATGGTTTGAAAGTAATCATCGTCAACATTATTTATATATCTATTCCTGCCATTATCACAGCTGTTATAACCATAACTATAGTCATGGGCATGTTATTTAATGGACCAAGGCCTGATTTTAGCCAGTTATACACTACGTTTCTATCAGTGCTTCTAATTGTGGGAATAATTATAATGACAGTTCCTTACTTATTCAGCCTGATGGCTTTACCTCACATAGTTAGAAAGGATAAACTGGATGTTTTACTTGAACTCAAGAACTTGCTAAACATAATCCGGGGAATTGGCTGGGGCAAATTCATTTCTGCAGTGGTTTTGCTTATGGTGTTAAACATACCCTTTGTTGGATTAGGATTTTATCTTCAATTCCTGCGTTTAGGAACACTGGAAATTTTACTAATTTCTGCAGTGCTGAATTTAGTGATTGGTTGGTATTTACTGGCATTCAAAGGAAGACTTCTGGCTTTACTCTATGAAGAAGGAGAAGAACAATTTACAATTGATTAATATGGAGAGATAAAAATGGACATGGGTAGAATTCTTGAAGATTCTTTTAAATATCCCGCTTCTAACTGGAAACGTGTGCTGATCTTTGGGGTAATAGTTTTAATTTATCAGTTTTCACTTCAATTTTTTATGTTGTATATTAATGCTTCCATCCTGGTGGTTCTGCTTATAATTCCTTTTATTATATCTTATCTCCTGCTGGAAGGGTATCAACTACGGGCGATAGGAACCTCCATAAATGGGGAAATGGAACCACCAAAGCTGAATAATTGGCTTAAAATGCTTGTTGATGGGTTTAAATTGTTTATTGTAGGGCTTGTTTATGGGATAATCCCCGGAATAATTTTAGGTGTAGGTTTTGTTCTACTATTTACGGTACCATCTGGCTTGAACCTCCTGGGTATCCTTATCCTGTTATTAGGGCTGGTGATTTTATTTATCGTGTCTTTAATAATGGTTATGGCTATTTCAAACATGGCTTACTATGGGAAATTAGAGGCAGCATTTAAATTAGGTGAGATAAAGGAGAGGATAAGAAAATTAGGCTGGTTAAATTACATACTGGTGTTAATTATTGTGGTGTTGCTTGGCGCCCTATTGTCAGTAGGGGCAGCGTTTGTATCCTTTATACCTATTCTAGGATTTGTTTTAGCGTGTTTTATCGTTTATCCATACCTGTACCTATTCATAGCAAGGGCATACGCTTTAATATATCTAGAAACAATGGAAGATGAACCAGAAGAGCCCTTAACTGAAATGAAGAATTTCCCTGGAACGGAAACCAACCCAAATTAGAAAAAACACATTTATTTCCCTTTTAAATTTCTTATTTTTTTATTCAATAACCCAATTACCGGTTTAGAATTGTAATCATGGTATTAAATTTTCACGAAATTCAACCAAATCAGTAATACTTTTAATTAAAAACCTAATATTTATATTGATTCATCCGATACAATAGCCTGGTGATAAATATGAAATTGAAAAACTTTAAGAGAGAATCCTTGATACCTTTACCGGTTACATTGATATCCACGGTAAGTGAAGATGGAATTAGAAATATAGCACCATATTCCTGTGTAATGCCGATTTTAAGGCCGTTTGACCTGGTTTGTGTGGCATCGGCAAAGATGAGAGATACATATGTCAACATTGACACCACAGAAGAGTTTGTTATAAATATGCCTGGTGTTGATTTGATGGATGCAGTGATACCCACTTCTTCACATGTTCCTTTTGATGTTAACGAATTTGAACTGGCAAATTTAAAGGAAAGACCTTCAAAAAAGGTTAAGACGCCGGGAATAGAAGGTTGTTATGCGTGGATGGAGTGCAAGCTACACAGTATGCACGAAGAGACGTATGATGGCTTCCCATACCCTGTTGATCCTGGGTAAAGTGGTGCATCTTGAAGTGGATGATGATATTTACAATCCAGAGGATGGTTCATGGGATGTAGAGAAAGCCAAACCTTTGATGATGACTGAATCTAATCAGGGAATGCATTTCTGCACGGTCAACGATATTGGTAAATTCGAACCCTACGGGGCCATGTTTGAAGATGGTAAAGACCCATTATCATGGATGTATGAGAAGAAAGAGGATTGAATATAAATAATGGTTTAGGGGATATTATGATAACTGAGAAACTATGATAATGTATTTAGGAGTGTAATAATGAAACTGTCTGAGATAATATCTGATTCATTCAAGTATCCTGGTTCCAATCCAGAACACTTGAACACTAACCGTAAAAGATGGCTGATTTTTGGTCTGTTGATGTTTACCACACTGGTGGTCATTCCCGTAATATTTGTCGCTGGTTACGCCCTAAGAGTGACCCGGAAAACCGTCCAAGGCGATTCAAAGATGCCTGAATACAATGAATGGACTACTATGTTCTTGGATGGCCTTAAAGTAATAGTTACTACCATAGTATATTATTTCATCCCTACAATACTCGTTATTCTAGGTGCGGGACAATTTTACTTGATGGCCTATGTGTATGGAGTGTTAAACCTAAGTTTGATAAACTGGTTGCCATTGATTATTGGGGTGCTTTTATTCATTCCTGCTATCATGTTTTACTTGATGGCCCTCTCCAACATGGCTTACCATAATAGACTTGGAGCTGCCTTCAACATGGGAGAAATCATACAGAGAATCAAGACAGTTGGATATGGAAGATTCATTCTCTGGTGGGTAGCCACCATGATTGTTTCGGCTATTTTCGCATCTGCAGGGGCTTTAATTGAAATGGGCAGTAGCATAGTTGGATTTTTCGTGGTCCCCATCCTGATTAATTCTTTCATCACTCTTTTCCAGGCCAGATCCATGGGACTCATCTATTCAGAAGGGATAGACACGGATAATACACAGGTTAATGATACGAGCATTGTGAGTGAATAGAATCGGGGTTAGTGGTTTTTAGGATAATTTTAAAAATTATTCCATTAGCAAAATTATCCCCAAAATAAAAGTTCACATCCACTTTTTCCTTTTATTTTGGATATGTTCTAGTTTTAGAGCTCAATTTATTATTCATCTCAGGGAAGGGAATAGTTATATAAATGAAAAGCAACCAACAACTAACTTGTCTATGATTTATTAGACGTGTTATGGGCCTGTAGTCTAGCCAGGAATATGACGTGGGACTTCGGATCCCAAGGTCGGGGGTTCAAATCCCCCCAGGTCCGTCTATTTTTTACTTATCATCTAAAAGTGCGAAAGCTGTGTTAAATCCAGAACCCATACGCACCAGACCCGCCACAGCAGCGGCTTCCATAATTTCTTCTTGAGTAGATCCTGTTTTAAGAGCTTGTTTTTTATGAACACGTGTGCACTGGTCACATTTAACCGCAACAGCACAGGCCAGTGCAATAAGGCTTTTTTCTTTCTGTGATAATGCACCATCCTTAAGTATTTCTGATGCCAGTTTTTTGAATGCAGAATCAACCTCTCCACCAAGAGCTTCTGTAAACCGGATAGCTCCTCTTTTTTGTTCCATTTCTAAATCTCCTTAAATTTCAGTTCCTTACCAGATCGATCATACCATCTGGTCTCTTTTCAATCTCACCCTGGCTGATCAAATCATTAATTACCCTGTTTACCCTGCTAACTGCCGGACCACGGGCTAGTTTGGCCCCGAAGAGCCGTACAACTTCACGTACCAGTTCGTCAGGTTCTGTTGCGTACTGGGATTTCAATACCATATCTATTGCTGCGGAAATTTCTTCCTCACTGATGAGGTCCATCTTCACGGGTTGTTTGCCTGTACGCCGCCTGACCATGATGGGGGCGTCTTTATAGTATAGGAAGTCGCTTTTCCGTATAACCCGGCCGTCCATCAGGGTTAACTCAACAGCTTCCTTCATTATAGCCTGGATACGGCGCCCGGCCCTGCTCAGTCCCCAGTGGGTTCTGATGCGCTTTACCACTTCATCGTAGTGGATAGGGCCTTCCACTTCAACCACTTCCATCACCGCCCGGGCAACATCCCCCACGGGCTGGTTGTGTAATTCTCCAGTGACTTTGAAGTTCTGCTTCAGTTTGCTTACTTCATAGTTGGATATCTCATCCAGGGGAGATTTTGGAATATCAACCAACTTCTGTGTGGTTTTTTCCGGTTCTGTTTCTGGAGTTAACTTTGATCCTGCAACTTCTGATTCTGGTTCTTGGAGTAGTTCAGGTTCAGAATCATCTGGTTTTGAGTCACCAGTAACCTCTGATCCTGGAATTATCCCTGCTTTTGAACTTATTATTGATTCTGTGGGTTCTGATTCTGCAGTAGCCACTGCTTCAGCTTCCAGGATCTCCTCCACCGTTTCTTCTTTTTCAACCACGGGTGGGATGAATTCTTCTTCACCCCTTTCCTCATTTAATAGTCCATCTATAACTTTTAACAATGTTTTTTGTACTTCAGCACGGTTTCTGTACCAATCAGGTGACCATAACTTATATAAGCGCCAGCCCAACCCGGTAAGTACTTGTTGTCTAAGCCGGTCCCGGTCCCGGGCCACCCGGCTGCTCTGATAAATTGGCCCATCGCAGGTGACTCCCAGGAGGTAACGTCCAGGGTATTCCGGGTCTAATATGGCCAGGTCAACCCTGAAACCCGCGCAACCTACCTGACTGTGCACTTCATATCCCTGTTCAGTTAAGAATTCGTAGATGGCGTTTTCAAAGGCGGTTTCATTACTGTCTGGGAATTTATCCACCTGATTAAGTGTTCTATTCTCAGCGTATTCCAGGAATACCTTAAGCGCCCTGAGGCCGAATGGTGAATTCGATGTTAAATGCAGGTCTCTGCCCCTGAAGTTTGAAAACAGGATACATTTTTCCCGGGCCCGGGTTAATAGAACGTTTAAACGCCTTTCCCCTCCGTCCTGATTCACCGGTCCGAAGTTATGGCTTAACCGTCCATCAGAATCGAATCCGTATCCCACACTAACCATTATCACATCCCTTTCATCTCCCTGGATTGTTTCCAGGTTTTTAACGAAGAAATGCTCCTCCTGATTTCCTTTGAAATATTTTTCCATCCGGGGGTTGAGTTTTAACTGTAATTCCAGCTCTTCCAGTATGGCCTGCTGCTGGCGTACGTTGAAGGTACCTACACCTAAACTTTTCGTATCACCATACTTTTGGTAATGCTCGAAGACATATTTTATCACTTCTTTTGCTTCTTCACGGTTGGTGGCTGTTTTACCCCGATCATATACAGTTTCCGGGAGGTGGACCAGTTTCAAACCCAGTTCATCGGCATCCTGACTAGGTGAAGGATAAACTAAAAGGTGGTTGTCATAGAATTCCTGGTTGGAAACAGCGATGAGGGATTCGTGCCTGCTCCGGTAGTGCCACCTGAGCATCTTCGATGGGAAGCTCCTTTTGGTAAGATGTAGAATACTCTCCATATCCGCGAGCACCGCCAGGTCGTAGTCCTCACTCTCCACATCGATGAGGATGTCGAAGAAGGTGGTAGGTGGTAGTTGCCGGGTATCACCCATTATCACCGCATATTTGGCCCGTAATAGTGCTCCTAACGCGTCTTCTGGTTTCACCTGGCTGGCTTCATCGAAGATAACGTAGTCGAAGCGCAGATTTTTCACACTGTATGGGTCCAGGTACTGGGCTATGGAAAGGGGGCTCATCATAAAGCAGGGCTTGATATTCTGTATAATGCCCCCGCAGATGGATAACAATTTCCTGATGGGCATATGCCCTCGTTTCCTGGCAAATTCACTCTTCAAAACCCCCAGTTCACTGCGGGGTGATGCGTTGCTTGATAGTGATGGACGGTTTTCATATAGCTTTTCTGCTATCCTGAACCGGTTTAACTTTATAATCTTCCTGTCGAGTTCCTGGAATTCTTCTATCTTCTTCTGATGCACATCCCCCACAAAACGGGAGAGTAATGGTTCTTCTAAAAATAGTTTGCGTAGCATGGAATCTGCGAAGTTACCCTCCAGGCAGGGTATGAGCTCCTGGGTTTCTATCTCATCCTTATCGACTATTTCCACCAGTTTGGAACCGATAGTCTCTAAACACTCTGCCCGGGAGGAGCTGAATCGGGACCAATTCTGTAATTCACCAAGTCCCTCTTTTAACTGTGTTATCTGGGATTCCAGGTGACTGATAGGGCTTTTGGTCAGGTTGTCTCCCATGGCCGAGTCCCTTTTAAAGTGGAGGAAATGGTTTAACTGCCTTACCAGATCAAGTATTTCATTGTAGCTCTGGTGCAACTCATTGGATATTCCTTTTAATTCCTTCTGGTTTATGGAATCCATTATTTTCAGGGTTTTCTCAGAGATCCTTCCCTCTTTGAGGGCTTTCCGGAACTTCAGTATCCAGTCTGATACCTTCTTCAGACTTTCGATCTGGCTCTTTTCTGCCTTCCAGTGGGAGCCGAAGAGTGATCGGGCTTTTTCATCCTGGGCCCTGATATCTTCCTGGAGTTTCTGGCATCTGATGAGTTCTTCCAGGTCATCCAGTATTTGTTCATCATTTTCTGGTGGTTTGTCCACGTAGATTCTGCTTATCTTCTTCTTCACCTTTTTGAAATCTCCGCTTAGGAATTTCAGGATCTTCTTTTTCTGTCCCTGGAATTCTGTAAGTAGAGTGAGTAGATCTTCATCTAAAGCATCCTTTCTAAAGCGTTTTAAATCTTTGACTATGGTCTGGTATTCTTCTAAACTTTTTATCAGTTTATATACGTGTAATTTATCGTAGTCCCAGCTGGGGTTGAGTATGAGTTCTCTTTCCAGGGAGGGGAAGAAGGATATTATCTCCACCGCAGCTATGAGGTGTTCCATTTCATCGAGGGTATGTGGTATGTTAACTCCGGATATCTTGGCCAGTTCCTGGGCTTTCAGGTTGAGTTTATCCAGAACCTGTAGTGCACTGGTGAGCAGGGTTTCTATCTCCTCTTCCTCTGCAGGTAATATGGGGTCTGGCCGGGTTGAATTCCAGGGATTATATGAGACGGGCTTCACCAGACGATATAATTCGCCCAATTCCTTAAATTTATTGATGGTCTGCTGCCATTGCTTTAATGTGCACTCTTCAGCCTGTTCCATGGTGAACCGGGGCATCTTGGTATGGCTTTTTTCGAAGTGTTTCAGCGACTTCTCCTTCAAACCGAAGATCTGGTAGGGAGTCCACCTGATCTTTCCATAGGGGGAGTGTAACAGGGATACGTATTCATCCAGGTTAGTTTTTAGCTCTTCGATGGTGGTTAAATCGTTGTCCAGGGATAGTTCAACTGGTTTGGGGTTCCGGAGTACGCTTTCCAGCTTCTCCAGTACATCTTTTTTGTTTGATTTTCTGCTGTGCAGTTCCAGACAGAACTCACCCAGACCCACACTATCCAGACGGCCTTTAACCACTTCTAGAGCTGCCATTTTCTCGCTTACAAAGAGGACGGTATTACCCCGGGCGAGTAGTTCTGCTATGAGGTTTACTATGGTCTGGGATTTACCGGTTCCTGGCGGTCCTTCAACTACCAGGTCCCGACCGTTTTTCACATCTTCTATCACTGCAATCTGGGAGGAATCGGCATCCATAACATGGAACACGTCCCGTGTTGTAAGTTTAACGTCCACCTGATTTTCTTCAAAACCAGGGTCTAATTCTTCACCCTCTGGATCGAATATGGCCTTTATCAGGGGGTTTTCTTCCAGGGGCATGTCTTCTGGCCAGCTTTCCGGTTCAAGGTCCTTGTACATCACGAACTTGGTGAAACTGAAAAAGCCCAGGAATACTTTATCCATTACTTTCCAATCCTTTTCCAGGGAGATGGCCTCCTCCACCTGGTCTAAATATTCCTGAACACCCTCCTTGGCCCGGGGCATTTCAAAATCAGGTATTTCAACCCCCTGCTCCAATAGTTTGGCCTGCAGGGAGATGTTTGGTATTATGTCTTCACCGGTCCAGCGGAGTTTAAACGAACCCTTTACTCTGCGTCTTTCCAGTTCCACAGGTACGAGTATCAGTGGTGCTTCCCTGTATTCGGGAGCTCCATTCTCATCCTTCCATTTCAGGAATCCCAGGGCCAGGTAGAGGATGTTGTATCCCTGTTCCTCCATCACCGACCTGGCCCGCTGGTTTATGTAGAAAAGACGTCTTTGAAGCTCAGAACCAGTTAAACTGGTCTGTAATAGAATTTCTTTATTTTTTTCCAGCATCTCCTGGTCCGGTGCAGGAGTTTCCCAGAGTAGTGATGATTCTTCTGCGGTTGAAACATCTTCTCCTGATGTATTGACTCCATTAAGGATGGAATTGTGGGTTAAATTGATTTCTCTTTCTATCTTTACAGTCCCTTCTGTACCGTGAGCTGAAATCTTTTCCTTTCCTGAGGATTCGTCCGTTTCTTCTGTTTCAATAGTACCGCTTTCTGGAGAATCAGGACTACCTTCACCAGGAACTTCATCTTCTACGTCAGATTGGGGGGTTTTTTCTGTATTTTCAGATTCATCTTGATTTATAGAATTATCTGCGGGTGTTTCAAACTCTGTTTTTGGAATAAATTGCAAGAGTTTCCTCTTGCTTTTTTTAAGAACCAGTCTGTCGTATATTTCAGCGATATCCCCGTCTTTAACTTCCACGGTCATGCTGCGTGGGCGGAAGTTTAAAAGCTGGTTGCGCATGGTAAGGTCCAGCAAGTTGTGCCTTAGAACATCAATTTGTCTGTATATGTCCACCTTGGTAAGTTCAGACATTCAAAATACCTCTCATTTATGATTGGACGGGGAATTTTAAAGTTGGGATTTAATAATGGATGTTGGTTTATCTGAACTTTATAATAAAACTAACGGTATCTTGTAAGTTCACTTAGGACTTTCAATCATTTTGTATTGCTTCCTTGAAGAACTCTGGAACCAGATTCTTATAGAGGGGGTTGTTGAGTAACATGCGGAAGTTACCATCGAGTATGTACGTCTCACAGTAATCATCCTCTGCACGCATCCCCCGGCCGTAAGCTTGTATTAGGGTCATCACAGTCTTATATGCGTACCATTTAGGGTCTTTTTTCCTCCTCTGGTTCACCTGACGGTCACCAAGGAAGGGGAAGGGTATTTTATAGATAACCTGGAACTGACATTTCTCGTAGGGCAGGTCCACACCTTCACCCATGGACGGGCTGACCAGTACCAGGTTTTCCTGGCTTTCTTCAAACCTGCGCAGCTGGTACTCCCGGTTATTACTGTTATGGCCTATGAGCCGATTATTTTTGATTTTACCCAGGATGTATTTCTGGCAGTTGTAGTTATGGGTGTGGATCAGTCCTTTCTCGTACCGGTGGTAGTTGATGATCTTCTCCAGGATGGGGATGGTCTTCGGGGCGGTTCGATTTATGGACCTACGGGACATGTTCCCCACCAACTTAAGGTGCACCGGCCGAGCCGACGCCGGGAAGTTGCTCTTTATCCTTATCTTATAAGCCTCATCTGCATCTATCCCCAGCCACCTGCAGAACAGGTCCATGTCCAGTATGGTGGCACTCATGAAGAGGCAGGTATCGGCATGTTCAAACAACCTGTTTTTAGCGTACATATCCACCTTTAAAGGTTTGAATGCCACGCCGCCTGAGATTCTATCCACCACCCAGTTTTCCGGTGTTTCCTCTAAATTGTCCAGTAACTCCTGTAACCGTAATTTGGTACGGTTTATCCGGTCGGCCTTATTTTTAGGCATCTTCTGGACGGCTAATTTTCTGTAAGAATCATATATCGACTCTAAAAATAATATCCATTCGATGGGATTTTCTTCTGACATCATACTAAGGGGTATGCTCTTTTTGATGTCGTTTTCCAGTCTCTTATTGTAGATGTTGACTTCCATACGCCGCATCAGTTTGTCTTCGATGTTGTGTGCTTCGTCCAGGACCATCAACCTTCTTTTACCGAAGTGCTTCACGTAGTTCAATTCCAAAAGAGCGTAATCGTAATTCATTAAGGTTACCGGACTTTTCACAGCTTCTGCCTTCTGTTCCCAGTACTGGCAGTGATCATCCGAGCGGAAGTAGATATTTCCACCGTAAGCATCTTCAAACGCAAATCGCCCCCCATCGAATGATGATTTACTTATCCCGTATTCGCAGACGAATTTCTGGGAGCGGGGGGTGGTCTGGCAGGCACCAGAGTCGCAACTGATGTCTAGGGTTTCTTTACAGGAGAAGTTTCCCCGGCCTTTCACCAGGGGGTAGCCAAATTGAGCTCCGTACTGTGATTGTAACTGTTTGGTCATGGTCAAAATATAAGCCGGCTGGTAGATCCCGGCTAGTGTTGTGGCGATTGCAGATTTACCCGTCCCGGTCCCTGCTTCCAGCAGGATGTAAGGGAAACCTTCTTCCATGGCATTTTTAATGTTACTTATTATCTCCAGCTGCCCTTCCCTGGGCTCTGGGAAGGGGAAGTTTTCGATTATATCATCATCGATATGTGGATATCCTCTTTTTATTTCATTAATCCGTGATTGTGGTATTCCAGATGCCTTTGTTAGCTTGGTCCCGTTTTTATTACAGGTGCAGTTGGCCATGATCATGCCGCATTGTTTACAGAAAAAGCCGTTTCCCATGGGAATTTATATTTGAGATGCTGGTATAAATACTATGAAACCTTTATAAGTTTCCAGGGAAAGAAAATTTTAGCATAGTTTCGGTCAGATACAAGTTTATTAAATTGTTGAAGGATTATTATGAATGGAAAACTAATTGGAATAGGTGTAGGCCCTGGAGATGCTGAGTTTTTAACTATTAAGGCCTTGAATATTATAAAAAATGTTGATGTTATATGCGCACCAAAATCATCGGATTCAAAGCCCAGTTTGGCTTTGTCCATCGTGCAGGGATTTCTCGATGAACGTGATGATAGTTACCAGTTGTTGGAACCTCTTTTCCCCATGATAGAAGATGAAACTCTTCTGGGAGAATACTGGGACAATGCTGCTGCTCTCATCCATGATAAACTCAATGATGGATTGGATGTGGCGTTCGTTACACTGGGAGATCCCACTATTTACAGCACCTTCTCCTATATCAGCAGTAGAATAGGAGATAGAGGATTTGAGGTGGAAATTATACCAGGCATAACCTCTTTTACTGGCTGCGCCGCGACTGCCGGTATATCCCTTGGTGAGAAGGACGAGATCATAGTAATCGTGCCCAAGGTCGATGAGAGGCTGGAGCGTATCCTGGAATACGGGGACACCTTCGTGGTGATGAAGACCTCCCGACACAGGGATGATCTGGAAAAAATGGTTGACCAGGATTCAAGGAGCAAGGATGTTATCTCCGTGCAGAACTGTGGTTTAGAGGATGAAAAGGTTTTCACTGATTTTGTTAAGGACAAGAAGTATTTATCCACCACTATTTTGAAGTTTAAAAAAGATAAATAAGATTTTATTAGAAATAAGATTTCTATTAATTTATTCACTTATCAGGTACTAGAAAATAAGATTTCTATTCGATTATATTCTATTAATCTAAAGATTAGAACCCGTTTATCTTAAAGTTTGTAGCCTATTTATCTTAAAGCAGCAGTATTCGTCTCCCTTGGCGTAACATTTTATTTCGTCTGCTTCTATTTCCTGGTTGAAATGGGCGGAGAATATGGCTTCCAGAATACCGGAGTCAAATGCACAGGCGGATCTTCCAATTATAGGAAGAGTAGCGCATTCAAAACAATCGTACACTCTGATGGTTAGTGGGTCCAGGCTTTCTACGACCATCCGTCCCAGATTATTATCTTCCCAGAATTGGGCGACGTTTTCCAGGAGATTTTCAGTCACCGGATTTTTCAACTGATCGTTAAATGTCTGGCCTACTTTAAAACCCGCATCGTGTAATATGGGGTCTATGTTAACTCCTTCTTCCATAAGTGATACTCTTATGGTTCTTAAGATGTATTTATAGAATTTGAATGGATCTGTGGAACTGGTCACCTGTTTTTTCAGGTAGTCGTCCATGTCCTTCTCGAGTTCAGATTCCCGGGAAATCGTTCCCAAATAGCGTGATTTTATGTAAAAAATTTTTCTACGTCCGTCTACAGGGTCTGGTTTATAATCAACTATATCTTCTTTTATGAGGTCCTTAAGGTGGGCTGAAATTGTAGATTTTGATTTACCGGTTAACACCACTATGTCGGAACCGTTTAATCCTTCATCTTTTAATAAGGATAGTATCCTGGTTTTGATTGGGCTTTCTATTACGTTGATGCCGTTTTGGGTTCCGAATATTTTGACTTCCTCTACTTCGGATGCTTCTAGTTGTAAATTTTTTTGATTCATTCTCCAATCCTGTAATTTTGAATTTTTTTATTAATTATTATATACGATGTTATATGGGTTTTCACCTATATAAACTGTTCGTGCAATTGCGAACCATAAAGTTTATATAACGGGTTCTCATAATTAATAATTAGTTCGCAAACACACGAATTATATTTGGAGGGAAAAAAAATGAAAGCAAAATCAGTTAAAATTAAAGAAGGAATCTACTGGGTAGGTGTCTTGGATTGGGATATAAGGACTTATCACGGTTATACCCTTAATGGAACAAGTTACAACGCTTATCTGGTGTTTGGAGAAGATAAAGTAGCTTTAATCGACAACACATATCCCGGATCTTCTGATCAGATGTGGGGTAGAATCCAGGATGCCTTCCAGATCGAGGGAAAGGACCTACAAATAGATATAGTAGTACAAAATCACGTGGAAAAAGACCACAGTGGAGCGTTACTGGAAATTCATAAGAAATTCCCAGAGTCCCCCATATACTGCACAGAAATCGCGGTGAAAGGTCTCCTGAAACATTACCCCTCCCTGGAAGGTGCTGATTTTAAAGTGGTTACCACGGGAGATACCCTGGATCTGGGAGGGAAAACACTGGCCTTTTTAGATGCATTCTTACTGCACTGGCCGGACAGCATGTTCACCTTACTGGTAGAAGAAGGTATCTTATTCCCAAACGATGCATTTGGACAGCACCTGTGCTTTGCCCAGCGTTATGCCGATGAGATACCAGAACATGTTCTTATGGACGGTGCCCAGAAGTTCTATGCAAACCTGATCACCCCGTTATCCAAGTTGGTGCTAAAGAAGTTCAAAGAAGTCCAGGATTTAGGTCTTCTGGAGCAGATTGAGATGATAGCCCCATCTCATGGGCAGATATGGACCGATCCCATGAAAATAATCGGCGCATACAGCGACTGGGCCACGGGAGCTTGCAAAGATAAAATAACCATAATCTACGACACCATGCACTATTCCACCCAGAAGATGGCCCATGCCATAGCAGAAGGTGCTATGAGCGAAGGAGTAGATGTGAAAATGTACTACCTTCACGAAGATGAGCGAAGTGAAATAGTTAAGGACATACTGGACAGCAAGGCCATCGCCCTGGGAGCTCCAACCATCTATGATGAACCATTCCCCTCAGTAGGAGACTTAATATTTTACCTGCGCGGCCTAAAATTCAACCGAACTGCAAGGGAAAGACTGGCGGTGACATTTGGATCAATGGGAGGTCAAGGCGGCGCCCCTGAAAACCTGGCGGACAATTTAAAGGACTGTGGATTCCAGGTTAAAAGCCAGCAGGAAATATATTATGTTCCAAATGCAGATGAGCTAGAACAGTGCTTCATAACCGGACAGAAGTTAGCACAGGAGATTAAAAATCTCTAAAATTTATTTTTTTTCTGTAAGAATAAAATAATGTAATATGAATGGGAGTAATTTATGGTTGAATGGAGGAGTAGATATGGAGATAATAAACGAACATAAACTGGGAGTTTGTAAAGGCACCGAATTAGAAGAAGCTGTCCAGGCAAATTTCAATGGAGAAACCCAGGAAGTGGGTATATATTTAGCAATGGCCCGTCAGGCACAAAGAGAAGGATTACCAGAAGTAGCAGAAGTCCTCACCAGAATAGCCATTGAAGAAGCCCAGCACGCCGCCCATTTCGCCGAACTGGGTGGTATCATAAAACCAACCCTCAAGGAAAACATAGAGATGATGATCGAGGGAGAGACCAAGGCCAACAACGAGAAAAAAGCAGCGGCCAAAAAGGCAAAGGAATGCGATGTGGACCCCGCCCATGACTTCTTCGATGAAAGTTCCAGAGACGAAGGTCGCCACGCCGAGATGCTTAAAGGAATATTAAAAAGGTATTTTTAAATTTAAAAGTCATTTTCCCCCATATGACTAGATCAGGAGAGAGATAAGACATACCGCCTCCGTTCTTATTTTTTTCTCCTGTTTATTTTAATTATAATGGGCCACATCACAGAAATTCAATTTCAGTGGTCAAATTCAAATTATAAATTCATTACGTGTTTTATTGGTGGAGCATCGCTAAAATTGCACCAGCACAGGCTGGTGAATTCATCATGATTTTTTCTTTATTTTTTGTTCATTAGTTATATTAACTAAAAATTTTATAAATTAACAGTAGTTATTTTTTTAAATTAGAGTATGGAGGGAAAAAGATGCCAGGATTAATCGATGTACATCACCACATCGTTCCTAAAGAATATTTGAAAGATCTTTCAGATCAAGGAGTTAAAAAAGCTTTAGGGGTGCGATTTCCCAATTGGAGTGCAGATAAGGCACTTGAAGTAATGGATCGAAACGGTATTTCTACATCTGTGATCTCAATTTCTGCTCCGGGAGTTTATTTTAGGGATAAAGATCCTTCTATGGAATTTGCCAGAGGATTATCAAGAAAGACCAATGAAATATGCGCTGGATTAATTGAGAGTTATCCGGAAAGATTCGGTGCTTTTGCTACTCTGCCTCTTCCAGATGTTGATGCTGCTTTGGAAGAGCTGGAATATGCCCTTGACGTGCTGAAACTTGATGGAGTATTTCTTTTATCGAATTATGATGGGTATTATCTTGGGGATACACGATTTGAAAGGTTATTTTCCGAACTTAACCGTCGAAAGGTGGCGGTGTTCGTTCATCCGGCTACACCCCCTGGCATCGAGGAAATACATATGGGAGTCCCTGAATCGATGATAGATGTCTGTTTTGACACCACGAGGACAGCACTTTCCCTGATGGTGAATGGTGTGACCAAGAAATATCCGGACGTACGCTTTATCCTGGCCCATGCTGGTGGTACGATCCCTTACCTGGCAGCAAGACTGGATATTTTATCCACTCTCTTTGCCGGATTAGGAGGTGTAAGTTCGTATATAGCCGAGGGAGTTGATTTGGTTTCCCATGCTGTCCCCAAATTACAGGAATCCTTCCCTGATGAACTTAAAATATATATAAAAGTTAAAGATAATATGCTTCCAGAAGGCCCTGATTTTTATCTGAAAAGATTTTACTATGATACCGCTGTTTCAGCTTCACCCCACGCTTTTGCAGCTCTCCAAACTCTGGTCGATAGTTCGAAAATAGTGTTCGGGTCTGATTATGTTTTCGCGACAGAAGCCGCCGTACCATTAACTATTAAAGGTGTAAGAGAATATGGGGGCTTTGATGAAAAAGATGTGGCGGCAATCGAGAGAGAAAATGCTATGGGTCTATTTCCGAGACTTAAAAAAGTTTCTAAATAAATTGAAAGAGTCTCTTTAATTTCTTTAAGTAGCGAGTTTCTTCAACTTCTCACAGGCATCCTCTGCAGCCAGTATGATGGGATCGATTACCATGGAAAGGGGAGGTGCATAGGAAAATTCCATTGCCGCGAGTTCATAACAGGTAACACCCTGGGCTATGGCCAGGGACATGGTATCTATTCTCTCGGCAACCCTTTCCTCGGCGATGATCTGGCAGCCTATAATCTTGCCTTTAAGGGTGGATATAATCTTTACATCGATCCTTTTCGCCCCAGGATAGTAACGGGCCTTGGTTAGGGCTCTGCTTTTGCCGGCGATCACTTCTATACCATTCTGCATGGCACTGGCTTTGGATGAACCAACGGCACCGAACTCCAGGGCTCCGATCTTGGAGACCATGGCATTGAGGACGGCTTTAAATTCCGCCTTCACTCCCACGATGTTCTTGGCGGCTATTTTACCCTGTCTTACAGCGGTAGTGCCCAGTGGAGACTGGGTGTTCTGACTGGTTATGGCATCAAAAACTTCCACACAATCTCCCACAGCATATATGTTGGGGACGGAGGTTTGCATTTTCTCGTTGACCAGGATGGCCCATCTTCCAATTTCACAACCCGCCATTAGAGCCAGCTTAATCTGTGGCCTGATACCGGTGGCCATTATAACCATATCTGTATCTATAACTTCATCGCCTATGATTGCCTTCTCCACCCGTTTTTTACCTATGATCTCCTCTAGGGGATGGCCGAGGATGATCCTTATCCCTTCCTTTTCTATGTATTCCTGGATTATTTTGGACATGTCTGAATCCAGTGATCTGGGGATTAGTTGAGGGAGCATTTCCGTCACCGTGACTTCCAAACCCATTTTCTTCAGTCCGAAGGCTGTTTCCAGGCCTATGAGTCCAGCACCCACCACTACGGCTTTGCTGCTATTTTCTGCCCATTTTTTAATTTCCAGGCCATCTTCGATGGTTCTAATTTTAAAAACGCCTTCCAGGGTGGTTCCCGGGATATGGGGAATGAAAGAAGTGGCTCCGGTGGCGATCACCAGGTAATCGTAGGATATTTCTTTTTCAATACTGATGTACCGGTTATTTAACCGATATTTCAATTTTTTCTCGTTGTTTATTACTTTAAATACTTCTGCATTTGTTATTACTTTTATGTCCTTTTCCAGATAGTCTTCTGGTTGGTGCATCACTATATCTTCAAAGCTTTCTACATCTCCACTTAAAACGTAGGGTATAGCGCAGGGAGAATATGCTATCTGGTTTTCCATGGTGATAACGGTTATTTCCATATCTTCATCATATCTGCGGATATTTGAAGCGGTGGAAATTCCAGCTGCTCCACCTCCGATTATAACTACTTTCATCCTGATTTTTCTCCTGGATTACCCGTAAAAACCGGGCTTTGTCTTATCTTTTTGTAAAATTTACTGAATTTTTTTTTAATTGTAACTTTTTTATCTTTTTTGGTATACAAAATTATCAGTTATATTGACATATTTAGATATATCAAATAGTATTACTATTAATAGTATAAGTAATATATCATTACTCAGGACCAAAAAGGATTGGAAAGAAATGGGATTTTTGGATATCTTCAAAAACAATGTAAATTCCCTGAATAAGAAGGGTATTAGACTTTTAAATAAAGGAAACTACCCAGGAGCTCTCAAATATTTTAATAAAGCTTTGGAAACAGAACCAGATTCATATAAAACCCGTTTCAACCGGGCAATTACACTCTGGGAATTGGGGAAAACCTGTGAAGCTATAAAAGAATATGATAAAGTTCTGGATATTAACCCGGGACATGCAGGGGCATGGTTCAACCTGGGAGTGATTATATCCATATTTGGAAGATACGAGGATGCCCTGGACTTTATCGACACGGCACTGGAACTCGAACCAGACGATGCTCTAGTATGGTACATCAGGGGCCTTATTTTAGAAAAAGTTAACAGATCCAGCGAAGCCTTAGAATGCCTGGAGAAGGCATATAAACTGGATCCCGGGCTTGAATCCCTGGAAAAGGGATCTATCGAACTGTTTTAATACATCTAAATTGTATTAATTTCCTAAAGCATAGCTATTCCCCTTCCAGTACCGTACACCACACTTACTATCAGGATAGTCCAGAGGAAGATGCTTAAGAAATTAGTTATCCTGTTAACATTTGGAGTTGACAGTTTGTAATCCAGTAATTCAGAAAGCATCAAGCCACCATCTAATGGACGGGCTGGAAGCAGATTTATAGTTCCTATGGCGAAGTTTAAGACAAATATCCAGTTTAATAGTTCTAGTAGAGGATATAAAACCCATTGAGTTAAAGGTTCATAGTATGAAGGATAACCACTTTTTAATGCTATATTCGCCTGTCCTTGAACACCTATGTAACCATCAGTTTTATTGTTAGGATTCGGTCCTGCCTTAACGTGATAGGTTCCTTCATCTGTTTGGAAGGTTATCTCATCTCCAATTTGGATACTATTTACTATGGCTTCATACTTTGAAAAGTCATCGATACTTTGACCATTGATACTGTGAATTACCATTCCTGTACTTAAAACACCATCAGCTGGGCTGGAAGGAACAACCCTGGTTATCTCCACACCATCAGAATAGAATGCAGGGGCAAGTACAGGGGCAATTAAAAGGTAAAGTAATGCATAACTTATAACTAATGCTATAGCAGCCGTAGTTAGGTTAAAAACAGATCCTGCAGCGTATAATCTAAGCCTTGCTTTTTTACTGGCCTTTTCCGTATCTTCTTCATCCGGCTCCACAAAAGCACCGGGGATCACGGCGAAAAGGGCGAGTCCGATGGATTTTATACGTATCCCTTCTACCCTGGCGAGTATTCCATGTCCAAATTCATGTACCACCAGAACTATAAATAGTGCAATAAGTCCATATCCGATGGGTACATATATAGGCTGTCCTGGTAAATCAACTCCAGGGAGGACCACCTGGACCTGGGGGGCTTCTAAAAGAGTTCCCAAGGAATTAACTAGGATTACCACCATCAAACCCATAAAAAATATAGAGACAGGTATGCCTACATTTAAGAAATACCTCCAAAAACGAGGACTTCTCTGTGCTATCCTATCAATTAATCCCCTTAACCTCTTAGTCCGTCTAAAAAGAAAAGGGCCTTCAATATCTATTTTTAACTGCTTTCTAAATAGAATGGCCACTATCCATATGATAATGAATCCAATGGCATAGTACCATAAAGCTTCGTTAGCCAAGTTATCACCTTTCAGTTAGAGTCGAAATAATTTTTTTAAATAAATTTTTCAAAGTTATGAATTGTCCAGTTATACTGTTGATCGGCACTGATTTTAAACATATAATCTCCAGATATTTAAACCCGCAGGGAATCGTAAAGGAGAACATCACACTTCTCTCCCTCTGCAACTCCTTCCAGGTTCTCTTCTATGACGATGTAACAATTTGAATCAACCATGGAACGGATGATGGTGGAACCTTTAATATTCAGTGGTGTTACTTTGTCTCCATCAGCTTTGGCCCTAACATAATCCGTTCTACCCAGTGTGGATGGAATTTTACGGGCTGCGGTTTTCTTCACCAGCAGGGACGGTTTATATATGTTCTGCATCTTCTCAATACTTTTCCTCACCAGAACATCGTACTGGACCATGGCAGCTACCGGGTAGCCCGACAACATGAAAACAGGCTTACCATTAACTTCAGCAAAGGCGAAAGGTTTACCCGGCCTCATGGCCACTCCATGAAAGAGTACTTCGCCCAGCTGGTCGGCTACTTCAACCACCACATCCCCCTTACTGATGGCCGTACCACCAGTGGTTATAAGGGCATCATGGGTTTTAAGGAGCCGTTCAAACTCATCTTTCACCTTCAAAGCATCATCTTCAACATGGTTGAGGGTGGGAACCGCCAGACAACTCTCTACCAATGCTTTCAATGTATAATGGTTAGAGTTCACCACTTCAGCACCCTTAATATCAGGACTAGGCATCACCAATTCACTTCCGGTGTTTAAAACAGCGATTCGAGGTTTCCTATGGATTGTGACTTCACTGTACCCTCCCGAAGCAATTATGGCCAGATCCTGGGGTTCCAGTAACTTTCCCCCTTTAATTATAATGTCACCCTTCTTCACATCTTCTCCCTGGAATGAAACGTTTTCACCAGGAGTTAAGGGGGATTCCACCTGTAACTCGTCACCCTGCTCTTGAACGTATTCATCCATAACTACGGCATCAGCCCCTTGGGGTAATGGTGCTCCGGTGGCTATTTTAACTGCTTTACCTTCTTCAACAATGGCATGGGACATGCTTCCTGCACCTATCCTGTCGATGACGGTTAGTTCAACCGGACTGTTTGCAGAGGAGCTGAAGGTATCCTCGGCCTTCAGGGCATAGCCGTCCATGGCCGACCTGGAGAATGGGGGTGAATCCAGCAGTGATCTTACATCTCCAGCAATCACTCTATGATAAGCATCTTCTAAGGAAATTTTTTCTGTATCAGTAGGTTTTAATGTGTCTTCTATGATTTTAAGAGCCTGCTTGACTGGTAAGAGTTTTGATAGGAACATGGTGACCTCTGTATTTTACTAAATTATCTCTCTATTTGCTAAAATTAATGGATTACATTTATTATATTATCACTGGGTTTCTGGAAATATTTATCAATTTTTTCTATTTCATTTAATGGATTAATTCATTTATGGATTAATTTTCTTATATTTCCCATGGTTTTTTAATATTTGTCTTCCATTGATTTTGGGGTTAAAACCTTTAATAAGCTCTTAGTTAGTTTATTTTAAAAAGAGGTAACATTTATACATTTATAGGTTTAATATTATCTTGTTAAGTGGTTTGTTGGAAAAATTTGGTAGGAGGAGTTATTTGAGAAATTCGATAATGGGTATACTGGCCATAATACTCGGTATCCTGATAATGGTCTTCCCGGTGGTGGGTATTGTTGCAGTCAGCTTTATAGCTGGATTTGCAGTGATCATGCTGGGCATCTGGTTCCTTATTTCAGGTGTGGCCGAATTACAGGTCAGCCGACTGGTCGGTGTTTTATTGGTCATATTAGGTATCATAGCATTAATTATAGGTTTTGGTTTAGTCTTCTACCCAGCCCTATTCGCCTTCTTAACAGGCATAGTACTCTACTTGGCCGGTATTTTAATGATAATTGCCGGAGTAATCTCACTTTTAGGTGGATTAGATGCTAAACATAGAGTATGGGGAGGGGTATTAGGAATCGTGCTTGGTATAATCTACATAATTTTAGGCACATATGCTTTCCATCCAATTTATCTTGGATTTTTAATAGGAGTCTGGTTACTTCTAACCGGTATCTTCAGTATATTTGCCAGTGAATAATGGTTTAATCATCGGCAGACCCTTAACAATCAATTTTCTTCTATTTTTATTTAACTGGATGATAGATTTATCCCATAAAAGAGGCAGATCATCTATAACATGAAGGATAATGAGCTTAAATATCCACGTTTAAGGAAAACAATGCAACGTGGTATGACAAACTGGCGGAACAAGCTATTTAAACCTGAATTCCAGCCAGACGATTTCCAGTTAGAGGATGTTGAAGTGGATATACCGGGACTTGACCCGGTTTTTGAAGATTACCGGATAGTTAATATTTCAGATATACATTTAGGCCAGTGGATAACCCCTAAACATCTTGAAGGAGTAATAGAATTAGTAAACGAACAAAACCCGGATATGGTGGCCATAACTGGGGATTTTGTCTCGTATATCTTTGAAGATGTGGCCCGTGAATTGGAAGCGTCTTTAAAGGAATTAAAGCCAAAAGACCTGGCTATCGCAACTTTGGGAAATCATGATCACTGGCTAGGGGCAGACAAAATCCGGGGCGTACTCAAGAAATCCGGGATCGTAGATGTAAGCAACGATGTCTACACCCTGAGGCGAGGGAAAGCCCAGCTACACATAGCCGGGGTGGACAGTGTAATGCTCGAAAAACACCGCCTTGACCTGGTGATGGAAAAATTACCAGAGGAAGGTCCGGCCATACTCCTGGCTCATGAACCGGACTTCGCCGATATAAGCTCCACCACTGGCAGATTCAGTTTACAGATTTCAGGCCATTCCCACGGGGGACAGTTTGTAATACCCGGACTGGGTACCATAATTAGAGGGCCCCATTTCGTTAAGTATCCCCTCGGTAAATATAAGGTGAAGAACATGGTCCAGTATACCAGCCGAGGATTAGGTACCAACGTTTTCTGGTTTAGAATCAACTGCGACCCGGAGATAACGGTGTTCACCTTGAAGGGGGCGAGTTAAATTTGAAAATTTACTGCCTTAGAGGGTGGTCGGAAATTTTCAGTAATCAGGTTTCCCATACTTACAATAGTATTTGTTTTCAAGCCCATATTCTTCCCAGACAGGGCATTCAGGACATTTACAGATTTTATTAAAATCAAGATCTGAACATAGTGCTTCTCCGGTGGTGCAATACATTCCCGGGACCCGGTCCCTCTCAAAGTACATGCCACTTTCACTGGAGTAAGCTATCTCAAGCATAATCCTTCTTTTTCCCTCTGCACATTCACTTTCCTTTTGGACGGGACAGCCAGGGCATAAACATCTTTTGATGTTTTTCACACTGAATTCAATTTTAACCAACAATTAACACCCCCATCAGATTCTATATAATAGTTATAGTGAAACTGGATCATTATTTTATCGGTGGATAAGATAAAATATCCCCAGTACAAGTTTGAAATAATCTTATCAAGAAACCAGAGGAGACATTTAGAAGTGGATGATGATCTTATGATAGAAATAGAATCTCTAAGCAAATCCTTCGGTAAGATAAAGGCCTTGGATAACCTCAACCTGGATATAAAAAGGGGAGAGCTCCTGGGAATCATCGGGCCCAACGGGGCGGGTAAGACCACTGCCATCCGGATCACCTGCTGCATCCTCAAACCAGACTCGGGTGATGTACTGGTGGACGGTATGAGCATCCACCAGGAGCAGATCAAGATCAAATCCATGATTGGATACTTACCAGAGGAGCCTAACCTATACGAGCGTTTCAAAGCCAGAGACCTTCTAAGTTACTTCGCTGAACTTTACGGTGTTCCTAAAGGAGAGATCGATAGCCGGATAGAAGAGTTATTGGAATTGGTAAACATGAGCCATCGGGCAGAAGACAGGATAAACACGTTCTCTAAGGGGTTACGGCAGCGTGTGGGCATCGCCCGGGCGCTCGTACACGACCCCCAGATACTGATATTTGATGAGCCCACTATGGGCCTGGATCCAGCCACCGCCCATAACATTCGAGAGTTTATCAGAGAGCTCAAGGGAGATAAAACCATCATACTATGCACACATTACATGGACGAGGCGGATTCACTCTGTGACCGGGTGGCCATCCTGAACCAGGGCAGAATTATGGATATGGGCACTCCACAGGATCTTAAATCGAACATACGTGGGGATTTAATCCTAAACATCAAAGTGAAGAATCCTGGTGGGGATGTAGTTAAGGCCATCGAAGGGTTTTCTACGGTAGAAGATGTGGAGGTGGCTGACAATCAATACACCATCTCACTAAAATCAAAAAATGATATAAAGGATATAATCAACGTATTTGAAGGAAATATCCTTTCGGTAAACACCAAGGAACCTACTCTGGAAGATGTGTTTATTAATTCGTTTAAACAATGATGATGTTCGCAATGATGATGTTCGCTAAATATGTTGGATATTTGAAATAACTTTGGGGTTAACATCTTGAAATTCACCACCATAACTAAATGGGAACTCAAGGAAACACTCAAGAGTAGAAAATTTTTAACCATCTTCATCCTGCAGATTTCAGTCCTATTTTTAATGTTATTCGTATTTAATGCATTTATAACCAACATTGAATCGCAAGAGGGAATTTCCATAACTCCCTCCCTTTCGGGATTTGCTTCCTTAAGTGTGGATGATGAGGGCCGTCTTTTTTCCAAATATATCAATCCAGAACTCATAACCGTCACCCATGCCAGCTTCGATGATTCCATGAAAAATTTAAATTCCGGTAAAACCATGGCAGTAGTGTTGGTACCGGCTGATTCCCTGGATAAGATAAGGAACATCGACACCATCGAGGTAAAACTTTATCTGGACCAGGCTGATCCGAAAAGAAGCGTGGTGAGGGATGAAGTCAATAACACCGCTAAAATATTGGCTATTACCCTGTCAAATTCCTGGATAGATTCCCTAACACCCCAAAATTCCACACCAGCCGTGGTAACTGAGGAAAATACTGGTGAGTCCCTTCCGATGCAGATAGTTACCAAGGTCATGCTGGCCATACTCCTCTTTTTACCCCTGTTCTTATTTGGAAACATGATTATAGACAGCGTTGTTGGGGAAAAAGAGAGAAAAACAGGTGAAATACTCATGGCCATGCCCATAAATTCTTCAGATATTATCATCGGCAAGAGCATGGCTGTGGTGGGGGTTATAGCATTGCAGGTTGCTATCTGGATGGGGATACTCTTAATAACTGGTTTTGAAATACCAAACCCACTCCTGGTTTACCTCCTGGTAATTATAACTGCCGTTCCAGTCATAGGAGTCACGGTGATCATCGCCGCCTATTCAAAAAATTATAAAGAAGCCGGCATAGGGCTGACGTTTGGTTATGTGGCTATAGTAGGGATTTTAATGATTCCTCCATTGATTTATATAACAAATAAATCTCTCATATCTAATATTTCCCCACTAACCATGGTAATAAGGCTTTTTTCAGGAGATTTAATTCCTGCCTGGCATTTTCTAATTCCTCTGGGATTCGTGATAATGGTGAGTGCCATCACCTACTGGATTTCCATAAAGCTATTCCAGCGTGACGATGTGGTTTTTGGACCCAGGCCGGGATTGATAAGACTTATTTTAGAGTTCGGTGGTTTGAAAAGGCGCGGTGGATGATGCCCTTAATAGATGGAAAACTTTAAATATGATGTAATGTATTTCTTACATTATATGTAATATATTTTTTACAAAGTGGGGTGATTTCATGGTAATAGCTAGGCCAGAATGGTTTAAAAAGGGCAAAGGAACATTTAACTTTGGAATGACCTGGCAAGGAGCTGTTTATTTACTGGCTACACTTTCTTTGATTTTTATAGGAATGATGTTGCCTCAAAATATAATAACTACATTAACCATTGGTGGGCTGTTTTTATTCCTGATCATTGATGCACAGTACGCCTCTTTGAAAACAATGGATGAAAGAGAGCATTTACATTATTCCATTGCCATGAGGAATATGGCATGGGGAATGATAGTAACCATAGTAATGGTTTCCCTTGTTATGCTCAATTTCAACGATGAAGTTAATTTAGGCGTATTAATCGTAGCAGTGGGACTTGTTGGGTTTATAATAAATGTAACAACACGATACAAATTAGAGAAGAGTAACTGAAATCATTTAACGCCTTTGAGGTACCCTATGAAAACCAAAATTAAAGAACACCGTAAAGAACTTAAAATGACTCAGGAAGAGTTGGCGGAGGCTGTAAATGTAACCAGACAGACCATCATAGCTTTAGAGCAGGGAAGGTATAATCCTTCATTAATACTGGCCTATAAAGTGACTAAAACATTAAAAAAGGATCATATAGAGGATATTTTCCTATTGGAAAATGAAGATTTAAATACTAAGACATAGATTTAATAAGAAAAATACAAATGGAATTTTTTTATAGGAGTATGAAAAATGGGAATTAACAGTTTATCATTTAAAAATCTCAGAAGAAGAAAGCTTCGCAGTATACTGACCATGCTGGGAGTGGTTATAGGAGTGACCGCCCTGGTGGTTCTGGTGGGCCTCACCACTGGGATGACCAACTACATGAAGGAATCCACCACCAACATGATGGGTGATGTCATGATAATGAATAGCACCGGGGGAGGTACCATTATGACCCAGTCCGGCAGTTCATTTTTAAGTCCAGAAGCGGTTGATGAAATAAAAAACATGCCACAGCTTTACAACATCAAGCAAGAAGTGCAATTTTTAACGGAATTTAATGGAACAAGCATCTACGTCATAGGAACCAGTGATTGGAGCCAGGTAGACATAAATGGAAGCACCGGAGTGGTGGTAAGTACAACACTGGCAGATATGGGTTATAATATAGGGAATAAAATAACCATTGAAGGCCAGGAATTTACAGTAACCGGTACATTCAGTGAAGGCGCCATGGGAGTAGTGGTTTTAGATTCAGATAAAGCCCTACCCATGAATGATAATAAATCAACCAGCCTTACCGCCAATACCCGGGGAGATCCAGAAGTGATTAAAGATGAAGTAGAAAACACGGTCGAAGGAATCACAGTTTCTACCAAATCTGACATGTCAAAACAGATCGACGACATGATGAGTGGCCTTACCTTATTTATAGGCGGAATAGCCAGCATAGCCCTTTTAGTGGGTGTTATCAGCATCATCAACATCATGCTGGTCAACGTAACCGAAAGAACCCGGGAGATAGGTGTGTTAAAAGCGATAGGATTTACCAGTAGAGAAGTCCTGGGCAGTATACTTTTAGAAGCAGCCCTCATAGGTTTCATCGGAGGACTGATTGGTTTAATCGTCGCAGCCATACTACTCCAGCTGGCGATAATGATATTCAGTTCGCAAATCGGTGACATCCAACTGGCCCAGATGCTGCCTGTATGGTTAATCGCAGGAGTACTAGGGGGTGCGACGGGATTAAGTGTTCTGGCCGGTTTATACCCTGCCTGGAGAGCTTCCCGATTAAACGTAGTGGAGGCGCTTAGAAATGAATGATCAAAACAACAACGTCCTGGAATTTAAAGACGTCTGGAAGATATACCAGATGGGAGATGAAAAGATCAACGCCTTGGCTGGTGTTAACCTCAACATACAAAAAGGTTCCTTCACATCTATAATGGGACCCTCTGGAAGCGGAAAATCAACCCTGCTCCACGTGGGCGGGATACTGGACATGCCTACCAAGGGCACCTTACTCATGAACGGCAAGGACACCAGCACACTATCTGGAAAGGAACAGGCCACATTCCGCAGGAATGAGATAGGATTTGTTTTCCAAAGGTTCAATCTCATGCCACAACTTTCAGCCCTGGAAAACGTTTTATTACCCATGATAAAACCAGATTTAGAGAAAGCCAAGGAATTACTGGATAAAATGGGTTTAGAAGGGAAGCATAACAAGCGGCCCAGCCAGCTTTCCGGTGGAGAACAGCAGAGGGTGTCCATCGCCCGGGCCCTGATTAACAACCCCTCATTGATCTTGGCAGACGAACCCACCGGTGAACTGGACACTAAAAATGCCGAGGTAATAATGGGCATCCTGCAGGACCTTAACAAAAAGGAAGGCGTTACTATAATCATAGTAACCCACAATCCGTTGGCTGCTGAATTTACTGATGAGATAATTGAAATGCGTGATGGGAACATTATATGAAGTGATGGAAACATAAAACATTATAATGAAGATACTTGCTCTTTCAAGAAAAGAGGCTCAGGACATACTTAACAATAAGATCTACCTGTTGATAATATTCGTACAGGTGATCATCGTCCTGGGGGCCTTTGGGATGGCCATTGTAACCGCTGTAGCCGCAGATCCGGCCCTCTTTGATTCATATGGCATCACATCCAACCTTAAAGTCGGGGTAGACCCGGACATAAGCAGGTCAGAGATGGCTGGATATTTGAAAGAGCAGGGATTCACCCTGATCATTTACAACAGTGAAAATGCAACCAAATATTTGGGCAAAGACCTGGTAGCGGTAGTGGAGAACTCATCCCAGGGCGAGGTAACGGTACATATAGATAACACCAACGCATTCTACCCGGTGGTAGATCAGAAAATCAACGATTCATTAACTAAATATGAACAGGCCAAAAAATTAGAAGCAGCCGGGTTAAACCAGTCCACCATTAACACCATCCAGAACTCGATTGTATTAACCGAGATAACAGTTAATGAGGATAAAAAATCACCCATCGCCGTAGACAGCAGCTACTTCGTGGAGTTGATGTACGGGTTCATCGTACCATTCGTACTCCTCCTACCATTCTTCATGGCCAGCAACATCGTAACCGATAGTGTGGTGGGAGAAAGGGAGAGAAAAACATTTGAAGTTCTCCTGATGGCACCCCTCACCAGCTCCATGGTGATAATCGGGAAGACGATTCCTATTTTGTCCTTTTCTGTACTGCAAAGCATGGCCTGGATTCTACTTTTAGACCTGCTGAAGGTGCCCATCTACAATCCAGCCATAATATTCCTCATCCTACTCTTTGTGGGGTTAGGGTTCATTGGTGTGGGGATTATAATATCCATGCTGGTGGACAGTACCAAAGAGGCAAACTCAGCCATAACCCTGGCCCTGGTATTTGCCACTTTCATACTCTTCTTTCCCCTTTTTACCAAGGTCCCTTACTTCGAAGCCGTACTTAACTTCATACCCACCGTGCTGCTGGTTAAAATATCATCTACTCCCGTGGTAGATCCCTGGCTCTTACTTTCAACCATTCCCACCATTTTAGTTTCTACGGCCGTGTTTGTTTTATCGGTGCGATACTTCAGGCATGAAAGGGCCATCAGGCTTTAGTGATTGAAAATATGAGTCAGAATTAAAAAAGGGATAGATTAGGTGTTATTTTAGTTAAAAAATAGTTATTTTAGATCAGATAAATAACCAGACTCATAACCAGTGCAGACACCAGTGGAATAGGAATGTTATCGTCCACTGGACTGTATGCCTCGGTTAAAGCCCCTAAAAACACCCCCAAAAGAGCGGGTAAGAGGGATACCTGGGTTAATGCCAGGACCAACCCCACCACGAAGAAGGATATACTACCCTCCAGGGTTTTTTTAGGGTTGAAAGGGAGCTTATGTTTACCCCATTTCCGCCCGATTATGGTGGAAGCCGAGTCGCCGAATAGCAGAATCAGTATAGCGGCGTTGGCCACCGGCATGTTGAACTGGAATATGACTAGGGTAAGGATAATGCCTACGAAGAAGTAAATGAAGCCTCGTTCATCGTCTTCTCTCTTGCAATGTCTGAAAATAAATGAAAAAAAGGGTATATTATACCTTTTATCTAGTTTGAACAGGAGAACCACAAAAAGAAGGACTAAAATGGCGATAATTATCAGGGCATCCGGTTTAAGGAAATAACTCAAAACCACGATGAAAACACCCGAGGCATGAATTAACTGTCTAAGTAGCTCTTTCTGCCGAAGTAGCTCTTTCATAACCATCAGGCCATGAATTTCTCTATAACGCCATGATAAGAGTTTTTAAGCTCAGATACTGGAATGTTTACTGAATCGTTAATAACCAGTGAATCACCACTGACTGTCCCAATCACAGCCGCCGGGACGTCAAGTTTTCCCAGGATTTCATCTGCAACTTCTTCTTTAACAGTTACTAGGAACCTTCCATGGGATTCTGAGAATAATGATTCAAAATCGTTCAAGCCCTCTGCACCAGGTATCTGGGATAGATCTATTTCAGCCCCTAAATCTCCTGATAACACCATTTCAGAAAGTGCAACACCTATACCGCCTGTGGAACAGTCATGGACGGCAGTTATGTTACCATCTGAATCTTGCCTGATTAAATTTAAAACCGCCATGGCAACGTTGTATTCTTCTTCAAGATGGACGTGTGGTGGTTCACCCTGGACTTTTCCCAGGATTAACTTCTGGTATTCCGATCCACCTAGCTCTGGCCGGGTTTTCCCGATGATGATGATTTTATCACCTTCACCTTTAAATTCAAAGGTCCTAACATCTTTTAACTTCATCAGACCACACATGCCCACTGCGGGTGAAGGATTGATGGTCACACCTTCCGTTTCATTGTAAAAGCTAACGTTACCACTGATAACAGGAGTCCCGAAACGGTTGGCCACGTCGGCCATTCCCTGTACACAGTCTGTAAACTGCTTGAAGATGTGGGGCTTCTCCGGGTTACCGAAGTTAAGGCAGTCAACTATGCATAGGGGTTCTGAGCCCATGGATACCACGTTCCTTATACCTTCTGCTATTGCACCGGCCCCTCCATGGTAGGGGTTTAGTTTGGTGTGGGAACTGTTACAGTCAGATGTAATTGTGAATGCAGTTGCATCGTCCACCCTTATAACCGCAGCATCATCACCAGGCTTCACCACCGTTCCAATCTGGACTTCATGGTCGTACTGCCGGTAAACCCATTCTTTACTGGCAATATTCTGGGAGGATAGAAGGTTAAGCAGGGCTTGGTTTAAATCACCCTCCTCTACCGTAGGGGTTTTCACTCCTAGTTTTTCTAAGTTGGGTTCAGTATTATCTTTTGGAGATATGTGATGGATTGCACATTCCCTTTCTATGGTTGGGGGGTCGGACAACATACCCGTAGGTATATCGGCTATAATTTCCCCATTATGGATCACTTCAAAGCGGCCTGTGTCGGTTACTGTGCCAATCACTGCCCTGGGAAGTTCGTATTTATCGAAGATCTCTATCAATTTATCCTCATCTTCTGAGTGGATTACGAAGACCATTCTCTCCTGTGATTCAGATAACATTATTTCATAGGGGGTCATCCCCTCTTCCCTAAGTGGTATCTTCTCGAGTTTTACTAGGGCACCGTTACCTCCCTTGGCAGCCATTTCTGAGACACAGCAGGTCAGTCCTCCCCCACCAAGGTCCTTTAACCCCTGCACATCAATTTTCTCCAGGGCTTCCAGTGTAGCCTCCAGCACCTGTTTCTTGGTGAACGGGTCTCCTATCTGAACTGCCGGCCGGTCCTCAATCTCCGATGATGTGGTAAGCTCTTCAGAGGCGAAGGTGACTCCGTGAATACCGTCTCTACCGGTACGGCCGCCCATAAGCACGAATATATCCCCTACGTTAGGGGCTATCCCCCTTACTATTGAATCTTTACGCACAATTCCCGCGCATATTACGTTAACCAGGGGGTTGAACTGGAAGGTGGCGTCGAATTCTACTTCACCACCCACAGTGGGTATTCCCACCCGGTTTCCATAGTCTGATATTCCTTTAACCACGTATTCGAAGAGGTAGCGGGATCTTTCATCATCCAGGTATCCGAAGCGAAGCGGGTCAAGAAGTGCCACTGGCATAGCTCCCATGGAGATGATATCCCTGATAATACCCCCAATACCGGTCCCCGCGCCCCCGTAGGGTTCGATTGCTGAGGGGTGATTGTGGCTTTCCATCCCAATTACCAGGGCCAGTTCATCGGTGAGCTCCACAACCCCTGCATCGTCTCCCGAGCCGACTATAACTTTTTCACCCTCTGTGGGGAATAATTTCAGTATGGGCCGGCTGCTTTTATAAGAACAGTGTTCAGAGAACATGATATCCAGCATACCATATTCCAATTCATTCGGTTCCCTTCCAATCTCTTTGCATATGTATTCAGATTCCGCTTCGGTTAAAGTCATCTTCTATCACCTAGAAATCGTATTATCAACTATATTTGGAAAATCTCACCTTTAATTTTACCAATCGAAAATCTATTTTATTATGGTTATTCCCACTTCATCATCTTCAATATTCCAGTATTTAGTATAATCTCCAGGGATTTCCTTCAAATCCTTTGCAAATACGAATTTTTTAGCCCGGACTTCATGGGATATGAATCCCAGGAAAGATTTTATCAAATCACCGAACTGTTCACTGCAATCGATAAATACCTGTATGTTTGCTTCCACATCTAAATCCAGGTCCTTCCGCATGTCCTGTATCCTCCTTATGAGTTCCCGTGCCATGGACTCTGATAGTATTTCCCGGGTTAACTCAGTATCCACGAACACGCTTCCGTTTTCAAAGTCAGCGGTGACTATGTTTTCAGGGAGTTCGGTTTCAAAGAGGACCTCATCTGCAGAAAGTTCGATAGGCTTGCCCTCTACATCCACTACATATTTTCCTTGAGATTCCAGTATGTTCACTATTTCTGCCCCATCAGCATCCTCCAGTGCAGCAGCCACTTTAGGCACATCTCCCCTTAGTTTAGGTCCTAAGGTTTTCAGGTTGGGCTTGGCAGTTATCCTCAGGTTCTGGAAGTCGTTGGAGGAAAGGAGTTTCTTGGTATTGGCCTGTTCCATGATGATATGGTTGAGGTTACGGGCTGCCTTTAAAACCTTAACATCTTCGGAGACTATGACCACCTCTTTAACGGGCCATCTTAGTTTGTAACGGGCTATATCCCGTGCCCGGGCGCATGCCTCGATTATTTCCCGGATTACACCCATATCTTCCTCTAAATCTTCATTGATAAGGTTTTCATCGAATTTCCAGTCCAGCATATGCACACTGGCCGGTTCATCCACTTCTACTTCCAGGACAAGGTTCTGATATATTTTTTCAGTAATATGAGGGGCTATAGGGCACAGTAAGGTTATAAGCTGTTTCATAACATGATAAAGGGTATGATATGCTCCTAATTTGTCCGGGTCTTCCTTTTCTATCCAGGTACGCCCCCGGATTAAACGTACATACCAGCGGCTCAGATCTTCCAATATGAACTCGTTGATGCTCCGGGTTGCCTTGTGCAGGTGCAGGGAATCAAGGGCCTCTGTCACCTCCCGGGCCACCGTGTTGATCCTGGATATTATCCACCGGTCTTCATCACGGAATTTCAAATCCTCTTCCTGGTATAAGGTGGGGTTGAAGTTGTCTATGGACATGTAAGTGGTGGTGAAGACGTACACGTTCCACAGGATGTTGAACATCTTGTTAACGGTTTTTACTTCGTCCCAGTTGAACTTCAAATCCTCCCAGGGTTTATTACCCCATAGGAGGTAGAACCTGAGGACGTCAGCACCAAACTGCTGGATGACCTCGTCTGGTTCGACTACGTTGCCCAGTGATTTGCTCATCTTCTTACCCTCCTCGTCGAGGGTGAATCCGTGCATTAAAACTTTCTGGTAGGGGGTGCTGTCCAGGGATATCACTCCACAGCCCAGTTGGGAGTAGAACCATCCCCTGGTCTGGTCGTGTCCCTCGGTGATGAAATCGTAAGGGTACCATTTCTCGAATGATTCCTTCTCCTGGGGGTAGTACAGCGCCGCCCATCCGGCAACTCCCGAGTCGATCCACACATCTAAGACATCGGGTATCCTGGTCATACTGCCCCCGCAGGAACATTTAATAGTTATCTCATCCACGTGGGGGCGGTGTATGAAATCACCTTTAAGGGATCCTTCATGTGCCAGTTCCTTTAACTCGTTGATAGAACCCACCACTTTTATCTCATCACACTTTGAGCAGGTCCATATGGGTATGGGTATTCCCCAGTATCTCTGCCGGGATATGGTCCAGTCCCGGGCGTTTTCTACCCAGTTCCTGAAGCGACTTTCCCCAGCCCAGGATGGTATCCATTCCACCCGGTCGAGTTCAGCTAGCATCTGGTCCTTAATATCCGTGATCTTCAAAAACCACTGCTGGGTGGCTAAATAAATTATAGGGGTTTTACATCGCCAGCAGAACCCGTAACGGTGACTTATGATGTCAGATTTTAAAAGCAGTCCATGGGTATCTAAATCCGCGATAATATAAGGGTCTGATTCCTTTACAAACTCCCCTTCATATTTACCGGCCTCTTCCTTGAATAACCCTGCCTCATCTACAGGACAGAATATGGGTAACCCGTATTTTTTCCCTATTTCGAAGTCGTCGGGACCGTGGCCCGGGGCGGTGTGAACACAACCGGTACCTTCTGTCAAGGTCACATGGTCTCCAGGGAGTATCATGTGTTCAAACTCCCTCTGCACAGGTATTTCCTCCAGGAGGGGGTGGTTATAGGTTAAACCTTCAAGTTCAGACCCCTTAACAGTACTAGCAATCTCGTAATCTTTTCCCTCTTCAAATAACGTTTCCATAAGGGATTCTACCAGTGCCTCTGCCATTATCAGGATTTCACCGTCCACTTCAACATAGGCGTAGTTGTAATCGGGATGTACACAGACGGCCATGTTGGCGGGCAGGGTCCAGGGGGTGGTGGTCCAGATCAAGATGTACTGGTTTCCTTCGGCTGTTTTAAGGGGGAATTTCACGTATATAGAGGGGTCGTCCTTGTTTTCATAGTCTATCTCGGCCATGGCCAGTGCAGTTTCGCACCGGGGGCACCAGGTTATCACCCGGAGGTCGTTCACGAGTAAATCCTTTTCATGAGCCTTTTTCAGGGTCCACCAGCAGGACTCCATGTATTTGGTATCGAAGGTGACGTAAGGGTCATCCCAGTCCATCCACACGCCCAGCATCTGGAACTGCTCGGTCATGATGGCTTTGTTTTTTATTGCAAATTCACGGCACTGTTTCACGAAATTATCGATTCCAATCTTTTCTTCTATCTCTTTTTTACTTTTAAGGCCCAGGATCCCTTCTACTTTATGTTCTATGGGCAGGCCGTGGGTGTCCCAGCCGGCCTGTCTGCGAACGTTGAATCCGGACATGCCCTTGAACCTGAGGAAGGTGTCTTTTATTACCTTGTTCCAGGCTGTTCCCAGGTGGATGCGTCCACTGCAGTAAGGCGGCCCGTCTAAAAATGAATATCTAGGTCCGTTCTCCCTGAGTCGCTGGCTTTTCTGGTATATCTGGTTTGCCCTCCAGAATTCCTGTATTTCTTCCTCTAGTTCCTGGTGATTGTATGAGTGTGGTGCCTCCTTTATTGGCATTTCTATTTCTCCCTGATTTAAGAAGTTTATATTGAATAATCTAAATTTGTAATTGATATATTAATTGTATTAATAGTTATAAAAAATAGTCTTTGTTATCTTTTTAGAAAATAAATTAAATCAGATAAAAAGGGGGAAAATTTAAAAAATAAATTTAAAAGGTGCGTAGTTTCCCTTCAACCAGCATCTCTGTAATTTTACTTATATCTGCCAGCCAGGAATCCATAATTGCTTCCACTTCAGATTGGACGGAATTCAGACTGTACCCTTCAGTGGGTATGATCTGGGCGCTGGCGGCTTTGGGCTGATCTATGGGTTTACCTATCTGGCTTAGAAGCATGATATGAATCTGCTGCACTCCATCCACGTGTTTGGTTATGTCGTTAGCCATTTCATTGGAGAGTAAGTTGTATATCTTCCCTACGTGGTTTATTGGATTTTTACCAGAGGTTGCCTCCATAGACATGGGCCGGTTAGGTGTTATAAGTCCATTAGCACGGTTACCCCTGCCAACTGAACCATCATCACCCATTTCTGCGGAGGTACCGGTCACAGTTATATATACTGAGGGATTGTCTTTATCCAGGCTGTCTGCTGTGTTTATGAAGACTTCAACATCCCGGGAGGTGTATCCTATGGTTTCCTCCAGGACGATATCCTTTACTTCCTCTAATACATTGATGTAATGGTCCAGGTCGTCTATGTACTGGTCGACCATGGCTATGGCGATGGTTAAGGTTATTTTGTTATGTTCCCGGAGTCCCATGACTTTTATATCCTCACCTATCTCGGGATATTTCTTTTTAAATTCAGGGGAGTTAAGCATTAATTCGGTTTGCATGACGATGTTTTCTGTCTCTGAAAACGGTGCGTATCCCACTCCGAATGAAGTGTCATTTGATGAGGGTACTGCGTCTTCCCTCCCGAAAACATGTACCAGATCCCCTGATCCATGGCCTATCTTGCACTCCACCACGGTGCAGGTTTCCACACACAGATTTAGTATATGTTCATTTAGATATTCCTTGGCAGCGGTGATGGCTATCCTGTCCAGACCTATTTTAGTACCATCAACTTCTGCAATACCTCTTCCAGTAAGAAGGATGTCCATGGGCTTTATTATGTCTCCACCACCGAATTGAGGGTCAGATTCACCGGCGGTTATCTGCACTTCGTCGGTGTTGTGGTGTAGTACACCACCGAATTTTTCTATATAAGTTTCACTCAGAGCCCGGCTTACAGATTCAGCGATTCCGTCGCTTATACTGTCAGGGTGTCCTATTCCTTTTCTTTCAACTATTTCAATGTCCTGTTGTTCAATGGGCTTTTGTATGAGCTCTTCTACAATGATATTCCTCATAATATTAACCTCCAATCTACTTCAATTCAAAAAAGACCATAAAATTTTATTAGTTCAATTTTCACTCTAAGTTCTTCCGTGGTATGGCTATGCTTTAATATTTATGATATAAAAATGATCGTATTTATAAAAATTTCACTTCTCCTTTATTAAAGTTCACCAGTAGAGATTCATCATTCAAATTATAAGTAATTCCATTTATAATATAATTAAAGAAATACAAGAAAATCAGGTTTGGTGTAATAATTATGCCGGATTACCAGGATGGATTTTTAATCATAAATAAAACTAAACAAACGAAGGTGGGCTATGCAGATATGGCCAACAGCTTCATCTCCCGGTTCATGGGGTTGATGCTTAAAGGGGGCATAGAACGGGGTTTGGTTTTGAAGATCCCGGAAGGAAGAGGCAGGCGCGGCTCAGGGATACACATGTTCTTTATGAGGATACCCCTGGATGTTTTATTCCTAGACGAAGGGAAAGTGGTGGTGGATAAGGTTCACCTGAAACCCTGGCAGATGTACAATCCCAAAGAACCAGCCAGATTCGTGGTAGAATTGGAGGAAGGCGCATCTTCCGGTACTGAAATAGGGGATGAACTGGATTTCACCTGTGAACTGGCTTAAAAAAAATAAAATCTAGAAATCCAGGGTTTGAATTAAATTTAGAAGGTTAGGTTTAAAATTAAATCAGGAAATCCTTAAATCAAGAAAGTCCTGGATTAATAAATCCAGAAAGAAGGAGATAATGCCATGGCTCAAATGGAGGTAAAAGTGGTAGAATACGGGTTTTCAGAAGAAAATGAAAGCTATTATGTCACCTATAGGGTCAAAAATTTAGATTTAGAATCTTTAAAGAAGCTCAAAGATCGGTTACAAGATCCGGTTGTAATTATATGTGATGAACTCTTTTTAACGGTGTACTTTGAGGAGAGGTTCTACCCCTTTAAAAGTGAGGAAGCACAGATAAATCCGGAGGACTTCCGGGCCCGGGAGGAGCTGGAGATGACAGCATATCTCTTGGGGCTTCTGGAAGATTAAATATCTTGAAGTTTAAACATCTGGAAGATTAATTTCCGGTGATTAGAACTTCTGGAAGATTGGATTTATTTTGAAATATTTATTCCTTGGTTAAAAACTTCTTAACTTCTTCAGGACTTGCTAAAACTTCTACACCATCAAAATCAAATAATTTATGGGTGTTTTCGATATCTATTCCCCTCATGTGGATGGTTATTTTCCTACCGCCTGTTATGGCCTGGTAGGGACAGGCCTGCTGGCATATGCCGCAGCCTTTACATTTTAACAGGTTTATCTCCACCCCGGGGGTGATAGCATCTTGGGGGCAGGCTTCTGCTGCTTCACATACTTCACAGTGCTGGCAGAGTTCGAGCTCCAGCTTGGATGGTAGGACTGTTTCCAGATCACCTGCTTCAAGATCTACGGGTATTATAAGGGTTTTAACCTTGCCCTTACCTGCCTGAGCCACCGCGTTGGTCACCAGGGTGTCGGCGATCCCGTTAACTATCTTTCCGATGGTGTTGGAGGTGGTGGGTGAGACCACCAGCAGATCGTATTTTCCCAGGGAAAACCGGCCGGTCATGGGATAGCTTCGTTCCTGGTCCTTCTCCAGGATGAGTTCGTTGTAGTAACCCTTCCCAGTTAAACTTTTAACCCGATTGAACAGTCCATACATTCTCAGGACTTCCTCACCAGCCCCGGAGAGGTATATGGATAGATCATGGCCTTCGGTTTTTATATATTTCAGGACATCCACACTGGCTTCCAGTAGATGTCCGGCTCCGGTTATTCCCCATGCAATCCTCATCTTTTCAACCTTCTGATTGATGCATTGTCTTTAATCTTTGGTTGAATTATTTAATTAAAGTTTCCATCCCGGATTAAAACTCGATGTAATCGTAGCCAGGGGTTTCTTTAAATGAGTAATGGACGGTGGTGTACTGGTTTATAAATTCAGTGACCTCATCTTTAACGTTTTCACCATCTATAACCACCCTCTTTATGAATTGGGCTACTTCATCCATCTCGGATTCCTTAAGTCCACGACGGGTTAACTCCTGGGTACCGACCCTTATACCGGAAGGGTTATCGGTGTCATTCACGTTGTCCCAGGGAAGCAAGTTCTTATTGAGGATTATATTGTTAGATTCAAGCGTTACCGCGAACTGGGAGGCACTGCCCAAATTGGACACATCCATTACTACCTGGTGTGATTCGGTGAATCCTTTATCTTCACAGAGCACATTGAAACCTGCCTCATAGAGATTGGCCGCCAGTGCCCTGGCATTTTTGATGATCTGATGGGCGTAATCTTTACCGAATTCCAGCATTTCAGCGGTGGAGATACCCAGAGCTGCCAGGTGGTGCAGGTGATGGTTACTAACCACACCAGGGAACACTGCTTCATCGATATCACTTTTAAGTTCTTCTTTACAGAGAATTATACCACCCTGGGGACCAGGGAAGGTTTTATGGGTACTGGCTGATATGAGGTCGGCACCTTCTTTGAAGGGATCCTGGAACTGGCCTCCAGCTATAAGGCCCAGGACATGTGCTCCGTCATACATTATCTTAGCGCCCACTTCATCGGCTGCTTCCCGGGCTTCACTTATTGGATGAGGGAACAGGAAAAGGCTACCACCGAATAGGACTATTTTAGGTTTCTTCTCCAGGATCTTTTTTATCATGGCATCGGAGTCGATGTTCATTTCTTCTTCATCGAAGGGGTGGGCGGTAGTCTTGAGTCCCCTTATACCGGCTGCGCTTACACCGGCATGGCTTATATGGCCCCCCTTAGGCACCTCCAGGGCCATCATTAAATCGCCGTGATCAGCTAAGGCGAAGAATGAGGCGAGGTTAGAAGTCACACCGGACACTGGCTGGACATTGGCATGTTCTGCGTGGTACAGCTTTTTGGAAAGGTCGATGGTGAGGTTTTCCACCTGGTCGATATAGCCACAGCCCTGATACATCCTTTCACAGGGAAGGCCTTCCGCGTATCTATGGGACAGGTCAGATGCTAGGGCTTCTCTCACGTCCCTGCTTGCTATATTTTCACTGGCTATAAGATTTATACTATTTTTCATCCATTCATGGTGCTCTTTGGTGATTTTTTTAATATTAAGAGCGTACTTTTGGTTTCGAGACATTACATTCCTCCGGATAATCTTGAAAATATCATTGTTAATGTTAATTACATTTTAATTAGTTAACAATAAAACGATGATTTCTAGTTGAGGATTAACTTTTATAATTTATAAATTCTTTAGTATGTTAGATATGGGGGTGAATTAATTTAAAAAAAATAGTATCCACTAAGTGTGTTGAAAATATAAAAAATTTAAAAATAAATAAAAGAGGGGTTAAAAAACCCTGATTTATTTTCCTGCTTGACCGCCCATGGCTGCTTCGATCTGGGCCATGATCTGAGCGGTTCTGAAGTGTTGCTGGTCCATTGCTCCGGATGGGCAGGCTGCTACACAGGTTCCGCATCCTTTACACAGTGCAATGTTGACCTTGGCCTGTTCGTCTTCCCTTTCGATAGCTCCGAATGGGCAGAGTTCCAGACAAACTTCGCATCCACCACAGACATCTGTGTCTACAGAGGCTACGATTGGTTCGATTTCCACTTCACCTTTGACCATAGGTATAGCTGCTCTTGCTGCTGCACCAGATGCCTGGGCTACAGCGTCAGGAATGTCTTTTGGTCCCTGGGATACTCCGGCCAGGTATACACCATCAGTTAAGGTGTCAACAGGTCTGAGTTTGGGGTGAGCTTCCATGAGGAAACCGTCTGCACTCTTGGAGAGACCGATGGTCTGTCTGAGTTCTTCTATTCCTTCTGGTGGTTCCAGTCCTACGGATAACACTACCATGTCGTAGTCGTACTCGGTGACTTTTCCAAGCATAGTGTCTTCTGCCCGGATGGTCAGGGTCTGGTCTGGGTTTTCCAGTACGGTTGCTGGTCGGCCTCTGATGAATTTGATGCCGTATTTTTCCTGTGAACGTTTGTAGAACTCTTCGAATCCTTTACCAAATGCCCTTATATCCATGTAGTAGACGGTGACTTCGGTGTCAGGCTCGTGGTCTTTGATGAGCTGACCGTTTTTCATGGCGTACATGCAGCATACTCTGGAACAGTATGGCTTGTTGATCTGTTCGTCTCTGGAACCAACACACTGGATGAAGGCCACGCTTTTTGGGGTTTCTCCATCAGATGGTTTTAAGACGTGTCCCTGGGTTGGACCGGAAGCGTTGATTAACCTTTCCAGTTCTAAACCAGTGATGACGTTTTCAGCCGATTCGTAACTCCATTCTTTCTTCTCGGTTGGGTCGTAAGGGTCGTATCCAGTGGCCACGATTATGGTACCGATGTCTAATTCGATTATTTCTGGTTCCTGTTCGTGGTTTATTGCTCCTCTTTCACAGATCTGGTCGCAGAGTTTACATTCGATACAGTAATCTTTATCAATGGTAGCTACCAGTGGCACTGCCTGTGGAAATGGTATGTAGGATGCTTTTACCATACCCATTCCTTCGTCGAAGTAGTTTGGTATTTCGATTGGGCATACATCTGAGCAGCTTCCACAGCCGGTACAGAGGTCTTCGATTACGTATCTTGGTTTTTTCTCCACTTTGACTTTGAAGTTACCAATGTAACCGTCCACTTCTTTTACCTCGGAATAGGATAAGAGTTCGATGTTGTCGTGTTTACCGGTGTCCACCATCTTTGGTGCCAGGATACACATGGAACAGTCCAGGGTAGGGAATGTTTTATCCAGCTGGGACATCCTTCCACCGATGGTGGGGTTTTTCTCTACCAGGTAGGTCTTAAATCCCATGTCACCCAGGTCAAGGGCGGCCTGGATACCAGCGACACCTCCACCTATAACCAGTGCGGTGTCTGTAACAGCTACGGTTTCAGCTTCCAGTGGTTCTAATAATCTTGCTTTGGCAACGGCCATTCTGATCAGGTCTTTTGCCTTTTCTGTAGCGGCTTCAGGTTGGTCCATGTGAACCCATGAGTCGTGTTCCCTGATGTTTGCAAATTCAAAGAGGAACGGGTTCAGTCCGGCTTCTTTCACACATCTTCTGAATGTGGGTTCGTGAAGACGGGGTGAGCATGCTGCTACCACTACTCGGTTTATACCTTTTTCTTTGATGTCTTTTTGGATCATTTCCTGTCCAGGGTCGGAACAGAAGTACTTGTATTCTTTAGCTTCCACAACATTGGGCAGGGTTGCTGCATATTCTTCTAATGATGGAACGTCGATCACACCACCAATGTTGATACCACAATGACATACATAGACTCCTATTTTTGGTTCTTCGGTTGCTTCTTGTTTCTTTTCTTCTTCTGCCATTAGATCACCTATATTCGAATATGATAATCATCTAATCTAACATAGTATTTTATGGTGTAGGGTGTATCACCACTGTAAATAAAGTTTTCTATTTATTTTTTTATACAAAGTATATATACTAGAAAAAAATCCACCTGAAAATCGAATGGCAATATTCTATTTCCAGTTTCAGGTAAATAGAAATCCTTTAAAATAAAAAAAAGATGAAAATGAATTAAAATTTGATAAGGGGTTTGATTTACCCTTAAATCTAATCGACTATACCCTCGGTGACGATCTTGAAAACCGCTTCTCCTTCGGGTAAGTGGGGACTGTCCATCAGCCTGGCGATTCTTTTACCGGCCAAACCTTTCTTAAGCCATATCCTGTATGTAGCGGCATGTCCCAGAACGTGACCTCCAATAGCCTTGGTAGGACTGCCAAAAAACGCATCTGGACGGGCCTGTACCTGATTGGTTACAAATACAGCAACATTATATGTGTTGGCAATATTTTGCAGTGTATGGAGGTGTTGATTCAGTTTCTGCTGTCTGGTGGCCAATGATTCCCTTCCCACATATTCCGCACGGAAATGGGCGGTCAATGAGTCCACTATGACCAGCCTGATGTTTGCACCGCTTTGTATGAGTTCGTTAACCTTATCTGCCATCAGCATCTGGTGGGCTGAGTTAAACGCCCGGGCTATGTGTATCTTGGCCAGAACTTCTTCCACATCCAGCCCGAATCCTTCTGTTATCTGCTCGATTCTCTCTGGACGGAAGGTGTTTTCAGTATCAATAAAAACACATTCTCCATTTAAGCCTTTCTTTTCCGGGGGTAACTGCACACTGACGGCTAATTCATGTGATATCTGGCTTTTACCAGAACCAAATTCACCAAAAACTTCAGTTATTGACTGGGTTTCTATTCCGCCTCCGATCAATTCATCAACAGCGGTGCTTCCGGTGGTTATCCGGCCGACATCCTTCCGGCGTTCCATAACGTCCAGGGCAGTTTCAAAGTCTATCTGTTCTGCTTTACGGGCTGCTTCAATTACTTTTTCGGCTACTCCTTCCCCAATATCTGCCTTCACACTTAATTCCTTGGCTGTGGCGGTGGCTAACCTCATCATATCGCCGAAACCGGCGTCTCTGAGTTTTTGGGCTGTTTTCTCCCCAACATTTGGTAATTCTTCCAGTTCAACCATTTTAATCTCCCTTTAACGTTTATTTTTTACACATCTTCAAATTAAAGCTTCTTCTCCAGTACTTTACGGGCGTTGAGTCTTATTTCTTCATTATATTCATCGTAATTCGCGTTGGCGATGATGATTATCTCCATTTCCAAGAGATCATTTACTTTATCTTCCAGAGATCCTTCATCCCCAGTTTTACGAAGGATTTCTTCCACTTCCGGGGTGGTCATTTCAATGAGTTCCTCTGCTGATTTTCTGAAGAAGGTGGTACGTATGGTACCGGTTTCATCTTCAATCACCAGGGGGATAATCATAAGATAATTGGGTTCTTCTATTTCTTCTCCACAGATTTCACAGACGAAGTTCTCCCCGGCAGGGTTCACCCTTTTGTTACAGTTAGGACACATCTCATAGAGGATTTTGTTCCCATAGGCTTCGATTACCTTCCCAGCTACCTTTATATTCCTATCATTTTCTTCTATTTCATCGATTTTCTTTTTAGGATATCTTTTTTCCTGGATTTCGTTTATGGAAGGTATTTTAGAAGCTTCTTCTTCATCTGCCTTGGCTATGGGGGTGTTTCTACTTAAACTTAGCTCGATATGGTCATTTCTAAGTACCACCCTGGGATTTTCTATTTTAATTACATCTCCTTCATTCAATGGTGTTTTAGCCTTTTCATCCCATAGTGATGCTCTGACCACTCCAGTATGGTCCCCTATCTCCACTGAACGCACCACTCCTGGAGTGCCGTCACTTCTTACGAATTCGTTGGGATCATCCAAACCCACTACCCGGCCGATTAATCGTACATCCCGGTCACCCTCTTTGAGTTCCTCTATATTCTTGTTTTGGTAGATGGATTTTTCAAGTTCGCTTAGAGAGGGTAGATCTTTCAGTTCTTCATCGCTTGGTTTGATTAACCTGGCCGTTTTTCCAACGCTGAGTTCGATATCCTGGGTTCCCATTCGGGTTCTTGCATTCTCGATTTTAACTGCGTCTCCCATATTCAACGAGCTTTCTGCCTTTTCATCCCAGAAGGATATCCTTACCACGCCACTATCATCGGCGACTTCAGCCGAACGAACCAGCCCCGTACTACCATCGTCTCTCTGGAACTCGTTGGGTTCGAAGAGGTTTATAACCCGTCCGATTATATCTACTTCTTCTCCTTCATCTTCGATGGTATTTAGATCCCCAATCTTAACCGGTTTAAGGTATTTACCACATTCTTCAAGCATTTCTTTTATATCATCTTCTAATGGGGGATTCACTGTTATAACGGTGTTCCAGTTGGTGTTTATTCGGTAATCTGTCCCGGAATAATCATCGAATTCGATGTTTCCCCCGGTGATTTTTATGACGTCTCCCTTTTTCAGCTCAATTTTGGTATCTTCATTCCATAAGGTGACCCTTATTTTACCGGTGTTGTCTTCTATCTCCAGGGATCTGACCTGGCCGGTGCTGGCGTCATCCCTTACAAAGGTTATGGTGTCATAGATTTTACTTACCACACCGAAGACAGTTACATCACGCATTTCATGGGCGTCACCAATTTTCAGGACGCTTTCAGTGTATTCTGGGACGTCGAAGTCGCCTTTTATTATCCTTCCCAGATAGAAATGGGATAGTGATATTACACCATTCCGCAGTCTGCTCTGCGCTCCTAACACTTTTATAGAATCGCCTTCCTGGATATCCAGGGCTTCTAAGAGTTCCGTGTCTTTATTCCATAACATGAGACTGGTTTTTCCACTTTTATCCTGTATTTCCAGGGGTATGAACTTACCTTCCTTACCGTTTCGGTCGAAGGTCCTGACTCGGGGTATCCTGATGACCCTGGCAATGATGTTGACTTCCATGTCCTCTTTGATATCCTTTATATCTGTTATTTTCTCTTCATATGGTGGTAAATCAGGATAATCATCTTCTGAAAGTTTTTCAATGGTGGAGTTGAGGTTAAGGTGTGCTTCGTCACTTCTGAATCCCTGTTTTATTTCAACACCCTTTACCCTTATCACGTCGCCTTCCTGGAATTTTTTAAGTAGTTTGATATTCTCAGTCCACAGCACTACTCTCATTTCACCGGTATCGTCAGCTATCAATATATTGGCCAATTTTCCTTCTCTTCCCTTTCTGTTGACGAATTTTTTCACGTTGGAAATACGTTTAACCCTTCCAACCAAACTCACGTTGTGATTGCCGGCTTTTAACTCGGATATTTTGTACTCTTTGGAATCTTCGGCCAATGGCTTGTTTTCTTCGTCCACATATTCACCCACAATTACCCTAGCCACATCCAGTTCACCCATGAAACTAACTTCCTCATAATCCTTCATACGGTTTTTCATTTCCTCTAAAAACTCGTCATATGAGATTTTATCCTTTATCTTCTCATATTCGTCCCTAATCTCTTGGCTTATTTCCGTCATTTGACTTCCCTCATCAAAATATTTCACTTCGATCTTATTATAATTATAAGATAAGATCGGCTTGTATTCCTGTTAGTAATTAATATAGTAATACAATATATAAATATTTGTATTACAAAGGGGGTGAATTTTCCCAGATTTTTGTATCCATAATTGATGATTTTGGGAAATATAACAATTTATTCTCTTTTTAATACTATTATGATCTATTAATTTATTAAAAAATAATTTCCCGAGCATTTGAGAAGTAATGAATCATGAATTTTACAGGAAAATTTTAGGTAGAAAATAGACTGGTTCTACTTAATATATTAATACTCCACTAGCAAACTATTTATAATAGTTAGTTAGATAAAACTATTTAATTGAACATATTACCAGGTGAGAGAGTGCACAGAGAACTAGAATTGGTAGAATCCATGGATAAATTAACCACATTCACCAGAAAATTCCAGAAACAACTTTTAAGTGGAGATCTAAAAGATTACACCCTAAGACAGCTCTATTACATCGAACTCATCAACAAAAACAGGGGAATAAGTATCTCCGACCTCGCCAGGATCCTGGGTGTGAAAAAATCAACGGTTTCAGTGGCCATAAACCAGCTGATAGATCTGGAAATAGTGGAAAAAACCCAATCTGAAAGAGATAAAAGATTTTATTACCTGGAACTCACTCTAAAAGGTGAAGAAATCATAGAAAAGCACATGCAAGTCCATAAAAACACGATAAAAAAGATATTAAAGATTTTAAACCCAGAAGAAGTTGATAATTTCATTGATATTGTAAATAAGATATCTACATTATAAAATAACCTATAAAATAGAAAAATAACCCATTAAAATAGAAATTGGAGGAGTGAAAAATGCCCATGACCATGGCAGAGAAAATAATGGCAAAGGCCTCAGAGAACAGGGAGGCCAAAGCTGGAGAAATAGTGATGGCCAACATCGACGTGGCCATGACCCATGATTTAACAGGACCTTTATCTGTGGAATCATTTAGGAGAATAGGACTAAAAAATGTCTGGGACCCGGATAAGATCGTAGTACTATTCGATCACCAGGTGCCGGCTGACTCACTGGACGCAGCAGCGAACCATATCATGTTAAGGGAGTTCGTGGAAGAACAGGGTATAAATAATTTCTACGATGTCAGAGAAGGGGTCTGCCACCAGGTGTTACCTGAAAAGGGACACATAGTTCCGGGAGAGGTAGTAGTAGGGACAGACTCCCATACATGTACACATGGGGCTTTAGGGGCTTTTTCGACAGGGATCGGATCAACAGACATGGCCATGGTTTTCGCCACGGGCAAACTATGGTTTAAAATCCCGGAAACCATAAAATTCGACATCCAGGGAAGTTTAAAGGATTATGTATATGCCAAGGACGTGGTGCTCCATATAATAGGCGAAATAGGTGCAGACGGTGCAACTTACAAGGCATGTGAATTTACCGGAGAAACCACCAGGGAAATGTCAGTATCAGAGAGAATGGTCCTCTGTAACATGGCCATAGAGATGGGTGGTAAAACAGGTCTGGTTGAACCAGATGAAAAAACGGTGAATTATCTGAAAAACCGCACCACCAAGGAATATGAGATACTGAAGACAGATCCAGATGCAGAGTCACTGGAAACCCTGGAGATAGATGTGAATGATTTAGAACCCCAGATAGCCTGCCCTCACAACGTGGACAACGTGAAACCAATTTCAGAGGTAGAGGGGACCAGTATAGATCAGGTGTTCTTAGGATCTTGCACCAACGGTAGACTGGAAGATCTCAGAACCGCCGCAGAAATCGTGAAAGGCCACCAGGTATCAGATAAGGTAAGAATGCTGGTCATACCCGCGTCAAGGGAAGTTTACCTCCAGTCCATGGATGAAGGGCTATTAAGGATCTTCGCTGAAAGCGGGGCACTGGTCTGCAACCCATGCTGCGGGCCCTGCCTGGGCGGACACATAGGACTGGTGGGCCCGGGAGAAGTCAGTTTATCCACGTCCAACCGGAATTTCCAGGGAAGACAGGGAAGCCCCGAAGCAGAAGTATATCTAAGTTCTGCAGCCGTAGCAGCCTCATCTGCATTGAAGGGCAGTATAACTGACCCGCGTGAATAAAAAAATTTGAGTTTAAAAAATCCACTTAACTGAAATAATTAACGTTAACAGGTGTTTATAATGAAAGACAAAATCAAAGGAAGGGTTTGGAAGTTCGGAGATGATATAGACACGGATATAATCATCCCCGGGAGATATTTAGTACTCACCGATGAAAACGAACTGGCCAAACACGCCATGGAAGGATTAGACCCAGAATTCTACAATAAAACCAAGGATGGAGACATCATACTGGCTGGGAAAAATTTCGGCTGCGGGTCCTCCCGGGAACACGCCCCCATAGCCCTCAAGGCTGCGGGAATATCAGCAGTTGTAGCGGAATCTTTTGCCCGTATATTCTACCGAAACGCCATAAATGTAGGACTCCCCCTCTTAGAATCTGAAAAGATTTTATCCAGCTTTGATGAGGGAGAAAAAATCGAATTAGACATGGATAAAGGCGTTTTAAAGAACGAAAGAACTGGTAAAGAATACGAAGTAAAGAAATTACCCGAATTCATGCTGGAAATCCTGAACAACGGTGGATTAATCCCCTACCTTAGAGAAAAGTTGAAAGAAGAGATGTAAGAAAAGAGAACTGAAATTAACAGAAATATAAAAAATTAACGTAAAAATTAACCAAAGGAGCACTTTTTTATGTACAAAATAGCAGTTATACCCGGAGACGGGATTGGAAAAGAAGTTATGGAAGCAACACTGCACGTGTTAGAAGCACTGGATATAGAATTTAATTACACCTTCGCCGATGCCGGTGATGAATATGAGGAGAAAACAGGGATTGCCCTGCCCCAGGAGACGGTCGGCGTGGTAAAAGCATCACAGGCCTGCCTGTTTGGAGCGGCCGGTGAATCAGCAGCCGACGTAATAGTTAAGTTAAGACAGGAATTAGACCTCTACGTAAATTTAAGGCCAGTGAAATCTTACCCGGGCACCAACTCTCTATTTGATAATTTAGACTTCGTAATAGTCCGGGAAAACACAGAAGGACTTTATATAGGGTTGGAAGAGTACACCGAGGACGGTGCCATAGCTAAACGTGTTATCACCAGAAAAGCCTCAGAGAGGATATGCAGATTCGCCTTTGAATATGCTAAAAAAACAGGAAGGGAAAAAGTTACAGCGGTGCATAAAGCTAACGTCCTTAAAAAAACTGATGGGATATTTAAAGGTACTTTCTATAATGTGGCCCGGGATTACCCGGATATGGAATTAGACGATCGATATGTAGATGCCACTGCCATGTTCTTCATCACCAGGCCCGAGATGTTTGATGTGATCGTTACCACCAACCTATTCGGTGATATTCTATCTGATGAAGGTGCCGGACTAGTCGGGGGATTGGGACTGATCCCATCGGCCAACATAGGGGAAAATCAGGGATTATTCGAACCAGTACACGGTTCAGCACCAAGCCATGCCGGGAAAGGCACAGCCAATCCTTCAGCCATGATCTTGTCAGCAGTTTTAATGCTGGATTACCTGGATGAGAGCGAGGCGGCACGGAAACTGGAAGATGCCCTGGTGGAAGTGTTAAGGGAAGGGAAAACAGTAACCAGGGATTTAGGTGGTAGTTCTTCTACCATGGAAATGGCCGGTGCTGTGCGGAAGAAACTGGAAAATTAACTCATTTTTTTTAAAATCTTTTTTATTTAATATCTTTTTTTTAAATCCAACTTATTTTTTTATCAATTTATTTTCTAAGCAAAGTTAAAAAGATTAAAAATTTATAATAGAAATGATTCTATAAATTTAAGCGTGGAAATGATTAAATGATTTTATTTTCGTATGAGGTTAATTAAAATGAAAGTAGCCGATGTCAGAGCTGATATTCCCTTCCTGGATGAAGTCATATATATAGATGCTGCCAGCACAACACCCACCCCTCAACCGGTGGTCGATGCCATGTGCGAATATTACTACCACTTTAATTCTAACACCGGTAGAGGAGCGTATAGGACGGCCATTAAAGCTACTGCCGAGGTCAGGAAAACCAGAGAAAAACTGGCTAAATTCATAAATTCGGACCCAAAGGAGATAATTTTCACTAAAAACACCACAGAAGCTATAAACTTAGTGGGTCATGGATTTAAATTTGAAAAAGGTGATTCTATTATTGTCCCCAACATAGAACACCATTCCAATCTGTTGCCCTGGTTAAATCTCCAAAAAAAGGGTATAAATGTAAATATAATTAAATCTGACGAGTATGGGAGGGTAAATCCGGCCGATATAGAAAATACCATCGATGAAACAACAAAACTCGTCACTGTAACCCATGTCTCTAATTCTATCGGTTCGCTCTTACCTGTTGAAGAGATAGGCAAAATAGTCAAGGAAAATAATGCATATTACATGGTGGACGCTGCCCAGTCCATGGGACATATGTCGTTAGATGTTAAAAAAATCCAGGCCGATTTCGTGGCTTCTCCAGGCCATAAAGGACTTTTAGGTCCTGTAGGGACGGGATTCCTGTACTGCAACCAGGAAATCATTGAGGATCTTGAACCCATAAATTTAGGCGGTGGGACAGTTTCCGATGTCACTGAAGACGATTTTAAGCTGTCTAAAGTACCCGGACGTTTTGAAGGCGGCACACAAAATATTTCAGGGATAATAGGTTTAGGAGCGGCAGTAGATTATTTAAATAGAATTGGAATGGAAAAGATTGAAGAACACGGAAAAAAACTCACTAAATTCATGTATAATGAGATCAAAGAGATTGAAAACAGCATAGTTTACGGACATCCAGAAGCTATTTATGATATGGTGGGCTTTAATATAAGTGGAGTGAACTGCCACGACGTGGCCAAGATACTGGATGAGCAGAAAAACATCTGTGTAAGGAGCGGTATGCACTGCGCCATACCGGCCATAAGACAAATAGGAGCCTACGATCTTGGCGGTACAGTCCGGGCATCAATTCACTATTACAACACTAAAGAAGAGATACAAACTTTAATAGACACTTTGGAAGAAATTTCCAGATACCTGGGAAATTAAAAAGGGGTAAAAATTATGGACAGAGCGCAATGGATAGCGATATTTATCATACTTATAATGGCCATAAGTTCGGTGTCGTATATCGTGGCCTTCATTTAAATTTCAACAAATTTAACTAAAGATATAATTAACTGAATAAATAGTATTCAAACCAGATACTGAATTAAAATTATTCTACAACTAAAACCAGGCTAATGGAGGAAATAAGATGGTAAAATTAGGAGCAGTAGTAGCAGAATTCAATTTCGACATTACACAGATGATGCTGGACCTGGCACGTGAGCATGCTAAATTTCTGGATTCAGAGATAACCGAAGTAATCACCGTACCCGGAGTCTTTGACATGCCCCTGGCAATTAAAAAACTCTTAAAAAATGATGACATAGATGCAGTAGTAACTTTAGGCGCAGTAATTGAAGGATCAACCTCACACGATGAAATAGTGGTGCAGCACGCATCCCGTAAAATAGCTGATCTGGCACTGGAGTATGACAAACCAGTTGCCCTGGGAATCACCGGACCAGGCATGACCAGGCTGGAAGCTCATCAAAGGGTGGACTATGCTAAAAGAGCCGTGGAAGCAGCTGTTAAAATGTGTAAACGGTTAGAATAAACTATTTTTATAAATTTCATTCTTTTTAATTTCTTTATAGGAGATTTGGCTAATGGAAATTCTAACGCCTCAGGATCTGAAAGACCAGTTTAAGGATCCCTGGATAGCCCCGTATAAGAAAGTCTTAACCATGGTTGATCAGGGAATGGTGGAACTGGTGGAATACCACCCCTGCGTAAGCGGTTCCCAGTGGATGGTATATCAGTATAAAAGGAGCAGCGACCTGGTTTTAGATTCTAAGAGGGATGGAGATAAGCACACCTACCTTTTAAAAGTTGGAAAAAGTGATATGAACTTAAAGCCAAGTTTTAAGGCTGCTGGAATAGAGGAAGTATCTGTAGAGGGTGATGAAGTACGCGTAGTCCACGCTGGTTTAGCAGGCGCGGGTGTTGGCGCGGCGATGTGCCGGGGCATGGCCCAGGGTGTTAAAAGAGTCGAACTCTACGATGTAGGCGGCGGTTCCAAGCTCGGCCGTGCAGCGGTGGTCACACCAGTTATGGAGAAGATAATTCTAGGCATAGATGATACAGACACCAAGGAAGAGGGTGCCACCTGGACCCTGGCCAATAATGTGGGGATGGAACTCAGTAAAATGGGATTCGAATATTTAGATCATATTACAGTCCAGCTTTACCCCCATAACCCTAATAAAACCCAGAACTGCGTGGCTATAGCCCTGGTGTTTGCAGTTAAACCTGGGGGAAAGGATGAACTGGTGGAAAAGGCCACTGAAATCCTTAAAAAACATACCCTATCAGATGATACATCAATAGCAGTCCTTGAAGGCCTTAAAGTCCCAGATAAGCTCAGGGAATATGGTGAAGCTGCTAAAAAGTCCATGATCTACCTGGAAGAGACCCAAAAAGTAGCAGAGGAATTGGGCATACAACTAGTGGAGGTTACCGGAGCCCAGGGAGAAATAGGTGCTTTAGCTGCTTTAGGGCTCTATAATGATGTGGAAGAGGCGGCGAAGGTTTATTATTAATTAATTTCGTTGTGATAGATGAACTCAAATTTTACAGATGAAAACAAGCTCAAAATTCTATATTGCTAACGTGTGAAGATCAAATTCAAAAACATCCCCTCATTAACGTTGGCGAAGGTCATATCTACCTTATCTTCACGTTCGATTTCGATTCTGATTACCATATTATTTAGATAAATGTAATAATTGCCTTCAGGGTTCTGATCATTGAAAACGATATTTCGGTATCTTACCCCATTAATATAAACCCCGTATGTACCGTTTTCAAAAATTCCCTTGGTGCTGGCCACCCTCTGGTCATCGATATATACGTTTACAATTCTTCCATTATCCGCCCCAGTTTTAACGAATACTCCTTCTTCAACGGTTAAATTTTCATAATTTTCTACTGGAACAATTTTTTCTGCATAGAGGTTTTTGAATAGATTCCTGACATCACTGTCCCTTATCACATCCCTGACATTTAATCCCAGGAAAGTTCTGGCATCTGAGGGTATACGCATCACATTGTCCTCTCCAGGAACCGTTTGATTAAGGGAGTATCTCAGACTATTTATATAGATACTATCTCCGTAACCAAAACCCAAAGAATCCATAGCCTCCTGGGGCATTCTTATAAGGGTTGATTCATTTTCCAGGGCGCTGTCTACTGTATATGGTCCTCGGAGGTCGTAACTTTTATTGTTTTCATTGGGGCCCCAGATTATTAGATTACGAGAGGTTGGTTCGATGCTTATTCTTCCGTCTTCAAAGTGAGAAGCCCCTAAAAGAGTGCTGACCATGGCGATTAATATAATGCTCGATACAATTATGGGCGCGTGCATATAAAAAAAGGATTTAAGTGTTTGCCATCTTCCTTCAGGCTTTCTCATCACGTTATAGGACATTCTAATTATTTTAACCAGATAATATACAGCAACGACTACTCCGGCGATGGAAATGATTAATCCCAGTTCCACCGGCACGGGCCTAATGAAGAAAGTGCTGAAAACGCCCAGAAACACCAATGAAAGCCCTAAGATCTCCATACGTATGGATCTGCCCAGGGAGTCGATCATGGTCACTCTTCCGTACTCGGTAGCCCTCTGAACTATGGTCCTTACCACTTCGGTGGCTACCACGTTGAGTTCGTGGAGTGAAGATAGCATGTGATGAATTTCACCGATATCCACTTCCTTTATCCTTAAACCCATCACATCTGCATCCAGAACGATTCCCACATCCACACCATAGTCATCTTCCAGTTTTATCCGATTCAGGAAGGATCTTTTAGCAGCGAACTGTCCACTGAGGGGTTGGGCAAACTTCAATTCAGGGAAAAAGAAATTCAAGAGGGGTTTGGCAGTTAACTCAGTCACCCGTCCAGCGGCCCTTTTAAACTTGGTCTTGGTGATATCGGCCTCCCCAGTGATAATGGGTTTGATGATGCTATCCACCTGTTGGGGGGTTAAATTTTCGATATCTGCATCTAAAAAGACTACTATATCACCATTTGAATTTTTAAATCCAGTTTTTATGGCAGCACCCTTTCCCCTGTTTTTAACATGCTGAATAACCGTGGCACCTGCATTTTCTGCTACCTTCGCCGTGTCATCGTAGGATCCATCATCAACAACGATGGTCTCATCGATGTAACCTACCTTTTTTACAGTTTTAACCACATGACCAACGGTTTTTGACTCGTTAAAAGCGGGGATGATCACGGAAACCGACATATCACTGGAGTTAACAGTTTTAATAGCACCGAAGATCGAGAGCAAAAATAGGATGATCCATAACACGTAGATTGCACCTTCAAAAAATTTCTTTAGTTAAATTCATCATCAAGTATATATAACCATTTGTATAGGTCTACTTTAATTTTTTCCCAATTTTTTTCCCAATTCTTCTAAAAAACTTTATTTACTTTTCTTGTGCATATAATTTTAGTATATGGGGATATTAAATTAATCTAAAAACTGGAAATGAATTACCTACCTGATAAATGAACTCTAAACTGGTGGAAGTTATGGAACCAAAAATTATGATACTCCTGGGGAGTGCATCTGATTTTGCCATTGCAGAGAAAGCGATCGATATTCTGGAAACCATGGAAATCCCCTACGATTTACACGTGGCTTCAGCCCACCGCACTCACCAGAAGGTCAAACAGATAGTCACTGAATCCACCAACAATGGGGTGGAAGTTTTCATGGGAATCGCCGGACTTTCAGCCCACTTACCAGGGATCATAGCCGCCAACACCTACAAACCAGTGGTTGGTGTACCGGTTAATGTTAAACTGGAAGGACTGGATGCACTATTTGCCTCGGCCCAGATGCCCCAGGGAGCTCCTGTAGCCACAGTAGGTATTGACCGGGGTGAAAATGGAGCTATACTGGCTTCCCAGATAATAGGAATCCGCGACCACGAAGTCAGGAGAAATCTCTCCCACATGCGCCGGGAATTCTTCTTCAAAGTTGATAAGGATGAAAAAAGCCTGGAGGAAAAGCTCAAGGGTAAATATTACACTAAAAACATATTCGAAGAAAAACTGGATAATTCAACGAATAAAATAAATAATGGAGACAAGCCAGATATAGCCATCATCGCCGGTAGCTATACAGATATCAAAGTAGCAGAGAAAACCACGGGGTTACTGGATAAATTGAATATCACCTACGACCTGAAGATATTATCTCCCATAAGAGACCCCGAGGCATTCGAAGAATACATGGGCGAGATGGAGGATGTTAAACTATTCATTGCTATTTCTGGACTGTCAGCACATGTAACTGGTTCGGTGGTGGCCTACACCGAAAAACCAGTGATAGGCGTGCCCTGTTCCATAAGACTGGACGGCTTAGACGCCCTGCTTTCCATGGTAGACATGCCCCCTGGTGTTCCTGTAGCCACCATGGGCATAGATGAGGGTGGTAACGCAGCATTACTTGCGGCTGAAATGCTGGCCATAGGAAATGAGGAATTACAGGATAATTTATTGAATTTAAAGAAAAATCAGGAGCATAGTTAGATATGGAGGGGTTAATATGGATAATTTAAAGGACTTTCTCCAGGTACTGGAGCAGGAATTCCAGGTAATTGAAGTGGATCAAGAGGTATCCCTGGAATATGAAGTAGCCAAAATACTTAAAGACAATCCAAAAGATTTGATCATATTTAATAATATAGCAGGCAGTGATAAACGGATAATATCCGGTATATGCAACACCAGGGAGAAGATTGCCCGGTCACTGGATGTGAAGGTGCCTGAAATTGGTAGTAGAATAATTAAGGCTATGGAAAACCCCATGCCAATTACTGATATTCAAAGTACACGTGATAACTTCCCTGTTTCTGGGAAACCAGACCTTAAAGAAATACTTAAGGAAATTCCCATCCCCACCTACTATAAAAATGACGCCGGCCCCTACATAACCACGGGGGTGATCATAGCCAAAGACCCGGAAACCGGGATAAGAAATGCATCCATCCACAGAATGCTGGTAAAAGAGGGTAACCGAATGGGAGTAAGGATCGTTCCCAGAAACCTTTACACCTACCATCAGAAGGCAGAAAAATTAGATGAACCACTGGAGATAGCCATAGCCATAGGCATGCACCCGGCCACACTTCTCGCCTCCTGCACATCCATACCCATAACTGCAGACGAACTGGAAGTGGCTAACAACTTCCACCAGGGCGAGATGAAACTCATAAAATGTGATACAGTGGATATAGAAGCACCGGATTGTGAGATACTCCTTGAAGGACAAATTCTACCACATGAAAGGACGGAAGAAGGTCCGTTTGTTGATCTCACAGATACGTATGATGTGATACGTAGAGAACCAGTGATTGAAGTTACAGAAATGCACTTAAAGGAAGATCCACTATTCCACGCCATCATGCCCGCCGGACTGGAGCATAAACTCCTCCAGGGACTGCCCCAGGAGCCAAGGATATTTAATATAGTCCGGAACACAGTCCCCACAGTGAAAAATGTTGTCCTAACTGAGGGGGGCTGCTGCTGGTTACATGCAGCTGTGTCCATCCAGAAACAAACACAGGGTGATGGAAAAAACGTTTTAATGGCTGCTTTAACGGCTCATCCATCACTTAAACATTGTGTGGTGGTTGATGAGGATATTGATGTCTTTAATAATGATGATATAGAATATGCCATCGCTACCAGGGTTAAAGGAGACGATGATTTGATTGTTATTCCCGGGGCCCGTGGGTCATCACTCGATCCAACCGCTACCCCTGATGGGACCACTACCAAGATAGGGATCGATGCCACCAAACCCCTGGATAAACTGGAGAAGTTTGAGAGGGTCAGCCGATCAGAAGACTAAAAAGTAATTTATCTTTAAGACTAAGAAATAGCATTCAAATTTATTTAATTATTTAGATTAGAAATAGGATTCAATTTATTTAAATAATTAATACTAGAAATAGGATTCAAATTAAATAATTTCTATGGTGCTTTTTACCGATGGAACTGTTGTTTTGTCTACTTTTTCTATGATGAAAAGGCAATGATCATCTCCTCTGGCTATACATTTTACTTCGTCCACTTGAACTTCGGACCCGAAATGTTTAGAGAAGATGGATGCAAAAATTCCTGCCCCAATTGCACAGTTAGATCTATCTATATTGATCATATCTTTACATTCAAAATTATTGTCGATGCGGATGGTTATAGGATCCGTACCAATCGATTTAAAATTTCCCAGGTGGAATCTTTTCCATAGGTTCCCTACATTGTCCATGACTTTTTCAGTTTCTGGGGATTTTACGTATTCATAGATTGATTCGCCTGCAAAATTCCCTATATTGAAAAGTAATGGATATATATCGATACCATTTTCACCTAGATAAATTCTAATAGTTGTAAACAGTAATCCGTAAAAGTTTGCCGGGTCATTAAGTGGAATGACGGTAATAAGTGAATTTTTAAAATATTTCTCTACATCGATATCATAGTTTATATTTGAGGATAATTCAGCAAGCTGTTTTGCCTTGATATAAAAAGATTTTTTCCTTTTATCGTTTAAATCTGCTTTTGATCCGATTATTCCCTTTTCCTCTAATATTTTAAGATGATTCGAAAGGTTTGGCTTAGATTTCTTGGTTTTTACTAAAAGTTCGTCAAAATATAAATCATCCGTTTCAAACAGGGACAGTATATTTGCTTTAACCGGGGATTCTATTATTTTTGGCCCCTCAGAAGTCATATAGATCCGTACATAATCTGATCTTTTATACATATACTTTAATTTATGCAGATTTGAATTATTATACTTTCATTTAGGTATTAACGCGTTCTAATTTTTTATTAAATATTTACACTTGAAATTGATGTTTGTTAAGTTGGTATGTTAACAGTTAAAAGAAGCCTTGAACGATACTATAGCCTTTTTTATTAATTTTTTAGAATTTTTTTAATATATTTTTAACACATTTTTACACTTGAAATGGACGTTTGTTAACATGGTCCCTGAACAGTTAAATAAAACCCTAAACTTTAAGTAGCCTAAACTTTAAGTAGTAATACTTATCAATACTCATTTAGTAATTCATAACAAATATTTCAAAGTTATGTAGAATTTGCATAAGTAGATTACACCATACGAACAGTTCGTATTATGGCGAATCATAAAATTTATATAAATGTAGTCTTAAACTAACAATTAATTCGAATAAAACCGAATAATATTTGGAGGGGAAAATTGGGTTAAAATACGACAGGGTTTTTTTTAATATTAAAATCAGATTTTAACGTGAATATTTTTATTGTTTTCTAAATTAACTTGTTTAACAATAATTTAAGGTGGTTTAGAAGATTTTAATTAGTTAACTCAATTCCTGAACAGTTAACAAAACCCCAAACTATAAGTAGTAATTCATAACAAATCTGTTTTATGACAGTAAAGACTTGTGGCAATAACAACTTACGGCAATTCAGATTATTGATCGATGTTGCAGTGATTAGTTGAGCAACTACAATTCTATAAATAAACACTTTAAACCTAAGGCTAGTCAAAAACAAGTGTTAAATTCACCTAGGTGATGCATCGGACCACACACCAAATATTCCAATGATACCCAAAATAACGCCCCCCGTTATGGATTTTGGTTTCAATTGGAATATTAATACCTGAAGATGATAATTAGGGCTTTAAAACCCTTTTGTTATCTTCGGGGGCCAATTTAAAAAATCAATAAAAATGTTAGATGAATATGATAAAGCTGGATTAATGGCCATGTTTTTTAATTTTAAGTTTTTCAGGTTACAATATCTATGTCTGCCTTGCACCGGGGGCATTTCCTGGTTTCTTTAATTTTATCACTCATCACAGAAAACCCGTCCCGTTTGATAACGGTCTCTCCACATTCTGGACAGTAGGTGTTTTCTCCATCTGCAGTGGGGACGTTACCGATGTAGACATATTTCATCCCAGCATCTCTGGCTATTTTATAGGCCTTCTCCAGATACTTTATCTCTGTAGGGGGTAGATCCTGCATCTGATACTGGGGGAAGAACCTGGTAAAATGTAGGGGTACCTCCACACCCACCTCATCTGCCATGAACTTAACCAGTGAACGTACATCTTCATCAGAATCGTTGTATCCAGGGATCATGAGGTTGGTGACCTCGATGTGGATCTTAGCATCATGCATCCTTACGATGGTGTCCAGGACGGGCTCTAATCTTGCCTCGCAGAGATCCTGATAGAACTTCTCTGACATGCCCTTAAGATCGATGTTGGCCGCGTCCAGGTAAGGCCTTATCTCCTGGAAGGATTCTTCGCTCATGTACCCGTTAGTCACATAGATGGTTTTTATATCCTCTCTTCGTGCAATCTTAGCCGAGTCCAACGTATATTCGAACCACATGGTGGGCTCGTTATAGGTCCAGGCTATTGATTTACATCCATATTCCTTGGTGAGGCGTATAGCATCCTCTGGTAGCATGTCCCTGGTGGGGATGTTTTCCAGTTCTGCCTGGGATATGCCCCAGTTCTGGCAGTGGCGGCACCGGAAGTTACAACCTACACTGCCCAGGGAAAATACCATACTCCCGGGATAGAAATGAAATAAAGGCTTCTTCTCTATAGGGTCTACAGCTGCCGATGAAACGGCCGCATAGTTGAGGCTGTAAATTTTATCATCCACATTCTCCCGCATCTGGCAGAAACCAGTTTTACCCGGGGAGATGAGGCATCTCCTCTGGCATATTTTACAGTTTAAAGCGTTGTCCACTTTTTCGTAGAGAATGGCTTCTTTCCTCATGATATTTCACCAGTTTGAAAGGGGGGAGTCAATTATAAAATAAATTAAAAGTTGGATTTCTTCAGGTGCTCGTAACCCCTTGGAGCTAATATTTTTGTTTTTCCTTCCTTATCTACCATGTGGATTTGTCCAGATGAAGTTACCTTCCCCATCTTATGAAGCCCTATTCCATCCTTTATTTGGTTGAATTTCTCTTCCTGGATGGTTACTAAAAGTTCGAAATCTTCACCATAGGTTAAAGCCATGTCGAGGGGATCTTTATCCAGTAACTCTGAGATTATGTGGACTTCGGGTGGTATGGGTAGTGATTCTTCATGGAAGGTGATGCCTATACTGGACCCGCTGGAATCAATTAGTTCACCCATTTCACTCAGTAATCCATCGGTTATGTCAGTAGCGGATGTTGCAGCGCTTGAATTCGATAGTTTCAAACCCTTCTCTAACTGGGCTTCAGGTTCTAGGGCATTTTTTATTACCCGAGTTTTAATTTCTGGATTTAAGTCTTCTAACTCGGATGCACCGGCAAACAGGACTTCAAAACCAGCAGCAGCCAACCCTAAGGGCCCGGTGACGGCAACAACATCCCCTTCCCGGGCTCCGCTTTTCATCAGTACTTCATTTTCGGATACCATTCCCAGGCAGGTTCCACTGAGGGTTAATTCGTCTGATTCGTTAGTGTCTCCACCGATAAGGGCCATGTTGTATTGTTTACATGCTTGGAGTATCCCATCCATGATAGCATCAAAATTAGAGATGGTTAAATCCGAGGGCATAGCCATAGCAACCATGATTCCCAGGGCACTGGCCCCCATAGCTGCCAGATCACTTACATTAACAGTAACGATCTTCTTACCCATCTGCTGGTAACTCATCTCCCGGGGGAAATGCGCCGATCGTGTTAATAAATCAGTAGTGGCTACCAGATAGTTTTCTCCAAAATTAATCAGGGCGGCATCGTCTCTAAGACTTTTAAATGTTAAATTATCAAAAAAAGGAGATTCAAAAGATATATTTTGGCTTCTTTTAAGAAGCCGTTTTATGAGTTCTTTTTCACCAAGTTCGGTTATCTTTTGTTCTTTAGAGGGCATCATTAACCCGATCTTCTATTATATCTGCAATCCTATTATCTGCACCTAAAGGTTCTGTGTAGATTATCTCGCCCTTAAATCGGATTTTCTCTGCTTCTTCATCCTGGTGGTCGTGTGAATGTCCGTGACCGTGTGAATGTCCATGATCGTGGTTATGTTCATTGTTCCCATGACTATGTTCCTTTAAATCGTTTCCATTGTTGATTTGGAGCATTTTAGGTATATCCTGTTTGGTGTGCACTCCATGGGCCAGAAATACGGGGATGGCGACGATCTTTTCCACTCCCTTATCAGCCAGCTGGTTTATAGCATCTGGTATGGATGGTTTGGACATACTCATGAAACTAACAACCACGGGATAATCGGTTTTTTCCCGATAGAGATCTGCAACTTCGTTTATAACTTCTTCACCATGGGGTAATCTACTTCCATGACTTATAAGTAGCACGCCAATGTTATTTTTTGAGTTTGAATTTGTATCCATATGAAATCACTCCTTCCTCACCTTCTGCCTTAATTTTTCGGAAAACCAATTCCACATCATCACCTATTTCAACATCGTCTTCTCCACAGTCTACAATTTGACTGGTTATTTTAGCGCCTTCTTCCAGTTCTATTATGGCTACGATATAGGGTGAAAGTATCTTGAACTCTTCTGCAGGAGCGTGGATAACTGAATAGGTGTGTATTTTACCTTTTCCACTGAATTTTATATCCTCTAATTTACCTTTTCTCCTGCATTCTGGACATATAACTCTTTTTGGAAAGTAGACCTCTCCACAATTGCTGCATTTTGAACCTATGAGATTGTATCTTTGGGGGATGTGACGCCATCCTCTTACGATGTCTTTCAAAATTATGACCTCCATTAATTTAAATGAATTCCTTATCCAACTAAACAACTGCCATTCTTGATTCATAAAAATAGAACGTTACTTCTAAATTTCTAACAAATTATATTCTAAATTTTATATCTTAATCTTTAATTTAAATATTTCCTTTCCAGCTTTTTATAGGTACTTGGTTAATATTTATATACTAAAAAGTAATACTAATAATCATGGATAACCGAGGCTACGTCATGAGTGGAATGTCCTTTTTACTGGTTTTACCCGCCATACTGCTATTTGCTGTATTTTTAGACCTGACTACTGGTGGTATAGAAGAAAATTCCCGGGTTTTAGGGTCCGGGGCTGTGTTAAATACAGCGAAAGACCTGGAAGCTGATATTATGGTTGCAGGAAAGGAGGTTTTAAAAAGCGAAGCTGATAGCGTGGTTAGTTCAGGGACACCTCTTTCCAACAGCCGGGCGGTAATCAAGGCAGATCTGCAGACTAAGATGGACCAGATGGTCCAGGATTACGAGGATAACAGTGGGATGGAGGTGGACTGTAACATCACATCAGTAGGAAACTCGGAAGATCCATTTGCAGTTCAGATAAATTCCACAATATATGTGGGTAAGGGTAATATCACTCATTGGGAGTTCGTAAGTCAGGATATTCCCCTCACAGACCCACAGTATCCCATACCCAACCCATTACCATTCATTAAATGTAAAGGTCATGGAGGGATTCAGGTTGTAAATAATAAAATAGCCTTCGGTTCCACCCTGGTTAATTACCTGGAGAAACGTGGAGTGGAAAACGCTTTCGCCTATGAAAACTCCACCACCGCCTTCATAATAAAGAAATGTCCCTATGATCCCTACATAATGCATGGAACAAACAACAATACACTCAAAAACTGTATAGGCAATGGATATTTCCATGAGAGTGCTGATGGGCCGTGTTTCCTCTGTAGGTTGGAAGGTCACGGAACCTGTCCCCATTACGGTATGGAAACCTTTATCGTCCCCTGTTCTTCGGCAAACACCAGTGTAAACAGCAGTAATTCCAGCACCAATTTCACCTACAACACCGCTCCCAGTTCCATCGACCATGTGATCTTTGATGAAACAACCAACAACACCTACCCGGGATATGGGCTTATTTACTATTCTGATGGAGTTAATCTCCTTATCCTATATTTAGACAACGCCCACAGGCAGAAATATGGCTTTCCCACATCCTAAAATCAGGTGATGATTGATGATTAGATTAAATTCTAAACCTATAAATTTTTTAAAGGAAAATAAGGGACAGGTATTCTCTATGGATGTATTGCTTGCTCTTATCATAATTACCATGGTAATTGGAATGTCGGCCGATGCTTTAGACATCGTAACTTTTAAAATAACTGATTATTCAGCTGGAAAGTCACTGGATAGGATTGCAATCGACGCAGCAGATATACTGATAAACACTCCTGGAACTCCGGATTGGGAGAATAGTAATGATACACAATTTGTTACACCGGGACTGGCACAGAATACCAACGGAACTAAAAATACCACCAAAATACTGAGTTTTGCAAAGATAACCCACCTTGAAGCCAGGTACCACGAGTTCATGGGTAACGTTATACCACCCGGTGCAAATTCCTCTTTAACGATTTATCCAGCAAGTTCCACCCTGGAACCATTGGAGGTGGGTAACGGGACCCCTCCTCCCGAAGTTACGGAAGTAGCAGTGGTGAACCGTACTGTTCTGGTGAATTTCAGGGATTTTAAGATTTTAACCAGTATGACCAGTAGTTCCCAACAGGAGATCTGCCCACATTACAACTACACAGGATTTACAGGTCACAGTAAACCCGATGACAACTCTACAACCGGCTGGAAATGCAGTTGCTTCAAGATAACCCAGGAAGACCTTAATACGACTGACTTTTATATTCTGACCGATCCTCCTGTATTAGAAGACAGCGGGGGATGGATACTGGATCGGCCAGATAAGATAAGTATAGAAAAGGAAACCTTCTCAGGACACCCTATACTGGTAAATGATAAAATAAATGAAATGATAGGTGATGATGAGGAAGTTGTAATATGGCTACATGTTCAAATGACTAATGATCATTTTAAATCTTCTAATACGTATTTGATAGGGGTTCCCAAGGGTACGCCCCCTGATGAAGTGAAGATTGAATATTTACACCCTCAACCCTGTTCATTCGTACTTAAAATCTGGATGGAATAGCTTAATCATCTTTAAAAATATAATACTATATTATTTATCATATTAAACAATATTAAGAGATTTAAAGGTAATTTAACGATCAATTTAAGAGATAGACCTATCCTCCATTACTAAATAGAAAGACTTTTATCTCTAATAGTATAATATTTATCCATATTATTGTAAGGGGGATTAATTTTGGTTACAGTGAAATGCAAAGAATGTGGCAGAGAATACGATTTAAAGGAAGGAGATACACTTTCTGATTATATCTGTGTTGATTGTGGAGGGAATTTAGAGTATAAACGATATTTGGGAAGGAAACCTGATGGTTTAAAGGGGTCTAAGGGTTCAAAAAAACCGGTTAAATCAATTATTATTTCAGCTATAGCTTTAATTGCAATATTTGCAGTATTAGCCGTTTTTACTAATATAATTCCTCTGGGGAATCTAACTACTAATAATTCTACCTCAAATAATAATTCTACCAATTATATACCAAATGAAACCTATGCCGGTCATGGAATAACCTTTAATTACCCAGCTGGCTGGATACAAATGTATAATCTTGACGCTCCCAGCCGGTGGGGTTTTGGTAATCCGGTTGTAGCATTCTTTGAACCAGAAGGCAATAAAACTGAGTCTGATAGTATTACCACCTATTTCTACATTAAACAGAGAGGTGTGACTTCTTTAGACCAGATGATTGAGGCTTACAGGATTGATATTGCAGAGATAGGACAAACCTATGTTTCACATCGAAACATAACCGTTAACGGTATGAGGGCGGTAGAGCTAATAAAGGAGTGGAATGTTAGTGGTAGACCATATAGGGCTATTACGGCGCATATCGAGGTTATCCCGGGGTCTTTGTATTACAGGATTGGGTGTGTCACTCCTCAAGACGAATGGAATGAATCTCTTCCTAAATTTGAAATGGTGATCTACAGCTTCAAACCATTATAGAAATATAAAAGGTTAATTTGCTATTCAATCCATGAATTTCTTTTCTTATCAATTTCTATTCTATTTTTTTAACAATATATCTACCCAAATAAATTATCAATCTGGGAAATTTACCAACATCATTAGAAATTTTTGGTCAATTACCAGTACCTTTATATTAATATGGAAATATACTAATACCACTCAAAGATGTTTTGTGGTGAACATGAAAATGGATGAAATAGACTCGCGGATAATTCATTCACTGATCCAAAACTCGAGGATCACCCTCTCCCAGATGTCCAAGGACATAGACGTGCCAGATGCAACCATATCCAACCGGCTTAAGAAGCTTGAAAAAGACGTGATCAAGCAATATACCTTAATACTGGATTATGATAAGATTGATTTGAAAATTACTGCGATAATAATTATTCAAAGCGAATCAGAAAAACATAAAGACGTTGAACAGCAATTATCAAACCTTGATGAAGTTTCAGAAGTTTACAGTATTTCTGGTGAATACGACATCCTCATCAAAGTATGGGCGCGTAGTTTAGATGAATTAAACGATATAATTAATTCAAAAATACGTTCTGTGGACGGAATCGAAGATTTAACCGAGATGATCGTAATGGAAAGGGTCAAAGAAGGGGTGGTGCCACTAACCGAACCCAAGGAATAAAAAGAACTCCAGGAGGTGAATTAAATGTACCTCAGTGAAATTATTAAAAAACCCGTATTCGATGGAGCAGGCAAGAAAATAGGAAGATTAAAGGATGCCATAGTGTCCTCAGAGGTTTCTTACCCAATAATAAAAGCGATAATAGTTGATAAAGTAGATAAAAAGACCATAACCATTCCTTATAATTATATTGATAGTATTGGTAGGGAAACTAAGCTTAAAACATCCCTCGATGAAATAATGGAATATAAAATACAAAACCTGGATATAAGACTCTGGGAAGACGTTCTAGACAGGCAAGTAGTGGATATTGAGGATAAAAAGGTTAGAAGAGTCAATGATATAAAGATATCCCGCAGCCATGGTTACTATCATATAATAGGTGTTGATATAGGTTTTTATGGTATCCTGAAGAGGCTGGGCTTGGAAAGTATAGCAAAGCCCATGCGGGTTAAGTCAAACGAGAACATAATCGCCTGGGCAGACATCGACACCCTGAACCAGGACTATTCCAAACTGAAATTAAAGGTCCCCAAACAGAACATTAAAAAACTCCACCCCGCAGATATAGCGGAAATAGTGGACCAGTTAGGACTCAACGAATCTATAAATATCCTGAACAGCCTGGATGATGAAGCAGCAGCCGACACATTAGAAGAAGTCTCACCAGAAAGACAGGCCTATCTCCTGGAAGGTATGGACAGCCAGCGTGCTGCAGAAATCTTAGACGAGATGGACCCCGACGACGCGGCAGACGTACTGGGAGATTTACCTGAAGAGAAAGCAGAAGAACTCCTGGGCTTACTGGAGCCAAAGGAGTCTAAAGATATCCGGATATTACTGAAATATCCAGAAAACACAGCCGGCGGAATCATGACCACCGAATACGCCTACATTGAACAAGACCTCACCGTAGGCGAGGTGATGAAACAACTCCGTGAGATAGCCAAAGATGTGGAAACCATCTACTACGTATACGTAATCTCAAAAGACGGTGAATTAACTGGAGTTATTTCATTGAGGGATATTTTACTGACAGACGATGATAAAAAGATTTCTGAAATCATGCACACACCAGTGATAACCGTTGATATCCTGGAAGAAGAGGAAGAGGTGGCACAAAAAATAGCCAAATATAACCTACTGGCACTGCCGGTCGTTGAAGATGAGAATAGATTAAAGGGAATAGTAACTGTAGACGATGCTATAGATATCGTTTTACCTGTGGCCTGGAAAAAGCGGGTTCCAAGAATGTTCAGATAAAAAAATATGGTGGTTAAATGGATATCCGAATTTTCACCAGGGTATTTAGAAGTCCTTTCATCTTAAGCCTAGTAATGTTTATTTCTGTAATGGGCCCGGGAATCATAACCGCCAACGTAGACAACGACGCCGGCGGCATAACCACTTATGCACTGGCCGGTTCCCAGTTTGGATACGACCTGCTCTGGCTCTTCATCCCCATGATCATAGCCCTGGCCATCATCCAGGAGATGGGCGTCCGGATGGGAGTAGTATCAGGTAAAGGGCTGGCAGATCTGATACGGGAGAAGGTAGGGATTAAGTTGACCTTCCTCATGACCATCGCCCTCTTGGCCGCTAACATGGGAAACATCCTGGCAGAATTTTCCGGGATCTCAGTGAGCAGTGCAATTTTTGGTGTCCCCAACTTCGTTGCCCTACCGGTAGCCGCTCTGGTAGTCTGGCTCCTGGTAGTTAAGGGCACCTATAAGAGTGTGGAAAAAGTCTTCCTAGCCGCATCACTGGTTTACCTATCCTACATCGTGGCAGGATTTCTATCACAGCCCAACTGGGGCCTGGCCATACACAACACATTCGTACCGCAGATAGTGCCCAGTGAAGCCTATATCACCATGATAATAGGATTGGTAGGGACGACCATCGCCCCCTGGATGATGTTCTACCTGCAATCCACCATAGTAGAAAAAGGAGTATCCCTAAACAACCTGAAATACTCCAAGGCAGACGCTGTTCTAGGGGCGATAGTGGTAAATATAGTGGCATTTTTCATAGTCATAGCCTGCGCAGCCACCATAAATGCCAATGGCATCCAGGTCAACGATGTTGCAGATATATCCCGGGCACTGGTTCCATTCGCCGGTCAGTACGCCAGCCTGTTATTTGCATTTGGATTTCTAAATGCATCTCTATTTGCCGCAAGTATCCTACCATTATCCACAGCTTACTACGTATGTGAAAGCCTCGGGTTCGAGGCGGGAGTTTCCAAGAGTTTTAGAGAAGCACCAGTATTCCACGGACTGTATCTGGGCCTTATCATACTGGCGGTCATAATTATAATGATACCAGATATCCCCTTACTCTCCATCCTATACCTATCACAGGTTGCAAACGGTATCCTGCTACCATTTTTACTGATACTAATGCTACTCATCATCAACGACAAAAAAGTAATGGGTGAACATGTAAATTCCCTACTGTTCAACGTAATTTCCTGGGCCACCGTAATAATAGTGATGAGTTTAAGCATAGCACTGGTGGTAACCAGTCTGATATAGAAATTAAAATAAATGGAGTTAATTTAACTTAAAACAGCAGTTATAACCACCATCTCCTCAAAAAAACCCTTCTCCCTGGCGGTTATAGAAGCCTGGAAACCGAGTTCTTCCAATTTTTCCAGGGTCTCCTCGTTACCGGATAGTGTTGACTGTACCATCTGCACCTTCCCACCGGGATTCAGATGGTCCTTCACTTCACAGAGGAACCTGTCTATCACTTCCCTCCCACTTGGGCCGCCGTTCCAGGCAGCGTCCAGTTCGCCGTCAACTGTCTCATCTTCAGATGTGGGGAGGTAGGGTGTGTTAAATAATATTAAGTCGAATTTCTCATCTTTAACCGGTTCAAACAGGTCTCCCTTCCTCAATTCCACGTTGTATGCCTTGTTGGCGATGATATTCTTAAGGGTGCAGTCCAGTGCATGGGGGTTGATATCGGTGGCTATAACCATCCGTGCTTTCCTGGAAGCCAGGATAGTTATAAGCCCAGTCCCTGTTCCAATTTCCAGTGCACGGGACATCCGCTCCACTTCTAGATTGTCGGCTAATAGAAAGGTATCTTCCGCTGGTTCGTAAACCTGCGGGTGGGTTTGGTACTTGATGTCTTTGTATTCCTGCATCTTTTCACCTAAGTCATTTTATGGAAATTCAAGGTCCTTATTGAAATTCAGAGTATAGATTGATTTAAACATTTCATATGGTATCGTTCTAATCTGTAAAAGACACAAATATTGCGGTGCTGATCTGCAGATTTCTGAGTATTTACCAGAAACCTTTGATAGGATTAATGGATTTTTAGGATACTTCTTTAAGGTACTGATAGCTGCTTCTTTTTCTACAGGTTGTGCCTTTCCGGCATCTATCATACCTTCAGCTAGGCTGTTTAAAAATACAGATTCAGTGAACTCGGAATTTTCATTCAACACCCGGCAAACACGTTCTCCCACGGCACATTTATCAGACTTTAAAATAATATCAGTGGCCTGATCCATATTGATAATCCTGGGTTCAAAGCTTTTCGTCTTTTCAAGCAATTTTCCCCCAACAAACGGGCCTATAATGGGAAATTCCACGAATTTAAGGAATACAGTTAATTTAACATTTCGGACGACATTACCAGATTTGTAATCGTTTATAGTGGCCATGTTAATTTTCCTTATACCTCTTTTTGTAACCGATATTTACCTTCCTGGTTAGATTTAACTATTTTAATCCGGTTTCCACTTTTTAATCCTTCCCAGCTGATGAAATAATGCTCATGCGGAAGATCAGGACCTCTACAATTGCAGGGATAAGATTCTATTGCCACCTGTTTTTCAACGTCATCACCAATCAGTTTAAAATTAATTCCCAATCCAGGAAAGAAGTTTAATTTGTTTTTTAAGATGAATATAAATCCTTCCCGGGCTTCTTTAGTGGAGATTTTCCGGCTGTAACTGTCTGTTTTCATAATATCCTGTTCTTAATTTCTAACGATTCTTAATCCAATTTCCCTTCAAATCCATCGATAGCGGCTGGAAGACATTTTAGGACTGATGTGAGACCGGAATGGTGCAGATTCAGTACAACAGCACCGGTGATCTCGTCACGGGTTGCACCGTCATTTTTAGCCATAAACGCATGTAGCTTAACACCATCCAGGTTTTGATGCGCGGTTAAAATGGCGATATTTACGAGTTGCTTCGTTTTAGAATCCAAGCCTTTCTGTGACTTTTGGGCTTCAACCAGATCATTGAAACGGGCTGCCAGTTCTGGAAATTCTTCCTGGAATAATTCAAAGGGATTTTGTTTCGGTACGGTCATAAATAATAGATGTATTCTTTGCTAGTTATAATTTTTTTAATGGTAAGAATTTAGCACCTTGATTTTTCATGATAAATTATAAATTGTATAAGAATCCAACCTTATAATAGTTATTAATAACTATTGTGGGGTGTTGAGTTGAGGTGCAATAAATGTGGAACTGAAAATAGTCCCAATGTAAAATACTGTAAGGAATGCGGGAACAAATTATATAATACTGAAAATACATCCCTGAATGGATATAAAGGCAATACTGGTAAAAATAAAAACTTATTTTTAATTTCTGTAGTTGTCCTGGCAATGATTGTTGTTGCTGCAGTGGGATTATCAGGGATCTTAAATCTCAACACAGTGACAATCCAGAATAATAGTAGCGGTGATTCTAATTCCATCCAAAAAAATCAGGGGGATACTCAGTCTGTTCCTCCTACTAATTCTACACCAAAAAAGGTGGAATGTCCGGAATGTGGTGGAGTAGGTACTGTCACCTGCTATAATACAGTAACAGGTGGAGAAAGCTGTGAAGGTACTGGAATTGTTCAGGGAGGGCCAACAGCAGGTAGGATATGTCACATATGTAATGGTTTGGGTTATATAACCTGTCCTACTTGTGAGGGTGAAGGTTATGTGACAGAATAAACCCTTGTCGAATATTAATCCGAGGTTAATCCAGGTGAATATCTTAATCCGAGGTGAATATTCACTATATTTCCAGAAGAACCTTCAACTGACCAGAAATATACAATACTTCCTCTGGATCCAGTTTCACCACTCTTTTATCCAGTAATTCATCATCCAGCTTCTGAACTATTTCCTTTCTAGTTTTCTTATCTAAATCTGCTATCTCATGGAAGGAATCAATGAGTGCATTGCGTGTTTTCTTCCTTTTATGCTGAAAAAGCGCCCGAGAAACCTTGATTAAAAATTCATCTACTTCCACTTTTTTATCTGGCTTTAATTTGATGACAGCCGAGGATATTTTAGGTGGGGGATAGAAATCTTCCCGGGGGACCTCAAAGAGCATTTCCACATCGGCGCAGTAGTGTGTCATCAGGGATAATCTGGAATAATTGGAATCACCAGGACGGGCCACCATCCTCCCTGCAAATTCCAGTTGGTACATCAGTATGGCAAAGTCAAAGTCGTGTTTGAGTATCTTGAATGTTATGGGGGATGAGATCTGGTAGGGTAAGTTGGAGACCACCTTGTTGAACTCAGGGAAATCTATTTTAGTGGCATCTGCAACCAGGACTTCCACATTAGATATTCCAGATTCATTCAGTCTCTTCTTTAAAATAGCAGCGATTTTCTGGTCCTGCTCAACAGCGATGATCTTTCCAGTTGCACTGGCCATGGGGATGGTTAAAGTCCCTATGCCTGGACCTATTTCAAGTAGGATGTCATCAGGTGATAATTCGGCATGGTCTAGAATTTTAAGGACAATATTTCGGTTTACCAGGTAATTCTGTCCTTTTTTCTTGTTCAATCTGATGTTGTACTTCTTTAAGATCTGGAGGGTGTCAGTTAACATTAGAATAAAAAAAATAGATTATTTATTAGAATTTAAAGGTTCAAGTTTTCTTTTTAGGAGGTCTGGTGAATATAGTGTATTTCCTTTTACCCTTCCTGTCGCTGCTTCCCTCTAATTCTAATAATATACGTTTGGATATGAGTTTAACTGGGTCGGCCAGCATGGGTACCCTTTCTTTGATATCCTGGTAGCTTTCGAATTCCTTTTGTTTACGTGCGTTCAGGATATCCCACATGTGCTTCTTCCCGATACCGGGTAAGAGTTCTATCTGGTGGAGTCTGGTGGAGATGGGTCCTGCTTCGTTGAAGAAACGTACAAATCTATCCTCATGTTCTTTGATAATTTCTTCGATAACGTAGTTCAACTCCAACTTTGCAGTGGCGGTGAGCTTATCATATTTCAGTCTGCGGTTTACCCGGGCGATTTTTTCCCTTTTACCCGCTCCGATGTAAACTTTTTCATGAATATCCAGATTAACATTTTCTTTAGGGATGAGCTCCAGAAGTGTGAACTCTTCTATGCCTATAGCTTGAGCTACAGGCTTCTTTTTAAACGAAGGTACATCTTCCTTTACATAACCTATAGGTAGATAATCCAGAATAATAGCATAATCCTCCATAGTCAACCACCGCACTCTATAATTAGTAAAACTTTAAACCCAAAAATATTGGGTAATTCATTATTTAATTTATTCTTCTTCACGATATTTGTTAATTATTTCGAGTAATGTTTCCATTTCCTCTTTCTTGTGTGATCCTCTTTCCTTTGCAAACATCAACCTCATATCCGCCAGATCTTTGGGCATTATATCTGCCAGTTTAACTGCCTGGCTTTTTTTGATGATTTCTTCCATTTCCTTGACCAGTTTAGCTGCAGTTTCTGCATCGGTCTTTACAAATTTGGTTACATGGTCCAGGGCAAGGTTTTGCTCATAGTTGAGTTCAAGGGTCTTTGAGCGTTCCTCTAACATCTCTTTAACTTCAGCACTGGTGATGGGATCAGTTTCAATAATTTTTTTTCCAATCATTGAATCACTCTTGCATTTTAAGATGTTCTGGTCTTATAATCAACTGTTTTGGTTTGTTTCCATCGTTTATTTCCACTATATATGCTCGACCACGTTTTTCGGATACTTTCCCTGTCTTCCCATGGAATCGGGGGTGGGGTTGTCCCTTATGTACACTGGGGTCTATTATGATATGCACTAAATCGTTTTCTTCGAATGTCTGCATTTTTTTAGTTATGGGATTGGTACGTCCCACTCTAGTAGTTGTTTTAAGTTTATAACGTGTTTTACTTCGAGAACCTCTTGATCTTCTCATTGGTAAACCTCCATTTGAACCATAAAATTTTTTAAATTAAGGCCACTCCTCTTTGAGGATTATTTAAATTCTTGAAGAATCTTCTAAAATTTTTTTTGAGCCTAAATTTTCCGCTCACAATACTCTATCTAAACTAAAAATCCGCTTATTTTATAAGAATATAATGGTAAGAACTCTTTATAACGGTGTTTATAGATAAATATAGCTTTTATCGGAAATTTTTTATAACAATATTTTTTCTGTTTTTATGGGTTTATAATGTTATCTATAAAAAGATAACTTTCCTGGTATAATATGAATGGCTTGAACTTCTTGAAATTTTAGTGTTACTCAGGCAATATGAACATCTAAAACATCTAACTGTACGCACTGGGCAGTTGTTTCAAGTGTTGATGAGACACTGGGTTGGGTCCGGTTATCATCACCGGATATCAGTTCTTTGATATATAACCCCCCCTGGCATTCAATTACCAGTTCTAAACATCCGTCATCCAATTTTTTAACTTCAATATTCCTTACTTCTCGCTTTCTTATTATATCAGCTCGTCTGTGGACTACCCTTTGGGGTGTTCGCTGTTCTATAAGTTTTAATGATTTAATCAGGCCCATATCTTCTGGGGTAACATCTTTTTCTACCTTCACCAGGGCACGGTAAACCTTATAAGTATCAGTGGAGGAAGTTTTAATCTGTTTACGCCTCTCTTTACCGGTGAATTTCAGTCCTGATATTCCTACCTTACCTTCCGCGCTCTGATTCACTTTATCTTCCAGTCCTTTAAGATCTAATGATCTTCTAAGGGGTTCTTTGATCTCCAGGACAAACGGGCGGCCTGTTCCCAACATTTTAACATCGATATCTTCTCTGCCGGCCCCGTGGAATTTAGTCTCACTTCCCTGGGATTCTCGGAGAAATTCTGGGCTGATTAATTCTTCAACAGATTCCTGGTACATCTTACCGGTGAAGTTACAGCGCTCACAACCTTTTCCTTTACATTCTCTACAGGGCCATTTCGTCTGGGGGATACCCCTTACCAGTTTCCTGTAACGCCCTTCTATAAATAATGGGTTTATCTGGAATTCTAATCCTGGTTCATCCCCTTTTTTAGTGAAATCCACCAGTATAACCAGATGGGGTGTTTCAAAATCCACTTCTTTACCCATCTTCATCGACAATGCCTTACCGATCTCCCGGTTGATCTCTTTTTTAATATTTTCCACGTCAACATCAATCTTTTCCTGGATTTCCTGTTCTCGCCGAATTATATCTTTATCCACACGGGATCCTACCAGGAATGTTTTAAATTCTATGTTTGAATCATCTAATTTGCTGGATATGAATTGGGTGAGATTATTATCTATGTTCCCGAATAGGTTATCACAGATGAAGCATTTAACATCAGCTATACAATCACAACTTTCATGGCTGAGATGTTTCAGGATGTACTCTCCCCTTACCAGGTTATCGGATGCTTCCATATCACCGGAGAAATTCCTACCCAGACAACGGGGACAGATATTACCACTGGTCAGATCCAGTATTTTTAAAGCCTTCTCCCTGGTCTGGGCATTTAAATCATCGTTACTCATAGTTATCATTGAAATTTTTCTTTTTTATGGCGTATTAAATAGTGCTGTTAATTTGAATTTAAAAAATAGATTGTAAAGACAAATTTTTATCTCATGAACTGTCTCATCATCTTATCTAACGGACCACCCATTTTCCTCTTACCAAAGCCTTTGATGGCCTTTTTGGTCATGCTGTAGTATTTTAAGAGTTCTTTAACGTCTTCGTTTCTCACGCCGGCTCCCCGGGAGATTCTTTTAACCCGGGACTGTTTGATTACCTCGGGATGGTTGAGTTCATATTCGGTCATAGAGTCCATCATTATCTTGTACCGGGCCAGCTTCTCCTCGGTTACCTGGGAGGCGTTTTTAGGTAGCTTACCACCCACTCCCGGGAGCATGTTCATGACCTGCTGCATGGGGCCCATCTTGTTCATCATCTCAAACTGGGAGTACATGTCCTTCAGGGTGAATTTACCACTCATCAGGTGGTCCATGACTTCCATATCCACATCTTCATCAGCAGCAACTTCTTCTGCCTTCTCCAGGAGGGTTTTAATATCACCCATTCCCAGGAGCCGTGAGATGAACCGTTCAGGGTCGAACGCTTCAAAGTCATCCAGTTTCTCCCCGGTTCCTACAAATTTGATGGGTGCTCCAATTTCAGCTACAGCGGATAGTGCTCCACCACCCTTGGCTGAGCCGTCCAGTTTGGTTATGATTATAGATCCTATATCGGTTGTTTTACTGAAGGCCTGGGCCTGTTCCCTGGCCTGCTGGCCTATGGTTCCATCGATGACCAGTATGACCTCGTTAGGGTTTACCACCTTGGATATCTGCTCCATCTCATCCAGAAGATCCTTTTCTTCCTTATGACGACCAGCGGTGTCTACTATGATGATGTCCTGTTTTTTGAATTCATTTAAACCTTTCCGGGCCAGATCCAGTGCATCTGGATTTTCCGGGTCACCATATAAAGGCACGTTTATATCTTCGGTTAGTTGGCGTAGCTGTTCGTATGCAGCCGGACGCCAGGTATCTGAAACCACCACTGCCGGATTGAAACCCTTTTTTTGCAGGTACCTTGAAAGTTTCGCTATGGTGGTGGTCTTACCACTACCCTGCAGTCCTACGAAGAGTATTTTATAGGGCCTGGCTGTGATTTCGATTTCTTCTGCCTTTTCTCCCACCAGATTGACCAGTTCTTCATAGACGATCCGTATGACATGTTCCTTGGCGGTAACCCCTTTAGCCGGTTCTTCCTTTAATGAACGCTCTTCTATGGTCTTTGAAAGCTTCAGCACCAATTTAATGTTGACATCAGACTGAATTAGGGCCCTTTGAATGTCTTTTACAACCTCTTTAACCACTTCTTCATCGATTATGGTCATTCCGGCCAGTTTTTTCATGGTCTTCGTTAGATTTTTACCCAGATTGCCTAACATTATCCTTTCACCAGATATTGACTGATTACAATTTGTATTTTGAAATGGAAATTTATTTTAGCTTTTTTAAAAATAAATCCTAAGAATATTTTAATAGTTCATTCATATAGATATCTATTTAATATTTTCTCAACTAATTATATTGTAAGATGTAAAATTTTTAAAATCTTTTTAACTGGATTTTTTATTGGAGAGAATTTTTTTATTGGAGAAATTAACATGCTGGAAAATATCAAAAAAAGCTTATTAGAAGCTCCTGTAATTAAAAAAGGAGATTATGATTACTTTGTACATCCTATAACTGATGGTATACCTCTGGTTACGGCTGAAATTATGGGAGAAGTAGCGGAAGCCATCGCCAAACATGCAGACACCAATGTGGATAAAATAGTATGCGTGGAGGCCATGGGCATCCATATCGCCACTGCACTTTCAATAAAAACACGCCTGCCCTTTGTGGTAGTCAGGAAACGCCAGTATGGCCTGGAGGGAGAGGTGGATGTTCACCAGGTCACCGGGTACAGCCACGGAAACCTCTACATAAACGGCTTAAAGAAGGGAGAACGGGTGATGCTGGTGGATGACGTGGTAAGTACCGGTGGAACCATGACAGCCGTTTTAAATGCCCTTAAAGCTTTGGAAGTGGATGTGGTGGATGTACTTGCAGTTATGGAGAAAGGGAAGGGAAAGGAAGTGGTGGAAGAAAGCACCGGATTTAAAGTTAAAACCCTGCTTAAGGTGAACGTTAAGGATGGAAAAGTGGAAATAGAAGATTAAAACAGGTTTAAATCTTTTATTATGTAATAAATGATATCATGTCGAGTTACCAGCTGAACATTGAAGAAATACTGGCCAATATCAGGAAAATAGGCGCACATACAGTGGGTTTACAGTTTCCAGAAGGCCTGAAGATGTACGCTACTTCTGTTGCCAGGCAGATAGAAGAAAAAACAGGGACAGACGTGATTATTTCAGGAGACCCCTGTTATGGGGCCTGTGATGTATCTGACACTGCCATGAAGGGCCTGGTTGATTTACTGGTACATTTCGGCCACACTCCCCTGCCCCTAGAATACGACGTGCCGGTGCTTTTTTTAGAAGCAAAATTCCAGTTGGACGTCACACCCTCCGTCATTAAAGCTTTAGATCTCTTAAAAGATTATAAGAAAATAGGGCTGGTAACCACCGCCCAGCACCTTCACCTTATAGATGAAATAACGGGTATACTGCAGGAAAATGGTAAGGAAGTGATTATGAAGGAGGGCAGGGGAACCCAGAAGGCCCAGGTACTGGGCTGTAACTTCTCCAGCATAGAAAACCTCTCCGTCGATGCATTCCTGTTTCTAGGCAGTGGGAACTTCCACCCCCTGGGAATCAAACTCTCCACAGATAAACCGGTCATCATCGCCGATCCATATCATGATGAAGCGAGGAATATCCATGAATTCACCGACCGGATGATGAGGATAAGGTTCGCTAAGATCACAAAAGCCCGGGAAGGAGAAAGATTTGGAATCATAGTCTCCTCCAAGAAGGGACAGTACCGTATGGAACTGGCCCAAAGTTTAAAGGACACCATCGAAGCAGAAGGAAAACAGGCGTTCATCATCTTCATGAACCAGGTTACTCCGGAACTCCTGGTACCATACAGAGATTTAGCTGCATTTGTGGTAACTGCCTGTCCCAGGATAGCAATCGATGATGCAAATATATATGATAAACCCCTTTTAACGCCGGAAGAGCTATTAATAGTTCTGGATAAAAAGGAATGGGGCGATTATGTGATGGATGAGATAAGATATTAGGATTGAAGATCATTTCAAAGAAATTTCCCGGTAACAAAAATTTAAATATATATAGTGAATAAAACAATTAAAGTTACTTTAAATAAATAATATAGACTAATAAAATTAGTTCTAAAACCAATTTAACTATCTAATCAACAAATTTAAAAACTTATTTTAGGTTGAGGTGAACAATGAAAACTAAAACTGGCGATTTTGTTCTTCCAGGAGATGCTCTGGGAGTAACAGAGGAATATGATCCGGCAGACTGGACATTTGATGATGAAGGTAAAATTAGGTCCCTGGTTGCAGGAACCGTCTCCCTGGACAACAGGAATAAAAGAATTTCCATCATACCCAAGACCAACTACCCCTCTATACTGAAAAATGGAGTGGTGGTCTGCGGACAGATATCTGAAGTAAGGGGACAGAGAGCCCTGATGAAGATTGAAGGGGTTAAAGACACCAAGAGGAGTTTAGTGACCAATTTTTCCGGTGGGATCCATATTTCACAGGCAGATAAAGGATACGTGGCCAAGTTAACCGACGAATTCCATATCGGTGACCTGGTGGAGGCCAAGGTAACTAAAATTATAGGACTGGACAACGTGGACTTAACCACTGCAGAAAAGGAACTGGGTGTAATCAAGGCCATGTGCACCAACTGCCGGGCGTACATGAAACAGATGAGTAAAAACGAAGTATTATGCCCTAGATGTGGAAGAAAAGAGAGGAGAAAGATCTCTTCAAATTACGAGGGATAACATGAAGATCATAAAGGACACCAAGAATGAACTGGAGATAGAAATCACCGGAGAGTCACACACACTCTGCAACGCCCTTAGGAAGACCCTTATGGAGGATAAAGACGTAGAATCAGCAGCTTACATCATGGAACACCCCATAATCGGTGAACCCAAACTATACGTGAAAGCAAAGAATCCCAGAAAATCACTGAAAAAAGCAGCAGAGACCATTAAAAAACGGTGCGACGAACTAAAAAAGGAGATAAGCACCCCTCCAAAGAAGACTACCAAGAAGACTAAAGCCAAATCCAAGTCCAAGTCTAAAAAGTGATGTTTAATTTCAAAAATTTCCCACATTTTTCATGCTAAATGAATGAAGTTACTCTAAATAAAAAATTCAGGAACATCAAAAGAGAAATCAGAATTTTAGGCATAGATGATTCCCCATTTCCTGCACACACCACCCAACCGGTGATGGTAATTGGAACTGTTTTTCGAGCAGGAGAATGGCTGGATGGTGTGCTCCGGACTTTTATCCAGGGTGATGGAAGGGATGCCACCGATAAGATAATCAACATGGTGAACAGCACCCGCCATAAAGACCAGCTTGGTGTGATAATGCTGGACGGGGTGACCTTCGGCGGTTTCAACGTAATAAACATCCAGAAAATTTACGAAGAAACAGGAATACCGGTCATTGTTATAATGAGGAAATACCCTAACTTTGAAAAGATTCAAAAGGCTTTAAAACGATTTGAAAATTGGCAGGAGCGCTGGCAGGATATCAAAGATGCCGGGCCAGTTTATAAAATAGAAAATGAGGAAGACATCTACATACAGGTAAATGGAATTGATATAGAAGATGCAGAGGAGATAATAAGGCTTTCCACCACGAGAAGCGCCATACCCGAACCAGTAAGAGTGGCCCATCTGATAGCTGCCGGTGTAGTTACTGGAGAATCGAAGGGGAATGCCTGATTAGTTAATGCTCTAAAAGAAATTAAAAAAATTTAAAAGAACAGGAAGTGTATTTTATCAAACACCCTTCTCTAACCGTTGATGCCATTATATTATGTGAGAATAATCGGGTAGTACTGGTCAGGCGGAGAAATGATCCATACAAAGGTTCATGGGCCTTGCCCGGTGGATTTGTCGAATATGGTGAGACAGTTGAATCAGCGGTTTTGCGGGAAGTAAAAGAAGAAACAGGATTAGATATAGAATTAAAAGGCATATCAGGAGTTTATTCAGATCCAGATAGAGATCCCCGTGGACACACAGTAACCATATGCTACAAAGCACAGAAGACAGGCGGGAAATTAAGGGCGGACTCAGATGCCCAGGACGTTGCCTGCATAAAGCTCGAAGAAGCTCTTACCTACAAGCTGGCCTTCGACCATGAACAAATACTTAAAGATGCCTTCAGTATTTAAGATATAAAAATAAAAACATAAAAATCATAAAACCGATTTGATAAGGAGGACCCGAATGGAGTTTTGCCCAAAATGCGGAACTGTAATGTTTCCTCAAGATAAACAGTTTCATTGTAAACAATGCGGATATGAAAGAAAGATAACCAAGGAATTAATCAAGAAATATGAGGTTTCCGAGGAAGTAAATACCAAAGAGAGTATAATTTTCACCGATGACAAGGTGAAAACCCTGCCCACCACCAGGGCCATATGTCCTAAATGTAAAAATAAAGAGGCTTTCTGGTGGCTGCAGCAAACTCGAAGGGCAGATGAATCTGAAACCAGATTTTTAAGGTGCACGGCGTGTGGCTACACCTGGCGGGAATATGATTAAAATTTTTACCCACCAGATTAAATAATAGGAAGGGTTATAAATTTTTTAACCAACAGATAAATTTTAGCGAGCACAGGAGAACTTACCTTGCCAAGCGTTGATAAACCCCCAAAATCCAAGGAAAAGGACACTGGAGAGGAGAAAAAGGAAGGTTCCTTTTTTGGGAACTTAAAAAATTTGTTATTCGGGGATGACCTTGGTAAACAGGAGGATCAGAAAACTTCAAAATCTCCTGAAGACGTGGCTGGAGAATCTAAAGATAAAGATCCGGTTGAAGATAGAACTTCAATTGAAGATAAAGTTTCAACTCCTTTTCCTGAAAAAGAGAAGATTAAAAAGGAAGAAAGGGTTTTTAAAACTGAAGATAGTGTTCTTAAAACTGAGAAAAGTCCTAAAACTAAAAAGGTTGTTCCTCAAACTAAAAGTGTTCCCAAAACTAAAGAAAGCACTCCTCAAACTGAAAAGAAAGGCACCATTGCTGAAACTTCGGAAGAAGAACCTACTCTTCATATCGTAGAAGATATAAAATCACATGAAATTGCTCAATGGCTTAGGAAGAGGAAAGAAAAGATAATAAAAGGAGTAGCTATAACCATCAGTGCTATCCTCATCCTAATAGCTATTATTTACAGTTTAACCCCTACAGAACAGGTTGCTTCCAACGTAATCTTTGGTGAGGGGGCCATGTTTTCTGTATTCCTAGTCCTGGTGGCATTCCTGATACTGGCCGCAGTCTTTGCTCGTAGATTACTGGAGGGTAAATTTTTTAGGGAAATACACCAGAATCTGGAGATAGTGGAAGGTAAAATGGAAAAGGATGATCCCAAACAGGAGGATGACCAAAAACCTAAATCAAAGGATGACCAAAAAAAGTCCAATGGTGATCCGTCCAACCATGATCCTATAACTCATGGTATGAATAAAAAGGATAAATAGTTATATTTTATAAAAATAATCTTAAATTAGGTGTGTAAAAATAATATAATCAGGAGGATAAAATGTTTAAGGCAGTTTTAAGTGATTCAAACATTTTAAAAACTAGTTTTGATGCAATTTCTTCTATAGTGGATGAAGTGCAGATGCAGGCGGACGGTGATGGATTAAAACTCGATGCACTGGACCGTTCTCATATCACATTCGTACACTTGGAACTTAAATCTGATGTGTTCGATGTATATAAATGTAATGAACCTCTTAAAATCAATGTGGACACTGAAGAATTGATGAAAGTCCTAAAAAGGGCTAAACTCGATGATATGGTGGAAATTTCCGTTGATGAGGGTAATTTAATCATTACTTTTGAAGGAGAAGCTAGAAGGACCTTTAAAATAAGGCTGATAGATATCGAGTATGAAGCTCCCAGCCCACCTCAACTGGAGTATCCCACTGAATTTGAAATACCCTTCAACCTCCTTAAAAATTCCATACAGGACATAGACATAGTATCGGATAAAATATCCCTGATCGTGGATCAGGACAAATTCATAGCCTCTGCAGAGGGAGAATTTGGAGAAGCCACCATAGAATACGTCCATGGTGAGAAGATAGGAGATAAGGCCAAATCCGTGTTTTCCCTGGAGAAGATCAAGGAGATGTTGAAGGCGGACAAGTTCTCGGAGACAGCTGTGCTGAAACTGGGTAATGACATGCCTCTTAACCTTTCACTGAATATGCCAGCGGATGAAGGTGAATTAAGCTTTCTTTTAGCTCCCAGAATAGAAAGTGAGGAATAGGGTTGGATGAATTTTTCCAGAAGTTAAGAGAAATTCAAAAAAAGGAACGTAACTTAAGCGGGTTAGCTCCAGTAGGGGAAAATTTCTACCAGAATATTTCCAGATACCTCAACGTACTCATGAGGAAGATAGATGACAACCCTTTCTCTTTTGAATCATATCTACTTCGTGATGCCCAGAGAATCGCTGCCGAGATATGTGAAAGAAGGGAACATAAGATCTCCAACAGTGCAGTGATGAGTGTACAGCGTAACTATCAACTCTTTAAAGAATCTGAATCAGATTCTCCTCACATTCCAAAAATCCCCCGAAACTCCACGCCTGAAGAAGAAGAACTATTTCACGCACTGGTGGGTTCCCTGATAACTCACCGGGAAAAGATGAGGGGTCCCTTAAAATTCCAGAATTTATCGGCCAAAGATAGGGGTTTAGATATTCCAGGCGGTGAAAAGGAGGATATTAGGAATGGAGACGATGTTAAAAGATCCGAAGGGAATGAAACTGGAGTAAATACTTCTGATCTGCAATTTAGCCCACCTAATTCTGGTATAGATACATCTGCTGATACATCTGACAAGGATAAGGGCGTGGTTTTTTCGCCCGAGGAAGAAGCAGCTATAGAAGACGATATCTATAAGCAGTTTGGTAAGGAACCGTTCCCGGGGAGTAACTTAGGGGGTAGCGGTGAAGCTTCTGCCAAGGATGATAAACCTCTTGCCAGGGAAGATAAACCCTCTTCTAAGGATGGTAAACCTTCTCCTGAAGAAAATGAACCTTCCCCCCAGGATGGTAAACCTTCTTCCGAGGAAAATAAACCCTCTCCTGAGGATGATAAACCCTCAAAATCTCCAAACCATAAAACCCAAATAAAAGAGCCAGATACCCAAAACATTCAAACCGATGTATTACTGGTTTTAGAAGAGCTTCCCTCTATCATGGGGGTTGATAAGCAGGTTTATGGCCCACTATTACCCCAGGATATTGTTACCATTCCCGAACCCAATGCCCGGATTCTCGTAAAAAATCAGAAGGGAAAATCCATCCAAAAGTATAAATAAAGATCGGTTTTATAAATAGCTGTTACATACTTTATATATGATTAGAACTTTTGGAGAAGTTCAATCGTTTTGAAGTTAAAATAATTTTCAAGCAAATCTAATGCTTATTTTTTAAATAGAGGTGATTATATGAAGATTCCTAAAGAAAGGAGAACTTATTGTCCTTTTTGTAAAAAACACACGCTTCATGAAGTATTTGAATCAAAAAGAAGAAAAGCAAGTGAATTAAAATGGGGGCAACGTCAGTTTAGACGGGTAACCAGTGGTTACCGGGGATATCCCAGGCCACTACCATCAGGTAACAAACCGGTAAAAAAATTAGACCTGCGCTACAAATGTAAAGAGTGTAACAAATCACACATCAAACGATCTTCATTTAGAGCTGGCAAGGTAGAATTCGTACAGACTTAATTGAGGTAATTTAATTGGCAAGTTATAACAATCCTAAAAGCAATTTTTTAAAGGTCAAATGCATAGACTGCGGTAATGAACAGATAATCTTTGACCATGCTGCTTCTAACGTACAGTGTATAATCTGCAGCAAAACCCTGGTCAAACCTAAAGGTGGAAAATCTGAAATAGTTGCCCAGATAATAGAAGTCCTGGACTGATCTAAGAGGATCTATTATTTGGATGCTAAAGGTGTTTTAATGGTAAGAATGAGAAAAGAATGGCCAGATGAAGGAGATCTGGTAGTAGCAACTGTACATAAGGTTTTAAATTATGGTGCATTTGCTAATCTGGAGGAATACCCTCAAAAAGAGGCTTTCATACACATATCAGAAGTTTCTTCTGGTTGGGTGAAAAATATCCGTGATTACGTACGGGAAAACCAGAAAATAGTGGCTAAAGTATTAAGGGTAAACCCACGTAAAGGACACGTCGATGTTTCCCTTAAAAGGATCAGAGAGGACCAGAGAACCAGGAAAATCCAGCAGTGGAAGATCGAACAGAAGGCAGAAAAACTCCTGGAATTTTCAGCAGGAAGCATAGGCAAAGATCTGGACCAGGCTTATGAAGAAGTAGGTTACTACCTCATGGATGAATTCGGAGACCTGTACGGTGCATTTGAAACTGCCGCCGAAGAAGGTGCTGAATCGCTTATAAGTCGAGAAGTAAGTAAAGAGTGGGCCGAAGCAATAACTGAAGTTGCCAAGAAGAACATATCACCACCAGAAGTGCACATAACTGGATATGTGGATTTAAAATCATACGCACCAAACGGTGTGGAAGTGGTAAAAGAAGCGTTACTATCGGTTAAAGACGATAACATCACCATACAATGTGTAGGTGCTCCCCGTTATAGAATGACCGTTAAATCATCAGATTATATAGAAGCTGAAACCATGCTCAAAGAAGCAGCCCAGGTAGCCATCGATGAGGTTGTGGAAACTGGTGGTGAAGGCGAATTCTATCGTGAATTAGAATGAAGATGAAGATGAAAAAATGCCGTTCCTGTGGTGAATACACCATCCAAACCACTTGTCCCTACTGTGGTGGAGACGTGGGGGAAGTATACCCTCCCAAGTATTCCCCGGAAGATAAATACGGCAAATATCGACGATTACTCAAAAAACAAATTAAGGATCAAAAAGGAGCTGGTTAGATGAAAGAGACCGTTATAAACCTTTTAGATGAAGTTGAACTTACAGAACCCATCTTTATAGAAGCCCTCCCTGGCATCGGTCATGTGGGTAAACTGGTGGCAGAGCACATCATCCATGAACTGGGAGCCACCAAATTTGCAGAACTATACTCACCATCCTTCCCACCCCAGGTCTTTGTAGGGGAGAAAGGAATCATCGAACCCATGAAAAATGAATTCTACTACCTGAAATCAGCAGGTGAAGATAAAAAAGACTACATAATACTGGTTGGAAACACCCAGGGACTGAGTCCAGAAGGACAATACCATATATGCGGTGCCATACTCGATTTTGTGGAAAAATACGGTGTTAAGGAAATATTTACACTGGGTGGATTGGGTACCGGCCAGCACGTGGAAAAAACCCAGGTACTGGGAGCAGCCACCAATGAAGAACTGGCCACCATGCTGGAAGAACACGATGTGAAACTGAGATCAGCAGACGGTGGAATAATAGGCGCATCCGGATTACTCCTCGGACTGGGAATGTCCCGGGGAATGAACGGGGTATGTCTTATGGGAGAAACCCCCGGATACTTCATAGACGCCGATGCTTCCAAGGCAGTTCTAAATGCCCTAACCCACATACTTAAACTGGAAGTAGACGTGGCTAAACTGGAAGAAAGGGCAGAGGAAACCAGGAAGATGATCTCCAAGGCCCAGCAGATGGAGCAGGAGATGGCTGAAAGGATGCACATCGCCCCTGGAGAAGAAGACCTGCGGTATATCGGTTAATCGGGTACACCGGTTAATCTGTCTACTCAATTTTTTTTAAAAACTAATTTTTTTTAAATTTTAAATTAATTTTTTAACATTCCTCTTTTTTTATCCATTAAATTTTTACTGCTTTAAAATTAATTCACTTTAGTGTCTATTAAATTTTGAAAGGGTAAAAAGATGATAATCAACGCTGATCTACATATTCACAGCAAGTATTCCATGGCCACATCCAAGAACATGGCCCCAGATGCTATTGCACCCCAGGCCAAACTTAAAGGTTTAGATTTAATGGCTACCGGGGATGCACTGCACCAGAAATACCTGCAGGAATTGAAGGAACTCTTTGAACCATCAGAAGACGGGATATTTACCGTTAAAAATGATGAAGATAACTGTAAATTTATTCTAACCACAGAGGTGGAAGATCTAAAAAGGGTGCACCATCTCATGCTCATACCTTCTTTTGATGCGGCTTACAATATAAGAGATGAGTTAAAGGGTAATCTGGATTCGGACGGCCGGCCTAAGGTGCGTATGAACGGTGCAGAAATAATGGATATAGGTCATGCTCATGACTGTTTGGTAGGCCCTGCACATGCCTTCACCCCCTGGACGAGTATCTATAAAGCCTATGATAGTGTGGTTGATTGCTATGGTAAAAAACCCGATCTTCTAGAGTTAGGACTTTCTGCAGATACGGATATGGCCGACCATATCGAGGAATTACAGGACATTCCATTTTTAACCAATTCAGACGCCCATTCACCCTGGCCACATCGTATTGGAAGGGAATTTAACGAGATTGAAGTGGAAGAGTTAACCTTTGAAGCTGTTAAAGACTCTATACTGGATAAGAAGATCAAAGCCAACTACGGCTTCGATCCCAGACTTGGAAAGTATCATAAAACCGCCTGCACCAGGTGTTACCGGGTTTATGATATAGAGGAGGCGTTACATCTTAAGATGAGATGTCCCTGTGGAGGGGTGATTAAGAAGGGTGTGGATTACAGGATATATGAACTGTCCACCTGGAGCGAACTACACCACCCAGAGCACAGGCCCCCATACATCCATATACTGCCCCTTGCAGAAATTTTAAGTCTCATATACAGTAAAGGGGTTACCACGGTTTTTGTGCAGAAGATATGGAAGGAATTAGTTGAGAAATTCGGCAATGAAATAGAGGTGTTGATTTATGCCACTTTAGAGGAGATAGAGGAAGTGGACTCTAAATTAACTCCGGTTATCAGGGTTTTCCGTGAGGGTACCCTGCAGATCAGACCCGGTGGAGGGGGTAGGTACGGGAAAATCCTGTTTGAAGAAGATGAACAGGATACGGAAGTTCCAAGAAGTGAAATTCCCCGAGAAAATACGCTGGATAAATATTTAAAAGATTAAAACCTATTTTTACCAAGAAAATTAGAGACATATTTCATTTAAGAAACGTATTTCATTTATACTAAAAATTTTATAAGAAATTTTATAAGATTGAAAAATAAACTGATAGCATATCAAGATTAAAAGGTGATCGTTGTGGATTATGGAAGTATAAGTCCTTATGTAATATTAGCATCGATTGTTGGCGGATTTATCATAGTTAGTATAATGATGCAAATAATCGGGAGAAAATTTGCCTGGCATCAGGCATTGGAATAATTAATACTCTTTTTGGATTGTTGATCAAGATCTATTGGATAAATTTTTGATCTAAATTTTTTTAATTTCTTTTAATCTTTTGATTTTCAAATAAAAGAAAGGTGTTAGCGGACCCGCCGGGATTTGAACCCGGGACCCTCAGATTAGGAGTCTGATGCCCTATCCTGGCTAGGCTACGGGCCCTCACATCTAATTTTTTTAATTTTTTATAATATCTAGAACAAAGTGATTCTAAAACGGACCCGCCGGGATTTGAACCCGGGACCTTCGGATTAGAAGTCCGACGCCCTATCCAGCTAGGCTACGGGCCCGTATGATATATTATTTAATAAGCTATTTTAATATAAAAAAGTTTTTTTATCCTTCATCCTATAAAAACAGTGGGGCTTAATCAGTTATAAAGGAATTTAATAAAAAGGTAAAAAGAAATAATAGCCAAAAGTTCTATGGTTTCAGATTCCCGGATGTTCTATGATCACATTAACTATAGGTGGTGATTTCTGTCATCACATTAACTATAGGCCGGTGATTCCTGTCCATCTTGAACTGTGTTGGCCAGTTCTTTCAGTCTGGCTTCGATTTCTTCTGCTTCTTTTAAGAGTGGTTCTGGGTCGATTTTTGTATCCAGTTTCTTGTTTAAGGTATCCACCATGGCGGCAGCTGCCCGTGGGTCTGGGTATTGATTGAGTACCTCGGCAAATAGACAGGAAGCTGGGATGCCTTTGATCTTACTTCTGGTCATCAGGGTACCGGAAAGTCCGCCGATATTCCCGAAGGGCATTATAGGTATACCCATATCTGACAGGTCTTTAAGGGCTTCTTCTGTGTTTGCTGCCCCGGCGATTTGCCCGGTTTTCTCCCTTACCACCACACTGTTGAAGGTGATTATTTCCTTGGCGTTGTTTTTCTCTGCCCAGCTTACTATGCCGTTGGCCATGTCATAGGCCACATTGGGTGGTATTATGAAGTCGGATAGGAATAGGACGATGTTGTCTGCGCTGTAGATTCTAAAGGGGTGTAAGGTAACCCCATTGTATAGCACTGCCAGTGGAGGAAAATCTTTAGAATCCACAAATCCGATCTGTTTCATATTCAATTCTTCTACCAACAACCATCCTAATATGTTTCCTATTAATCCCAGTTCTGGTGATCCTTCCAGGATTATAGCGTCTTTAACATCTTCTGAAATAATCTGACAACATTTTGCATCTGTTTCTACCATTTTTACCATTCGGTGCACCCCCTGTGTCACCAATTACTTTAAGAGAACCAATTAATTCGTTTGATTAAGGAGTAAATTCCTTTCTTATAAATATTATGGTTAAAATGGTTAATAAATTTTTACTTCCCGGGGATTTTATCGATTAAAAAACGAAGAGGTTATATATTATCACCTTATCCTATATAAGATTTTCACTTTATTCTCTAAAGAAAAGCTTATAATCATATATAATATATTGAAATATTGATGTTCATTTAAAAACAAAGAGGTGATACATTTGAGCGAAAAAATAGTTATATCGCCGACATCACGACAAGAAGGACACGCAGAGTTGGTCATGGAAGTCGATGATGAAGGAATAGTAACTAAGGGCCGATACTTTAGTATTACTCCAGTTAGAGGCCTAGAGAAAATTGTTACTGGTAAAGCTCCAGAAACTGCTCCAGTAATTACGCAAAGAATCTGTGGTGTCTGTCCTATACCTCACACCCTAGCTTCTGTTGAGGCAATGGATGACTCATTAGATATCGAGATACCTAAAGCAGCAAGACAACTGAGGGAACTGTTACTCGCTGCCCACGATGTAAACAGCCACGCTATACACCAATTCCTGATTGCGCAGGACGTAGTGCCAGCAGACCTTATGGTCACCGCCATAAACTCCGTTTCTGAAATCAGGAAAAACGCCCAGTACGTTGTTGACATGGTAGGTGGAGAAGGTATACACCCATCAGATGTTAGAATCGGTGGAATGGCTAAAAATATAAGTGAAGTAGCAAGGAAAAGACTATACGCCAGATTAAAAGCCCTACAGCCAAAATTAGATGCACATGTAGAATTGATAATCGGTTTAGTCGCAGATGTAGGTTTCCCAGAAGGTTTAGGAGTAACTACTGCTCCTGCATTAGCTACTCATCAACTATACGGTGACCGGACCAAATTTGACCTAGAGAGATTCACTGAAATTTTACCTGAATCCTGGTACGATGATCCAGAAATCGCCAAGAGAGCCTGCACAACCATACCACTATACGATGGTTTAAATGTAGAAGTAGGACCAAGAGCAAGAGCAGAAGTATACCACGGATTTAAAGACAAAGGTGTAGTAGCACAACACGTGGCAAGAGCCATAGAAATGAAAGCAGCTCTTTCCAAAGCTATAGACATCTTAGCAGAACTGGATACCTCAGCACCTGTAATGGCTGATTATGACATTAGAGGTACTAATAAACTGGGAATCGGTGCTATAGAAGGTCCTAGAGGAATGGACGTTCACATGGCCCAGGTTAACGATTCAAAAACCCAGTTCTACAGTGCTCTAGTCCCCACCACCTGGAACATACCCACCATGGGACCAGCCACTGAAGGATTCCACCACGACTTCGGACCCCACGTAATCAGAGCTTACGATCCATGTTTATCCTGTGCAACCCACGTGATTGTAGTAGACGACGAAGACAGGAGTGTCATTAAAAACGAAATGGTTAGGATTTAAGGGTTAAATATGGCATTTGATGCAGAGATTTTAGTAATAGGCTGTGGAAACATCTTATTTGAAGACGATGGATTTGGACCCGCAGTGACAGTAGCACTCGAAGAGCACTTTAAAGACAATGAACTGCCAGAAAACGTCATGATCATTGATGCCGGAACCGGTGGACCTTACTATGTTTTCAGCATGCCCAACGAAATATGGAAAAAGCTGATAATCGTGGACATAGTAGATTTTGGCGCCGAACCAGGAACCATAAGGATATTCGATGTAGACGAATTACCGGAAGGATCATACGAGAACGTACATTCCTGGCCAGTGAATCAACCATTACACGAATTAAGCAACACAGTAGAAATTATGGTTATAGGATGCCAGCCCGAGTCTGTCTCTGCGCCTGACGTAAAGTTAGGTTTAACCCAAAGCGTTGAAGATGCCATTCCAGAGACCATTCAAATCATTTTAAATGAAATAGGGGTCTAAGCAATGTTAGCCCGTATAAAAGAATTTTTAGGAATGGAAGCAAAACCAAAAGAAGAAGCTTCACAACAGGAGGTTGAAAAAGTGGCGGAAGAAGAAAAAGCTAAACCAAGAATAGGATACATCCACCTTTCTGGATGTACCGGGGATGTCATGTCACTAAGCGAAAATTATGACATCTTAGCACCTTTACTCACCGAAATGGTGGATATAGTCTACGGACAAACCCTGGCTGATGTTTGGTGGGATGATGAAAACCCAATGCCAGAAATGGACCTGGCACTGGTGGAAGGATCAGTTTGTCTGCAGGATGAGCACAGCATGAAAGAACTACTGGAGGTAAGGGAAAAAGCCGGACTAGTAGTGGCTTTCGGTTCCTGTGCTGCAACTGGATGTTTCACCAGATACTCCAGAGGCGGACAGCAGGCCAACCCAAGACATGAATCATTTGTACCCATAGCCGACGTAGTTAAAGTAGATCTGGCCATGCCAGGATGTCCACCATCACCAGAAATAATAGCCAAAACTGTGGTAGCAGTGATCAATGGAGACATGGATTACCTGCAGCCCATGATGGATCTGGTAGGATACACCGAAGCATGTGGATGCGACCTGCAACTTAAAGTAGTAAACCAGGCCCTATGTATAGGATGCGGAACCTGTGCAATGTCCTGCCCAACCAGAGCAGTGGGAATGACCAACGGAAGACCAGAAGTAAACAGCGACCGATGTGTTAAATGTGGTGTATGCTACATACAGTGCCCAAGAAGCTGGTGGCCAGCAGATAGAATAAAACAGGATTTAGGACTATAGGAGGTTGTAAAGATGGTATTAGGAACATACAAACAAATCGTACATGCAAGATCAACCGACAAACAGATCCAGAAAATTTCACAGGACGGAGGAATAGCAACCGGCCTTCTATGCTTTGCTCTTGACGAGAAAATTATAGACGGTGCAGTGGTAGCCGGGCCTTCCGATGAAATGTGGAAACCAGAACCTACCGTGGCCCTTTCATCTGATGAAATCCTGGCGGCTGCCGGTACCAAATACACATTATCACCCAACATGTGGATGGTTAAGGAAGCTGTAAGACAATACGGTCTGGAAAAAGCAGGAATCGTTACCATACCCTGTCAAACCATGGGTCTCAGGAAATTACAGTCTTACCCAATCGGTGTGAGATTTGTAGCCGGTAAAATCGCCCTGGATATTGGAATATTCTGTACAGAAAACTTCCCATTCGAATCACTGAAAACATTCATCTCTGCCAAAGCTGGTGTTGACTTCAGCTTAGTAGAGAAGATGGATATCGGAAAGGGAAAATTCTGGGTACACACTGCTGATGATGTGATCAGCTTCCCAATTAAAGAAACACATGGTTACGAACAGAGCGGATGTAAAGTTTGCCTCGACCTAGTTTCAGAACTTTCAGACATTTCAACCGGTTCAATAGGAGCTCCTGATGGCTGGTCCTCAGTATTGACCAGAACAGAACCTGGAGAAACCATATTCAGTCAAGCAGTCGATGCTGGACTCATTGAAACCAAACCAATGGACGAAGGTAAATTTGGTCTAGAAATGCTCACCAAACTTGCAAAATCTAAAAAAGAGAAAGCAATGAAGGAAATAGACCAGAGAAAAGAACTGGGATTACCAGTTCCATACAAGGCAAGCAGCGAAAAAGAAGATCCATTAGCCAACGTATAAGGGGAATTCTTATTCCCTACTTTTTCTATTTTTTAAAATTAAAGATTTATCGGACTTATTCTAGTTTTATTGAGTTATAATCTCGCAGCCATCTGGCTCTACTATAACAGTATGCTCTGCCTGGGCAACTCGGGCGTTACTTTTCTCCTTAAGGACGTGATAGGGGTACAGGGCCCGGGAGGATATTAAATTCCTTAAAATCACGTTGAACTGTCTGGTTTTCATGGTTTCCTCCAGCCATCTGCCGGCGAAGGGCAGGTTCCTGTAGTTTTCGGCAATTTCATGGAGCATCTTCCTGGCCTGGGCCATCCTCAAAGGCCGGTCCCTTAAAAAACGGAAGATGTAGGCCTCATTCATATCGGTGACCCGGCCGACACCATTGGTTACGAAGGGTTCTATGGCCAGTACATCACCTTCCCTTATCTTATGCCTGTTTTCGTCGTTGATATTAGGAATGGAAAGCCCTGAATGGAGTATGTATCTTTCCATACTGTGGCCGGTGAGGTTGGAGACAGGTTTAAGGCCCTGGGCAGTGACCGTTTCCTCAACCACTTCACCAATTTTACCAACGGTAACACCATCTCTCACGGTACTGATGGCATTTTCCAGGGCTTCGCCCACTGTTTCAATCATCTTAACCTGGAGTTGCATCTCATCTTCAGAAAGTCCGGTATCCTGGGAGGATAGGGCCTGGTCTACACCGACGATGACTGTTATGGCTGAGTCTGCGATGTATCCATCGACATGGGCACCTAAATCAATTTTCACCAGGTCACCATTTTTTAAAACAGTTTTATCACCTGAAGGAGATGTATAATGGGCAGTGATTTCATTTATGGAAATATTACACGGAAAAGCTATTTCTCCACCTGAATTTTTTATCTCCTGCTCGGTGAATTCAACCAGATCCAACACCTTTAAATCTTCTTCGACCATATCTGTAGCCATTTTCCTTACTTTAGCCACTATGCTGCCTGCTTTTTGATACATTTCATTCATAGAATCACAGATAATCCATTATTTTAAATAATCAACATCTTATTTCGAAAATAAATCAAATATTATATTAGAGGAGTTATATTATAAGTATTTTAAAGTCCCAAAAAAAGTTAATTAAATCCCGGGGGTGGCTCCCATTCGTAGACTCCACATGCAGCGTAAGGTTTACCTGACAGTGATAGGTTTATCTGTGATCATACCAGTAGAGGGTGTATTATTAGGATTTGGTGGATTTTTAATGGTATTAGTCGCTCTTTTAATGATTTTGAAGGGTCACAGAAAGAAAAAATCAGAGGAAAAGTTAGAGGTAAGAATTTCAGGGATTAAAAAACAGTTCAATGACATTAAAAACGAATCAGTCGCTGATGAGGAGGATGATTGGCTAGAAAAAAGGTTGAAAGAAGATTCCGACCAGTACTAACGTCAGTTAGGGATGAATAAAAAGTAACTTATTTAAAATTATTAAACAAGACATAAACCTAAATAAAAATTCCAATCATGAAAATATATATATTTTATCAAGTATAATTTATAATAAAGGGGGAATTTAATGGCAGATGTAGTTACAATTCCGGAAAACATTTTTTATATAATAATCGCTGTAATCGCTGTAATAGGAATTATCGTAGTATTCATGCAATGGAGAAGAGTCAGAGAAGCTCAAACCAACGTTGAATTCCTGGAAAAGCAAGCGCAACTTAGAAAAATCGAATTAGTAGAAAAAGACCTTGAATCTAAAAGAATGATGGAAAATGTGATTCCCTTACCTAAAGAGCAACAGGAAAGACTTTCCGACATCCGTAAAAGCACTTCTGACCTCATGCACCAGGCAGGCTTCCTTCACAGTGAAATAAACGAAAGGGTAACCCGCCTCGAAGCCCGCACTGAATACCTGAAACTACAGAAACTATTACAGGATATCGAGAAAAAAGAACAGGAACTGGATAAAAAATCCGGTAAAAATATAAAAACAGAAGATGTTCAGGCAGTAAAGGGAATTAAAGGTGTAAAATAAAATGACCGCACTGGAGATAATTGCACTACTGATCTTAATAGGTGCAATAATTGTTTTGCTCTATTATTATCTGCAAGGTACCCGAGGACTATCCCTAAATATGAGACCTAAAACCACGGAAAGCAGGACCAGAACGTTAACTGTCGATGAAGAATCTTCCAGTATACATAAAACCCTGAAGAAAACAGGTGCCAAAGCATCAGACACTACTTCCAAAATAACTGAAGGTGGGACCATGGCTGGAATGAGCGAAAGAATGGCAGATGTGAGTGAAAAGATAAAAGGCAAAGTTAGAGAAGTTCCTATCAGCACAGACATCGTATCCAATAGAATAGAAAGCTTTCTAAATGAACAAAGCGATCAGCTCATAAAAGACTGGGAATTAGTAACCAAAAACGATCTATCAAAGCTGGAAGAAAGGTTCGAAACAGTTTCACTAAACGTGGATGAACTAGAAAAAAGATTCAACGAATACCGTGGCTACACCAATAAAAAACTGGAACACATCGAGGAAAGACTAACCAAACTGGAAAACCCTGAGGAACCAACTGAAGAATCTGAAGATACCACTAAAAAATAATAATACATTAAAAAAAAATAAATCCTCAACTTTTTTTATTAATTTTCATTTAGTTCATGCAAATGTTTATATACCCTGAAAGGGTAAGATTATAAAGAAGCGGGGTGGGG
>ENA-UOOR01000031-UOOR01000031.1-fermentation-metagenome-genome-assembly--contig:-NODE-31-length-191873-cov-17.571771_pt1 | contig 191873 bp, 189 predicted proteins | sample MGYA00245780_ERZ724029 | MGnify/ENA primary metagenome ERZ724029 (study PRJEB28704, sample SAMN03018315) | fermentation metagenome | biome: anthropogenic terrestrial biome; feature: soil...
TTAGAATCTAAAATGTTTCCAAAAAGAAAAAAGAAAAGGTTAAAAATTAATTTTTAACCTTTTCTTTTTTCTTTTTGGAAACATTTTAGATTCTAATTTTCTGAAATTAAATTATAGTAGGGTATTCATTTTAAATTAATAAGTTGCCCTTTAAAAGAGATTAAATACTCAAAATGATTGTCATATTCAAAAAAAAGTTTTTATGAAGTAAAAAAGGGAAAAAAATTAAGGAGGAAAATAAAAAAAATCTAAAAAATTATTTAGACTCCACCCCAACCAGCTTGTCTATCTGTTTTTGCCATGATTTGGAGCGGACGTTTTCCATATTTATTTTGTCCCTTCTTATGATGATTCTGTCTTGAGGACAGGCTTTTGCACAGGCTCCGCAGAGAATACAGAATTTGGGGTTTATAACAGATTTACCATCCACGAGGGAAATTGCGTTGCAGGGGCAAACATCCATACAGGCATGGCATGATTCTCCTTTACATTCAGCTTCTTCTGCAAATATTGCTTCACCTTCAAAGGGTTTGGAAACTGTTGCAGCATCCACTGGGCAGATTTCCTGGCACCATCCACAGTTGACGCAGGCATCTTCATCGATGAAGGAGTATCCTTTGGTCTCGGCGTCTTCGGGATTTATCTCGTATATTCCATAGGAGCAAGATCTGCACGCTGCCTTTATGGCGTCTACTGGACAGGCGCGTTTACAGATCAGACAGTATACACATTTATCCTCATCGACGGAGATCTCAGGAGCTTCTATGTTTTCATTATTCATGGTTATAGCATCTGCTGGGCACATCTCCTCACAGATACCACAGTGTATGCAGGTATCTTCGTTGATTTCAATTTCTCCGACAACAAGCTTAGATCTTTCCGGCAGTTCCCGGGATACTGTTATAGCATCTCTGGGACAGGCAGTTTCACACGCCTTACAGTAAAGGCACTCTTCTTCATCGATTTCTGCACTACTTTTCCATTTTGGATACAGCTCATGCTCTTTGATGTCTACATCATCTATTTTGAATTCGAAAGCATCAAATGGGCATGAAGCAGCACATAAACCACACAGAGCGCATTTATTTTTATCCACGTTAACGTAATCCATGTCAACGAGACCTCTGGCTATGGGCACTAAAGGCCCTAGTCTCAATGCCTCGGTTGGGCATATGTCCGTGCATATGCCGCAACCAACGCATTTATTTTTTCTATAACTGAGTGAACGTTTTTGTTCCCCTTCTCTTTCCACGGACACCATCTTTTATCTCCTCTAACTTTTCTTTGATATTGCCTGATTTGGACAATTCTGGATACATAAATCGCAATCATCACATTTTTCTGGGACTAAAACCAGTTTACCATCTTCTTCAATGAGTGCTCCCTGTTCACAGATTTTTATACACAGTCCTTCACCAGGACAGTCCTTTATTTGACCACATTTTTCCATGTCTATTTCTACTGGCATTTGTATCATCCTCTTGAATTATCCTCGATCAATATTCGATTGATGTTTTTTATTAAACGATATGTTTATATAAACATATCGTTTTGCATGTGGTTATTAAAATTTGAAATAAATGTAATAATCCGCTTAATCCTATTGAAAAACAATTTTTTAATAGTATTAATAAACAGAAAAAGTATTAAAAAGAGAAAATAAGAAAAAGGTAATTTATTCTTTTCCAACCATAACTTCTGTGGCTTTTATTATGGCGGTGACTTTGTCTCCTTTTTTAAGACCAAGTTTTTCAGCAGATTCTTTGGTAATTAAGGCGGTTACAAGACCTGGTGAATCTACCTCTATTTTGATACTGGCCATAACTGCTCCTAATTCAACATCCTCTACGGTACCTTTTAACATGTTTCTGGCACTAATCTTCATAATTATCACTCCCTTCTTTAATGGTTAATATTATATTATTGATTTTTAATGTATTAAAAATTATGACATGAGGATGTTATGGTATTCGCATCATTTCACTATGTGATGGCCATGGTATTTCCTTCAATTTTTTTTAGTAAATCCCATGAACTGTGTCTGAAACGAATATATTTTATATAAAATAAATCCATGGCCCAGTAATAATAAGAGAAATGTAAAAAAGGGGGGTTTTTTAATTCTTCCCGGTTTTGAATTATATAGGCTTAATCCCTTTGGCTAGATCATTCCAGCTACACCTTATAAGGTTTGATCAGAGAATATAGATCTGAAAACATTGCTGGTCGATTGGGACTGGTTTAAGGTACAGGTTGTTATTTATAGTTTTACTCCTACTACCTTTTTACTGGAATAATGTAGGCCTATTGTAGAAATGACTTGATATAGTATGATTGGAAGATTTTAATCATCCCCACCTAATTTTTAGTAAAGGTTTAATATTGACTTAATCTGAAAGATCTTATCTGGAGTTGCAACTAAAATTAAATAAGTTGTATATACCCAATTCAACCAAATTTTAAGTGAGATACATGGACATAATCGAATACAAACCAATAGGAATTATAAGATCTCCCTTTAAAAAGTTAGAGGGCATGCCCATCCAGCCGGTGGGTGCTTGCGGTGTCAAAGGGGAGATCCATATCGAAGAGGAGTACACTGAGGGACTTACTGATCTGGATGAATTTTCTCATATTATCCTTATCTACCACTTACATCTCTCTAGGGGATTTTCTTTAATGGTTAAACCCTTTATGGATGATAACAAACACGGTATTTTTGCAACCAGAGCCCCTAAACGACCGAACCCCATAGGGCTGTCGGTGGTCTGTCTGGATAAGATTGAAGGCAACATCGTCCATATCTCCAATGTAGATATTGCAGATGAAACACCCCTACTTGACATAAAACCATACATACCACAGATGGAAAGAAGGGAAGATGAAGAGGTATGTATAGGATGGTTTGAAGATCATCATCATAAAGCTTCAGATATGAGATCGGATGATCGTTTTATTAATTGAAATATAATTTTCCTTAACCTTTTTTTTTATTAACTTTTTATAAAATAACAAATAAAATTTAGATGTCCTAGAACTCCTCCATCTCGGAGATATCCAGCATGGCCTCCACGGCCTTAGGCTCCACATGGATGCCTGCCTCTCTGATAGCGGCTATGGGGTTTAAACCACCAGGTGTTACTATACCGGCGTGGTATCTTTCCACCTTAGCATTGTAGATGAGTTCGCTTGGTTTTCCCACCTTCAGGATGGAGAAACCTGCTGTCTTTTTAATTTCATCCAGGATACTCATGGTCTCGGGCCGGGCGATGTAGGGTATTTCCTTTAAACTGGCCAGGATCCTTCCACTACTGTTAACTGCTTCTAAGACAGAGGTCATGCCCTTCGTTAAGTATATCTCATGGGGATCCAGGGACGAACCACTGTAGGCGGTTAATTCAATGAAGCGGGGGTTTTTCGTCTGGGTCTCCAGGACACCTCCATACTGGGGTGCCGATGGTATTCCCCTCTTATTTAAAATCCCATCGATGGTCAGACTGCACACCGTGGCGATGCTGGATTTGCCCTCCTTGAGATCAGGAATAATCTTGAAATATTTACTGACGCAGTACTCTGGTTTAGACATCACCTCGGTGAAGACGTCCAGGGCGTCCTCCAGGTCTTCCTTGTTTACGTGGGAGATGTTGGCGATGACCTGGCCGGTATGGGTTTGCGGGTCGAAACTCACCATATTTATGAGGTTCCAGGCCTTGGACAGTAAAAATCTAACTTCTTCTCTGGTCCCCTGTTTGGCCGTCTTCAACACAGGTTCTGGTTCGGTTAACTTTTCCATGGTGGAAAATTCCACAGTCTGCTCAGCCAGTCTTATGTTAACATCGTATCCTGCTTCTTTTGCAGCGCATAAGGGATTTATACCACCCACCACGGCGATGCCCACCATTTCATCAACCACCGGAATGCCCAGTACAGATTCTCCACTTTCACCTATCTCCATCACACCGGAGACTCCGATACCTTTCATCTTCTGGAAGGTTTCCACGGCCTTCTCCCGGGCACTTTCTGGTATCAGACGGAAATTCGCCGGGATATATCCAGTCCCCTCTCTAACCACCTCTAAAACAGAGGTCATCTCCCGGTCGGTGAACGCCTCCAGGGGTGTCATAGATGTCTTCTTATAGGCGATGAGTTCGGTGAATCTAACTGGAGTATAATCATCAACTTTCACCAGCCCACCATACTGGGGAATAACCGGTATTCCCACTTTACGTAACATACCATCTATGGTGGTACCGCATATGGTATCCAGTTTAAAGTATTCTTCATCATTTTCATCCTTCTCACTGATAAGCCTTACAAAGGGACTGACCGCTATCCCCTTGGCAAATACTTCCTTTAAGATGTCCATTACACCCTTCCTATCCCGGAAAATGGAAGTGTTCACCACCACATTTCCCCAGGCCTGGTTAGGGTCCAGGGTGGTGTTGTAGATCATGTTTTCGAATTTGGAGAAAATAAAATCCACCTGATCATAGATAAGACCTTTTTCAAGCTCTTTCAGTCCTTTGGGAGTGATTTTCCTTCCGGCGTATCCTTTACGCTCTGTGAATCCCTTCTCATCCAGGATTCGCATGTGATATCTTACGGCACGTTCTCCCAGATCGTAACCCTTCTTTTTAAGCCCCAGGGCGATTGTTTTGGCTCCGAGAACATCTTCTTTATCAGCAAGAATCCTTAAAATTTCCATCATTTTGCGATCAGTTTCATCAGGCATTTATTCACCAGATTGAATTGATTTAACATTTTAATGGTTTGTTTATCGTTAAGGTTTAAAAGCTTTTTGTGAAAAAAATTAAAGTGATAAAAAAAAATTTATGTTTAAAAGATATTTGTTATAAAAAAATAAAAAATTTTAGGGGATGGATAAACCCCCCCTAGAGCAGCTGGTAGTATTTGTCCAGTTCCCACTGGGTTACCTGTAAGCGGTACTCTTCACATTCTTTCTTTTTGAGAGCTATGAATCTTTCGAAGCTGTGTGGGCCTAAGATTTCTTTGACCAGTTCAGATTTTTCTGATAAGGCCACGGCCTGTTCTAATGAGGCAGGTAGTGATTCAATTCCTTTAGCTTCTCTTTCTTCTTCGGTTAAGTTGTACAGGTTGAACTCCATAGGATCGGGCATTTCATATCCTTCTTCGATTCCCTTGAGTCCGGCCATGAGCATGGATGCCAGTTGTAGGTAAGGGTTTCCTGATGGGTCAGGACACCTTAATTCCATCCTGGTGGCAACTTCTTTACCGGGCTGGTATAGAGGCACACGGATTAATGCAGAACGGTTTCTTCTGGACCATCCTATGTACACTGGTGCTTCATATCCAGGAACCAGTCTTTTAAATGAGTTAATTGTAGGATTCAGTATGGAGACGATTTCAGGTGCGTGGGTTAAAACACCACCTATGTATGCTTTACCATCGTCTGAAAGGTTGTACTCGTCATCAGCATCGAAGAAAGCGTTTTTTTCTCCTTTAAACAGTGACTGGTGGACGTGCATACCGGAACCGTTTTCTCCGAATATGGGTTTGGGCATGAAGGTAGCGTAAAGACCGTACTGGAGGGCTATTTCTTTCACGGTTAACCTGTAGGTTACCATGTTGTCGGCCATTTTAAGGGCGTCATCGTATCTCATGTCGATTTCATGCTGTGATGGAGCTACTTCGTGGTGAGAGTATTCAACGTTAATTCCCACATCCTTGAGGGCCAGGACGGTGTCTCTCCTGAGATCAGATGCTAAATCTAGTGGTGTTAGGTCAAAGTATCCACCGTTGTCTATAGGTTCGGGATGTTCAGCGGATGCGAAATAGAAAAATTCCAGTTCAGGCCCCACGTAGAAGTGGTCGAAGCCTAATTTTTCCATCTTCTCCAGAGCTCTTCTTAAGACGTAACGGGGGTCTCCTTCGTAGGGTTTTCCTCCGGGTATGAGGACATCACATATCATTCTAGCTACTGCTTTTTCCTTTGGTCTCCAGGGGAGAAGTTGGAAAGTATCGGGGTCTGGCATGGCGATCATATCGGATTCTTCGATGTCCTGGAAACCGGTTATACTGGATCCATCGAATCCCATTCCCTGATCAAGGGCAGTCTCGAGTTCATCCTGAGTGATGGCAAAGCTTTTCAGAATACCGTTTATATCGGTAAACCACAGCCTGATGAACTCTACATCGTTTTCTTGTACTATCTGTATAATTTCATCTTTACTTGGCATTTTTTCAACTCCTTAAATCTCTAGAATTGGTCTAGAATTGTTAAAGTTATCACCGGAAATAGGTTTCCTACTCGTGGCATATAAATGTTTTGGAAACGTTTCAGACCACTATTTCCATGGGGACTACCAGTAAAAAAAAGTTAAAATTAAAAACATATAACACAAGGATTCACGAACCTTCCCTATTCAATTTAACAATTTCACTTTTAAAGGCCTGATATACAGATTCAGCCCCGATCAACCCATCTGGGATGTTCCATTCTGAAGGGTGTAGGATGAATGGAAATGACTGTTCTCCTCCTAATCCACCATGACTACCTACCAGTTCTTCAAATGCGGCCACTTCATTTTTTTCAGGGTCGTATAAACTTATAGCCAGTATATCCGGTGTGTATTTAAAGCTATTAGTTCTCTTAAGGTGTCGGGCTGCATTTGGGCCGTAATTAGCTAGAGGGTTAACACCGTCAAGGGTGTCATTTTCCAGGTAGTAGGTGCCACCGTTACCTATAACCAGTGGGCCGTGTTCATTGGATTCAACGAGAATAAATCCTATCCCCTCGTGTTTGGATAAACCAGGAATCAGATCAGGGTACAGGCGGTTGATTTCTTCATAGGTGAGTCTGCTTCTATGCTCTGTTAGATAGACCAGGCCCATATTTCCTGAAGCCAGGACCATCACGTTAGGTTCAACTTCATCGTTTTCTTCTTTCTTATATTTCTGCAAATAGTTGGTCTCATCTACATCATCGATTAACCCTTTAACTCTATCTACCGGGGCGGTAAAGGCCACAGAGAAGTGATCACCGGTACTTGGTGACATATCAGCGAATATACGGGCGTCAGGTAACAGGCCCTTGACCATTTCTTCCAGAGTATAACCATAACGCTGTTTAAAGGTTGCTCCATTGGTTTGGCCATGATCAGAATGGACCACCAATTTATAATCCCTGTGAGCCAGGTACGAGGCCATTTCCACCCGGTGGAATTGCTTATCAATATTTCTAAGGGCATGGAAGGCATCTTCATCCCTTATGCCTGAGTGATGGGCTATTTCATCATATCCCAGGTAGGTAACATAGTTAACATCGGTTTCACCCTTTAAAATATCCCCAATAATAGCCAGGGTGGTTATTTCCCTTAAAAATACATTTGCTCCTGCTCTGATAAATGGATAAAATAGTCCCCGGGATATTCCGGGTTTAATATTTCTGAGTCTGTGGATTAACTGGGAGTTGTAGTCTAAAAACGCGTCCCAGAATACCAGGCTGACGATTCGACTGAAGTTAGAAGAGTTGGAGAAAACATACTCCCAGGCTTTGTTATAGAATTTACCCACATCTTTCATCCGGCTGAAGGTGAATATAACATCCTCGGCATCCCCTGAAAATAAATTAGCCCGACTAGCACCATTCCCGGATAGAAGTCCGTTACCATCAGATATACGTTCTTCCACAATAGGGGCGTCACTTAAACCAGTAGATACCATGAATTTGTTGTCATTTTCCTTTTCCACCCATCTGAAGGCCACAATATCTTCATTGTTACCATGGAGAATTCCAGCCTGGCTGGCACCAGTCTGGCTGGACAGGTCGGTCTCCCATCCACTGACTTTATGGCTGCCCTCTTCAATCCACCTTTTAAGCGTGGGCATATCCCCCCTTTTTACCGCTTCCATTAAAACATTTTTGCCCAGGCCATCGATCTCCATGAAAACCACCCCCGGGGTATCTTTAACATCCTCCTCATCTGCTTTTTTAACGGTTTTCCCGATACTACGATACCAGGCAGCATCGTCATCAATTGTTAAGAGCCCCATAAGCAGGGTTGAAATAGCAGACATCGCTATGGGGGTTAAAACAAGCGCTGCTCCTTCAATGGTCACACCACCGACGAACTCACTGGCTAACCAGATCAAAGCACCGTTAACCAGTAACGAGCCCACCCCCACAGTTAAAACCATGAAGGGCAGTAAAATACGAGAAAGGACAGGCCATAAGAGGGTATTTAAAATACCCACTACTGCGGCAGCTACGAAAGCTGTTTCCCAGGAATCAACGGATAATCCCACGGAAATATAGGCGATGAATAAAAAACCCAGTGCAGCACCTATCCAGAGTATAAATGTCCTCCACACCCAGTAAAAACGAGATTTATAGTACAGTTCATCGTAATTTACCATCAACATCACTATAAATCTATTTGATAAGAACGTATAAAAATGTTCTTTTTTAAAGTGCAATCATTCTAAGTTAAGGTTAACGAACATCTTTGGCAAGTTTAATCTTCAAGAGGCAGGTTGAAATAGAATTTTGAACCCTTTCCCAGCTGGGAATCCACCCATATATCGCCACCATGCCTTTCAATAATTCTTTTAGTGATGGCCAGGCCGATTCCAGTTCCACTGTACTCTTCGTTGGTATGCAGACGTTTGAAAATCATAAAAACACGCTCAAAATATTTAGGGTCGATTCCGATGCCGTTATCTTCCACTTTAAACAACCAGTTATCATCCTCTTTCTCGGCTGATATATGGATTTTCGGTGCTTCTTTGCCACGGTATTTAATGGCATTTCCCACCAGATTCTGGAACACCTGTACCATCTGGGAATAGTCACCGTTAACCGTTGGTAATGGTTCGCGGGTTACTTCCACCTCATTTTCCTTAATCGATAAGTTATGGTACATCAAAACTTCGTCCAGGACTTTTTCCAGGTCCACGTTTTCGAACCTGCTGGTGGTTCTATTTACCCTGGAATAAGCCAGAAGATCGTTTATTAACTCCTGCATGCGTGCTGCCCCATCTACAGCGTAATCTATAAACTCATCGGCATCCGAATCTAACTGACCCTCATAACGGCGCTGGAGAAGCTGTAAGAAACTGGATATCATCCTCAGGGGCTCCTGCAGGTCGTGGGAAGCGATGTAGGCAAACTGCTGGAGCTCCTTGTTGGAACGTTTCAGCTCTTCCAGGGTTTTTTCCAATTTTTTCCCTGTTTTTTCACGTTTTACAAATAGTGTAGCATTTTCCAGGGAGATAGCCGCCTGTGATATCAATAACTCTAAAAGCTCCGTCTTTTCAGGAGTGAACACGGAATTTGCCAGACGATTTTCCAGGTAAAGTATTCCAATCATCTTTGACTGCTTAAATACAGGCATACAAAGGATTGAACGTAATTTCATATCCTGGACTTCCCTGTTATCTTTGAATTCCCCTTTTTCTGAGGCATTATCAAGAATCAAACGTTTTCCTGTACGTTGCACATAACGGACTATGGCTTGGCAGATCCCACCTGCTTTTTCCAGTTTTTTCTTGGAAATCTGCACATCCTCCTTGAAAGTGGCATGGCTTTCAGCATGGATAAAAAGACCGTCTTCCTCTTCCATGATCAGGTATCCGCTTTGTGCACCGGAACTCTCGATGACCACGTTCATGATCTTCTTAAGTAAGGCTTCCAGTTCTATCTCCGCAGAAATAGCCAGGGCGGATTTCATCAGGTATTCCATGTCAATATTCGGGAGGGTGAGGGGAGGTTCTTCCACCTCGATTTGTGGATAAGAAATATCGTCTTCGAAGTAGGTAGGATACCTTTCTAAGAGGCTGAACTCTTTTCTTTCCGCTCCACAATTTTTATACAGGCGCGCTGCCTGGTTGAAATACATCTCTTCAGAGCACTGTCCATAGGAGAGTAGAAGCTCCCCCAGACATTCATGGAGATGCCCCTCCAGGAATGTGTAACCCTGCTTATGTGCGGAATCTATGGCATCCATATAAAGACTCCTGGTTTTCTTGAATTCACCGGTAACTCTTTCGAGTTCAGCATGGAGGAGGGTAAGATAGGGCTCGAGGAGCGGCCCCAGCTCGGTCCAGGTCTCCACCTTATCGATGAGTGGCTGGATTTCATCCATCAATTCAACTTCATCTTCAAAGTCAACCCCTTTTTCATAGAGTTTCAGAGTGTTCAGCACCCGGAAGACGTACCACTGTCTTTTCAGCACGTTATCAGTTAGACCCGACAGGTAACGCTCCACTCCCTGCAGATACTTTTTGGCCATGACGTGTTCTCCCAAGTAGTAGTGGACCAGGCCCATATGTACGTAATAGCTTCCTGCTGAAGCTATGTGGTTGTCCTCTTCCCATTTACTCAGTTTTTCTTCCATGGGGACTGGTACGTAATTTTTCTTCATAGGTTCGATCCATCCGGCCTGTACAGCCTCTGCCAGACCTACTGAGAAGGATAGATGATATCTCTGTGAAAATTCAAGGCATTCTGAGGCATAATCCTCGATGATGGACATATCCGCCCCTTGAACCTGTAAATTCCACATCAAAGGTCCGTAGGAGAGTCCGGCATTGTACAGGTCACCGCAGTTCTTTCCAGATTGTATGGATTTGAGGCAGTAAGCCACGATCTCCAGGGGGTGGCTTCGGGAGTGCATGTTGCACCATACTATTCCGTTCATGCCACGGGTGGCTCCGAAGGTGTCGGGGTACTTCGCCGAGAGTTCCCGGGCCAGATCCTCGTATTTAAAAGCCGCCTCAAATTCTTCCTGTTCCCCGAGTTGAAGCCCCATTATGCTGAAGGAGTAGATAACAGATTCGTCCATACCTCCAGCCAGACAGTGCTGGGTGGACTGTGCCGCCGAAAGATAAAGCTGCGGCACCAGGCTAGACATGTACAGATCAGGGATGAGTTCACTGTAGAAGGCCAGTTCGATTTTATTCTTCCGGTCCTGGGTGAAGGGCATGTGTAAAATAGTTTCCCAAACATCTATGTCCATGGAGGCTATTTCATCCATCAACTCCTTCCTTTTACGGTCTGTTTCCTGGGGATCTTCAGGAATGGCTTTACCAAAATAGGCCAGACCCTGGTTGGCGATTTCAATAGCCTTATTAAAATTACCTACCGAGGAGAGGGAGGTGGTCTGCTCAGCCAGACATTCTGCCTTATCCAGGTCACTCTGGGCATGTTCCAGCAAATGGTTGAGCAGTTTTTCTGATTTCTCGTAGCTGCCACACATGAGCTCTGTCTTGGCAGCTTTCTGAAATATCCGGAAAGTACGTTTATAGTGTGCATCTTCCCAGCAGTCATCGGGTAACAATTTTTTGCTTTCACTGAAATATTCATTGGCCGCTTCTGTAGCTAAAGAATCTAACGCTTTATTACCGGCATGGTAATTAATATCTGAGAGAAAGTAAGCTGTATCTGAATCGAGTTGGTCCTCTCTTCCCAGGTTCAGGTGTGATACGATGGTGAACAGGCTTTCCAGGATTTCCAGGTCTTCAACCTCATTAGTAGAAAAAAGAAGATGGTTACCCACTTCCCAGTGAATATTACGCCGTTTTCCAGGTGGAATAGCGGATAATGTGGCTTCCTGAACTTTATCGTGAATGAACTGCAACTGGTTCTTATTTTCAATTAATAATCCCTGTCCCAGGGCGGGTTTTAGAATTTCATAGGTCTTTGCCAGTGGCATTTCCCTGATGAGTGATAATTCTGCAGGTGAAAAGGTATTTCCCATACATGCACAATACTCCAGGAGATCTATAAGGTCTGGTGGGAGCTTTTCAATCTTTGAACTGAAGAGGGAGACCACGGTGGTGGGCATGCGAGACTTTTGTATTTTCTCCATATCCCATCTCCATTCTCTGTTTTCGTCTAAATAGATGAGATCTTCACCATGGAGGTAGGACAGGCTTTCACTCACGAAGAGGGGATTTCCTTCACTGAGGGTGCTTATGAAATCTGATAAGGCTTCTGTCTTTTCAAGAGGTGAGTCCAGGATATAAGAAACCATCTCATGGGAGTATTCACTTTTTAAGGGTCCTAATCTGATTTCTTGAAGTGGTTGTTGATATTTTTTCACTTTACGTATGATTTTGGATAAAGGATGGCTGGAATCCACTTCATTGTGGCGATAAGCCCCCAATAAGAAGAAATACGGATGATCCTTATAGTTAGCGAATATGTTTGAGAAAAAGTCGAAGGAGGCTCCGTCACACCACTGCAGGTCGTCTATGAAGATGGTCAGGGGGTTTTCCTCACTGGCCAGGCATGTGAGAAAGCTGTCGAAGACGTCATGGAATCTGTTAAGTGATTCAACAGGTGGTAGGGGGTGGAATTCTGGTTGGGGTCCTATAAGGATTTCTAATTCTGGAATTACATCTGTTAAAACCTTCCCGTTTTCACCTACAGCGTCCAGTATCTTTTTCTTCCAGCTTTCCAATCTCTTGTTGCTTTCGGTTAGGAAGGTACGCATCAGGTTTCTAAGTGCCTGGATAAGGGAACTATAGGGAATATTTTTCTGATAAACATCGAACTTTCCTGAGGTGAAATAGCCCCTGTTTTCTACAATAGGTTTTTGTAACTCCTGTATCAGGCGTGTTTTACCAATTCCAGATAATCCGGAAATTAAAAGCGACCGAAAGTTTCCTTCTGTGACTTTTTTGTATTCATCAAGGATGATCTTCGCTTCCTGGTCGCGTCCGACCATTTTGGAGATGAAGTTAACCCTTCGGGTGGTGATGTACCTTTCCAGGGGGAAGTCGGTTATGGTGCTGGTTTCTAAATATTCCTCTTCGCACCTGGTTAAATCTGCTAGAAGTCCGTTACTGCTCTGGTAGCGTTTTTCAGGTTCTTTAAGCATTAATCTTGAAACGATCTTGCCGAGTGTGAGGGGGATATCTGGATCGAGCTCATGGACCTTGGATGCTTCTTCGGCAAGGTGGGAGTGTATCAGTTCCAGGGGATCCTGGGATGAGAAGGGGAGTTCACCGGTGAGCATTTCATAAAACACTATTCCCAGGGAATACAGGTCTGATGAGAAACTCACCTGGTGGTTGATTCGCCCTGTTTGTTCAGGGGATGTGTAGGCCAGGGTTTCTCTTATAAAAGAGCGGTCATAAATGAAATGGCTTACATCCCTCACATCTATGGCCGTGATGAAGTCTATCAGACGGATGTTGAGTTTATCATCCACCAGTATGTTGTGGGGTTTGATACCTCCATGGATTATTCCGGTGTCATGGACCTTATCTAAAATACGGGCCAGCCCAATACCCATGGTGAAAAAATCTTTCAGGGAAATCCTGTCATTTTCTGCCATTATCCTGTTAAGAGATGTCCCATGGAAGTAATTCTGGATTATGTAACAGGTTCCATCTTTGCTGTTGAAATTTATAGGTGTGATTACCTCAGGATCGTTTAAAACACGGAGTTGTTCAATCTTCTGCGTGATCTGGGTTTTTTTATAGGGGGATAATAGTTTTCATTTAGAATCTTGAGCACCAGTAGTTGGTGGGGATTCTCTTTATGATAGGCCTTGTAAACGGTTGCCTGGGGGCTTTCATCTATCCTTTCAATTATGTTGTAGTTGGGGATTATCATCTCTTAATTAACCTCACCAAAACACCGTAATCGAATTTAAAATAGTGAATGATCGGTATTTAGAACTTAGAAACTATGTATATTATGTATTCTTTTAACTATAATTTTTTCTAATTGCTTTTTTAATACAGGGTGGTTAAAAAGTTATTAACTAAAAGATAATTCATTTAATGTGAACTATTTTACACTTGAAGCGCATGTCTTACTTCAGTTTGAACATAGAAAAATATTAATTATATTAATATTAGTAATAATAATTATGGATGAAATCCTAATAAAAGTGGATTTTTTGGAAAATTTAGCAAGGGATGATATTGATTTAAAATCTCATTCAACTGATAGGATGAAAAAGCGACAAATTAAAGTTAAATGGATTTACCACTGCCTTATAAGTGAAAAACTGGTGGGAATACTAAAACAAAGATCATATAGATTCAAACTTTACTATCCACATCCAGAAAAGCCCCATAGGTATGATTTGATTATAGTTGTCGATATTTTTCATGAACTGGCAAAATTTATTAACGTAGTAACCACATATGAAGAAGAGATAGAGCGTAGGGTGCGTTGAAATGAAAAATCAATTCCAACTAAGAAAAGATTATGATCTTGAATCTGATGTTTTATGGCTCAGTATTGAAGATGATTATAATTATAGGGAATCCATTGGTATAGGAAATGTGATACTCGACTTCGATGAAAACTGCATTCCAGTAGCAGTTGAGATATTAGATGCTTCCAAAGTTCTTAATTTAAGTAAAAATTCTTTAAAAAAAGATTTTAATGTAAAGATGGACATCTCCGTAGATGAAGATCTGATTGCTATCCATGCTCAATTTGCTTTCCCAAATAAGAAACAAATACCTGTTGAAAAGGACTTTAAGACAGTGAATGATATACATCTACCATCTCGAGAGGTGGGGATGGTTATTGGTGAATTTTGAAAATAACAGGATATTATCTATTTTTTATTATGCTTTTTAAAAAACTTAAAATCTACAATGAATCTTCTTTTCTCAAACCCGCTGATAAACAGTGTTACGCTCTACAGGTACACGGCCTATCTTTTTTATAATTCTACGCATCTCTTCACGGGGTAAATGTTCACCGTAAGACGCCCCTGCCGCTATGGATATCTTGTCTTCCATCATGGTACCTCCCAGATCGTTAGCACCACAGCACAGGGCTATTTGCGCCAGTTTAGTGCCTAATTTTATCCAGGAAGCCTGAATATTGGGCAATTCCTTACCGAGGATGATCCGGGCAATAGCATGTATCTTCAAGTCATCCATACCACTGGAAGGAGATAATTCGGCGCCTAAAACGTTGTTTTGATTTAAAAAAGTCATGGGGACCAGTTCTGTAAACCCATGGGTTTCACGCTGAATGTCCCGCAGTATCAGGAGATGGTCGATACGGTCTTCCCAGGTTTCCACAGTACCGTACATAATTGTGGAGGTTGTAGGGATCCCTACTCCATGCGCTTCCTTTATAATCCTCACCCAATCTGCAGTGGAAACTTTGTTGGGACATATCTTGGCCCTGACAGAGTCTACCAGGATTTCCGCCGACGCACCGGTTAAGGTATCCAACCCGGCCTCTTTAAAATCGCTTAAAGCATCTATTGTGGATACCCCGGACAACCGGGCGGCATGGAAAACTTCCACCGGCGATAATCCATGAATTCCAATGTCATAATTAGATTTTATAGCACCCAAAAGATTACAATAATATTCAACGGTCATCTCCGGGGTTACACCACCAAATATGCATATTTCAGTGGCATTTACGTCCACCGCTTCTTTGACACTGGTGAGTATTTCTTCCGTGGTCATATGATAACCGATACTGTCTCTGAAAGAGCAGAAACCACATCTGATCATGCACTCGTCCGTGATATCTATGTTCCTGTTGACCACGAAGGTGACTTCCTCACCCACTATATCCTTACGTAACTGGTCTGCTACATCGAATAACTCGAAAGGATTCGAGTTTACCAGTTTTACAGCGTCTTCTCTAGTGATATCACCTTGCATCGAACGTTCATAAATGTCTTCCATGATGAACTCCCCATCTACTTGCTTAATTTCAATATAAAAAAATCAAGTATTTAAAAGTACTTTATTTTATATGTGAAGTAGGAACAGATTTCAAGCAGAGCTCTGTTGAAACATTAAAAAAAGAGATAAATGCCGGGGGCGGGATTCGAACCCGCGGCCTCACGGTATCCCAGATATAAGTCAGAGCACTTGCTTAATACCCTATGAGCCGTGCGCTCTAACCAGCTGAGCCACCCCGGCGTGGCTTATATGACATCAGATTTTATCTAACTTAAAGTTTTCTATGGGGCTTTTAGAAGATTTTCATCTTATAATATATAATTCTTCAGACTATTTTATACCCTACTGGATAATTAAAAATTTATCCTAAAAGGATCACTATCTTAAAAAGGAACCCTATAAGATCAAGGGGATTTAAGGAAAACATCACGCAGGTGATTGAATGGTCGATAAAGACGAACACGTAATTGAAGCACTGGGAAAAACCAGGGTGGTAATAAAAAATGGGAAAGTAGTGGAAGTTGGCAAGCCGAAGATAGAATACTGTCCCATATTTGACAAATACAGGGGAATTAAGAAGCTCACACCGGAACATGTCAGAGAAAATATCGAATTTAGAATAAAAGACTTCGGGATGTGCACCGGCGATAGGACCCTGCGGATGAGGGATTTCCTCTCCTTCGGAGTTTCAGAGACATTAAACACCCTGGCCGAGGAAGGACTGATCGATGCCGCGGTCACGGTCTGTGAAGGATGTGGAACGGTGATCCTAACAGAATCAGAACTCATCCAGGGCATAGGTGGTAGAGTATCCGGTCTTCTCAGTACCACCCCACTAAAAGAAGTTATAAAAGTTATAGGTAAAGAAAACGTCCTTGATCCTGAAACTACCAGGATCAGCCAAGTTGATGGGGTTCTAAAGTCCATAGGCATGGGTTATAAAAAAATAGCAGTCACCGTGGTATCCGCCGATGATACTATAAAACTCAGGGAAGTGGAAAGCCAGCACCCGGAAGTTAAGATCTACATATTCGTAGCCCACGCCACGGAAGTATCCAAAGAAGATGCCGAGGTTATCTTGGATCATGCCGATGTAGTGACCGGTTGCGCATCCCGGTACATCCGGGACATAGGTACAGAGAGAGGGTTTTTCCGCGCTGGAGATAGCATACCCATATTCGGGATTACTGAGGATGGTAAAAAATTCCTAGAGATAAGGATAGAAAAAATAGGTGGGCTGAAGGAAAAAAAGGATGCCCAAATCCCCAAACCATTGATTTAATGGTTCAATTGATTTTTATGGTTCAAATAGTGGAACAAATCTATCTAGGGACCGATTAACTCGGCAATTGCACGTATAACAGAGCTTTGGGTTACCAGTCCAATTAACTTTCCATTTTTGATTACAGGAATTCTTTGATAACCTTCATCAACCATAATTTTGATGATTTCCAGTAAAGACGTGTCTGGTTCAGCTGTTCTAAGGTTTTTACTCATTAATTCTTCAACTTTAAGCCCCACTGCCTCCCCACCAGCAAGTAAGATATCCCTATGGGTTATAATACCCACCAATTTCCCATCGTCCACTACTGGGAGTCCACCAACGTTACTGCGCATCATCTTAAGTTTGGCAGCAGCGATGAGGTCGGTTGGTGAGATGGTCTGCACCGTTTCGATCATCACATTCTTTGCTTTTAGATCATCTCTCATGGATTTATTTTTATAGCTACTCAAATAAAAGGGTAATTGTTCTCTGTAACCGAATAAAAAGGGCTTTATTTTCTTTTAGAAGTATTTTATGGACAATTAATAAGTAAAAATCTGGTTTAAAGGCTTAAATTTAAGAAAACTTAATATTTAAGTAGAATCATGTCCATAAATCATATAAGAATTCAGTAAAAATTTGTTGGTGTAAAATAGTTTATAAAAAACAACTTTCTTTATGGGAAAAATTTAGAGGGGGATTTTAAAATTTCTAGTCCATCTAAAGAGGATTTATCTGTAGCTATATGTGGAGAAGCAGGTCAGGGCATACAAACGGTGGAAATGATACTGGTAAGGGCCATTAAACTGGCTGGCTATTATGTATTTTCTTCAAAAGAATATATGTCCAGGGTAAGAGGAGGATTAAACTCTACAGAGATACGTATTTCGTCTAAAAGAGTCACCGCATATGTGGACCGCATCGATATTCTCCTGGCCATAAATGAAGGGGCCATAGGACATTTAGGTAGAAGGATAACAAAGGACACCCAGATAATAGGTGATGAAGACCAGTTAAAGTCAGTAACTGGAGAATATAACGTCCTGAAAATTCCAGTTTTGAAGAGTGCAGAGGAACTGGGAGGCATAATCTTTGCCAATGTGATAGCTGCCGGAGTCATTTCCTGCATGCTCAACATCCCACCAGCGGTGTTCGACCAGATAATCATTAACATGTTCGCCCGTAAAGGGGAAAAAATCGTAGAAAAGGATCTCCAGGCCGGAAGGAAGGGATACCAGCTGGGGGAAGAATTGATGGGATCAAAGGATTTCAAGTTCGAGATAGAAAAGGATCCGTCAGTTAAAGATGAACTGCTTTTAAGTGGAACAGAAGCAGTAGGTTTGGGTTGTTTGGCAGGTAACTGCAAATTCATGGCATCCTATCCCATGACCCCTTCAACACCACTGCAGATATTCATAGCCGAGAATGGAAAGGATTTTGATGTCATTTTTGAACAGGCAGAAGATGAAATAGCCGCCATAAACATGTCCATCGGGGCTTTCTACGCCGGGGCCCGGGCCATGATCGCCACTTCCGGAAGTGGATTCGCCCTTATGGAGGAGGCTGTAGGATTATCTGGAATGACAGAAACACCCGTGGTAATATACGTCGGCCAGAGGCCAGGACCAGCGGTGGGGCTTCCCACCAGGACAGCACAGGAAGACCTGAACTTAACACTGTACTCGGGGCCGGGAGAGTTCGTCAGGGTAATCTTCGCTCCAGGAAATTTCAAAGACGCATTTGAACTCTCAAACAGGGCGTTTAACCTGGCAGATAAATACCAGATACCGGTTTTCATCCTCTCAGATCAGTACTTCGCTGAATGCAACTATAACCACCCGTCCTTTGATTTAAGTAACCTGGTGGTTGAAGAACATATCGTTGAGACAACTAAGGATTACAGGAGATACGAACTAACACCTGATGGTATCTCCCCCCGGGGAATTCCGGGATATGGAGATGGACTGGTGGCCATCGATGCTGATGAACACGATGAAGAGGGCCACATCACTGAAGACCTGGAAATTAGAGCCAGGATGGTTGATAAACGATACACTAAAAAGATGAAGCTGATCAAGAAGGATATTATTCCTCCCGAACTCATTGGTAGTGATGATTATGAAATCCTGGCGGTAGGCTGGGGATCTACCTACGGAACTATAAAAGAAGCGCTGAATCATTTGGGTTTGGAAGAAATCTCCTTTTTACACTTCAAACAGGTGTATCCACTGCATCCTGATACGATAAATTATTTGAATAAGGCTGATAAAACGATTATATTCGAAAATAATGCTTCTGCACAGTTTGCTAATCTGATTAGAATGGAAACCGGCTTTGAAATCGATGAAAAAATCTTAAAGTATAATGGAATGCCATTTTCCGTTGAAGAAGTTACAGAAACCTTAAAAAGTATCAGGGGGTTATAAAAATGGATGCGAAGGACTTCAACATGGATGATGCCGATGTGGCCTGGTGCCCAGGGTGCGGTGACTTTTTCATTCTACAAACACTTAAAGAAACCCTGGCAGAACTGGAAATAAAGCCAGAAAACCTGGTTTTAGTAAGTGGAATTGGACAGGCCGGGAAACTCCCCCACTACATTAAATGTAACGTATTCAACAGTTTGCACGGTAGATCACTACCTCCCGCAGTTGCCATTAAGGCAGTAAACCCGGAACTTACGGTGATAGATATAAGCGGTGATGGCTGTATGTATGGGGAAGGAGGCAACCATCTCATACATAACATCCGCCGAAACCCGGACATAACCAACATAGTCCATAACAACATGGTCTACGGACTGACCAAGGGACAGGCATCCCCCACAAGCAGAACAGAATTTAAGACCAATTTACAGGTTGAAGGAGTATTCTTAGAGCCGTTCAACCCAATAGCAGTAGCAATTGCCCTTAAAGCATCCTTCGTAGCCAGGGCTTACTGTGGAGACGTGGAAGAAACCAAAGACATCCTGAAAAAAGCCATAAAACATAAAGGCTATGCCCTGGTTGATATATTCCAACCATGCGTCACCTTCAACAAGGTGAACACTTACCAGTGGTTTAAAGAAAACACCTACTACTTGGAAGACTCCCACGACCCATATGATATGGAACAGGCCTTTAAAAGATCCGTGGAGACCGATAAATTTCCCCTGGGAATATTCTATATGAACCCGGATAAAAGAACCTTCGAAGAAAACTTGGAAGTCTACCTGGATGATAAAACACCTGTATATAAACGTAAAGCAGATATGGATAAATTGGAAAGATTGATAGCATCCAAAAGGTGAACATAAAACCATGGAAACACAAGAAATAGAGATAACTGAAGAAGACGTCATAGGATTGATGGATCAGTTCACCAAGGTCCCGCCCTTCCTTTTGAAGATGGTTGTATCCGGCAATTCAAACGTGGTGAATTCTTTCCGGGGCCAGATAGAAGATTACAAAGATACTTTATCCCCTGAGGAAATGGCTAAAATCAAGAAAGTCCTGGAGATGCCTGTAGATGATCTGCAGGAAATTTTAAAGAGGGCGTATCTGGAAACTAAACAGGAACAGTTGAAGATACTGGCAAACCCCAAAGCACAACCATTCATCCGAAAGAACCTGGATGAACTGAGGAAGATATTGTTTTGATCAGTATTTCCACAGATATTTCCTATACAATATTGAAAAAATGAATAATGCAAAAAAGACGAATATGAAGGTCACGTACGGGCTGGGAGAAAAACGCCCAAAAAAGCGTAGAATGTAAGTCCATATAACCAAATTTTGATTGATAGAACTATAATCACCACGAAAATAGCAATTAATAAATTCAATAGGAGGGGAAAGAATGGTTTTTCTTGTTGGATTGGGATTTATCCCTGTTTTTAGATGCAATGGAAGTGATGGAGGGTAATTTATCCCTTTTACCTGTAAGATTTTCTTTATATGTTAATTCCCCACCGCACTGACATTCTGTGAAGTCTTCCGGCTGCTCTCCTGGCTGGAGTTCGTAGTATCCTCCGCATTTTTTACATATGAGGTAACCCATGGTTATTCACCAATTATTTTGCGTTGGTGTTAATGTATACTATCATGACTAAGATATTTAATTAAGTTACAGATAAAAGTATATTCATTGAATATTCATTTTCCACATTTTTATGAGGTATAAAAATTGACACAACTAGAACAGGCGCGTAAGGGTCAGATCACTCCGGAAATGGAGAAAGTAACGGAAAACGAAGGCATCGAGATCCAGAAACTGGTGAGGAGAATTTCCAAGGGCCTCATAGTCATCCCTAAAAATATCAACGGGAAAACCAGCCCTCTAGGGATAGGAAAGGGCTTAAGGACCAAGGTAAACGCTAATGTAGGTTCCTCATCAGAACTGGAGGATGTCTCCTGGGAAGTGGAAAAGGCCAGAATCGCAGTCAAATTCGGTTCAGATACTCTGATGGATTTATCAACAGGCCCCCAGTTTAAAAAGGTTAGAAAGGCCATAATGAAGGAAATCACAGTCCCCATAGGCACCGTACCCATCTATGAAGCAGCAATAGGAGCACTCCAATCTAAGGGCGCTATCGTAAATATGGATGAAGATGATATGTTCCAGGCCATTATAAATCAGGCTAAGGAAGGTGTTGATTTTGTAACCGTCCACTGCGGAGTAACCCGGGACACGGTGGAGAAGGTTAAAGAGTCTGACAGGATTATGGGCATCGTCAGCAGGGGAGGGGCTTTCACCGCGGCCTGGATACTTAAAAACCAGGAAGAAAATCCTTTATACAAAAATTATGATTATCTACTGGAAATTGCCCGGGAATACGATGTTACGTTAAGTTTAGGAGATGGTCTCAGACCAGGATGCACCCATGACTCTACAGATATTCCTCAGTTAAGTGAACTCAGCATCCTGGGTAAACTGGTTGAAAGAGCCAGAGAAAAGGGTGTTCAGGTCATGGTTGAAGGCCCGGGGCATGTTCCTTTACACCAGATTGAAAAAAACATTCAGATTCAAAAGAAAGTCTGCAAGGGAGCTCCTTTTTATGTTCTGGGGCCACTGGTAACCGATATTGCACCGGGGTATGATCATATCACATCAGCTATCGGCGGGGCCCTAGCAGCAGGCGCAGGCGCGGATTATCTCTGTTACGTTACACCGGCTGAACATCTCTCCATACCCGACGAAGAAGATGTTAAAGAAGGAGTCATCGCATCCAGAATAGCGGCACAGGCAGCGGATATTTCAAAAGGCATTGGAAGTGCTTGGTATGCTGAAAATAAAATGGCTCACGCGCGTAAGGCATTTAACTGGGATTTACAATTCGATCTGGCCTTAGATCATGAAAAACCTAGAAGATACCGGGAGAGAAGACCCAGCCCAAAAGAAGACATGTGCACCATGTGTGGAGAGTTCTGTGCTATTAAACTGGTTAGGGATAATATCAAAGAATAATATCATAGGCTTTAACTGGTTTTTCATTCACCGTCCTTTTTCTGCACTTTTAAAATGAGTAATTCCCTGAAAATTATTAATAAAAGGATTTACATATACTAGAGTGAAAAATTTTTAAAGAAAAAAAATTAACCACAAAATTATGTTAAAAAAAATTAAGGTTATTTAAAAAACTTAAGGGAGGTGTATTTCCATGCCAATGGAACATGTAGATGGTGAAGATAAGGGTAAAATAGTTCTTTTTGCTTTAAGCACCTGTCAATGGTGCAGGAAGACCAGATTACTCCTGGAAGAGTTGGAAGTGGACTTCAGTTATATCTACGTCGATCTTTTAGAGGGTGAAGAACGCAGTGAAATTATTGAAGAGGTTAAAAAGTATAATCCCCAGTTGTCCTTCCCTACTCTGGTACTGGACGATGGAGAAGTCATCGTAGGATTCAATGAGGAAGGAATCAGGGAGGCACTGGCATGAGCCAGGCGGATGATGCCCGGGTCGATGAATTCTATGAGAGATTAAAAGAACAGGTGGAGGAGGTGGGTTATCATCTCAATTCGGATGTGGAATTCACCAAAGCCCTCCTTAAATCTATACTGGTAAATGAAGACCGTTACGGCTATGGAGCTTGTCCCTGTAGACTGGCTTCTGGAATTAAAGAGGAGGACTTGGATATCATATGTCCCTGCTACTACCGTGACCCTGATCTGGAAGAGTACGATGCCTGTTACTGCGGTTTATATGTCTCAGGTGACATACTAAGCGGTGAAAAGCAGTTAACAGCCATACCAGAGAGAAGACCGGCACCCGATGAGCGAATTGTGCATAGTGAGGATGAAACAGGAACTCTTGGCCTGGAAAGTATTTCTAATCTTCCCCTTCCTGTCTGGAGATGTGGTGTCTGCGGTTATCTATGCGCCCGGGAAGGCCCGCCTGAAATTTGTCCCATTTGTAAGGTTGGTAAGGAAAGATTTGAAAGGTTTATATAGAAATCTTTAGTTTAATTCTATTTTTTAAATACAGGGATTTTTTAAATACAGGGAAATACCAATATTAATTTGATTACGTTTATCCAGAGGTTTGGAGAATAGTGATGTCTGAAGAAGCAAAAAGCCCCATGAAGTATGAAGAGCTGGTGAAATTATACGAGGCTATGGATTCCACCACCAAGAGACTGGAAAAAACCGCTATTTTAGCGGAATTCCTGGAGATGGTGGGTGAAAAGGACCCGGAAAATTTGCCAGTAGTTACTTTACTGTCACTGGGTCGTATATTCCCCACCTGGAGCGAGGAAGAGTTAGGAATAGGGTCTAAACTCCTCATTAAAGCCATTTCCCTGGTGGTAGGTGTGACACCGGAGGAGGTGGAGGATCAAATCAGGGACAGCGGGGATATAGGAACCGCATCAGAAGAGCTTTTCCAGCGTAAAGTACAATCCACGCTTTTTATGAGGTCCCTGTCCATCGATAAGGTCCACCAAAACCTGGTAAAAATCGCAGATATCAGTGGAGGAAGGTCGCAGTACAAGAAATTAGAGATACTGAGGGAACTCTTATCATCAGCATCGCCACAGGAAGCAAAATACCTTACCCGTACAGTACTGGAAGAATTACGGGTGGGGGTGGGAGAAGGAACCCTTAAAGATGCCATTTCCACGGCGTTCAACGTGCCTAAAGAGACGGTGGAAAGGGCTCATATGTTAACCAATGATCTGGGACTGGTGGCAAAGGTGGCCAGAGACGAGGGGGAGGAAGGACTTAAAAAACTTACACTCAAACCAGGCAAACCAGTAAAACCCATGCTCGCCCAGTTATCCCCGGATTATCAGGTCACCATCAGGGAGATGGGATACGCTCTCTGTGAGACCAAATATGATGGTGTCCGGGTCCAGATCCACCGGGAAAATGATGAAGTAAACATATTCACCAGGAGACTGGAAAACATCAGTCTTGCTGTTCCGGAAATCACCGAATATATTAAAAAAGCTATTAAACCATCTGATTTCATTGTTGAAGGGGAGATAATAGTTACCAAGGAAGGGAAGCCCATATCCTTCCAGTATATGTTGCAGAGGGTCCGAAGGAAATATGAGATAGACCGGTTGAGGGAGGAGATTCCCCTTACACTGTACCTTTTCGATGTCCTTTATTACAAAGAGCCCACCCTGGATGAACCTTTAAAGGACAGGAGAAAATTACTGGAAGAAATAGTAGAAGTCATCCCGGGTAAGCTTGAGTTAAGTAAACAGGTTAAAGTCACACCTGAAACAGCAGATTTAGCCCTGGATCTGTTCAACGAATCTATTGATGAAGGTCATGAGGGTGTCATGTTAAAGGATCCAAACGCACCCTATACCCCCGGTCTCAGGGGTAAGAAGATGTTGAAGTGGAAGGCCACACCAGAAACCCTGGATCTGGTGGTGGTGGGTGGAACCTACGGTAAAGGGAGAAGAGCTCATGTGATTGGTTCGTTCCTCCTGGCTTTACAGGATGAAAATAAGGAACTCAAAACACTGGCCCATGTAGCTACTGGCCTGGATGATAAGACACTCCAGGAGTTGAATGAAATGTCCGAGCCACTTATAACCCGTAAAATTGGCCAGAAGGTGGAGATGGTGCCGTCCATCATCATGGAGGTTGCCTTCAGTGAGATAGTTAAAAGCCCGGAATACGAGAGCGGCTACTCCTTAAGGTTCCCGGTGGTAAAGAGGATCAGGACAGACATCAGCATTGATGATATCGACACTGTGGAACGTGTGGAATCCATGTTTGCCACTATGAAGCTTATTTAGATCTGTTTTTTTTACTCGTTTTTGTTGAAGTAAAGGTTAAATAATACTTTTTTTATATTAATTAATACACTGGAAATGGATGTCTTATGTGATCATAATGGAAGATAGTTTTATCTTTAAAATAGCGTTAACTATGTCAATTGTGGGCCTGGTAGGTATGATGTTCTCTATTAACCTGATAACCGCCCGGGAAGTTAAGATCAACGAGATTAACCGGGGGATGCTGGATGAAGATGTAACCCTGCAAGGATTGGTACAGGATGTTAAGAAATCCTCCCGGAGCAACACCTATTTCCTGGATATAATGGATGGAACCGGTAAAATATCAGTGATAGTCTTTGAAAGCAGTGCAATTGATCTAGAAAAGACCAATCAGAGTATTTACACTCTGAATAATAAGAGAGTGAAAGTCACCGGTAAAATAAGTGAATACCAGGGGAAGATGGAACTGATTCTCAAGGATGCGGCTTCCTTAGAAATACTAGGATGATACGATGTTTACACAAAATTAAACGTTTAAATTCCCTATTTCTCTGAAGACAGGCTGAGGGTATACTTTTTAATTTCATCCAGAATATCCCGGGCGTAATAGGCGGAGAAGATGATGCCCAGCACGTTTACCAGCCAGAAGGAAACCAGCCGATCAACCAGGGCGATACTACCGGCCAGGGCACTGGGCACACCGAAAAGTACGAATAATCCAGTTAAAGAAATTTCAATGGAACCAATTCCACCGGGAAGGGCACTGAGTACCCCAATTACATTGGCCAGGAGGAAAATAATGATTATCGCCATGAAATCCATTTGAAGGTTGAAGGCGTAGAATACGGTGTAAAGCCGGACACATTCCAGTAACCAGGACATCAAAGATAATATAAATACAAATGACAGGTTTTTCAGGTTGGAGAATGACTGAGCATAGTTTATAATCCCCTCCAGTCCGGTGGTAAGCCGGTCGTAAAGGTTATCCAGTACTTCCTCTTTTATAGGCAGTTTGCTGATTATGGGATGTATCTTACTGTATAACCATACTCCACTGCCCTCCCTCCAGTTAATCAGATAAACTATAAAAGTCACCCCTAAGGATAATAAACCGCCGATTATAGCGATGAAACGTATTTTAGGCAGGAATAATCCGGCGATAATTAAGAGAGAACCGGCTATGGCCAAGTCAAAGAATCTCTCAGTCAGACCGGCGGACATACCTTCAGATAGACTTATTTTATTTAATTTTTTACCGGCCACTGCGGTCAGTACTTCACCAGCACTTTTCATGGGGCTGAAGTTCCCGGCGAAGATTCCAATGGTTTTAACCACGAAGTTATTTTTAAATTCAGTGGTCTGGTCGATGATGAAACCCCACCGAAGGGACCTGATAAATACCACCACGATATGTATAACAGCTGCAAGTAAGATAAACCACCAGTCAGCAGTTTCAAGGGCGGTTATGATATTGGATGGCCCAATCCATAATATCAACAATACTACCAGGAGTATACTGAATAAAAGCACGATAAACTGCTTCAATTTTTAATCCTCCTTCTTAAATCCCTTAAAAGGAGTTTAAAGATGTAATAAGTGTACTTCAATATCTTAACCCCGGTGATATATGACTTCTCCCCCTTATAGGAACTGGGAATGGGAATCTCCTTGACAGACAGACTATTTAAGGAGGCCTGATACAGCATCTCTGACTCGAATTCATAATCATCATAGGGTATCCCTGAAAAAACACGGGCTGCCTCCCGGGAGAAGATTCTAAAACCGCTCTGGCTATCAGTTATATGATATCCAGTGGTGAATTTCAACAAGTTAGTGGTTAAATTGTTGGAAAATTTCCTCTGTAATGCCATTCCCTCTGGAGGGCCTTCTAAGAAACGGGAGCAGATGATCATCCCTGCATCATCCAGGCTATCCAACAGTTGGGGGATGAACCGGGGGTCGTGCTGTCCGTCTCCGTCTAACATAACCATTGCATGGTATCTCTTTTTTAAAGCGTATCTTATCCCGGTTTTTAAAGCAGCACCTTTACCCAGATTTTTCTCATGTTTTATCACACTGCCCCCTGCTTCCCGGGTTAACTGGGATGTACGGTCACTGGAACCATCATCCACCACCAGAACATCCGAGTACTTTAAAGAATTGCTTACAACCTTTCCTATGGTTGCCTCTTCATTATAAGCAGGGATTATGATTATATATTTCATCTTAACTTTCCTATGTTGAATCACAGATTTCAAATTTTCCATTGAATATTTCAGAAGGATTCAGGAGCTTGAACTTTAAAATACTATCATTATTTTTAAATGTTTACATATTATATTAGAATAAAGTGATTTATAATGAATATATCGTATATTAAAGAGATCAGGACTAATTTTTGGTGGTTTTCCCCGGCGGTGGTGATGTTTTTCCTGGCTCTCCTCCCCACCCTAAAATATGGTTACCCCTTAAGCTGGGATATCTATTACCACACGCACATGGCCCACCTCTATCTGGAACACGGGTTCACTTACTTTGATCCCTTAACCTACGCCCCATTCGGAAGACCCATCTTCTATCCGCCTCTGTTCCAGTACTTATTAGCTGCCGTTGGTGTTCTATTTAATCAGGATATTTTAACAGTTGCCCGGGTTTTCCAGCCGATATTTGCGTTTCTTGTAATATTATCCTTCACTTACACTACCTACAAGCTTTACAATAAATGTACGGCGTTTTTCGCTGGATTTCTGGCCATGTCCACCTCACTCGTCCACAGGTTTGTCCTCCCTATACCAGAAAATCTGGCCTTAATGATCTTTCCCCTTTCCATTTACTTGTATTATCGGTCAATAAAGGATGATAGTTACAGGTATGCTGTTTTCTCTGGTGTACTGGCGGGTATAATATTTTTGACCCATGCACTTTCCATTTTAATACTGGTATTGGTTATCACAGTTTTCACCGTGTCGATCCTCATTTTAAAGAAAAAAATGAATTTAAAGCAGTTCTGGGTGTTTTTAGGCTCCACATTCCTAGTAGGTTCCGTGTGGTGGCTTCCACTACTCCTTAAATATGGTTACATTTTCCTTAGCCCCCCTAACGAAGTGGTGGGCTTAGGAGGTTACCTCTTGATATTCGGTGTTCTATCGTTAATTTTAATGCCCATCGGCGGGTATTTAATTTTAAAAAGAAGGCAAGTAAGGGATTTACTCATCATAACCTGGCTGTTATCACTCCTGTTTCTGGCTAACATCTATCTACTGGGTGTTGATGTGTTAAGCGAGAGGATATTGACCTTCGCTGTTTTTCCCCTGGTTATAATGGCGGGACTGGGTTTGGATTACGTTAGAACCCATTTTAATCGAAAATTATTCTACTCCTTAGCCGCCCTCACTGTGGCTGTGGCTATCTTTTCTGGAGCTTATTACATGTCAGATACCGAACCCCTGGTTTATCATTCGGAAATGGACATAGCGCACTGGTTCAAAGCCAATGGAGACGGTCAGGGAGTGGTTGTATCTTCAAATTATAAGTTAGACCCTACAATCGTTGCTATATCAGGACAACCGGTAGCTACAGGGGGATATGATAATGGTAGGCTGAACAGTCTGGATATAGGGAAATATACGAGTGGAAATTTCACAAAATTAGACATAATAACGGATAAAGTGGGATACATAGTTTTAGATGTGGGAATAGAAACTCCGCCTTATTCCACGGTGGTTTATGAGAATAATGAGTATAAGATATGTAGGATAGGATAATGCTCTAAAACAAATGGTTTAGTGGATAAAACTTCATTTTGTTTGGTGGATAAAACTTCATTTTCAGTAAAATCTAAATAAAATCACTTTTCTATTATTTAAACTAATTTTTTATGTGTTCCCATACTTCATTTATGTTAGTTTCAACTCTTTCTTTCATGGATTTTTCCGGCAATGCTATCCACATTATGACGGTTCCCATCATCATAGTTTCTATAACCTCTGAAACTATGGTATTATTAATATCTGATCTTATTACGCCCTGAGCTATACCTTCATTGATTACGTCCTTAATAAAATCAAACATATTAGTGAAGAACTCTGTATAAATTTCGCTTATCATATTATATTTCTGAACACCTTCTATCAATAGTAGGTGTAGTGTTCTATAGTCTATTTTTTCGGGACCTCCCACAAGCTGAGTAGTTTCATTGATGACAGAATCATCACCGATAATTGATAGTATTGCTACTTTTAGTTTCTCTTTGGGCGTCCCTTCGAAATTTTTAATCTGTTCCATGGTTAAATAGAAATAGTTAAACAAGTATTTTTTTATTACCTCGACCATCAACGTGTCTTTACTCTCAAAATGGTGATAGAATCCGCCGGTAGTGATGTTTGATTCTCTTTTAACTTCGGTTATAGAAACATTATCAAATCCTTTTTCAAGTAAAAGTTTAAAAGCTGTTTCCATGATCCTTGATTTTGTATCCATAATTCACCCTTCCCTTAATTTTATTTTATCTCTGTAATAAACTAAATTTAATATTAAAATCAAATGTTTAGGTAATCTAAAAGAGTGATCACACCAGAGACCCTGTAACCTCATTTAACCTGTGACATTCTCTTAAATATTTTGATGTTGTGCTATAAATTAAATGTGGAATTAATGTAAAGTATAGGGTAATTCTCACCATAAATTTGTTCTAAAAGTAAATCCAATATTTGGAGGTAGAGTTAGTACGACCACTAAAATAGACTCCTTGAACACACAAAAGGGTTGGAAAACCTTTTTACTCGTAATTCCTGCTGTAATGGCATTTCTAATAGTGTTGATCCCCACCTTGAAATTTCAGTGGCCGTTAAGCTGGGATATCTATTACCACGTCCATCTGGCAGAGCTCTATCTGGAATATGGATTCACCTACTTTGATCCCTTAACAGTCGCTCCATTGGGAAGGCCCATAGCCTATCCACCTGTTTTTCACTTCCTCCTGGCTGGACTTTCCTATGTTTCGGGTACAGACCCGTTTCAGGTGGCCAGATACTTGCAGCCGGTACTGGCCATGGCCCTAGTTCTGTCCATCACTTACGTTACTTACCGTTTATTCGGGTTTATTTCAGGAATATCGGCTGGTATACTCACTATATTCAGTTTTATAACCATTAACCGGGGATTTTTTGCATCTCCCGGTACTTTAAGCCTTATATTAATGCCCCTGGTTTTATATGCATATTACCGGGCCAATGAGGATGGTAACTTTAAATTCCTCCTGGTTTCGGCCGTATTATGTGGGGTGGTGTTTTTAACTCACAGTTTAACGGCATTTATGATGCTCGTGGTAGTGTTCACCTTCGCAGCAGTTATGAAGCTCTTGAAGAGAAGCTTTAACCCTAAATATCTGGCTATTTTCCTTACTATCACCGCAGTTATGGCTTTACTCTGGTGGGGGCCGCTTTATATCCTATATCACCCCCAGTTCAACATTTTCCCAGGATATCCGCTCCCCATATCCGAATATTACATCCGATACCTGGGGATTATTCCTACTTTACTTGCCACTCTTGGGGGTTTATCCCTGCTCAAGAAGGGCGAAAATAAGGGCATTTTCATCCTAGTCTGGTCACTTTCCACGTTAATCTTAAGCCGGGCATATCTCATTGGTGTAGATTTAATTCCCATCCGTGTACTGGAAGTAGCCTCCTATCCCCTTATCATCATGGCGGGGTATGGGCTGGCAGTCGGTCTTGATATACTCGTACATAGACTAAATAAAAATAATAGGGATGGTAACTCCTCTAAAGACCCCTTTAAGAACCTTAAAAAACATATAAAATTAACGGTGCTAATCCTTCTAAGCGTCTTCACCCTGATTTCAGGCGCTGTATTTGCCGATGGCTACACACCTAACCTGATAAGTCCAGACGATTTACATTCCGATTATATCTTCCCTGAGAGTGTGCATATACTCTTTAACCCTCTGGACTATACCTTCAAGTTTCAGGTCATAGCTGACCGGTTTGGGGATCTTACACTCGCCCAGAACAGAGAGGGGGTGGTGGATTGGTTTAAATATAATGGGGAGAAGGATAAAACAGTCTACTCTGTTGATTCCTATGTGGATACCATAATAGTTTCCACAACCAGGATGAAAGTGATGAAGGGGGGTTACAGTGAAAGTATTCCATTATCTGTCTTTAAAAGGAATATGGATGATGTTGGCAGTTTAAACCGGGAGCAGCTTTTAAAGGATGACATCAAATACCTCCTGCTTCGAAATGGAATGACTATTCCCCCTTACGCTAGGGAAGTGTATAGAAATGGTAACTACGTCATCTGTGTAGTTGAATAATTCTCGAAAAAATAAAGTGGTTTTGATGGATAAATCATATAAACTCCTTCGGATATTTGCCTGTTTCTTTATTGGAGTTTTAATTCTTTGTTTCTTAATTAAACCCCTCGTTGCTACAGATGAATCTTTCAACGGCTTTTCTGGAGAAGGAAACGATACCGTCATCATCTGTTCTGCAACCGGTGATATGAAGGCCCTGGAGGTGGGTGTTGCATCCTACGCCGGGAAAGAGGGGATACCCCTTATTTTAACCAGTCAAACCATTCCCTTCCCTTTGAATGAATGGTTTTCCCTGTTTAAGGACAGGGCTAATATCAAGAAGGTAATCCTGATTGGTCCGGTTTCCCCCTGGCAGGTTCTTTCCTTGAAACTGCTTAATTTAAATGTTGAGAGGATCGACGGATCTTCTAAAGCAGAAATCCTCACTGAAATGGCTGAGAAGGCTTACAAATCCCAGGATACAGTTATAATCACCGCTTCTGATCCGTCAGCTTCACTTTTAGGGGCTTATATGGATGTCCCTGTTTTTGTGGTGGCTGAACCAGGTGAATACGTATCTTCTGACACTCTGGAGCCTGAATATGAAAGTTATATATCAGATAATAATATAAAACGTGTTATTGTTGTGGGAACTGTTTCTCAGGGTATAATAGATGATTTGAATTCTAAAGATATCCAGTTAGAGGAAATAGGGGGGGATGACAATTTCCAGACCAGTGTCCTGGTTTCCGATAGAATCAGGGATATCCTTGGTCAGAGGAGTGTTGAAGTTAAAACTACTTATGCTGGTTTCTATGGGGAATTACCTTCCATCATACCCCTGGCAGTACATAATAACTCGATAATCCTGACAGACCCTACTATCCACATGGATGAAGCAGTAGATTATCTAACAACAGCCGGAATAGATGATGTAGTCATTACCCGGAACGGTCCGGCTGATTACCTGCAGATGGAAGAGCCGGATTTCGTATCAAGCAGGTTCATAGATAAATTGCATGCGGCGGGTATTGATACTTCCTCATTAACCAATTTCAGGACCATCAACGAGGCAACTGGTTTATATGAAACCAAGATGATGGCTGCCGAACTTCTTCATGGAACCGGTGGTTTATGGGGTGTTGCAGGATTGGATCCGAGTTTAACCCTCCTGGATTCAGTTAGAACTGGTATTACTGATTATCCACCTATCTTAGACACGGTTTTAAAGGGAGGTAATTGGGGTTCAAGCACAGGTTCCCAGTTAACTGTTAAACAAATAGGTTTGAATGAATGGTATTACCAGTGGAAAGGTATTCATCCATATATATGGCAGAAGATTAATGATGGTGATTGGTACTGCTATTCAGGCACCCAATATTCCTGGCACTGGATCCATGCCAATAAAACAGAACATGGCATATTCACCAACAGCACCAACGATACCTGGACAGTGGAATATCTAAGTGATAACCAGGTTTATAACCGGGTTTACTGGGTTAAAAAAGGAAATATATGGGAAGAAATACACTCTGAAGCATCATTCAACTGGAAAAAAGAATTAAATTCCTGGATATGCTATCAGGATGGAGTTAATGAGAGCTTTACCTTGTTCCCTACTAATTTTCTTTGAATATTTGAGTATTAACAAATATTCTCAAATTAACCATAGCATCCCTCAAATTAACCGAAGTTTTCTTCAAACACTTTTCTAATTTCATGGGGAGTTCTTAATATGTAGGTATTGTCCATTTTGGCCAGTTTCTGGGCGTGCTCCACGTCCTCCTTCCGGATGGTTAGTTTCAAATCTTTACCGTCCGGGAGTTTGGTGATGGTGGTTCCTTCTTCTAAATCTGCCGGTAGAATGTAGAGGGGAACGTTGGCTTTCTGGCCCATTACGGCGGCGTTGGATATGAGGGTGTCTCCCATTCTCAAGGCTATCTTGGCCACTGTATTGGAGGTTCCCGGGGCAACTAGCATGAATTCATACTTTCCCAGCTGGATGTTACCAGCTAAAAAGGGAGAATTAGCATTGATTTCCACCCAGATTTTATCGAATGCGCTTTCAATTTCATGGGATATTTCATAATATTTTATAACCTGATCCCCGGCTTTAGAGATGAAAACTTCAATTTCAACCTTATCTTTGAAATCTTCATTTATATTCAGCATCGCTTGAACAGTTTCCTCTATCATATCTCCAGCACCGGTTATTCCCCAAGCCACTTTCCTTTTAGCCATAAATTCCCACCTCAAATAAAAATTTCTTCCAAACAACTTTAAGGGCCCTGAATGTTTAATTTGATTAGTTATTTGGACTTATTCCTATAAATTTTTTTTCTCGATACATATTTATTCATGAAAATTAGAATAGAATTAAACGAGTGAACTTGCAATTCAAGACATAGCTTTTTTATCCTAAATTATTAGTAATGGGGTTATTTTATGGCGGACAAACGATTATTCGGAACATTTGGCGTAAGAAGAAGGGCTAACGAAGTTTTAACACCTGAATTTGCTTCTAAACTGGCAGCTGCCTATGGTACCCTGGTGAAGGGACAGGTTGCCGTGGGTGGGGACACCAGAACATCCACTCCCATGATTAAACACGCCGTGCTATCTGGGCTGCTCTCTTCAGGCTGTCACGTTATAGATCTGGGAATTTTACCTACACCAACTGTTCAATATGCAGTTAGAAATTATTATGACGGTGGAGTAATCATCACCGCTTCCCACAACCCACCCCATGACAATGGTATCAAGTTCGTGGACGCAGATGGAATCGGGATACCTGATGATATGGAGGAGAAGATAGAGGATATGTTCTTTGATGAAAATCCCGACCGTGTACCATGGGATGAAATTTCTGAGGTGGAAACTTCCGACATAATCGATGAGTACATAGAGAACGTGATAAACCGTGTGGACGCTGATGCCATTAAAGATGCTGGATTGAAGGTAGTGGTGGATTGTGGAAGTGGAGCGGCCTGTTTCACCACGCCCTATCTGCTGAGGAAACTGGGATGTCAGGTCACGACCATGAACTGTCAGCCAGATGGCTTCTTCCCTGGTAGAAATCCGGAGCCCACCGAGGATAACCTGCAGGACCTGATAAATGCCGTGAAAAATCTAGGGGCTGACCTGGGAATAGCCCATGACGGCGATGCAGACAGGACCATATGTATAGATGAAAATGGAGCTTTCGTTTTCGGTGATAAAACCTTCGCCCTGGTTGAAAAATACATGCTCAAGGAAAATAAGGGAGGCCTTATCGTCACCACCGTGGCTACGTCACAGGCTATCTACGATATAGCCGAAGAATACGGTGGTGAGGTTATAGCTACTAGGGTAGGCGATCTCTTGGTTGCCCGGGCACTCAAAGAAAATGACGGACTCTTCGGCGGGGAAGAAAACGGCGGACTCATATTCCCTGATTTCGTATACGGGCGTGATGCTGCCCTTTCCACAGCTAAGATCGTGGAAATTATGGCCAAGGAGAAAAAACCACTTTCCAAGCTCATAGATGAGCTTCCTTCCTACCGGTCGGAGAAGAGGAAGGTGGAATGTCCTGATGAACTTAAAGTGGAAGTTATGGAGAAGATAGCGGAAGTCACCTGTGAATTTGAAGTGGACACCACCGATGGGGTTAAAATATTAACCGAGGAAGGCTGGGTTATAATAAGGCCTTCCGGAACCGAATCTATATTCAGGTGCTTTGCAGAGGCTAAAACAGAAGAAGATGCCAAAAAAATGGCTGAATGGGGTATTAAACTGGTTTTAGAGCAGCTTAAATCTTAAATTTTATGTGGGGGGGTTGTAGTGGTAAAAATTAATAATAAGACGGCAGTTGCATTTGGAATTTTTTTTTGCAATCATTTCTATTATAAGGATATTTTCAACCGGTCTAGATATTTTTTATATATTTTGGTTTATAGCTTCGATTTACATTATTTTAGGTGGTATTTTTGAGCCTAATAGAGGAATATTGTTTATACTACTTGGTTTTTCTTTTATATATTTTGGTTTATAGCTTCGATTTACATTATTTTAGGTGGTATTTTTGAGCCTAATAGAGGAATATTGTTTATACTACTTGGTTTTTCAATGTTAATAGTTGGTTTTATATGGATAATAACCCAAAATTTGGCTTTATCGCATCCAGATGTGGTATTTATTATAATTATACCTATAATTTCCTTAGTTGTTGGAATAGGGTTATTAATAGGTATTATACCTGAAAAATGGATGGTGATGGAATAAGGACTAATAAATTTTTTTTTAATTAGAGATTATTGGTACTACGTCTAAAATAGCATTCTCCTAATTTAACACAGTAAAAACGTAATAATTCATCTTTCATCGTAGAAACCGTAAAATTGGGAACAGTAATCGCACATGGGGAATTTACCGTACTTGTAGTGGCTGCAGTCGTCCTTGTTCATATCGAATTTCTGGAGGCAGAAGTAGCAGGTTTCTATCTTTTCTGGTTTGTCTTTTGATTTGTTATTAGTTTCTTCTGTTTCATTGTTAATTTCTGATTTGTTATTAGTTTCTACTGATCTGCCGTTAATTTCTGATTTGTCGTTAGTTTCATCGGTTCGATCTACCTTCTCTTTTACTTGTGTGGTAGATTTTACCGTACTGTCCTTATTATTTATTTTAAACACCTCTAAAAGAAATGGAGTTGACTGACTTTACATTTAATCAGGTGTTCTTTAAATAATTTAGCATTGAATTTAAAAATTAAAATAGTAAAAAGGGGATGAAAAATTTCTATAAAAATTCACGCTTCAACTGCAGAGTGACGCTCATCTCCTGCACTCCATCTTCCACGTCCTTTATGGGGGAAATCCCTCGGAAAGTGTATTCCACTGCACCTGCATCGGCTATTTCAAGAAAAACTGGTTCTAATTCATGTAAATCGTCGAAATAGTTGTGGACGTTGGTGATATCTGCTACTGGGGCTACAAAGGATACTATGAGTGCATTTTCCCTCTTATTTTGCAGGGTGATGAATTCTTCACTTATTTCCAGCAACTTCTTATCTTTCTCTTTACTCCCGGTACCTCTTCTAAATACGAAATTATCTGCCATTTCAATCCCTCTAAAGATTAAAAATTCTTACAAACCTATCTTATACTATTTTGTTGTCCCGGCTTAATATTTCTTTTTGCAGGGAAAAAATTTAAAAGAGGTTCCAGAAAGACTTGTTTAGAATTTATATCCGATATCTCTCAGGAACTTCTTACGACCTTCCACGTCGTCTTCAGTTTCTACATCACCGGGACTTGATCCGTCTATTACTCCCAATATCCCTCTGCCCTGTTCTGATTCGGCGATGATAACCTGTACTGGGTTTGCTGTGGCACAGAATAGGTTCACCACTTCCGGCACGCTTTTTATCCGCTGGGTCACGTTTAGGGGGAAAGCGTTCTTCAGGTATATCAGGAAGCTATGTCCGCAGGCCATGTTCTGGATTTCACGCGCCGCCAGTTTGATGAGTTCATCATCGTTGCCGGCCCGTCTGACCAGGCAATCACCGGAAGCTTCTCCAAAGGCAAGGCCGAACTCTGCCTGTGGTACGGTGTTTACTATTGCTTCATAAAGGTCTTCCACAGTTTTTATAAAGTGACTCTGTCCCAGTATTAAATTACAGTCTTCTGGAACTTCTAATTGGTATGTCTTGATTTCTAAGCCCATTTACAGTTCCTCCTGTTGTTTGTTGGATTTTTCCAACGTCCGATTAATTGTCATTAACAATCATTATATATTAGAAATTTAAATTAATAATACATACCGATTTTTTTTATAATAAACTACAAATTGGAATTAGACTAAATTTCATTAAAATAATATTGATAGTGTAACCGGATTATCGAAAAATAATTGATACAGATTGTGGTGTTACCATGAAGGAAAAGATGAAAGAAATTGCACAACGAATTTCAGAATTAAGGGAGTTATCTGATATTAGCCCGGAGGAAATGGCGGATTACCTGGATATTCCACTGGATGTCTATTTGGGTTATGAAAATTACACCAGTGATATTCCAGCCAGTGACCTCTTTGAAATATCCCATAAACTCGGGGTGGATATGGGCCTGCTTTTAACTGGTGAAGAAACCAGGATGAACATATTCACCGTAACCAGAAAAGGTAAAGGGATACGGGTGGAGAGGAGGAAACAGTACCAGTACGAAAACCTGGCTGAGAAATTCATCCACAAGAAGGCAGAAACTTTCATGGTGACTGTGGAGCCCAGAAACGATGGGAGCAAACCATCAACCAACTCACACCCCGGGCAGGAATTCGATTATGTCCTGGAAGGAACACTGAAATTTTACATCCACGACAACGAAATCATACTAAATGAAGGGGATTCAATATTCTTCGATTCACAATATGAGCATGCTATGGAAGCATTAAATGATAAACCAGCCAGATTTCTGGCAGTTGTACTATAAATTAATTGGGGATAAAATATGACAAATTTACTCTACTCATTTGTACCGGAAATAGAATACGAGTCTTACCAGGAATTCATAGAGAAATTCGAGATAAAAGTACCGGAAAACTTCAACTTCGCCTATGACATAGTTGATAAATATGCAGAAATCAGCCCGGATAAAACAGCCCTGGTATGGTGCAACGATCATGATAAGGAGCGTATCATAAGTTTTAAGGAACTTAAAGAATACAGTGACAAAACAGCCAATTTCTTCAAAAACTGCGGAATAAAGAAGGGAGATAAGGTAATGCTCACCTTAAAAAGCCGCTATGAATTCTGGTTCTGCATCCTGGCCCTGCATAAACTGGGGGCCATCACCATCCCCGCCACACATATGCTAAAAACCAGGGACATCGTGTACCGGATGGAAAGCGCCGGTATCAAGATGGTGGTATGCATAGCCGAAGACGGAGTTCCAGAGTACTTCGACGAAGCAGACGAACAACTAACCGATGTAAACCTTATAAAAGCACTGGTGGGAGATGATGAAAGACCAAACTGGATCAACTTCCGCAATGAAATCGAGAAGGCATCACCAGAATTTGAACGCCCCACCGGAGACCAGAAAACAGAAAATAACGAGCTTATGTTGGTATATTTTTCTTCAGGCACAACTGGCCTCCCCAAAATGGTTGAACACGATTATGTATATCCCCTGGGACATATTATAACGGCTAAATACTGGCAAAATGTAAAGGAAGAGGGTCTGCACTACACTGTAGCAGACACCGGATGGGCTAAGGCCATGTGGGGACAGATCTACGGACAATGGATAGCCGGGAGCGCCGTCTTTGTATATGATTATGAGCGCTTCGATGCAGCCCGTATGCTGGAGAAAGCATCAAAATATGGTGTCACCACCTTCTGCGCTCCACCAACCATCTACAGATTCCTCATAAAAGAAGACCTATCAAAATATGACTTTTCAACCCTACAATACGCCGTGACTGCAGGCGAACCCTTAAACCCCGAGGTATACAATAAATTCTACGAATTCACCGGTTTGAGATTGATGGAAGGCTTCGGCCAAACCGAACTTGTGGTATGCATAGTCAACTTCCCCTGGATGGAGCCCAGGCCAGGTTCCATGGGAAAACCATCCCCGGGATACGATATAAAATTAATGGACAAAGACGGTAACATCTGCGATGTTGGTGAAGAAGGAGAAATAATCATCGAAACCAGTAGACAGGAACCTCCAGGACTTTTCAATGGATACTACCGTGATCCAGAGAAAACAGCCGAAGTCTGGCATGATGATTATTACCACACCGGAGACACAGCCTGGATGGACGAAGACGGCTACTACTGGTTTGTAGGTAGAAACGATGACATCATAAAAAGTTCAGGATACCGGATCGGCCCCTTCGAAGTAGAAAGCGCAGTAATATCCCACCCCGCGGTATTAGAGTGCGCTATAACCGGTGTACCACACCCAGTAAGAGGACAGGTGGTTAAGGCCACGGTAGTACTCACCAAAGATTACGTGGCATCTGAAGAGCTTAAACTGGAAATACAGAACCATGTCAAAAAGGTAACCGCCCCCTACAAGTACCCACGGGTAATAGAATTCGTGGATGAACTACCCAAGACCATCAGTGGTAAGATAAGAAGGATAGAGATCAGAAGCAAGGACCAGGAAAAAACAGCTGAATAAAGCTGTTATTAACTCTAATCCTTCATTAATTTTAATTTAAGGAAATTCTAAAAAAAAATTAAGGAAATTCTAAAAAATTTGATTTAATATTATCTAAGATGAACAACATGACAGAAGAGAAGGAAAAAAGAAGACCTTACCCTGTAATTAACAAACTGGAGTGTAAGGCGTGTGAAAGATGTATATTAGCCTGTAAAAGGGGATCTTTAAAGATGAGTGATGATGTAAATCCCCGGGGGTACCACTACGTGGTTTTCGAGGGAGATGACTGCACAGGATGTGGGGACTGCTACTACACCTGCCCGGAACCCCTGGCTATCGAAGTTCATATACCAAAAAAAGCCAGGAAAGGCAAAACAACAACTGAGGAGGATGATTAAATGGCCACCCAACTAATTAAAGGAAACACCGCAGTGATAATAGGGGCCATGTACGCCGGATGTGACTGTTACTTCGGATACCCCATCACACCAGCCACTGAAATCCTCCATGAAGCTTCAAAATATTTCCCCATGGTGGGGAGGAAATTTGTACAGGCCGAATCAGAAGAAGCAGCCATAAACATGGTCTACGGAGCCTCAGCCGCTGGACATCGAGTGTTAACTGCCTCCTCCGGACCAGGAATAAGCCTGAAACAGGAGGGAATATCCTTCCTTGCCGGGGCAGAACTACCCTGTGTAATTGTGGATGTAATGCGGGCCGGCCCGGGACTGGGAAATATAGGACCGGAACAGGCAGACTACAATCAACTGGTGAAAGGAGGAGGACATGGAAATTACAGAAACATAGTCTTAGCCCCCAACTCCGTCCAGGAGATGTGCGACTTCACCATCAAAGCCTTCGATCTGGCAGAGAAATACCGCAACCCCGTGGTGATCATGGCCGACGGAGTGCTGGGCCAGATGGTGGAACCACTTAAATTCCCGGAAGAAGCAATCAAGCCCCAGATAGATACGGATTGGGCGGTCTGCGGGTCCAGGGAAACCATGGATAACCTGGTCACTTCCATATTCTTAGACTTCGACCAGCTGGAGGACTTCAACTTCAGACTCCAGGAAAAGTACCAGGAAATAGAGGAAAATGAAGTGGACTTCGAGGAATACCAGATGGAAGATGCGGAGATAATACTGGTAGCCTACGGTATAAGCAGCAGGATATCCAGATCAGCCGTTGAGCAGGTAAGAAAAGAAGGGATAAAGGCAGGACTCTTCAGGCCAAAAACCCTATTCCCCTTCCCAGAGGAGAGGCTTAAAGAACACGCCCAGAAAGGTGAAACTCAATTCATATCGGTAGAGATGAGTAATGGTCAGATGAGGGAAGATATAATCTTATCAATTGGATGTTCCCGCCCGGTGGAACTGGTAAACCGTATGGGTGGAAATATAATGGATGTAGAAAGTATCATACAAAAAATCAGAGAAGTAGATTCAAAAAGAGCCGGAGGTGAATGAACATGGATGAAAAGTTAAACCAGGATGATGAGTTAAACCGGGGTGAAAAGTTAAACCGGGACGAGTTAAAAACGAATGACCAGGTGGACGATGTCAGATCTGAAGAAAACTCCCCGGATGAGAAAATAATAGGCAAACCAGAATCCATGCTCGGCGAATTTCCCAGAAAAGGGGGCGACGCACCTACAGCAACCCATTACTGTCCTGGCTGTGGACATGGAATACTGCATAAACTCATAGCAGAAGCCATCGACCAGCTAGATATACAGGAACGCACCGTAATGACCAGTCCAGTGGGATGTGCAGTCTTTGCCTACTACTACTTCGACTGTGGCCATGTCCAGGTAGCCCATGGCCGAGCACCCGCAGTGGGGACCGGCTTATCCCGGGCAGAAGATGACGCCATAGTGATCCTCTACCAGGGAGATGGTGATCTAGCATCCATAGGTCTAAATGAAACCATACAGGCCGCCAATAGGGGAGAAAAACTGGCAGTATTCTTCATAAACAACACGGTATATGGGATGACCGGGGGGCAGATGGCACCCACCACCCTCATAGGGGAAGTTACCGTGACCTGTCCAGAGGGCAGGGATCCCCGGTACACCGGATATCCACTGCACATGTGCGAGTTACTGGATAACCTTGATGCACCGGTCTATATAGAACGGGTATCACTCTCAGACCCATCACACATACGGAAAGCAAAAAAAGCGGTTACGAAGGCTTTACAGATACAGAAAGAAGGCAAAGGATATGCCTTTGTGGAATTCCTATCACCATGCCCCACCAACCTCCGACTGGACGTGGAGGGTGTTCAGAAATTCTTGAACGAGGAGATGGAGAAGGAATTTCCACTGGCCACTTTCCGGGACCGTAGCCAGGAAGTGGAAAAACTGTGCCGGGGGGAAAGTGATTTTTCCAAGGAATCCCTGGATCGCATTTTTGAGGTCGAAGGAGAAAAGACCCTGGAAGCACTTGACGACCCAGAGTTCGTACCAAGAGTTGCCAAGATATCTGGATTCGGTGGACAGGGAGTGATGAGTATGGGACTTACCCTGGCCCAGGCAGCCTATAAAGCCAGGAGATACGTGTCATTTTACCCCACTTATGGCCCGGAACAGCGGGGAGGCACATCTGACTGTACTGTGGTGATCTCCGGTGAAACCATAAACTTACCCGTTGCTAATTCCTTAGATTTACTGGTGGCCTTAAACGAGCCCTCCCTGGAGAAATTCTCACACCAGGTTAAAAAGGGAGGAACCATCCTCTACAACAGTGATCTAGGTGAATATGAAGGACCGGAAGGTGTTAAGACCATATCAGTACCTGCTTTAAGGATTGCAAAGAAATATGGGGTGGTTAAAGCCTTAAATACAGCGATGTTAGGGGTGGTGATGGCCATGACATCAACTGGACTTTCCCGTGAAGATTTCCGTCATGCAATCCAGGATACATTTGCCAAAAAACCTAAACTGGCTGATTTGAACCTGGATATATTAGAAGCAGGGGCGGAGTGGGCCCGTGAAAATTTAGATCTATAAGTTATCGACCGTGAGAATCTGGGGGCCGTTAAATTTAAAATTCAGGGGTTCATGGTTAATTTTTCAATTTCGTTCTCTTTAGGTAATTTAACGATTTTAAGCCAGAATTCCTGGATGGCATCTATTACCTTTATAAAACGGTCCAGATCGACTGGTTTGGTTATGAAGGAATTGGCACTGTACCGGTAGGTTTCGATTATATCCTTCTCTTCCCGGGAAGTGGTTAAGACGATTACCGGTATGCACATCAGCCGGTCATCATTCTTTATTTCCTTTAAAACTTCTTTCCCATCTATTTTAGGGAGGTTAAGATCGAGTAAAATAAGGTCGGGCAGGGACAAGCTGGTGAACTTTCCTTCCTGGTGAAGCATCTGGAGGGCTTCTTCACCATCAAAAGCAACGTTAACCTGATTTTTGACATCAGCATCCTTGAATAATTCCTTTATTAAGCGTATATCTCCAGGATTATCCTCTACCAGCATAATTTCCACTGGTATATCTGTATCTTCCATTAAATCACCAAATCCATTTTTTTATTTGAATTTGTGTAAAGTTGCATTGATACATGGGATAGATTGGAATATACCTGCTGAATTTCGAATTATCCCTTGCAATTAATTATGTTATCCGGGGGTAATAAAATCATCGGTCTATAAATTTATTTTTAAAGGAATTCATGAATAAAAATTTAATATTATGTAATAAATATTTCCAAAATAATTAATGGAGATTTTGGTGGGATTAAATTCACAATTTAGATGGTATAAGAGGAAATTTCGTGATTAATTTGGAGAAATTTTCGAAAAATCCAACGATGAAATATTTAAGATTCCTACATCTAACTATTAGATGATCTAAAATTTTGTTTAAATTAAAGGTGGGGACTGTGGACAGAAAGGTAAGGATCATCTGCTGGAATGTGAACGGAATAAGGGCAGTACATAAAAAAGGATTTAGAGACTGGTTTATCCAGGAGCAACCGGATATCCTCTGTCTGCAGGAGACTAAAGCAACCAGAAAGCAATTTCCACCGGATATAAGGAGTGTGGAAGGTTATCACGCCTATTTCTCTGAAGCAGAAAGGAAAGGATACAGTGGGGTGGCCTTATACACGAAGGAGAAACCATTAAAGGTAGAGAAAGGTTTAGGAGTATGGGAATTCGACCGGGAAGGACGAACCATTATCGCAGACTACGGTGACTTCGTGCTCTTGACCATATACTTCCCCAACGGCAAAATGTCCCCGGAAAGACTGCAGTTCAAGATGGACTTCTACGATACCTTCTTGGAATACGCAGACAAACTCAAGGACGAAGGTAGAAATCTGGTGATATGCGGAGACCTGAACACCGCCCATAAAGAGATCGACATCGCCCGTCCCAAGGAAAATAGTAAAATTTCAGGATTTTTACCAGAGGAAAGAGCATGGATAGATACATTTTTAAGCCATGGATACGTGGACACCTTTCGTGAATTCAATAAAGATCCAGAACAGTACTCCTGGTGGAGTTACCGTACCAGGGCACGGGAGAGAAATGTTGGATGGCGGCTTGATTATTTCTTCGTAAACAAGGAATTAATGGACCATGTGGAGTCATCGTACATCTTAACCGATGTGATGGGTTCAGATCACGCGCCCATTGGTTTGGATCTGCTCTGGGAAGATTAGTTTAAAAGAAGATTAGTCTTAAAATCTAAGAATAAACTTAGAACTCACGTTTAAAAATATTTTATTGGAATATGAGGAAAACATAATGACTTACAAAGGAATCTGTAAAGAATTTTTAGAATCTTGCGGTTTATCAATCGGTGATAGAGTATCCATCATTAAAAAGGACATTAAATATAAGGGGATGATTTTAAACCGGGCAGAGGCCACAGATGATAAACATCTGGTCCTTAAACTGGATAACGGTTACAACATAGGCGTGGATATAACCGATGCCCAGGTAGAGCTCCTGGAGACTGGCGAGAAACCGAAGATCGAATTACCACCCCTGGATGTGGAAAGAGACCCTGGAAAGATGGATATCTCCATAATATCCACCGGGGGGACGGTGGCATCCATAATTGATTATAAGACTGGGGCAGTACATCCTGCCTTCACTGCAGATGATCTTCTGAGGGCCAATCCGGAACTGGTGGAACAGGCCAACATCCAGGGAAAGGCTGTGCTGAACATCTTGAGCGAGAACATGACCCCGGACTACTGGGTTAAAACAGCCCGTTCCATAGCCCAGGAGATAAATCAGGGAGCTGATGGGGTGGTACTGGCCCATGGAACCGACACCATGCATTACACCTCAGCAGCGTTGAGTTTTATCATGGACACGCCGATCCCGGTGATAGTCACTGGGGCCCAGAGAAGTTCCGACCGGCCGTCATCCGATGCCTTTTTAAACCTCACAAGTTCGGTAACTGCGGCTAAGTCAGATATCGCTGAGGTCCTGGTTTGCATGCACGCCACCATGGATGACACCTACACCCACCTTCACCTGGGTACCAAAGTCCGGAAGATGCACACATCCCGCAGAGACACCTTCCGATCAGTAAACACCGAGCCCCTGGCCCGAATTCTGGATGGGGAACTGGAAATTCTGGACGAAACATTCAGCTACAATCAGAGGAGTGAAGGAGAAGTAGAGCTGCAGGACTCCCTGGAAGAGAAAGTGGCGTTTATAAAGAGCTACCCTGGTATTGGGGCCGATGCAATAAATTACTACATAGACCGTGGATTTAAAGGAATGGTAATAGAGGGAACTGGACTGGGCCACTGCCCTGAAGAACTCTTACCAACACTTGCCCGGGCTAGAGATGAAGAAATCCCAGTGGTAATGTCTTCCCAGTGCTTATACGGAAGAATCAATATGAATGTGTACAGCACCGGTCGTAAACTCTTAGAAGCCGGTGTGATCCCTGCCCAGGACATGCTGCCCGAGACGGCCTATGTAAAACTGGTATGGGTTCTGGGCCAGACACAGAACCTCGATGAAGTTACCAGTATGATGCAGACTAATTTAAAGGGAGAAATTCGCAACATCAGTTCCCAGAAATACTTCCTGATATAAATTGCGAATTAAATAAATGTTCTCCCAATACAGTAAAGCAATAAATAATGTTCCAATACAATAAAATCACAATTAAACGGTGAAATAATATGGACTATGAAAAACTGGGCCTTAAAATGGGCCTGGAAGTACATCAACAACTCGATACCAATCAAAAATTATTCAGCCCCTGTAAATGTCAGCTCACTGATAAAAAACCAGAGCTCAAGATCACGAGAAAATTGAGGCCAACACAGAGTGAATTGGGTAAGATAGACCGGGCTGCCTTTGAAGAATCCCGTAGAAAACTCCAGTTTATATACGAATCATACGACTACGACACCTGTCTGGTGGAGGCAGATGAAGAACCACCACACCCCCTGAATCTGGAAGCACTAGATGTGTCACTCGTAATTTCAACCCTACTGAACATGCAGGTAGTGGACGAATTCCACACCATGAGAAAACAGGTCATAGATGGAAGTAACACGGGAGGTTTCCAGAGAACAGGCCTGGTAGCCACCGACGGATATGTAGATACACCTCATGGCATAGTGGCCATAGAAAATCTCTGTCTGGAAGAAGACGCAGCTAGGAGAATAGGTGAAAAAAAGGGACGGGCTATTTTCCGGTTGGACCGTTTAGGAATCCCCCTGGTGGAGATAACCACTGATCCCAGTATCAAAAAACCAGAACAAGTAAAAGATGTTGCCTACCAGTTAGGTCAGATCCTGAGAAGCACCAGGGTCAAAAGGGGACTGGGAACCATCCGTCAGGATCTGAACATATCCATCAGTGAAGGGGCCCGGGTAGAAATTAAAGGAGTCCAGGACCTGGATTTGATGCCTACCATGGTGGAAAACGAGGTTAAAAGACAGATAAACCTCCTTGAAATCAAAGATGAACTCGAGAAGAGAAATGCACAGGTTCACGATGAAATATATGATGTGAGTGAGATATTCCAGAAGTCAGAGTCCAAGATCATCGAGAGAGCTCTCTCCCAGAAAGGGGTGATCATGGCCGTTAAACTCGGCGGATTCATCGGCCTGATCGGTAGGGAAATCCAGCCAGGAAGACGGCTAGGAACTGAACTTGCAGGATACGCCAAGAAGATGGGTGTATCAGGCATCTTCCACACAGACGAACTTCCCTCCTATGGAATAAGCCAGGAAGAGGTTGAGGCCGTATTAAAATTCATGGACGCATCAGAAGGTGATGCCTTTATCCTGGTGGCAGACCAGGAAGAGAAGGCAAGAAACGCCCTTATAGAGGTGCAGAGAAGGGCGAAAACAGCCCTAAGGGGAGTTCCTGAGGAGACCAGGAAGGCACTGGATGATGGAAACACAGAGTATCTACGCCCACTACCCACGGCCAGTAGAATGTACGTGGAGACAGATATACCCACCACCAGGATACCCCGAGAATATCTGGAGGAAATAAAATCCAACCTCCCAGAACTTCCAGATGCCAAAAAGAAGAGGATAATGGAGACATATAACCTGACAGATGATATTGCCACCAGCCTGGTTAAACAGGATAAGGCCGGTGATTTCGAGAAGATAATGGAAGAAGTTAAAGATATAAACCCGGTGGTCCCCGCATCCAACCTGGCCTACACCTTCAAGGAACTTCGAAGGGAAGGCTGTGATATTGGGAGGGTGGACGTAGATGTTTTAATTGAGATTTACAGCTACGTGGCGGATGATACCATACCCGCTCAATCAACCCCCACTATAATAAGGGATGCCTGTACTGGCCTAACACCCGCTGAATCAATAAAGAAACACGGACTTAAGAAACTGGGCGAAGAGGAAGTAGAAGGTATCATCGATGATTTAATCGGTTCTAATGAGACTTTAATCACTGAAAGGGGGATGGCAGCCATAGGTTCCCTCATGGGAATGGCCATGAAGAAGCTTAAGGGTAAAGCCGATGGTAAACTGGTCAACCGATTAATGAAAGAAAAATTAATTAAATTGGTTGACGATAGATAAGGTAACAAAAATTGGGTTTGTGTCATATGGATAACTGTGATGTAATTATCATTGGTTCCGGGCCGGCTGGGCTCACTGCTGCTCTTTATTGCGGTAGACAGAGTCTTAAAACTCTGGTTCTGGAGAAAGCTCTCATTGGTGGAATGGGGGCCATGGTTCCCCGCATGGAAAACTATCCTGGATTTGAACAGATCCCTGGTAAACAACTCATAGAGTTCATGAAAAACCAGACTCTGAAATATGCGGAAATTAGGGACAGGGAAGATGTGCAGAATATAGAGTTACTAGATGACGGAAACTTTACTGTCCACACCAAAGACAACACCTACCAGGCCCGAGCAGTTATTTTAGCCACCGGTAGCAAGCACCGTCAACTGGGAGTCCCTGGTGAGGGGAAATTATTAGGAAAGGGAGTTGCCTTCTGCGCAACATGTGACGGACCCCTCTTCATAGACCGAAAAGTGGTGGTGGTGGGCGGTGGAAATGGTGCTGTACAGCAGGCCATCTACCTGGATGATATAGGTGTTCTGGTTGCTCTGGTACATCGTAGGGGTGAATTAAGGGCGGAAAACTACCTTCAAGAACTCATGAAGGAAAGAGAGATACCCATTATCTGGAATTCAACTGTAGAAGAGATCAAGGGAGATATGACAGTAGAAAGTGTCCTTTTAAATAACACAATGACTGGAGAACAGGAAGATCTGCCAATAGACGGAGTTTTTATAGCGGTAGGTGAGATACCAGCCAACCAGTTAGCCAAAAATTTAGGGGTTGAACTGGATAAAAGAGGTTATATAATCACAGATAAAGCTCAAAAAACCAATATTCCCGGTGTGTACGCAGCAGGAGATATAACAGGCGGTTTCAATCAATGGGTGATTGCCTGTGGTGAAGGTGCTATCGCAGCCCTTTCAGCATATGAACACATCCAGATGAAGAAGTAACTCCTTTTTTTAAGACTTAATTTTAATTTTATTCAAAGACATGGTATCATAATGACATTTGACGTACGTTTCGGTCCCGCAGGACTTCCTGTAGGATATAAAGGTAAATCTAATCAAGTCTGTAGTTATATCAGGGAAATAGGATTGGGTGCCTATGAATATCAAGCCACCTATGGGGTGCGTGTTTCAAAACAATCCGCCCTTAAACTGAAGGAAAACTCCCGGGATAATGATATCCTGGTTTCCATGCACGGTCCCTATTATATTAATTTATCCTCAAATAAGGATGAAGTGGTGGAGAGATCCATCGAGAGGTTGATCCAGTCGGCCCGGGCTGCAGAGTGGATGGGAGCCTACCGGGTAGTGTTTCACCCAGGTTTTTATACCAAACAAACCCCGGAAGAAGCTATGGAAAAGTTAAATAAAGCAGTGGATGAATTAACTGAACAATTAGAATCCCTGCAAATTAGGGATTACACCTTCGCACCAGAGACCACCGGTAAAAAATCTCAGCTGGGAAATCTCAAGGAGATAATAGAGATTTGCCAGCGGCATGAAAAATTCGCACCCACGGTAGACTTCGCCCACCTGCATGCCAGGGAATGCGGATTGTTTAAGGATAAAGATGATTATGGGAGGGTGTTTAGTTTATTAGAAGATGAACTGGGTATAGATACGCTGCACTGTCACTACACCCATATTGAATTTACTGATAAAGGGGAAAGAAGACACCACATCCTCTCTGAGGATTATGGTCCTCCACTGGAACCTCTCCTTGAGGAAATAATTGAAAGGGGATGGGATGTCACCCTCATATGCGAAACTCCCCTGCGAGATAGGGATGCTATTTTGATGAAGAGGGATTATAGAAATATTTTAAAGGATAAGATCTAGTTAAGAAAAAGTGAACTGGTTTTCATGAAAAACTTTTTATCCTTACAAAAATAGAATTTAGTGCAATATTACAAACAAGTTTTTATAAGATAATAAACCATTCTATTAAAAAATTTAATTAAAGAGAGTAGGTAATTATTTGAAATTAAACAACATCATACCGGAACCAGTAACTTCCGATAAAAAATCAACCAAATCCTTAAACAAACCAGAAAAAGACGCTAAACTGGTTGTGCTCCAGCCGATAGGTTACCCTTTTTTATGCAATTTAGTTGAAAACCCCAAGATAGAGATATTCGATAAGGAACTTTTTGAACTCTACGCCCGGGAACAATGGTTAGGTTACACAGTAGAAGAGGGTTCATTTATTTTTGATCAGAAATTACTGCCAGATTACGCCTTTAAAATAATTAAAGCCCATCCGGATAATTCTAAAATAACTGATAGCACCTCTATCCTCCTTATGGAGGTGGAAGAGGTAAGGGAGATTAAGAGAATAGAAAGCACCCTTACCATGGAGGATGTGATCGGACAGGAACGGGCTAAGGATAAGTGTAAGATCATAATGAAGTATCTGCAGGATCCAGAACACTTCGGTGACTGGGCCCCTCGGAATGTTCTCTTCCATGGTACACCAGGAACTGGTAAGACCATGCTGGCCAAATCACTCTCCAACGAGCTTAAGGTGCCCTTATTCCTTATTAAAGCCACCAGTCTCATAGGGGAACATGTAGGGGATGGAGCCCGTCAGATACATGAACTATTTGAAGCTGCCAGTATAACCGCTCCGTCTGTAGTGTTCATCGATGAGATAGATGCTATAGGTCTTGACCGGAAGTATCAGTCCTTAAGAGGGGATGTTTCCGAGGTGGTAAACGCATTACTGACCGAGATGGATGGTATAAACCAGAATAAGGGGGTAGTGACAATCGGTGCTACAAACAACCCCCACCTACTGGATTTCGCTATCAGGAGCAGGTTCGAAGAGGAGATAGAATTCGCCCTACCTGATGAAAAGGAAAGAAAAGCCATAATTGAGCTTTACGTAAAATCCATGCCCCTTTCCATTGGTTTTGATACGGGTAAACTAGTTAACCCTACCAAGGGGTTATCTGGGAGAGATATAAAGGATCGGATTTTAAAGGTGGCATTACATAAAGCCATCCATGAAGATGAAGAAATTATAACCTGGAAGCATGTTAAATATGCTTTAAAACAGATTAAAGATAATGAGAATGAGCCTAAGGGGATGTTTGCCTAACAAGGATCCTAGCGTAAACTAGGATGTTTGCATAAACCGAAGATATCTTGGCATAAACCTAAAAACGGAACTTGGCATACATAAACGGATGTTCGCCTAAGCATTCCTCTACTTTTTTTAGTTACGACTTTACTCAGGTGGCGGTATTGTGAATATGAAGGATATAATTATAGATTCCCTTAAGTATTCATCTTCAAACTGGGTTAAAGTTCTCCTGCTGGGGTTGGTTGTTTTTTTAGTTGATTTATCCGATGCCTTATCCTTCTTAGGTGGGTTGGCAGGTGAAGTGAGCTTTACAATAATTGTTGCCGGGCTTATATTAGGTATCTATCAAATTGGTTTTATTTTCAGGATAGTAGAAGAGACAACCCACGGGTCTGATAACATGCCTAAATTTGATAAATTCTGGAACACATTCCTCCATGGAATGAAAGAAGGCCTGGTGACTGTAATTTATTTCATCATACCCTTAATATTGATTATCATTGGTGTATTTCTCTTTGGAGATTTAATTGGTCCCAACCCCATGGATATGGAGCTGGTAATTATTGTCTTTGTCCTATTTCTGGCTTCCATCACCTACCTGATCTATCAGGCGGCGGTGCTTAACATGGCTAATCATCATGGTACCATCAAGTCTGCCTTTGATTTTAAAAGGATATTTAAAAAGGCCCGGGATATGGGAATTAAGAGGTTAGGTTTCATATACCTTTTAACAGTTGTCTTTGCCGTTACTGTAGAGTCTACCATACATGATGCAGTTACCAGTAACCCCTTTGATCTGCTAAGTATTATTTCCGCGCTCTTGATTGCTCCCTTTATCCTAATTTTCATTGCCCGAGCATTGGGGTTAATTAACCGAACACTGGAATTTGAAAAAAAGTGTAATTAACAAGCATAAAGAATATAAACTTAGATATTAAAATATGATTTTAGAACACTTATAAGGTTTATATAGTGGAAAATTATAAGTATCAATTAATAAAAAATTATTTAAAACCATGAATATAATTAATATCCTAAAATTTTACGACTTTAATAGTTACAGGCGAATAAATTATGAAGGAAAATGATAAGAAGACTGAAACTGAAGAAAAAATTTTAGATGCTGCTTTGAAGGTGTTCGCCAGGAAAGGATTTGACGCAGCCACCACCCGGGTCATTGCAGAAGAGTCGGGATATACGGAAATGACTTTATTTAGAAAGTTCGGAACCAAAAAGAACCTTTTTGATGAGGTTATGAACAGGGGTAACCTGCAGATTGAAGAGGATTCTGGCAAATTATCGGTTCTAACAGATATCAAAGACGCTGGCGAGTTTTTGAGGTCATTCGTTAAAACTTTAGATGAATTTGTTTTCCAAAATTTCGAATATTTCCATCTAACCATCATAGAAGACAGCAGCACAATTAAACCCATGGTAAGAATAACCATAGACAATCTCACAGAATACTTCAGCAAAAATTTCCCAAATAAAGAAATAGATTACACCTCCTTTGGATATTCCATATCTACATTCATATATTATCTCAATATTGACAGATATTACGGACGTAAAGCCACTTTCGAAAATTACGATGAAAGTCTGGATAAATTAGTGGACATATTAAATTGTATGCTTGAAAACAAAAAAATAAAAGGATAATATGACCAACGAAACTGAAAAGAAAATTTTAAACGCGGCTTTAAACGTATTTGCAAGAAAGGGCCGGGACGCGGCAACTACCAAGGCCATTGCCGAGAAAGCTGGTCGTACAGAGATGACTCTCTTCCGTAAATTCGGAACCAAAAAGAACCTCTTTGATCTGGTTATGATCCAGAACATGGAGAAGATGAGGGAAGATATCAAAGCCATAATCGATGACATGGACAATAAATACGATACTCCCGAATCATTTATTGAAGAGTACATAAAAAGGAGTGTAATACTCTATGAAAATAACATAGAAGCCTTCACTTTGATTATCAGCGATGACAATGAAAACGTCGATCCTTTAATGGGGAATTTAAACAATTATGTCGGCGATTTCATCGGTAGAAATTTACCAAAGGAAAAAATTGACCCTAAAATACTGGGGATTTACATCAATACCTACGTCTATTTCTTAACTTTAGAGGTCTTCAATGGAAGAGACGTGGGGTTCGATGAGAGAATTGATGGATTGATAAACAACTTGAAGCTGTGTTTTTAAATAGTTTCGAACTAATTAAATTTTCCATTAAATTTTTCCTGTTTTTAATCATATCACCATCAACTGTTTTGATTTTAATTTTTGGATAATTTCCCGGGGATTAAATAGTAAGATTTATATGTAACCTCTCACTAACATTATGTTTGAGGGGGGTGCTAAAATAAAGAGAAAGAGAAAAGGAATAGATTTCAACCAATCCCGGAATATCCATCAAAAATTAATCAAACAACAGTTCCTTTTATCCATGCTTAGAAAATTAGATTATGATCTGAACACATGAAAAATCTGGTAACTGGAATTTTAGTTAATCAGTTATTCATTCACCGGAGAATATTTTCTCCGCCGCCCGAATGGTTTCATCATCATCCTGTTCTGCGGCTTTCCTTAAATTTTTAACCACATCGAAGAATATCCGGTCTATTACCACCTGGGTTAAATCATCCACAATCTTTTCTTTACCATTCAGGTCGCCCAGCATCTTAAAAGCTTTCCTGGTTTCAGCCAGCCTTACTTCCTCGGCACAGATCCGGATATTGGATATGAGCGGTTCCACTTCCAAGTGTTTAAGTGATTTTAATAGGAGTTTTAGTTCGTCCTCTACTATTTTTTCCACATTTGAAACTTCTAGTTGCCTCATTTTCACGCTGTTATCGGCTATGTCCCTTAAGTCGTCTATATTAAATAGTTTAACCCCTAAATCCTTCACCTTTTCATCTATGTCCCGGGGATTGGCCAGGTCCACCATGACCAGGCTGCCCCGATTTTCAGGTAGAACAGATTCTTTAACCTGATCGTAAGTTAATATTTGGTGTGGAGCACCCGTGGCGCTTATAACCACATCAGCATCTGCCATGGCCTCATGGAGTTTGTCGAAGTGTATGGCGTATCCTTTAAGTTCACCGGCCAGTTTAACAGCGCTCCCGTAGGTTCGGTTGGCCACCACTATGGCTTTCAGTTTCTTTTCAACCAGGGCTTTGGCCACCAGTGTCCCCATTTTACCCGCCCCTATGATCAGCACCTTTTTACACTTCAAGTCACCGTGCACAGATTCTGCCAGCTCCACAGCAGCAGAACCAATGGATATGGTGCCCTGGTTTATGCGGGTGTTGTTTCTGGCTAACTGTCCTACGTGTATGGCTTTGGTAAAAACAGTTCGAAGAACAGGGCCTATGGAACATTCCCGGATAGCTTTCTTCCGGGCGTCCTTTATCTGGCCCAGTATCTGGTCTTCCCCTAAAATCATAGATTCAAGGCCGGATGCCAGGCGTAAAAGATGTCTGAGGGCCTCTTCATCCTGGTCTACTATGAAGTCACCTCCCGAGAGAAGGTCTTCTTGAGGTTTGCCCGCTACCAGGTAGATTTCAGACCGGTTACAGGTCTTTATGTAGAGGTGTTCCTGAATATCATCATCACTCTGGCATTTTTCGAAGATATCCTCAAGTTTTCTGGTTGTCCATTCTATCTGGGCGATATCTGCAGTGTGATGGTCCACTCTGATGTTCAATATCATTGATATTCTCCTTATGGGCAGTATATATATTATTCTGGAATTAAACCTGATTTATTACCTTGAATTTATCATTTCATCGACGTAAGATTTGGCATCTTCAATTTTACCCTCGTTTAAGAGCTTTTTAATTTTTTCATCTTCTAATAATTGGTATAGATATGTTCTACGATTTTTCTGGCCTTTTACTTTGTCTTTTAAGATTTTGCGGGTGTAGTTTTGTAGATCCAGTTGTATTACATCCTCTACTGTTATTACTTTTTCTATCTTTTTTCTTATCTCTCGGGCCATGAGGGGGCTCTTCTTCTGGGTGAATATGCTAATCTGTACATCTCCTATAAAAAAAGACGAGGGTACAATAACATTTCCTTCATCGGGCTGGTCTGCCCGGTTTAAAAGTTTATCTCCCGCCAGATCTGTTACCAGTTCATTTAACTTGGAGTCTCCAGAGGCGACCACCACTAAATCAGCCCATTTCGCCCATTTTCCTGCTTCCTGGGGTGGTTTTAAGGATGCTCCCTTAGCTAAGAGTTCTGGATCAATCTGATTTCCCAGTATTATTACCTGGGAATCTGCTTCCAGGAATCTTATGGCTCTCCTGCTCCCTACTTCACCTGAACCGACGATTAATACCTTTTTATCCTTCATATCCAGGAAGAGAGGAGTCCAGCCCATCTTATAAACTCCATTTTTGGATTAGTGGAACGTGGTTTTATATCTCTAGATCTTTCATTCTCAAAACTTTGATAGCAGTTTTAAGATCGTTACCACATTCAGATAGCACCTGATAGGCTTCTTCTTCCGGTACATGGAATGTTTCTGATAGAGCTTTAACACTTTCCTGCACTGATGAGGGTGATGCACCTACTAGTTCCTCAGAAAGCTCTTTTTTAAGCTTCATATATTCATCTTCGCTCATATCTATCCTTCGCAAAACCATATCCCTTAAGGGGCAGGGTTTGGAAGGTTTACAGCACCATACTAGGGAACCGAAACAGGTTCCTTCTCCGTAGCCTAATCTGGTTTTTTCTCCAAACTTTTCCTTTATTTTAATGTAATCTTGAGGTGTTAGCTTAGCGTCTTCCAGTGCGTATATGATTGGACAGGGTTTTACTGGTGGACAGCAAAATGTTAATGCTCTTTTATCTCCTCCTCTGCATACATGTGATGGTGAGTCTTCCCACTCCATTATTTTATTCCTCCGTAAGCATTTTCTCTTTCTCGGTGGGTGTTAAGTCTTCTACGATGGCTTTGGGGTCTCCGATTTTCAGGATTTTCCCTCCGCGCATTAGCCCGGCACGGTCACATACATCAAGTACGAAATCCATGTCGTGGGATATAATTAAAAAAGTCTGATTTAATTCTTCACGAGCCTGTCTTATAGAGTCAGTAACCTGTACTCGGGTTATAGGATCCATAGTACCGGTAGGTTCGTCTAAAATTACAATATTGGGTTCTTTAATTAAAACTTGCGCTAAAGCCACCCGGTGACGTTCCCCACCGCTTAATTCATCAGGAAATTTAGTTAATAAATTATTAGCATATTCTTCATCAAAACCAACAGCTTTAAGTACGTATATGGCCTTCATTTTGGCGAATTCTGCGGGTAGTTCCAGGCTGATGGCCTCGGTGAGGTTGCCCAGCACATTTCTATGGGGGTATAAACTGTACTCCTGGTGTAATATACCCAGATAGGGTTTAACTCTTCCCCTACCGGTGAAACCTTTTTCAGTCATGTCTATCCATTCATCCCCCAGTTTTACAGCTATTTTACCGTTGCTGGGATCTGTTAAACCGTAAAGTATTCTGGAGAGGGTGGTCTTACCAGCACCACTTAGACCGACTATACCGAATATTTCTCCTTCATCCACAGTTAAATTGATATCGTCCACGGCCTTTACCACGCCTCTTTCTATGGAGTAGTAATATTTTTTGACTCCTTCCATTTTGATGATGGGTCCCCCGGTTTTGGCCACTTCTCTTTTCTCTGGTAGTGGTACCTGTGCCAGGAATTTTTCCACCACTACTTCTGGTTCACCTTCTTCTATGATTTCTCCCTTGTCTATCCATATCACATAGTCGGAGAGTTTTCTCATGACTTCTGGCCAGTGGCTGGTGATGACCATGGTGGTTCCCTTTTCTTTCACTCCCTCCAGGAGAGCCTGGTGGATTAACTCCGCGGTTTTAGGGTCCAGTGTTCCGGTGGGTTCATCCGCGAGGAAGAGCATGGGTTCTTTGGCTATCTGTCTGGCGAGCACGACCCTCTGTTTTTCCCCTCCACTGAGGTCTCGGGCGATGTGTGTGATTCTGTGGCTCATCTGGGCCATTTCTATAAGGTCTATGGCCATATAAGTTGCTTCCTCTGGCTCATGGCCAGTTATGCCTTTCATAACATTCTCTATAACTGTGTCGTCTTCGTATAATGCGAATGTTCGTTGCAGCATGATGGATATTCTTCTTTTAATAGCTGCGAAGAGTAATCGGTCGCAGTTCCAGAAATCAACCCTTAATGGTTCGAGTTCGCATCCGCAGTCGCTGCAGTTGGATCCTGCTTTTGATGGGCTGTCCACGATCCTGCAGTCGGGGCATAAAGCAATGTTGAAATAAATTTTCCCGCCATCTGGCTTGTAATCTTTCATACCGCGCAGCATATTAATTAAAACAGACTTACCAGCACCACTTCTACCGAGAATACCTAAAACAGCACCTTCCTCGATATTTACGCTGATATTTTTAAGGACTTCCACATCTTTAAACTTTTTAGAGACATTTTCTATTTCTATAAAAGACATGCAACCACTCTCTTTCTTGAATTTAGTAATAAAATTTAATATATAAAATTGAATTTACAATATAATGATTTTTCTATATAATATATGTTTTTTTTTAATTTGATTCACCGTAAAGTATCTACCATCTTACAAAATTTTCTTATATTCTCCATTTCCTGGTATCTACCATGGACAGATCGAAGGGAACTTCACCATTTATAAGGGCCCTGGCCATTGAAAATCCATCAGCACCTGCATCTATCATTTTTTGTGCCGACCCGATATCTGTAATTGAGTTATTCCCTATTAAAAATAGGTCTGTGCTGTCTTTAATTACAGATACAACTTCATAATCTGCATGTGAATAACCTGGCTTCATGGCGTCCACGTGGAGGAAATCTGCACCTGCATCTTCCACTGATTGAGAGATGGCTATAATATCAGTCCCCGGTACATTAGCCCGGATCTTAACAGAGACCTTGCTTCTTGCTTTCTTGACTACTTCCCTGGTGAATAGATGTAGTTTATCAGGGTCATTTAGCAGGGACTGTCCACATCCCAGATCCATTATCTCCGGCTGTCTGCAGTGGGCGTTTATCTCCACTACATCCACACCAGGAAGCTTTGAAACCTCTATTACAGGTGAAGGGGTAGTGGAACGTAGATTTACTGAAATCCAACCATTCCATAGTTTATTTTCTTTTATAACTTTGATTTGTTGTTCTATATGATTGGAGATATTTTCTAATGGAATGTCAAATTCTGATCTTCCCCTTTGAATTATCCTCTCTCCAGCTTCAATTGTAGGGGCGTCTACGTTGTAACCCCCTAAGGTTATCATGTCAAGGCCCTGATGAGCTAATTTACGGCAGAACAATCCATCGGTGATCCCGGCCATAGGGGCTAAAACCTTCAACAAATCCTCTCCGAAAGATATTACGAATATAAATAAAAATATTAATATATTAGAACAACCAGTAAACGGAATAAAGTAAAAAAATCCACAATTAATCCTTGTTCTTCATCACATGAACCAGGTCATATGTAAAACCGCCTCTTATCTCTTCCAGAGCAAGGTCAGCTAGATTAGCGGCTTTTTCAGCGGTGGGTGCTTTTCCAATACCTGCCTTGAGAGCGATGTTTATTTCGTCCTCTATCTCTTCGATGATCTTCAAAAGGCCCTGGGGTTCTAATCCGTTACAGGGAGACATGAAGTTATCTCCGCCGATGAAAAATAACAGCGAACCCTTTTCGATCAACTTTTTCATAAGGAAATGCTGAACACGGTTAACGATGAAAGATGTATCATAAGCAGGGATAATATCGGTTAATGAATCGGTGATGCCGTTTATATCTATATGGGCTATCTGGACGAAGCTTTCATCTAACTTCACCATACTGTCGATGGCCAGAACCTCCTCACGTTCCTCAGACTGGGCACCGCCAAAGGTTTGCAGGATATTGGTGGCCTTTCTCTGGGCTTCGTAGGGTGTTTCTGAGGCCCCCACACCCATACTCACAGTTATGGGGTAACGGTTTCCTATGGACTTCTGGATTCGGAGGTGGTCCTCCATATCCACACCGTTGGTCACAGCCAGCATGTTATCAAAGCGGGTGAAAAAAACTAACCCTCCTTTAGCTGCGAACTGTCTCTGCAGGTCGGCGTAGAGTTCTGCCTGTAATATCTGTAGATCTGCCTCCGCCCGGGGGGTGGGAGTCACGGTCCAGGGACCGTAATTATCGATCTGAACTAGTGTCATCTGAATCATTTAACTTTCACCCAAAATATTTCTGGCTAACATCATTTTATCCTCGATGTTGTTCATGTTGGTGTTTGTTACAACAACCTCTGATATTAGTCTTTCTATTTTTTCCTGTTGATTATGATCTTGAAGATCGATATAAAACTTATCTAAAAAATCCTGGTACATGGCTGCCACTCCCCGGGAGGATACTTCATGGCCCAGGGCCTGCATGAACTTACCGGCCGGTCCGCTGACCGGTTTATTTCCAATTATGGGAGATACTGCAACTACGTAAGATTTTCTAAGGGCATCACGGACCCCTTCTGCAGATAATATGGGTCCTACCGAAGTTACCGGGTTGGAAGGCCCGATTATAACCATATCTGCCTTTTCAATGGATTCGATAAGTCCCGGTGCAGGATCTACCCTTGTATATTTAATATCCAGAACATCCGGTTCTCCACTCCGCCCGATGAGGAATTCGTGAAATTCAAGGCTTCCCTCAGGGGTTACTATCTCTATCTGGGGGTTCTGGTTGCTCATGGGGATTATCCGGGATTCAATGCCCAGTTTTCTCCTCTGGATATCAACAGCCTCATCCAGGGGATATTTCTCCAAAAGCAGGGTTTTCTGGATTTTAACTGCCCGGTCCTGATCTCCGATCCGGAGCAGTTCCTCACATCCGATCTCCTTTAAAGTCTCATGGGTTATAAAGGTATCATCTCTAATACCATACCAGGTCTCCTGGTTTATGATCCCGGCCAGGGTGTACATCACCGAGTCCAGATCCGCCGCCACGTAAACTCCCGAAAAATAGGAGTTCTCCAGGGTATTAACCACCACCGTTAAATCCGCCGGGTCAACCAGACGGATGATGCCCTGCAGGAGTTTAGGGGTGCCTGTTCCACCTGATAGAATGGTTATCATGTTGTAATCCTTTAAAAATTGATTTTCTTGTTGGAATCTTCATATCCTGAAATAATTTTAGGCCCGGAAAACATCATATTTTTTAGGTCTGATCAGGGGTTTGATATTTGCAGAATCGTTTTTAAGCATATTGGGATAGTTAACTCCCCTAATTAGTACTACAGGTATTCCCTCATCGGCCTGTCCCATCACTATCGACGCAGCAGCTGCTAACTCATCTGCCACGGCTATGGCTGTGGTTTTAAGCTCCCGGTTGTACAGGTCTTTTTCACCACTCCTGTCCCATAGTGGCTCCAGGCCGGATATGCCGATGGCCACACCAACCGCCCCTTCACGGAAGGCACGGCCCTGGGTATCGGATATTATGACTGAAATTTCTTTACCAGTTTTTTCCATGATTTTTTCCCGGATACGGGAGGCGCTTTTATCAGGATTTTCTGGGATGGGAGTGGCCAGACCGTCATCCACATTGGATTCATCGATACCGGCGTTGGCGCATACAAAACCGTGTTTGGTTTCAGAGATGATGAAATCCGGGCCAACCTTGATGACTTCCACAGATTCCTGGAGGATGGCCTCCACTACTTCCGGTTCTTTACCTGTTTTCTCCGCCAGTTCGAATGCCCGGGGGCTTGGTTTAAGGTCTTTTAGGTCGATGATATGTCCTTCTTCCTTAGCTATGGCCGTTTCAGCTATAATCAGTAGGTCATCTTCCTGGATCTCCATATCAATATCAGAGAGGGCTTTAAGGATAAACTCATCCAGAGGGTCTCCTTTCTTAATAAAGGGTATTCCAGTGATGCCTGTAATTTTAAGGGGCATGTTTATTCGTTAAAATAGTTTGTTTCCAAATTTATATGAAGCTAATACTCCATCCTTCACTACCGAATGCTGCAGTTGAGGTAATGGGATTGGTGAATTCAGCGAATTTTCCTTTGTTCAGTATGAATTGGGCTGCGTCCTGGGCGGTCCCTGCTTCAAAATCAACTTCATGGGGTGTGGTGTGCTCATAGGTGGCGATGTAAGCTGATTTGCCTTCAGGTACCTTCTCCACTATCAGGCTTTCATGGGTTACAATTCCCAGATAGGCTTCCCCTTCCAGGGTAACTGCTCCTGCTATACGGGGGGTGTTGTAATCGTCCTTCTCATAATCCATGGTTAGAAGGGATATTGCCAGGGCATCCCGGATACTCATTCCAGACGCGATTTTCTCGGCAATCACATCTGTATGGGATCCATTGGATACTACTGCGATGTCATCCACCAATTTAATGCAGTTATAGGCGATGTATGGATTTTTAAATACATCGGTTTCAAATCCTTCCTTGGGCACGATGGCCACCCGGTCATCATAGCCCTTGGTCATTCTGTTTGGGAAAGAACGACTGGAAACACGGTATGCAGCGAACTTACCCTCTTCTGTACTTCCCACAGCTAATATTCTACCTAGATACATTCTCTATCACCAGTTTTTTTTGTTTTGATATGAATTATGATATTATAATATTTATTCCTGATACTCATCTTCTAATCTACTTACAGTTGCCCAGGTTTTACGGACGAAGTCTGGTAACTCTCTGGAATTTTTTAGAAATTCGATGGTTTTAGGATCACTGGGATAACCGGATCCAATATCTTTAAATTCCTTCCTTATTTTGGCTATTTCCTGGTCCCGTTCAACTTTGGCAACTATGGAAGCAGCTGCCACCACCACATACTTGTCTTCTGCGTTATGTTCGGTGATTACATTTAAATGAGGATAGTAACCTTCGAGTTCATTTTTGAATCTCTCGGGTTTGATATCAAAACAGTCAACGATGCAGGTATCTGCCCCTGCTTTCTCGATAATCTTCCGCATGCCCAATTTTTCGATCTGGTTCAGATTCACCTCATTATTCCTCAAAACATCGATATCATGGGCTGCTATTTTAACCAGGTGGAAATCGGTGATCTTCCTGATCTTCCTGGAGAGAACCACCCTTTTTCTAGGGGATATCTTTTTAGAATCCTTCACTTTAAGTCTTTCTAAAAATTTAACCCTATCTTCCGCAATTACAACTCCACATAACACCAGAGGGCCTAAAACTGATCCTCTGCCTGCTTCATCGATTCCTACAACCTTCATCTTCCCATTTAAGTGTTTATTTTAAGGGTGTTAAAGAATTTTACTAAATTTTTCTCGAAGATGGTTAAAGAAGGTGTAGATAGTTTGGTGTAGTATGGTCTAAAATTAGTTCCAGCAAAATAAATCCAAATAATAATCCAGTAAAAAAAAAGATTGTAGTTAAAAAAATTTGTTGATTGAAAAATTTAAAAAATAAGTAAATAAGGAAAAATATTTAAAAAAATAGGTAAAGAGGGAAAATAATTTAAAATAAATTATTTCATTGCTCTTAGTCTTACTTCTGGTTCCAGTGCCCTTGGTTCTGCAGCTACTATGGCAGCACCTTTGGCTACAACTGTCATGGGGTCATCTGAAATCTCAACAGGCACTCCTACTTCTTCGAATATCCTTTCTTTGAGTCCTTTAAGTTGTCCTGTTCCTCCCACAACGATTGTTCTGTTGTAGACCCCGGAAATCAGTTCAGGGGACATTCTTTTCAGGACACGGGATAAGGCTTCTACCAGTTCAACTATGATGGGTTCTGCAGCATCTGCCACCAACTTCGAGTCTATTTCCACCTTTTCTGGTTTGTTGGTTTCCATGGATTTTCCAATGGCGTGGGTTACGGTGGGCTTCATTTCTACATTAGAATGTACCATTCCCACCTCTATTTTGGCTTTTTCTGCTTCATGGATTCCTATTTCCACACTGAATAGTTCTTTTACTTTAGTTACGATGTTTGCATCGATGTTGTCTCCACCCTGTCTGATGGTTTCTATATCGGTGATTCCTCCCAGGGATATGACAACTATATCACTTGAACCAGCTCCTAAATCCACAACCATTGTACCGTCTGCATCAGCTATAGGTAGGCCGGCACCGATGGCGGCTGCTAAACCTTCACTTATAACTAAGACGAAGCTAGCACCGGCTTCTTTTCCTATTTCTTCAACTGCATTTTTCTCTACTTCTGAAGCATCTCCAGGTATGCCGATTACAATTCGGTCCATTTTTTCCATGGAGTCGGCGGATCCCTGTTCCATTGCATACACTAGAAGGGCTTTGGCCTGGGCTATGCTTTCAATAACTCCCATTCTCAGGGGTCTAACTGCGATTATATCTTCGGGAGTCCTTCCCAACATCGCTTTGGCATCTTCTCCTACTGCAAGTACATATGAGGTGTCCTCTTTTTTCACCGCTACTACCGAGGGTATCTTGAACAGGTCGAATTTATCTCCGGATGGTTTCGCCACCACGGTGTTAAGAGTACCCAAGTCTATGCCTAATGTATTAGTTAAGGCTTGTTTTTTATCATCTTCATCTTCTTCTGGTTTACCAAAAAGGTGCAATATTTCAATCCTCCTTCAAAAATTTATCAAATTCTATAAAGAATAGTTTATTTCTCCGTGAAAGTAACTCGATCTCCTTAATATCCTGCTCCTCTGCAGAGATCAAAACAGTAGATAATGCCACATCAGCCACTTTAAACAGTGGGTCGAAGGTTTGTTTAATTAATGAGGGCATCTTACTGGTTATGGAAACATCGGTTTCTATGAATCCAGTGGTCTGGTCTTCCAATAGAAACTTGTAATTTAGGTGACGCTTTTCACCATCGCCCAGGAATTTCTTGATATGGTTGTCCATTCCCACCAATAAAATCAGGTTAGGTTCATTTTTAGTATAGTAAGGGGCAATTTTAAGATAGGCGCCTCCCTGTTCCTTGCTGATGAGGGATAAATCTCTTATCTTATTTTCATCACCGTAAAGCATTAAGAAATCAAATTTCTGGGTTACAAACGACTCTTTAGAAGTTATATGTTCCCGGCATAAGATAGTAACCCTTTCCTTATTTAATATAGCCTCATAGGATACGTTATTTACCATTTCCTCGCTACCTGCTATCACGCACCAGATTTTATCTGCGTCCTGCATGGTAGATACTTTCGCCGCTTTCCGTAGCGTTTTTATTTTATTTTCTATCATCAACTACTCACTCGTTGTATACTGATAAAATAGGTTAAAAGTATAGAAGATATGGGTACAATTATTTTTTTTAATTTCTGATAAATTCAATAATTTATGGATATAAATAACCTAAGTGTTCATTAATGGTTTCGTATTATCTATTGGATATATTTTTATATGTTTTCCAGTTGTTATTTATAAACTTTTATTTTTTAAAAATTACAGACTGAATTACTTTTAATTGGACTTCTCTAAATTTGATCATAATAGATAGTCCTACTATTTAAATATGAGAAAATGTAATAGCGAATTAAGATATTTAAAAATAGTGGGTTTTTTATAATGAACATTAAAGAATATGTAGCTCTTCCCGATTTTATTTCCTTATTAAATGCTTCTTTTGGATTTTTAGCAATTATTATGGTGTTAGAAGGCAATTTAAGCCTTACAGCAATGTTTATTCTCATGGCAGTTATATTTGATTCTTTGGATGGATGGGTGGCCCGTAAGTCTAAAAGAGTTGATCAGTTTGGATTTGGAAAAAATGTTGACTCTTTATGTGACATAATTTCATTTGGTGTTGCACCCGGAATGCTTTTGTATGCAGCATCCCCATCCTACTTTATCCCATACATTAATATACTAGTATCTCTTTTAATAGTATTAAGTGGGATTTTAAGACTCTCGAGGTTCAACGTACAAACAGATTCAGGTACAAATTTGGGTGAAGGTAAATTCACAGGACTACCCATACCAACCACAGCGTTGATCCTCGGATCATTTTATCTCTCAGGAATATTCAATGTAGAGTTGGCACTGATAATTATGACGGCGGTATCGATGCTCATGATAAGTACTGTTGAGTATACAAAAATTAGGAATCCTATACTACTGTTCGTGGGAGGACTACTGATAATATTATCATGTTTACCTCAAGACATTTCCTCAGCAATTGCAAATCTTCCCGCAAAGTTTTTATTCATCTTTACTTTAATCTATTTAGTAGCAGTGCCTTTTATGGTTTTATATGCCAAGCTTCGCAGAAGTGGTCCAAATGTTAGATAAGATATTGGGAAATAAAGAAAAAGAAAATAATGCTCCAGACCTTCGAAAAAATGAGAAGGATACTGGGTCGAATGTGAGTGGGCGCATCAGAAACATGGTCTCCCGGGCAGGTGATAGGTCCAAGGACCAGAAGAGCAAACTTAATACCAATGGGGATGGTGGAAAGGAAGATCCCACCGAAAAGATCCCCAGACCGATGCCTAAACCCCGACCAAAAGACACGGGACGAGCCAGGTTAAAGGCTCCTGATGAGAAAAAACCAGGTGGAAGGCCTGGCGGAAGCAGTCTTGATAGGTTAGGTGGAGCTGTACCAGGATTTGGAAGAAGATCTCCCGGCGGTGGAAGAATCCCCGATGATGACCAGAGGACTCTGGTGGGAGCTCTTGTATTTGGAATTATACTCATCGTACTGGTCGGTGCAGGTTATTACTTTTTATTCTACGCACCTTACCAAGGATCACTGCAAGATGCGAAGAATACTAAAATTAGTGAAGTAAACAGTTATTTTAAGGGGGCATTGGCAACAGATCCTCAAAAGTTAACCCTTCTTGCTGAAATTGAGAGTGCTGTAACCCCTGAACAGGCACTGGCCGTGGATGTTCTTGGACCCGCAACCACCAGCTGGAGAGCCTACCAGCAAAATCAGATCGAGACCAAAAAGGATCCCTACGGAAGGGTGATGCTCACCTACTCTTCTGGGGATAAAAAGGACCTTATAATGAAAGTAGCAGCTGCACAGACACTGGTTACCCAGTCTGATGCTAGTGTACTGGCAAATGTAGAGATAACCACGCCAGATACCGTAGTTATACCAATAAGGTTGGATAGGTTGCGTGCTGCCGGTGGTCTTATCTCTGTAGGGGACACCGTTGATATTTATGTAAGTACGAACGAAACCACAACAACAACCACCACTACAAATGAAACCAACCGGACCAACCAAACTCAACAGAGTACTGGAAGCAATCAGAGTGGTGTAGGACAGTCATCCAACACACCACTGGTTAGTGGAGCAACCGTTCTGGCAATTTTAAGGTCTATGGTGGATCAAAACACCTTCAATGCCAGTATAAGTACCAGTCAACAGATTGCCATTAACTCGTTGTCTCAAAGTGCATCCAGATCCCAATCTGCAGGCGTATCAGATACTGGTATAGAAGCACTTCTACAGGCAGGAGCGTCCAGAACATGGGATGAAGCTTCCATCAACGCTCTTTTAAACGCCTACGGTGTGCGTTTAGACCAGTTTGAGAGACAGTCCAACTTTGGAAATCTGGACGCAGAGTACATGGTACTACTGGAAGTACCACGAGATAAGGCAATATTCCTCATCCAGAACTCAAACGCCATACAACTGACCATATCAACCCAGTCAGCACCGTCCTGGATGGTAACTGAACTTCATAAGATATACGGATAAAACCAAGATATAGATAAAACCAATAGATGGGAAATATCTACGGCGAGGGGAAGAAAAAATTAATAGGAGTTATTACCATATTAATTAAACACCTAAAATTGTAACATAGACTACATGTTACTTTTTTCATTTTTCAGACCCTAATAGAAAATCCATGTAAAATAAAACAGGCAGGAAAAAAGTGATGGGGGTAAATCCATGAATTTAGGTAGAACACTCATAATTTTAATACTTTTATTTTCAGTTTTAGGAATTTTCACCTTTGAAGATTTAAATGTTGCAAGCGCAGCAGATGATAATGTTACATACCTTACACCAGAGTCTGCAAATATCGTTATGGGAGATTTTACTGTAGTTATCTGTGTAACGGTGAAAAATAACAACGACCATGTGGAATATTTCAAGATAAGCCAGACGTATTTCCAGTTAGACCCGAACATACAATGGAATATCGTGTGGACAGAACCGGAAGCCGTTAAAATGGCAGTTAATGTGAATCCAACCAACGGTACTACAAACTCAACCGGTGATTTAGGATGGAGAATTGGACCGGGGGAAACTAAAAAAGTTAAATTCTTCTTACGTGCTGTTGGGGCGGGAGGCTCAGAATATGGATTTATCACGCCCAATGAAACAACTGACAATAGTTTCTGGCCCTTAATAAATGATCCCGGTCTCTCTGCTTCATGGTTCTTCCCAAATGAATTGGAAATGTTAAACCCCAATTTAAAAATCGTCAGCTGGAGTGGTACCTTTGATTTCAAGGTCCGAAATCAGAATCCAAGCGGCCCACAGGTACAGGGGATAATTAGAGCTCCAATAGTTCCATTAGATTCAACATTAACAGCCAGTGATCCTGCTGCTACCTTCATCGATACGAGTATGTTCAACGCCGAAACAGCAGCCTGGGATGTAACGTTACAACCAGGACAAGTGAAAAATTTCACCTACTCCTACTATTATCCAAAGTCTGGATCAAATGGTACCACTGGATCTGGACAGAACGTATTCCCCACCACCGCTGCAAAGAACGCCACCACAGTACCTACCCAAACTACAGGTTCACCATACGCACTTTTAGTTATGGCAGTTATTATAATTGGTGCTGGTCTGGGATACGCTAAGTTCTTAAGGTAGGCAATTCCAAAAATTATAGTATGAAGTTTTCAACCGCAATGGTTATAGTGGGGATGTTGATCATCTCCCTCTATCTTTTAATTGAAGTAGGATACTACTCCTATTCAGTGACCAGTGACCCCAACCCCCAGGACACTCCTTATATAATCATACCTAAAATCGGGGTCAACCAGAGCATCAACAACCAATCCATCGATCATGGGATATACTTCGAACCCAAATCCTTCAAACCCACCAATGGGACTACCATTCTTTTTGGACATAGAACACTCCATGGATCTCCCTTTTTGAAGCTGGACCAGTTACAACCAGGGGATAAAATATACGTGGAATGGCCGGGCATAGGCAACGTTACCTATTCCATGGTAAATTCAACCATAGTAGATGCCTCTTACATGATGCCGGTAGAACAGGGGAATACTCTCTTTTTAATAACCTGTTACCCCTTAGGCTCCGATAAACAGAGGCTGATCATCCAGGCAGATTATGAGACCATCACACCTTTGAATCCCGCCACGGTACAGGTGCAGAACCCCCAGGCACCCCTTGGAATAATGCTTATCAGTCTTTTATTTGCAGGAGGCCTGATTTTAGGCCGGTTTTACCCGGTAGCCGATGATAGGATATGGATATTCATGGCCACCTTAGCTTTAACCATGCTACTGGTTTTCGCCTATTTCTATCCTGTGCCTACCGATACCCTGGAATCCGGGTTATCCCAGTTGAATTCCATGTTAGGATTTTAGTCCTAGAATTTAATGAGATTTGAAAATTGATTTAACAAATCTAAGGAGATAATAAAATGGACGTAGATGAGAAATACTTTAACAACATCTCCCACAGGGAAAGAGCAATATTTGAAGGTGGAATAACTATGGGGGCCCTTTTCCATCAATTTGATGGAACACCCGTTAATTTAAAGTCTGTCAAATCTCTGGAGGAAGCCATGGAGAAGGCCATGGAACTCCAACCCTGTGTAGATAAAGTTGAAGTAACCATTAACCGTGATATGCTCCAAGATATAGAAAATGAATATGAATACACCTCTTTAAATGGGAATATGTTGGATGTGAAGGTTGTTTCCGTATTTGGAGATAGTAAAGCGGTTATAAGGATGAAATTCATGGAAGAGCTTGATTATCCCCTGATGTATGTGGAAGAAGTTGATTAAATTAAGATTAGGTGGATATGGCTGAATTATATTAAGAAGTATCTCTATAATATAATACAGGAACTTGGAACTCACTTAAATAAACGGAGGGATCGAATGGTAAAATGGGGACCAGTGATTGTTGGTTTTATTCTAGGAATAATACTTGCAAATTTATTTGCAATGGCCGGCCTATGGGGTGGTGCGAATTTAGGACTCTTCATAGCCGGATTAATAGTAGGATACTGGGTGCATGAAGGCATCCTGGGCGGCCTGTGGAATGCCACAGTAGCCGGGGCTTTCGGAGCTATAGTTCTAGCAATACTATTTATTATCGCCGGAACGATATTCGGCGGCCTGGCAGGATTAGCAGCCGGCCTGGTAACCGGAATAACTTTAGTTATAGCCGCATTAATTGTCAACATAATCTCTATGGGCATCGGCGGAGCCATCGGTGGATTGATCAGTGGTAGCGACTGAAGAAACTTCTTTTTTTTAAAAAACCTAATTTCTTTTTTTATTTTATTTCCATAATTTTATTTTTCCATAAAATTATCTACTCATTTAAACAGATAATTGTACATGACTACTAACCCTAAAATCGAGAAATTATTTTCTAATTATAGAGAGTATATGGGTGAAAGTCCGGGAGGTTTTTTAGGTCTCTTGAATCCTGAAAATCTAGAAATAGGCGACCCAAAATCTCTTGGAAAGGAAATGCGAATAGGATCAGGCATATTAGAGAGTGGAATTAATGGGATGCATTTCAAACCCATGGAACTCGAAAAAGGAAAAGCTGGTTCAAGACTTAAAGAAGCCGTGAGAATATATGGCTTGATGGGAGAAGAAATAGAACAGATGACTGAAAATCAACCAAAAGACTATCATCTGTATGTAATCGCCATACTCATTGATATAACGTCTTCTTTGTTAAACCACATAGAGATATCACAGGAATAAAAAAAATTAAAAAATTTAATTAAAGAAAATCAGTCAATCAGTACAAATTCCTTCTTAGGAGCTCCACAAACCGGACAGATATCAGGGGCTTCCTTTTCCACGGTGTTTCCACAGAAATTACAGACGTAGTAGCTGGTCTCTACGTTTTCTCCCAGAGTCTCTAGAGCCTTTATGTATAGGCCGGCGTGGATTTTTTCCACCTTGTTGGCCACATCAAAGGTCCAGGTGGCTGCCTCTTCACCAGCTTCTTTTGCTTCTTCAATAAAACTTGGGTACATTTCAGTAAATTCTTCAGTCTCGCCGTTTATAGCTTCTTTGAGGTTTTCCTCAGTATTTCCTATACCATTCATCACCGTGAGGTGGTTGTGGGCGTGTACAGTTTCTGCGGCAGCTGCAGCACGGAATAACCTTGCAACTTGATGAAAACCTTCTTCATCTGCTTTCTTTGCGAAGGCCAGATATTTTCGGTTGGCCTGTGATTCACCGGCAAATGCTTCCTTTAAATTATTCAACGTACTCATTTTTTTTATCCTCCCAAAATAATAAGCAAACTAATGGTGAATATACATTGGTTTAAAAACATTATTAAATTTACCATTAAATTAATCAACCTCTCAAAGGTTTCATAAATTTTCAAACTCTTCAAAAACCCTTAAGGATTTGGCCAGAGCATCAGTTTCTGCAATGGCAGAACCTAACAATATAGCCAGATGCAGTTGATCGTTGGTGGCTCCAAACTCCTTAGCCACTTTAAGATGTGTTAATAGACAATGGTCAGCACCCAATGCAGATGCAGCCCCTATGGATATGAATTCTTTAGATAAAGGCGGTAAAGATTCACCGGTCATTAGAACATCTAATTTATCATAATATGCCTTCAGTGCAGCCGGATTCTTGGATAATACCTGAAAGATCTTGGGTACAAAACCAAAATAACTCTCAATACTATCCAATATGACATCTACTTCAATATCTTCATTTTGTTCGTCCGTATTCATCTTAAATTCCTCCCAATTGTATTATTATGTCCAACAGAAAAAAGAATACATTTTTTATAATTAGACAATAAAACATGAACAACTAATATTGAATATTAAAATACAACATCATAAGGGTAACGAAGATGATAACCGTTAACGAAAACTTATGTAAGGGATGTAACCTGTGCACAGAATTCTGTCCCCAAAAGGTGTATAAGGAATCGGAAAAACTGGGAAAGAAGGGAATCCACGTCCCAGTCCCGGTGGACGAGGAAAAGTGCAAAAAATGCGGGTTATGCGCCTTAATGTGTCCAGATCAGGCGATAAGAGTTGATGAGGAGGACAACGATGAGTGAACAATTTTTTATACAGGGCAACGAAGCCTGCGCCCGGGGAGCAATCGAAGCCGGCTGCCGGTTCTTCGCAGGATACCCCATAACCCCTTCAACCGAGATAGCAGAGGATATGGCCCTCTTCCTGCCTAAAAATGGAGGATCATTCATCCAGATGGAAGATGAAATCTCAGCACTGGGAGCAGTAATCGGAGCAGTGTGGACCGGTCAAAAGGGAATGACCGCCACTTCTGGGCCGGGATTTTCCCTGATGCAGGAGCATATTGGATACGCGGCAATGACCGAAACACCACTGGTCATCGTGAACATGCAGAGAGGTTCACCCTCCACCGGACAGCCCACCATGGCCTCCCAGAGCGATATGATGCAGGCCAGATGGGGATCCCACGGAGACTATGAAATAATAGCCCTATCACCATCATCTGTCCAGGAGTGCTTCGACTTTACTGTGGAGGCATTCAACCTGGCAGAAAAATACAGGGTCCCCGTCATGGTCATGAGCGATGAAATAGTGGGGCACATGCGGGAGAAAATCACCATCCCAGAAGAAGTGGAGATAATCTACCGCCAGATGCCCGAAGAAGGCCCGGAAACATTTCTACCATTTAAAGCCCCACAAAACGGGACTTCACCAATGCCCGCCTTCGGAGACGGGTACAAAATGCACATAACCGGACTCACCCATGACGAAAGGGGATACCCCGATGCATCAAACCCAGAAACACATTCTAAACTGGTAACCAGACTCTGCAATAAAATCCGTCAACATACAGATGAGATAGCAAGGATTGAAAAGGGCTTCACAGAAGACGCCGAGATAATAATCCTGTCCTATGGGGCCCCAGCAAGGTCGGTCATAACTGCGGTTAAAAATGCCCGAGAAGAGGATATTAAGGCAGGATTTATAAAATTAGATATAGTATGGCCATTTCCAGAAAACTTAATTAAAGAAGCAGCGGCGGGCGCCAAAAAAGTGGTCGTGGTTGAGATGAACCTGGGACAGATATATTACGAAACAGAAAGAGTACTCCGGGATAAGCAAGTGGAACTCCTACCCAAGATCGGAGGAGAAATGCACCTCCCCACGGAGATAATGGATAAAATTAAGGATATGTCCGACTAGGGTTTTATAAGATTAAAATTAGGGATTTTGTAAGATTAAAAAATTCATAAAAAGTAGAGGAGAGAAAAATAAAATGGTCAAAGGGGAAAGTCCTTTCATGAAATACCTACGCAGAGACAGACTTCCCACCATCTTCTGCGCAGGATGTGGAAACGGAATAGTCATGAATACCTTCTTCAACGGCATGGAGATGGCGGAAGTTGACTTCGATAACCTGATACTGGTATCGGGTATAGGATGCTCCAGCCGCATACCAGGATATGTAGCGTGTGACTCACTGCACACCACCCACGGTAGGCCTATAAGCTTTGCCACCGGGATTAAACTGGCAAACCCAGAGCATGACGTGGCGGTATTCAGTGGTGACGGTGATGCAGCGGCTATAGGTGGAAACCACCTCATACACGGAGCCCGGAGAAACATAGACATAACCGTAGTATGTATCAATAACAGCATCTACGGTATGACCGGTGGCCAGATCAGCCCCACCTCACCCAAGGGAAGCTACGGAACCACCGCACCTTACGGGGCATTAGAAAGGCCATTTAGCCTGGCCGATTTGGTAACTGCAGCCGGAGGGACCTACGTGGCCCGATGGACAACAGCTCACCCCGTACAGCTTTCTAAAGCCATCAAATATGGGCTGCAAAATAAGGGATTCTCATTCATCGAGGTCATCTCCCAGTGCCCCACCTACTACGGGCGTAAAAACAAGTTAAGAAGCCCCATAGATATGCTTAACTGGATGAAAGAGTCCAGCATCAACAAAAGAAGGGCGGATAAGATGGAAGAGGAAGAACTCCAGGAAAAAATTATAGTAGGGGAGTTCCAGAAGAAACCAGAACCAGAGTTCACTGAAAAGTTATGTAAACTGCTGGAAGAGCAGTGCGTGACTGGAAAACCCACCGCCATAAGATCAGCCTACCAGGAGGACTGAAAATTGCGTAAAGATATAAGAATAGCAGGATTCGGCGGCCAGGGAATCATACTGGCAGGAATTGTTATTGGAAAGGCAGCAGCACTTCATGATAATTTAAACGCCGTTCAGACCCAATCTTACGGTCCAGAAGCCCGGGGAGGAGCTTCTAAAACGGAAGTGGTTATCAGTGATGAGAAGATAGACTATCCCAAGGTACAGAGACCGGACATATTTGTGGCCCTCTCACAGGCAGGTTTAGACGCATATCTGCATGATTTAAAGGATGGAGGTATCTTAATCATCGATCCGGACATGATAAAAGAGGAAGAATTACTCCCCTTCGTGGAGGAACATGACATAAAGCTTTACAAAGCCCCGGTGACCAGGACGGCTGTGGAAAAAATAGGACTGAAGATAGTGGCCAATATAGTGATGATTGGAGCCATCACCAGGATGACCAAGGTCATATCTGAAGAAGCAGCCCGTCAGGCGGTGGCAGAAAGCGTGCCTCCCGGAACTGAAAAGAAAAACCTGGAGGCCTTTGAGGCCGGAGCGGAACTGGCAGGATGAAATAGGCGTAAGAGGCTCGACATGAAGGCATCAAGGGAGAATAAATCATGAAACTATTCGAATACCAGGCAAAGGAACTGTTTAAAAAGAACGGCATACCTGTACCTGAAAGCAGGCTTGCAAAGACAGCAGAAGAAGCAGAAAAAATAGCCGCAGAAATGAACATACCTTTAGCCCTTAAATCCCAGGTTTTAGTAGGCGGAAGAGGGAAAGCAGGTGGGATAAAATTCACAGACAACCCATCCCAGGCGAAAGAACTAGTACAAGAGCTATTAAAACTGGAGATAAAGGGAGAACAAGTTGATAGTATACTATTAGAGGAGAAACTCAACATAGAATCCGAGTTCTATGTTAGTGTGGTCCTGGATCGCTCGGCTAAAAAGCCCCTGATAATGGCCAGCACCCAGGGCGGTATGGACATCGAGCAGGTCGCCCGGGAAACCCCTGAAAAACTGATAAAATATCATGTGAATCCCTTGGAAGAGTTCCTACCCTACCAGGCCCGGGAGATAGCCATCAAAATGGGCGTCCCCAACCCATTAATATCCAGGGTGGGGGGGTTCATCTGGAAACTATTCACCGTCTTCAGTAAATATGATGCTACCATAGCCGAGATAAATCCCCTGATAGTTACACCAGAGGGAGTTATCGCCGCCGATGGTAAATTCGAAATAGACGATGATGCACTCTACCGACAGAGAGACCTGGTCGGCCTGGCAGCTGAGAAAAAGGATGAATTTGCCTATGTGAAACTCGATGGAGACATCGCCGTAATTGGAAATGGAGCAGGACTCACCCTGAGCGGTATGGATATGCTTAAACTCTACGGTGGAAAGCCCGCCACCTTTTTAGACATAGGTGGGGGAGCATCCCAGGAGAACATAGCCCGTGCACTTAACCTGGTCATATCCAACCCACAGGTAAAGGTGGTTTTCCTCAACGTCTTGGGTGGTATAACCCGGGCCGATGATGTGGCCAATGGAGTGGTTAAGGTACTTAAAGAATCAGACCGCGAAGTCCCGTTGGTTATCCGGCTTACCGGGACCAATGAAGAAGAAGGACAACGTATCCTCACTGAAGCTGGTGTATCCTTCGAAACTTCCATGGAAGCCGCGGCAGAGAAGGCCGTGGAGATTGCTGAGAATTTAAGTTAGAATATAACTGGAAAAATAGAATTTTATTTATTTAATCTTTAAGGAAATAAAAAAAGAATTGGGAAACCCACAGATTTCCAACATCAGTTTTATTTTATTGCCCCACTAAACCCTGCAGTTGTGTCCATAAACTATCCAGGTAATTCCAAATCTGGTTTAGGAACCCTTGAGATTCAGTGGCTTGTTGGGTAGCATTTTGCAGGCTGCTTTTGAACTGATCCAGGCTTCCCTGTGCCTGCTGGGCATTGGAGAGTGAGCTGGCTATTTGCTCTGCCTGCTGGTCTGTGAGGTTGATGTTCATCTGGTTGGCCACGTTTATCACGATGACCTTGATATCGTTTATGTTGGTTATGTTCTGGTTCTGCACCTCAGTCTGCACCTTTTCAAAGAGGTTGGCTATCTCGTCTGGGGTGTGGTTGGTTTCATTGGCTATGTTACTCTGGGTGTAGATCTCCTGGGTAGCTGCCTGTTTGGCTTCTTCTGGTATCTCTGTACCGACTGCGGTTTCATAAGATTTTAGCACGCCTGCTAGAGCAGATTCACCGGTTGCTGATACTGGTGAAGTTACAACCACGTATCCGTTGGTTATACCTGTTGATCTGAGAGCGTTTTCATACATCTTAGGGGTGACCAGGTTTATCTTACTTTTATCCACCACTATTTTTATACCCTGGCTGTAGCTTAGATCGACCAATGCACAGGATAGTATCTGATTGGACGAGTAGGTGGCCCCACTGATATTTTGGGATATTGAATTTACCTCTGCAGCAGTGATAACACTTACAGTGGAGTTATCCAGGTCTTTATCAGTGTTTGATTTAAAATAATCCATCACAGTATTTTTATATGCTGAATTAGTATTGGTTCCTTCTCCCAGGGTTATCACTAACCCGGAAGCAGAATATATTGGAGTTAAAGCCATTAATACGACTAGAATTCCTATCAAGACTCTTTTCATGTCCATCACCTAAAAATTTCTTTTTCTATTCTTTTTTTTCTTTTTATTTTCTCTTTCTATTCCTTTTTTTAATTTCTATTTTCTATTTTTTAAAATATTTGATTTCATTTGTACTCTTGGCGAATAAAGTATATATAATCTTCTATAAGGGATATTACTTTGCAAGAAAGAAGTATTGTAATACTCTGGATGAAAAATTATTCCTACTTAAGAAAATTATTCCACTATGAAAATTAGCCATTTAAAAAATGCGATATAACCAATAGTAAACCTAAAAAATCAAATCTCTTTTTCTATTCCAGCAGAACAACCCTGCTTTCCCGGGATTCATTCACTATTTTTCGGCCGCATAGTTCTGCTATGGAACTTGCGAAATCATGGATATCCTGGTTACGGGGCATGTTACTGAATTCCAGCCTTTTCCTGCTGTTTCCTACGTACATGTATGCCTTGATCTCCACGAAATTGGGGTTACTCCTTTCTATTAAGCGGGCGTATTCCTCGGGATGGCTCATGTTGTAGTCTTTCACACAGGTCATGCGGATCACAGTCCTGGAGTTGAAACTAGATAACATGTCCAGGGATTCATTCAATTTCTCCCAGCCATTTTCTACCTGGGGGTCGCACAGTCCTTTATATATTTCCTGTGTGGGCGCGTCGAGTGAGATATATAGCTGGGTGGGCTCTACCTCTAAGCTTTCGAGACGTGAAGGTGAAAGCCCATTACTCACCAGGAAGGTGGTGAAATCTCTACTTTTAAATTCAGCCAGCAGGTCATCTATCAATGGGTAGAGCATGGGCTCCCCGGCCAGGGAGATGGCCGCGTTATTGGGTTCTTTGCACTCCGCTAGCTTCTTGGGGTCTGAATTAGGGTTTCCGAAGAAACCGCATAGGAGATTTTTCTGGGCTTCTATGCAGCCGTTGATGAGATCTGCTGGTTCGTCGTATTCCTCGTTCCATTCTGTCTCGGTTATAGATATATCCCTCCAGCAGAAGAGGCATTTATGATGGCAGAAAGAGATGCTGGGGGACATCTGCAAACAGCGGTGGCTTTCTATCCCGTAAAACTTCTCTTTGTAGCATACTCCTTCACCTACTATGCTCTTCTTGGTCCAGTGGCATATCTTGGCTGCTGCATGGTTTTTCGAACCCACGAACCGGTATCCCTTTTTTTCCAGGTCTCTAAAATCGTGAATGGTCAGCGGCATTTAAACTCCTTAAAACTTGTTTAATTAATGGTTAGGATTTATCTGTACTAAATTGATTTATGTATATATAAATAGCCATCCATATTACACACGAGTTATAATTGGTTTTAAACCCTCTTGTTATAGATATAAAAGATAAATAACCTTTTAATTAATGTATTTCCCTTTAATTTTTTATTATTTTTCGGATTAAACGGTTATTATGGTTATTTGCTGATTGGGCGGTCCATATATACTTTAGAAAACCATTTAATACAGTTCTTTTTGATAAACAACATTAAAAATATCTTGGTTAGCTGAACCGGTAATTGAAGAAGGGTTCTCTAGATATCTTCTAATATTAAAGCTCATAATGATTCGTAAATCAAAAAAAGAGCATTATAAACGTCTTTTTGCGAGAATAAAATCAAAAGCTTTATATACTATACAAATGTGAATATGGATTGTCCAAGAGACTTTCCTATATATTGAATATAGGGAATTGGAGGCGGTAAAATTAATTATAAGTTTATTATCCCAGTATTGATGTTATTTGCTATAGTAATGGCTTTCAGTATTAGCGCTGTTTCTGCTGCTAACACTACTACTGTAGATGCGAATTCTATTGTTAAATCTGCAGATACAGTTAAAAATTATGTTGAAACTAAAAAGGCAGTTCCAACCACTGTAACGGTGGGCAGTAAAAAGGTAACATCTGAACAGTACCTGTACATTTTATCCTCAACAGTGACCAACCTCAACAAGAACAGTAAAAAATCAGTTACAGTAAAAACCATTGCCAAAGCACCCAAACCAGTCGAAAACGTAAAGACCGGTACCCTATCTAAAAGTGAATACATCAAACTGGCCGGTAAAATCACCACTTTTATAAACACCAACGGAAGGTTACCCAACTTCATAACCACATCCAAGGGAAACATGAATCCCGACAACCTCATCTACACCTACTCAAAGATCGTGGCCTTCTATAAAACAAACAACCGACTACCCAATACAGTATCAGTGAAACCATGGAGCACCACGAAATCTACATCAGAAGGCAGTCCAGCAACCATTGATGCAATTTTTAAAAAGGCAGCTAAATATGGTTATAGTCATGCAGCCCATGACGCAGCCACCCTAGTAAAAATTGGTGCAGGAGACTGCTGGGCCATGAGCGATTACCTGTTCAAACAACTTAAAGCATCGAAGGTTAAAGCCAGAATCATCCAGTACCCTACTGCATATGCATATAACCATAGATCTGTTCAGTATTACAAGAATGGATCATGGGTTAATGTCCCATACAGGGCATATGGATTTAATTCCATGTTCAACAACGTGGGATCCAGTGGAACGGTAATAGCATCCTGCTAAATAAAATAATGAAATAAATAAATAATCCCTAAATAATAAATCTCATTTCAGACATTCACGCCCCCCCCCAAAAAATGTCTGTGACACACACCTATTTACAGTTGAAATTTTTTTTTCAACTGTATTCCTATTTTTTTGAATTAATTTTTTTTGGAAATTTCTATCCAAGATATCCATCCCAAAGATAAAACCACAAATAATTTTATGATCCTCTGATAAATGGAAACATAGATATTGCATACTTTTTTGGAGGCTATTTAATGAAAGAAATCACCAGAACCCCCATGGTAATTCTAAATTTTAAAACATACCTTGAATCCACGGGAAAAAACGCACTTAAGCTTGCGGAAATATCAGAAGAGGTGGCCCAGGAGACTGGGGTGAACATCGCCGTCGCACCCCAGCATGCTGACCTCTTGCGCATATCCAGTGAAGTGGAAATCCCGGTGCTGGCCCAGCACGTAGATGCAGTCGATGCAGGCGGACACACCGGAAGCGTGCTGCTTGAATCTATCAAGGAAGCAGGAGCTGTTGGAACTTTGATAAACCATTCTGAGATACGTATGAAGCTCGCGGATATCCAGAATGTAGTGGCCAAGACAATTGAACATCAACTGGTTAGTGTGGTTTGCACCAACAACGTGGAGACCAGTGCAGCGGCGGCCACATTACAACCGACCTTTGTAGCTATTGAACCACCGGAACTCATAGGATCGGGTATACCCGTATCCCAGGCAGAACCTGAGATAGTGGAGGGCACGGTAGAGGTCATACACCAGATAGATCCTGGAGTGAAGGTTTTATGCGGTGCAGGTATCTCCACTGGCGATGATATGCAGGCCGCCTTGAAGTTAGGAAGCGAAGGTGTGCTCCTGGCTTCGGGGATAATCCTGGCAGATGACCCCAAAGCAGCCCTTACAGATCTGGTAAGTAAAATTTAATCTGGTAAGAAGTTTAAGGTAAGAACTTTAAATACCTAAAAGGAATAAGCTGGAAATAGGGTAGATAGATTATTGTGATTAGAGGGTGTAATAAAAATGTCCCTGGACTTCTACACGATGGATGATTTAAAAGTGAAGGATAAGACGGTCTTGGTCAGGGTGGATGTTAATTCCCCTGTAGATCCTAAAAGCGGTCTTCTACTGGATGATACCAGAATCAAACTCCATGCAGAGACCGTTGGGGAGCTCTCGGATAAAGGTGCTAAGACGGTTTTACTGGCCCACCAGAGCCGTCCCGGAAAAGCAGATTTCACCACCTTAATGTATCATGCAGAAGCCTTATCTGAGATACTGGGAAAACCAGTTAAATACGTGGATGATATATTCGGAAGCAATGCTCGAATCCGTATATCCGGACTTAAAAGTGGGGAGATCCTTGTCCTGGAGAATGTCCGTTTCTACTCCGAGGAAGTCTTAAAGAGGGACCCTGAACTACAGGCGGAAACCCATCTGGTGAAGAAACTCACTCCACTGGTGGATTATTATATCAACGACGCCTTTGCAGCCGCCCACAGGTCACAACCTTCTCTGGTAGGATTTGCACTCAAAATACCGTCTGCAGCAGGAAGGGTGATGGAAAGGGAGCTTAAAATATTATACAATGCGGTTTATAACGCGGAAAGGCCATGTGTCTATGTTTTAGGAGGAGTGAAGGTTGATGATTCGATCACCATTGCAGAAAATGTCTTAAGAAGGGGCAGTGCCGATTATATCCTCACCACGGGACTGGTGGCTAACATTTTCCTCTGGGGTGCCGGTGTAGACATAAAACAGGTAAATAAGGACTTCATCAAAAATAAGGATTATTGTGATTGGGTCTTGAAGGCCAGCAAGTTACTGGAGGAGTTTAAAGGTAAAATATTATATCCCAAAGACGTGGCCATACCGGTGGATGATGAAAGGAAGGAATTTTCCGTGAAAGAAATTCCAGACAAGTCCATATATGATATTGGCTCAGATACCATAAATGAGTATGCTAAGATAATCAGAGGGGCGGGTACACTATTTGCTAACGGTCCTGCGGGTGTGTTTGAAGAGGAGGGTTTCAGTATAGGCACAGAAGATATTTTAAACGCTATAGCATCCTCACCGGGACTTTCCATAATTGGTGGGGGGCATCTGGCTGCGGCAGCCAATCAGATGGGCCTTTCTGGAATTGACCATATCAGCAGCGGCGGTGGCGCTTCCATCAGCCTCCTGGCAGGGGAAGAATTGCCTGTGGTAGAGGTTTTAAAACAGGCCAAGGGTAGGTTTAAATTGTAATTTTTCCGTAAAACTTTTAAACCATAATCCATCTAATATCTGCTTATAATCTGTGGGATGCTTCACCTTTTAATCGGAAGAGTTCACCAAAAACTATTTAAGCCAACATTTCCAATACCTAATATGCCTCGGTAGCTCAGTCTGGTGGAGCGCGAGACTTGTAATCTCGTGGTCGCGGGTTCAATTCCCGTCCGGGGCTCTAAACTATGGCTGAGCATGATAAAAATTTAAAATGGGGGACCATAGGGTAGCTTGGTCGATCCTTTGGGCTTTGGGAGCCTGAGACTCCGGTTCAAATCCGGGTGGTCCCATTTAACATGTCCCGCCTTAGCTCAATTTGGCAGAGCGTCGGACTGTAGATCCGAATGTTGCTGGTTCAAGTCCGGCAGGCGGGATTCTTTATTACAATATGAGAAAATATTTGAATTAATGGGAGAAAATTATTGAAACTTATAAATTTTGGTCCTGTGCGTAAAGTATATATATCATGGCTGTAAATACAAAAGTATTTATGCTGGCACAAGTATAATCAAGTTTACTCTCGTTCTAAAGAGCTGCCCTGGTGGTGTAGGGGCTATCATGCGGGCCTGTCGAGCCCGCGACTCGGGTTCAAATCCCGGCCAGGGCGTTTGGGGCCCGTAGCTCAGTCTGGCAGAGCGCTTGGCTTTTAACCAAGTGGCCGCGGGTTCAATTCCCGTCGGGCCCGTTCTTGATTTTTAGCTGGAGGATGTATTGTGAAGAAGGATATTTTAAAACACAAATTAGTTCCAGATCATGCTATTTTGTCTAAGACAGAAGCAAATAAAGTAATAAAACAATTAAACGTCCACCAAGAGCAACTTCCTAAGATTAAAGCTGATGATCCCGTTGTCAAAGAAATTGGCGCAAAATCGGGAGATATTTTGAAGATTACCAGGAAGAGCCATACTGCTGGAAAATTTGTTACCTATCGTTTAGTTCTTTAAGATTTGGAACCGGATTTATTTATGATAACGAGTTGTATAATGAAATTAATTTATACAGAAAAAGTCATACTATATAATAATATACTAATAGGATAATATTAATAATATAATAGAAGTTATTAATATAATTTTAGTTTCAAAGGCAAAAAAAGCTATGATTAGCTATAATTTATTTTTGGAGGAATTTAATGGTTCAAAATGCATGGGAACTGGTTGATGCATTTTTTGATGAATACAATCTGGTAGACCACCACATCAAATCGTATAACGACTTTGTAGACCACAGAATACAGGATATAATAGACATAACAGAGCCCATTGTTCTCGAACAGGGCGAATATTCCATAAAAACAGGAAACCTAACAATTAGAAAACCTTTCATAAAAGAAGCAGATGGATCCAAGAGTAAAATCTTTCCCACACAGGCCAGACTGCGAAACCTCACCTACTCAGCCCACATGTACCTGGAGATGTCCCTAATTAAGGGAGAGGAAGAGCAGGAAATGGAAAACGTGTACATAGGTGAAATGCCGGTGATGTTGAAATCAAACATATGCCACCTGAATGGATTGAATGAAACAGAACTCGAAGAAAATGGGGAAGATCCCCAGGATCCAGGCGGATACTTCATAGTAAACGGCTCAGAAAGGGCCATCGTAACCATGGAAGAGATAGCTCCCAACAAAATCATACTGGAGCGAATAGGCGAAAAAGAAGACAGACGCGCCAGAGCCATTGTTACATCAATAAAAAGCGGATTCAGGGCAAGAATCACCCTGGAATACAGGAAGCCACGTAAAAAAGGCGTTTTCCTCAGGATATCATTCCCATACGTACCAGGAGAAATACCACTGGTAGTTTTACTAAGGGCATTGGGTCTCGAGACAGATAAAGACCTGGTAAACAGCATATCCGAAGAAAGTGACATACAATTCCTCCTCATAGATGATATACAGACATCAGAGATCACAAACAATTACGACGCCATCAAATACATAGGTAACCGGGTAGCCAAGGGAATGACCGAGGAATACCGGATCAAAAGGGCAGAAGACGTAATAGACCGATACTTACTACCGCACATAGGTGTGGAACCAGATAAAAGGGCTGAAAAAGCCACTTATCTGGCTGAAATGGCTGAAATGCTTTTACAGGTAATTTTCGATAAGAGAGAACCACACGACAAGGACCACTACGCCAACAAGAGACTCCGGGTATCCGGGGATTTAATGGAAGACCTCTTCAGAGTGGCCTTCACCAGCCTAACCAGGGACATGACCTACCAACTGGAGAGAAGCCTGGCACGAGGAAAAGAACCCTCTGTAAAACAGGCGGTACGTTCCGACGTCTTAACCGAGAACATCAAACACGCCATAGCCACCGGAAACTGGGTTGGAGGACGAGCCGGTGTAAGCCAGTTACTGGACAGAACCAGTTACATGGGAACCCTATCCCACCTTAAAAGGGTTGTATCACCCTTATCAAGGAGTCAACCTCACTTCGAAGCCCGTGACCTGCACCCCACCCAGTTCGGGAAAATATGTCCCAACGAGACTCCCGAGGGACCGAACTGTGGTCTGGTGAAAAACCTGGCCATACTGGCCAAGATATCAGAAGGCTCAGACCCACAGGAACTCGAGGATGTTATTAAGAAAATGAAAATGGTAAATCCAATTTAACAGACAGGGAAATCCAAATTAACGATAATAGAAAATGATCCAGACAAATTTGGGGGAAAATACTTGAAAAAATCTAAAATTTACATCAACGGTAAACTGATTGGAACCACCGAAGACCCGTACGAGTTTGTAGAAACCATGCGGGAGAAGAGGAGATCCGGTGATATCTCCCACGAGATGAACATCACCTACTACGATGATACCGATGAAATCTACATATTCAACGATCCTGGAAGAACCAGAAGACCAGTGATAGTAGTAAACGATGGAGAATCCGCATTAAAAGATGAACACATCGAAAAATTAGCTGCAGGAGAACTCAACTGGCTGGACCTAATAGCACTGGGTATAATAGAATACCTGGACGCAGAGGAAGAGGAAAACACTTACATCGCCATGTTTGAAGAAGATTTAACACCAGAACACACCCACCTGGAGATAGACCCCTCCACCATGCTGGGTATCTGCGCCGGAATCATACCCTACGCCAACCACAACTCATCACCCAGGAACACCATGGAAGCCGGTATGACCAAACAGGCGCTAGGATTATATGTATCCAACTATAATCTGCGAACAGACACCAGGGCACACCTTTTACACCATCCACAGGTGCCAATAGTTAAAACCAAAAGTATAGATGCCACCCAGTATGATAAAAGGCCTTCCGGACAGAACTTCGTAGTCGCGGTTATGTCCTATGAAGGATACAACATGGAAGACGCTCTCATCCTGAACAAGGCATCAATAGAGAGAGGACTGGCAAGATCATCATTTTTCCGTTCATATGAAGCATCAGAAAGAAGGTACCCCGGAGGACAGGAAGACAAATTCGAAATACCCGAAAATATAGTAAGGGGATACCGCTCTGAAGAAGTTTACAGACATCTCGATGAAGACGGAATAGTAAACCCCGAAGTAACCGTCAAATCAGGGGATGTCCTCATTGGAAAAACATCACCACCCCGATTTTTAGAAGAGATAGATGAATTCGGAACAGTCGCCGAGAGAAGAAGAGAAACCTCAGTCACAGTAAGACACGGGGAACACGGTACAGTAGACGCGGTAATGCTAACTGAAACCGTGGAAGGAAGTAAACTGGCCAAGATAAGGGTCAGAGACCAGAGACAACCCGAATTCGGTGATAAATTCGCCTCAAGACACGGGCAGAAAGGTGTGGTAGGACTTATAGTCTCCCAGGAAAACATGCCCTTCACAGAAGAAGGGGTTACACCAGACCTCATAATAAACCCCCACGCCATACCATCCAGGATGTCTGTGGGACAGGTGTTAGAGATGCTGGCCGGTAAAGCAGGGACACTGGAGGGAACCCGTATGGACGGAACACCATTCAGTGGAAACCACGAACTGGAAATCATGGACTTATTAAAGGCAAACGGGTTTGAAACCGCTGGAAGAGAATCACTCTACAACGGAATAACCGGTGAACGTATAGAAGCAGAGATATTCATCGGAGTAGCTTACTACCAGAAATTACACCACATGACCTCAGACAAAGTCTACGCCAGATCAAGAGGACCAGTACAGGTACTCACCCGACAACCAACAGAGGGAAGGGCCAGGGAAGGAGGACTCAGATTCGGGGAAATGGAAAGAGACTGCCTTATAGCTCATGGAGCTGCACTCGCCCTCAAAGAGAGACTCTTAGACGAATCAGATAAATACGAGGCCATAGTATGTGAATGTGGTATGATAGCCATCTACGACCGTATAAGGGACAAGAAATACTGCCCAATATGTGGGGACGTGGACACCTTCCCTGTAGAAATATCATACGCCTTCAAACTACTCTTAGACGAACTCAAGAGCCTTTGTATATTCCCTAAACTGGTACTGGAAGATAAGGCCTAGAAAATTCAATTTAACTAGATTCAAGAGAATTCAACCAATTTAAAGAGATAAAAACTTCAAAATAATAGAAATATAAATTATTAAAATGTTTCAGGAGAGAATAGCTTGCAAGGAATTTTAAAGAAAATTTCCCAGATAAATTTCGGTCTTCTATCCCCGGAAAACATCAGAAAGATGTCAGTCACCAAGATCGTAACTCCAGACACCTATGACGAAGACGGCTACCCCATAGAAGCTGGACTTATGGACCCCCGACTAGGGGTTATCGACCCGGGACTCAGGTGCAGATCATGCGGATCCAAAGGAGGAGACTGTCAGGGCCACTTTGGACATATCAACCTGGCGAGACCTGTAATCCACGTGGGATTCGCCGATACCATTCATAAAATACTCCGATCCACCTGCAGCAAATGCGGAAGAGTTCTCCTCACCGAAAGCGAAATAATCGACTACAAGGAAAAAATAGGGTCCAAACTCCAAAACGAGGAAAGCATAACCGCCGTCATAAAAGAAATTTACACCGTCGCCCGTAGAGATAAATGCCCCCACTGTGACGAGGAAAAGGAAGAGATCAAGATAGACAAACCCGTATCCATCGTGGAGGGTAACTATAAGCTCACCTCCTCTGAGGTAAGGGAGAGGCTGGAGAAGATAAACGAAGATGATTACTTACTCATCGGGATAAACCCGGAGGTCGCCAAACCAGAATGGATGGTGCTAACCGTATTACCAGTTCCACCAGTCACCGTAAGGCCATCCATAACTCTGGAGACAGGGGAACGGTCAGAAGACGACCTGACACACAAACTGGTGGATATATTACGTATCAACCAGAGATTGAAGGAGAACATGGAAGCCGGAGCACCCCAACTAATCGTAGAGGATTTATGGGAACTCCTGCAGTACCACGTAACCACTTACTTCGATAACGAGGCATCAGGAGTGCCACCGGCCAGGCACAGGTCGGGTAGGCCGCTTAAAACACTGGCCCAACGACTCAAGGGTAAGGAAGGAAGGTTCAGGAGCAATTTATCCGGTAAAAGGGTTAACTTCTCTGCCAGAACCGTTATCTCTCCAGACCCCAACATCAGCATCAACGAAGTAGGTGTTCCAGAGATGATCGCCAGGGAAGTCACCGTACCAGTATATGTAACCGACTGGAACATCGAGGATATGAGGGAACACATAGAAAACGGTCCGAAGATACACCCCGGAGCCAACTACGTCATCAGACCCGACGAAAGGAAGATAAGAGTCTATGAAGAGACAAAAGACTCAATATTAGAGAAATTAGAGCCAGGATACATTGTAGAAAGACACCTGATGGATGGAGACATCGTACTCTTCAACAGGCAGCCTTCCCTGCACAGGATGTCCATGATGGCCCATGAAGTGAAGGTGTTACCATACAAGACCTTCCGTTTAAACCTCTGTGTCTGCCCGCCATACAACGCTGACTTCGACGGTGACGAGATGAACATGCACGTCTTCCAGACGGAAGAATCTCGCGCAGAAGCCAAATCCCTCATGAGGGTACAGGAACATATCCTATCACCCCGATTCGGAGGCCCCATTATCGGGGGAATACACGACCACATATCAGGAGCATACCTCTTAACCAGGGAAGGATCGGTGTTTGAAGAAGATCACGTTTATCAGATGCTTAAAAAATCTAAGCTACCCCTACCAGAGAGGAGGAATAAACCCTGGACTGGAAAAGAGGTATTCAGCCTACTGTTACCCGACGACCTGAACATGGTCTATCGGGCGGAGATATGCCGGAAATGTGACGAATGCCTGAGACAGGAATGTAAAAACGATGCTTACGTAGTTATAGAAGATGGACAGCTTATATCAGGTGCAATAGATGAAAAAGCCTACGGCGCATTTTCTGGTAAGATATTAGATTCCATTGTCAAGGACTACGGTACAGATAAGGCCCGGGAATTTTTAGACTCCGCCACCAAACTGGCCATATCCGGTATTATGAAGAGAGGATTCACCACCAGCACCGCTGACGAGGAGATCCCCCAGGAAGCCAAGGACCGTATTGAGGAACTTTTAAGCAGGGCAGAACTCAAGGTGGAACAGCTCATTGAAGCCTACCACAACGATGAACTGGAAGCCCTGCCGGGACGAAGCCTCCGGGAAACCCTGGAGATGAAGATCATGCAGGTTCTAGGAGAAGCCAGGGACAAATCAGGTGAAATAGCAGAAAGTTACTTCGGAATGGATAACCATGCAGTTATAATGGCCCTCACCGGTGCCAGAGGTTCAATGCTGAACCTGACCCAGATAGCCGCCTGTGTAGGGCAGCAATCAGTACGTGGTGGCCGTATCGAGAGGGGTTACAGTAAAAGGACCCTGCCACACTTCAAAGAAGGTGAACTAGGTGCAAAGGCCAGCGGATTCGTACACTCCAGTTACAAGAAAGGGCTGGACCCATTGGAGTTCTTCTTCCACGCTATGGGTGGACGTGAAGGACTGGTGGACACCGCTATCCGTACTGCCCAGAGTGGTTACATGCAGAGAAGACTGGTAAACGCACTCCAGGACCTTAGCGTACAGCCCGACGGAACAGTCCGGGACAACCGGGGAATTATAATCCAGAGCAAATACGGTGAAGACGGAGTAGACCCGGCTAAGAGTGACTACGGAAAGGTCGCCGATATCGACCGTATGATAGAAGAGATGCGGATTAAATCCAAGGCAAAATAACAGGAGTAAAAGATTTTTATCATTTAATAGATTGGGTGGTTTTGTGGATATTAAGAAGGTAACAAGTGTTGTAAAGAAGAAAAAAGCCGACTTCCCGGAAAGTCTCATACACGAGATAGCCGAGGCATCGGAAAGACATAAGTTAAAGGTTAAAGAACTGGAAGAACTGGTCGACGAAATAAAAAAGGCTTACCAACGTGCCGGAGTGGAAAATGGTGAAGCAGTAGGCACAGTAGCCGCTCAATCCGTAGGAGAACCAGGTACCCAGATGACCATGCGTACCTTCCACTACGCAGGAGTGGCAGAATTAAACGTTACATTAGGATTACCCAGACTTATAGAGATTGTAGACGCCCGTAAGAAAATATCAACACCCACCATGGCCATATATTTCGAGGAAAACTATGGTACTGATGAGGAATTCGTGCGGAAAATCGCAAACCAGATAGGTAAGATAGTCCTCAACGATATACTCAAGGATTTCAACGTTAACTACGCTGAAATGAATATGAGCGTAGAAATCGATGAAGAAAAGGTTCAAGATAAGAGACTGGAATATGATTCCATTCTGGCCAAGATAGAAAAAGCTTTTAAAAAGGTAGAAATAAATAAAAACCTACTGAGTTTTGAACCTACAATTTCCGAATCAAAACACGCCATAAGAGAACTTAGACTTCTAGCCGATAAGGTCCGCGATTTACAGATAAGCGGAGTTAAAAACATCGGAAAAGTAGTTATAAGCAAAGAAGATGTGGAATGGGTTATCCATACCGAAGGTTCGAACCTAGGCGCTGTACTCAAGATGGAAGGTGTAGATAAAACCAGAACCACCACCAACGACATCCATGAAATAGAAAAGGTTCTGGGAATAGAAGCCGCCAGAAATGCCATCATCCATGAGGCCCAGAGCACCATGGAAGAACAGGGATTAACCGTTGATGTAAGGCACATCATGCTGGTGGCCGATATGATGACTTCTGATGGAGCAGTTAAATCCATAGGAAGACACGGTATAAGCGGTGAGAAAGCCAGTGTACTGGCCCGTGCCTCCTTTGAAGAGACAGGCAAACACCTTTTAAGGGCCTCAATCAGGGGAGAAGTCGATCACCTCACCGGTATAATTGAAAACATTATAATAGGACAGCCAATACCACTGGGAACAGGTTCGGTTGGCGTTATTATGAAAGCTAGAGATTAAGGAGGAAGTAAATTGGACGTAGATAGAGGAATTCGAGTCGCAGTGGACACCGGAAGTGTTACACTGGGATCTGAAAAATCAATACAGGGACTTAAACAGGGTAAAGGTAAACTGGTTATAGTAGCCCAGAACTGTCCCCGTGATATCCGGGAAGATGTTTTACATTATTCCAAGTTATCAGAGATCCCGGTTTACAATTACGAAGGTACCAGTGTAGACCTGGGATCGGTATGTGGAAAACCATTCACCGTGGCCACCCTTACCATCAAGGATCCAGGTGACTCCAATATATTAGAAGTAACGGGGTAATTTTTGTGACCATAAAATTTACAACCCACGAGATAAGGTACATCGCCCTTTTCGAGAGCATGACCGGAGCAACTGTAAAAGATTGCCTGGTTGATGATGAAAACGGAAAACTAACCTTCCTGGTTAAAAGAGGTGATATGGGGCTGGCTATTGGAAAAGGAGGAAGCACAGTAGGTAAAGTCCAGAAAACAGTGGATAAAGGTGTGGAGGTTATAGAACACTCCGAAGATCCCGTGGAATTCATCTCCAACATAATGGCCCCCGCCAAAATCAGGAGTATAAGGATACTTCAAAAGGAAAACGGAGAAAAAATAGCTACACTGGAAACTGATGCTCGAAATAAAAGAACTGCCATTGGAAAAGGCGGTCAAAATATAGAAAGAGCAAGGGTACTGGCCAAGAGGCAGCATAACATAAATAACATCGTTATAAAATAATTCGATTTTAATGATTATATACTATTAAAATAATACATCTTAGAATACTATCTAGACACTAGATGTTAACGATGAAAAAAAGGAAATTATCAAGGAAATGTATAGAGGAGGAATCATACTTGCCAGGATTATTCGCAGCTAAAAAGCTTAAAAAGAACAGACAAAATTTCAGGTGGAAAGACACAGAATATAAAAGAAGAAAATTAGGATTAGATATTAAAGCCGATCCTTTGGTAGGCGCACCACAAGCACGGGGCATAGTAATTGAAAAAGTGGGTATAGAGGCCAAACAGCCCAACTCAGCCATCCGTAAATGTGTGAGAGTGCAGCTTATAAAAAATGGTAAACAGATCACTGCATTTGCCCCAGGAGACGGTGCAATAGGGTTCATCGATGAACACGATGAAGTCATGATCGAGGGAATAGGCGGACCATCCGGAAGATCCATGGGAGACATACCAGGGGTAAGATGGAAGGTCACCAAGGTCAATAACGTGGCCCTGGAAGAAATGGTCAAAGGTAAAATAGAAAAACCAGTAAGATAACGAGATTTACAAAGATGAAGTAAGATAATCAGATTTACGAAAATGAGGTAATTTTTATGAGTTTTAAAGTCTTCGATAAATGGGATTTGGAAGAGGTGAAGATAGAGGACCAGGGCCTGGTAAACTACGTGTGCCTGGACGAAGTACTGGTCCCACACACCATGGGAAGACATGTTAAAAGACAGTTCGCCAAATCCAGAGTTTCCATAGTGGAAAGACTCATGAACAAGATCATGAGGACCGAGAGAAACTCCGGAAAGAAGAACAAGGCCTACAACATAGTCAGAGACTCCATGGAGATCATAAACAAAAGATCAAAACAGAACCCCTTACAGGTCCTGGTTAAAGCAGTGGAAAACACCGCACCACGAGAAGAAACTACCAGGATAAAGTACGGTGGAATCGGATACCAGGTAGCAGTGGACATCGCACCCCAGAGAAGAGTGGATTTATCCCTCGGTTTTTTAACCAGAGGAGCTCTTCAATCATCATTCAAAAGGAAAAGAACGGTAGAAGAATGTCTGGCTGACGAACTGCTCCTTGCAGCGGAATCTGATACCAGAAGCTTCGCCGTACAGAAAAAGGAAGAGAAGGAGAGAGTAGCCCGGTCCGCACACTAATTACAATTATTTAATAGGACTCAGGCAACAATTCAATGTTACAGGGTGATTTTAGTGAGTAGACGTACTAAAATGATTAATAAGATTAAGGAGCTGATGTACGACCCTAAACACATCAGAAACATCGGTATCGTGGCCCATATCGACCATGGGAAAACTACCTTATCAGACAACCTCCTGGCTGGTGCAGGAATGATATCCTCAGAACTGGCAGGAGATCAACTTTACTTGGATTTCGATGAGCAGGAACAGGCCAGAGGCATAACTATCGACGCAGCTAACGTATCCATGGTTCATAAGTATAAAGATCACGAATACTTAATAAACCTCATCGATACCCCTGGTCACGTTGACTTCGGTGGAGACGTAACCCGGGCCATGAGAGCGGTAGACGGATCAGTAGTAGTGGTCTGTGCAGTGGAAGGAATCATGCCCCAGACAGAAACAGTACTCCGACAATCCCTTAAAGAGAATGTAAGACCAGTACTGTTTATAAACAAAGTAGACCGTCTCTTAAACGAGCTCAAACTCGATGCAGATGAACTTCAACAGAGATTTATTAAGATCATAGCCAATGCTAACAAGTTAATCAAAAACATGGCCCCCAAGGAATTTAAAGACGAATGGCTGGCCCGGGTAGAAGACGGAAGTGTGGCTTTCGGATCTGCATATCACAACTGGGCCATAAACGTGCCCATCATGCAAAAAACAGGGATAACCTTCAAAGATATCTATGATTACTGTAAATCAGATAACCAGAAAGAATTAGCCCAGAAAGTCCCATTACACGAGGTTCTACTGGGAATGGTGGTGGAACACCTGCCCAGCCCCGACGTAGCCCAGAGATACAGAGTACCCAACATCTGGTCCGGGGATATAGAATCCGAAGAGGGACAGGGAATGATAAACACCAGTCCCGACTCACCATTGGCAGTTATGGTCACCAACGTGAGCATAGACAAACACGCCGGTGAAATAGCAACCGGAAGAGTTTACGGGGGAACCATAGAGAAGGGTAGTGAGATCTACTTCGTAGGATCCATGGGCAAGGCCCGGACCCAGCAGGTAGGAGTGTACTTCGGACCGGAAAGGGTCAACACCGATAAGGTACCTGCCGGAAACATAGTGGCCATAACCGGTGCCAGAAACGCAGTAGCTGGGGAGACCATAACCAGCTACGGAACCAAAATCAGCCCCTTCGAGAGCATAGAACACATCAGCGAACCAGTGGTAACCGTGGCTGTGGAAGCTAAAAACACCAAAGACCTGCCTAAACTCATAGAGGTACTCCGACAGGTTGGTAAGGAAGACCCCACAGTCAGAGTGGAGATCAACGAGGAGACCGGTGAACACCTGATATCCGGTATGGGCGAACTCCACCTGGAGATCATAGCCTACCGTATCAACGAAAAAGGAGTGGAAATCGAAACCTCCGAACCAATCGTGGTATACAGGGAAACTATAGCAGGTACAGCCGGACCAGTGGAAGGAAAATCACCCAACAAACACAACCGGTTCTACATAGAAATCAAGCCACTGGAAGACTCCGTATTCAAGGCCATACAGGAAGGAGAAATAAAAGAAGGACGGGTTAAAGGTAAAGAATTAGCCGCCAAATTCCAGGAATTCGGCCTGGAAAAGGAAGAAGCCCGGAAAGTATGGGATGTAAATAAAAGATCACTCTTCATCAACATGACCCGTGGTATCCAGTACCTGGATGAGATTAAGGAACTCTTAATGGACGGATTTGAAAGCACCCTGGATGACGGGCCCATAGCCAGAGAAAAGGTAATGGGTATAAAGGTGCTCTTAAAGGATGCCAAGATCCACGAGGACGCAGTCCACCGTGGCCCAGCACAGGTACTGCCTGCCATAAGGAAGGCGGTTTACGGTGCCATTATGATGGCCCAGCCCACCCTGTTGGAACCCATGCAAAAAGTATTTATCAACACACCCCAAGATTATATGGGTGCAGCAACTAGGGAGATACAGAACAGAAGAGGTCAGATCGAAGACATGTCTCAGGAAGGAGATATGGCTACGCTTCAAAGTAAAGTACCAGTTGCTGAGATGTTCGGATTTGCAGGAGACATCAGATCCGCTACTGAAGGACGATGTTTATGGTCCACAGAAAGCGCAGGATTTGAAAGACTGCCAAATGAACTGCAAAAGACCATTATAAGGGAGATAAGACAGAGGAAAGGTTTAAGTCCCGAACCCTATGGTCCGGATCATTACCTGGGATAAAACTTTAATTTTTTAAAAAAATTATCCTTTAAATAGGTAGAAAGAGAAAAATTATATAGACTAATCAAGATACCAACTATGAATCAATGAATTCATACTACTAAAAATAATATGCAAATTTAGATGGAGGTATATTTATGGCCAAAGCAAAAGAACATGTGAACTTAGCGTTTATTGGACACGTAGACCATGGTAAATCAACACTAGTCGGACACCTGCTCCTGCAGTCAGGGGTAATAGCTGAACAGCAGTTATCCAAGGGAGAAGACAAGTTTAGGTTTGTTATGGACAAGCTCCAAGAAGAAAGAGAAAGAGGGGTTACCATCGACCTTGCCCACGCAAGATTCGACACACCCAAATACGAATTTACCATTGTGGACTGTCCCGGACACCGTGACTTTGTAAAGAACATGATCACCGGAGCATCCCAGGCAGACGCCGCAGTACTGGTGGTAGCTGTAGACGACGGTGTAATGCCTCAGACAAAAGAACACGCTTTCCTAATAAGGACACTGGGAGTCAACCAGTTGATTGTAGCCATCAACAAGATGGATCTGGTTAACTACAGTGAAGAAAAATATAACGCCCTCAAGGAAGATGTGGGAAACCTGATTAAGACCGTGGCTTACAAGCCAGATCAAATAGATTTCATACCAATATCAGCCTTTGAAGGGGACAACATCACCAAACCATCCGAAAACACCCCCTGGTACAAAGGACCATCACTGGTGGACAGTCTAAACAAATTATCCGCACCAGAAAAACCAACCAACCTACCACTACGTGTACCGGTACAGGATGTCTACTCCATCACAGGAGTGGGAACCGTACCAGTAGGACGAGTAGAAACCGGTATCATGAAGAAAGGTGACAACGTCATATTCGAACCACCAGGCGCCAGCGGAGAAGTGAAATCCATCGAGATGCACCACGAAATGCTGGACTCAGCAGAACCTGGTGACAACGTAGGATTCAACGTACGTGGTGTCGGTAAAAACGATATCAGAAGAGGAGACGTAGCTGGACACACCAACAACCCACCATCCGTGGCTAAAGAGTTCACAGCCCAGATCGTGGTATTACAGCACCCTGGTGTCATCACCGTGGGTTACACACCCGTATTCCACTGTCACACCGCTCAGGTAGCATGCACCTTCCTGGAACTCCAGAAGAAGATGAACCCCGCTACTGGTGCCGTGGAAGAGGAAAACCCAGACTTCCTTAAGACTGGTAACGCCGCTATCGTTAAGGTGAAACCAACCAAACCAATGGTCATCGAAAAGATCAAAGAAATTCCACACATGGGAAGATTCGCTATCCGTGATATGGGTCAGACCGTGGCAGCTGGAATGTGTATCGATCTGGTGCCAGCAAAATAAAATTGTGAAAGATATTACCGGGAGGTAATGGTGGAAGGGTTCAAATTCTACCTGCTTCCTTTTATTTTTTTTATGGAGGATCTAAATGCACAAAGCCAGAATAAAACTAACAGGCACCGACCCAGAGAAACTTGCCTACGTATGCGACCAGCTCAAAAGAATAGCCGAAAGAACCGGTGTAGACCTATCAGGACCCATACCACTACCCACCAAGAAACTGGTGGTACCCACCCGCAAATCCCCCGATGGAGAGGGAAAAGCCACCTGGGAAAAATGGGAACTAAGGATCCATAAAAGACTGGTCGGTATAGAAGCCGATGAAAGGGCCATGCGCCAGGTCATGAAAGTCAACGTACCTGACAACGTTAGCATAGAAATCGAACTTAAAAGTTAATTAGTTTTTTAAATAACTCTGTTTTTAATCTGGGATTTTAAATCCCACCTTTCAACCTTTATTTAAGGTTGAACCAATTTCATTACAATTAATTTACACATGCCGGGATAGCCTAGCCAGGTAAGGCGCGGGCCTTGAGAGCCCGTGGAGCTTTGCTCCTCCAGGGTTCAAATCCCTGTCCCGGCGTATTATTTACTATTTTTAAATTATTTAGAACTAGAAACTTCAACATTCTTTGATTTATTTTTTGACTCAATTTTTTCTTTGTTTAACTGTTTTTTAATTTCAATCTCTGCTAAACTTAACTGAAAGGCGCTTATGAGTTTAGTTACCTCAGATTCCATATTTACAGTATAAAGCTGGGCATTCCCCACTTTTTTAGATTTTTTTATCAAGCCATATTCTTCTAATTCTTCTAAAAATTCGTATAATGTGCTACGGGCGATCTTTGAATAGTTTGCAATGTCTGTTTTCGTGTATTCTGTTTCAGGGTGTGATATGAAAAGATCAATTACCTTAACTCTGGGGCTTTCTCCAAAAATGTCTGTCAACATAACAACCACTTGTATTTTTTTACTACAAACTTGTATAAAAAACTAACGACATATATTTATTACTATTTATTTAATTAGTAATATGAAATTGGAACTCAAGGAGAGAATCCTGTTTAATTTACTAAGCCATGGTTATGTGGGAAAAAAGCACACTCCCCTTGTTAATGCCTGCAAAGGATTCCCTAAACATGAAGTAGATCAGGTTAAGGGAGAAATCCATAATCTGGTTACAGGGGGATATTTGGTACTTAAACCAACAGGACATGGCCTTGATGTTTCCATTAATCCTCAAAGATTAAGTGAAATAAAAAAATTGCCTGGAATGAGGAAAATCATAGAGATGAATCCCTATATAAAGGGCAGATTTAATTTTTAATTCTTTGCTAAAATATCAAAGCTAAATTTGCTCCTCCAGGGTTCAAATCCCTGTCTTGGCGTCTTTATTTACTATTTTTAAGCTGAATATTGATTAATTTAAATCGTTATCAAATCAAAATTTCTTTGTGACTGTGAGCACATGATAGAAAAAGTTATATTCCATTTCAAGAAATTAAAATATAATATTAACATTTAGAAGTGAGGATATTAAATGGATGTTAGAGTTATAGTTGTAGTGGCACTGATTTGTGTTATAATCGTTGTTGCAGGTGTAGTTTATTATAATTATGATTTTAACACACAGGGAGTTAATGAAACTACTATTAACACTGGAAATACCACAAATAACGACACCACCAACACATCCCAATCAAACAATCAATTAGAGTTAACTGTTCTTCCAGATAACCAGCCAGGACCTAACCTGGCCCATCGCCAGGTCCTGGCCCTACTCCCGATCCAATGGATCGTATTATCAGCCTTTTCGATGCTTATTTGAATAAATACTATGATCAGTCACTGGTACCTGCTATGGCAGTGGCTATAGTCAAAGATGGGAAAATAGTCTACCAAACTACTCATGGAGTCAAAGATCTATCTTCAGGAGCACCCGTTGATGAAAATACTTTATTTGGGATAGGTTCTAATACAAAAACCTTTCAGCAACCCTGGTTGGACAACTGGTAAGTGCAGGGTTGATGAGCTGGGATGATCCAGTATCTAAATACTTCCAAGTTCCCGATGAATTATTACTGTACTATGGAGAGAACATAACCAGGGAACTAACCATCAGGGATGTTCTTTGCCACCGCAGCGGACTACCTACATATGGTGGAGATTCTTTTTACATGTATTTCAATGATTCATATGCTACTGCTCTTTATAAGCTTCGTTACGTGGGAAATACCACTCCATTCCGTAGTACACATCAGTATAATAATATAATTTACGCTTTAGGGGTTTATAGCGCTGCACATGTGGCTAACACCACCTGGCATGATTTAATTAAGCAGAATATTTTAACACAGCTGGGGATGACCAGTGCAGTATCCAGTTACTGGGATTTCCTGGAAACACCAAATCATGTTACACCCTATAAACTTCTTCGAAACAGTACCATGATGCCTTATGATATTATACCCGACCCAATCGGCCCTGCAGGAAGCATATATTCATCTATAAGTGAGATAGCTTACTGGTTGCAGTTCCAGCTAAACGGCACCGGGTATTACAACGGTGTGAAAATTTTAAACAAAACTGAACTGGACGAAACACATACAGGACAAATAAAAATTACGGATGTCGAAGAATACGGTTTAGGATGGTATGTTGATGAAGACTGTATATGGCACGATGGATCCAGTAATTCTTTCCACAGTCAAATTACACTTTTCCCATCGAAGGGAGTGGGAATAGTGATACTGTCTAATGGCGGAATTTATGCCAAGGATTGGACGAGAAAAGCCTTGAATGTTAAATTTAAGGATTTGGTAAGGGGCAACTATACCTCTGATCCATGGCCTGCTGCCAAGGAAGCACTTGACGTTTCATACAAACCAGTACCACCCACACCACCTCTAGTAGGTCCAGAACTTCCTTTAACTGGATACACTGGTGTCTATACCGATAAGGTCTACGGGAAAATAAATATCACCAAATCAAACAACACTTTGATCGCTCATTATGGGAACAAATAACCAAACCTTCAAGTTAGAACACTGGAATGGGGACGTGTTCAACGAACCTTACAACGACTTTACATTCAACTTCACCGGCATTTCTAAAAATAGAGCGAATAATTTAACAGTTACATTACATGACTATACCACCAACCCGGCTAACAGCACAACGACATTCAAAAGAGTCATACAATAAAAATAAACTCTTTTGTTATGTGATTAAAACACGTAGAAACTGTGCTCAGTTTGTCTGTAACTTAAATAGGAAAGCGTTTACATGATAAATTCCAAATATATCAAGGTAGTAATGTAGGTGAAATTATGGACAACAAGGAAAAAGTCATAAAAGCTTTTAAAGACTCTGAAGAACCTTTAAATGCAACCAAGGTAAGTGAGTTATCCGGTGTGGAGAAAAAAGAAGTTGATAAGATCATGAAGGAACTTAAAAAGGATGAAACTATCGTTTCTCCTAAAAGGTGTTACTGGACTTTAAAGAAGTAAATTAACCCTTAATTATTTTATTTTTTCATATATGTTTGCACAAAATGTAGTTGATATCTGCAGATTTATTAATTAAAAACAGGTTATATTTTAGCAATGGTCAAATTTACAGATATACTATTATTTTCAGTTTTAATTCTGCTTTTCTATATCTATATAATGAAACAGGAGCATACAGTCCTTTATCTATTCTTATTCATCTTTATAATCTTCACTCTCCTTTCTTTAACTGTTTCACGAAAATATGGTGCTAAAATATTGGGTTGGGGAGGTATGATTAAATATAGAGATTATACCTCTCTTTTCATTAGTATCACTCAAATGGGTCTATTTTTCAATGTCACATTCATGTTTTTATACGAATATTATCAGCCAATTCTGGTATTGCTTGGTTTTATTGCCATGTTATTGGGTATGGCATTCAATCTCCTGGTTAGAAGAGAATTAGGAAAAAATTGGATTCCACTCTCAAAAACAACCGAAGAACAGGAGCTAGTAACCAGCGGCATCTATTCTAAAATCAGACACCCCTTCTACACATCGATATTAATCTTATTTCTCGGAGTAGCCTTAATGGCGTTGAACCTTTACGCGCTTCTATTTTTCATCTTATTTATTATTGCAGTATTAGTTAGAATAAAAAAAGAGGAAGAAGAGTTAATCACGAAATTTGGAGATGAATATAAGAGATATAGGGATGAAGTGCCTATGTTGATGCCTAAATTTGATTAATCCTTGTTTCTATTTTTCAAATGTCCCAACAAAATTTCTCAACAACTCATTACCGCCAGAAAGAACTGGTTCTGTATGGCCGGTGAAAATAACTTCTATATCATAATTTAAAAGCTTCTTCATGGACTCCTCATACTTTTCAGGCTCTAAAATTAACTTTTCACCCGGGCTTTCCAGCTTCCCCTCTTTATACTGTAGATTATCCCCCAGAAACATTATCTTTTTTCGGGGTCGTAAAGGCATATACTGCCCGGGGAGTGTCCAGGGGTATGTATTACCTTGTATTCACCTATCATATCACCTTCTTTTAGTAATATTTCAGGTTCAACAGGTTTGGTTCGGTATATTGCCCCGTACAACTTAATAATGGCGTTTATAATAGCTCCACCAATGTGTTCGGACTTGCCCTGGATGTAATCTGCATCGGCGGGGTGGATTGCCACCTGGGCACCTGTGATTTCCTTTATTTTGCTAAGACTTCCCACATGGTCGAAGTGGCTATGGGTTATCACGATGGTTTTTATGTCCTGAGGTTTACGTTTCAAGGTTTTTTCAACGTAATCAACAATTTTAGATGAATTACCAGGCAAACCTGTATCGATGAGGATTATTTCACCATCATCTTCCACCAGGTAGTAGTTCACGGATTTTCCACCTAAATTATGAATCCCCGGCATTATCTCCATATTTTCACCCATGTGTTGTATTGGCCCTTCTTCCAATCATAAACCTGTCGAATACTATCCAGACTCTGATAAGGGCGGGTGCTATTTTGGTTATCACACCCTCCATTTCTCCTGAAACGTCGTCTAAAAGTTCCATAACTGGCAGTTCCTGGGGGCAGCGTTCCTCGCACTTACCACATTTTTTGCATTTAGAGGCGTAGGCTGCTTGCCCTTCATGTAATATCCCTAAACCCAGGGCGTACTCTGTCTGGCTTCGTATTTTATTTTCCTGGAAGATGTGCAGGCTGTCGTATGTTTGTAAGCACCGGGGTATGTCCACTCCTGCAGGGCAGGGCATGCAGTACTGACATCCGGTACACCCTGTTTTCATGAGTTCCCGGTATTTATCCTTGGCTTCTCCCACTAACCCAAGTTCTTCCTCTGTTAAGGTGTGGGGTAAACCTTCTTCGGCGATGCGCAGGTTCTCTTTTATGTGTTCTTCCTCGTTCATCCCGGAAAGTACGCAGGTAACTCCTGGATGGTTCAACACCCAGCGCAGAGCCCATTCTGCAGGTGTTCTTTTAACTGCAGATTTATCCCAGATATCCTGTACTTCAGAGGGTATTTTCCCGGTTAAGTTACCGCCCCGGAATGGTTCCATTATAAAAACGCCCATCCCCTTGGCTGCCGCGTATTCCAGGCCTTCTCTACCTGCTTGATACTCTTCATCCAGGTAGTTGTACTGGATGAGGCAGAAGTCCCAGTCGTAAGCATCTATGATTTCTTTAAACAGGCCTTTACCTCCATGGAATGAGAAACCGGCGTTTTTGATTTTTCCCTCAGTCTTCATCCTATCCAAAAATGATAGGGCATCGAGTTTTAGTGATTTCTTCCACGTGGGCGCGGTAAGCCCGTGCAACATGTAGTAATCAATGTAACTGGTGTTAAAGTTATCAAGCTGAACATGTATCGTCTTTCCCAGTTCATCTGGTTTATCCACTTTCCATGCCGGTATTTTAGTGGCTATTTTAACTTTTTCCCTGTATCCATCACCCAGGATTCGGCCTACCAGCTGTTCGTTCATGTAAGCCAGGGCGGTGTCGATGAAGTTAACTCCATGGTCTATGGCATATCTAATCTGCTCGGTTGCCCTTTTTTCATCGGTTCTACCATTTCTGGTGGGCAATCTCATGGCTCCAAAGCCCAGTACAGATAGTTCATCACCGGTTTTTTCTATCTTACGGTATTGCATTTTTACACCTCTTGGATTAACTAGTCAGTTTTTATGATTGACTGGTCAGTCTATTCTTCTTTTAAAGAATTCTCCTCCTACTAAATCTTAAAAAATCTAAAATTACCTGGAAATTCCATCCCAGAAGAGCTCAAAGGACTGGTCCAGAGTTTCAGCCCCTAATTTTTCCGGATACTTATTGATGTAATTAAGTGTAGATACTACGTTTCCCCAGAAAAACTCCAGTATAATTTCAAATGGTACTTCTTTAATCTCTTTATCCTGAATACCCTTTTTATAAACATCTAAAAGGGCATCGGTTTGAGTTTCCAGTTGTTCCTTGGTTAGGGTAGTTATATAGGGCGATGTATGGAAGGTGAGTATGAATTGGAATTTATGGGGGTTTTTAATGGCGTAATCGATGAATTTGCACCATAAATCTTTTAAATTATTCTTTAGGGATGCGTCACCCTCAAATTGCCCTTCAATCTCCGAGAGCATGCTTTCCTTGGTGTACAGATAGAGACGATTGATTAATTCTTCTTTGGTTTTAAAGTAATGGAATAAAGTTCCAGTAGCTACTCCGGCGGTTTTGGCGATTTCCGCTGTAGATGTGCCGTGAAATCCCCTTTCCACAAAGAGGATCAGTGCTGCGTCCAGTACATTCTGTTCTTTCTCTTTCAAGGGTGACACCCAAGATGATGTTTTATTGACTGATTAGTCAATTTAGTATTTAAATATTTCTTCCATCATGGTTTTGGACTTCAAAATCTAATCCCAACGAGCTAGGTGGGGGCATCTAATGCCCCCACCGGGACTAATACCAATAATGCAGGAGAAAAATTGAACATGAAATTATTCGGTCTATGCACATACAAAACAAAACCAGATTGAAGTTGATTTTGCAAATGTATTCCCCGGTTTGATACTGCTTTACATGTTTTTCTTACGATGACAAAATATAAATAGTTTGCTAAAACAGAATTAAAATTCACATTTAAGGTACTAATTTAAGGAGTATAATAAAAAAAATAAAAAAATAATTCTACGAATCATTTATATACAACCAGCCACAATCTATTATTAAAGTCGAATTCTATTCTAATTCATTAATAACAGATTTTCAATGTTTTTTAACTATTTAGATAGATTTTAAGCAATTTAATAGATTTTTACCTAATTAAGCTGATTTATTATGAATTCCAACAATGAACATAAAGAAGGCGTTGACCAGCGCATATCGATGGTAACTGGAGACCCTAAACGTGCTATCCGCGTTTTATCTGTGCCCATGATCATATCCATGCTTCTTATCATGGCCTATAACCTGGCAGATAGTATATGGGTCGCTGGTCTTGGCCCGGACGCCCTGGCTGCTTTGGGTTTCACCGCCCCTATCTTCATGATAGTTGTAGGGTTAGGTAACGGGCTGGGCGCCGGTGCAACCTCACTAATAGCCCGGTGTATAGGGGCGGTTAATAAGAAGAAGGCAGATAATGCTGCCATGCACTCAGTGATTCTTTCCTTGGCAGTATCAGCAATTTTCACCCTATTGATTTTAGTATTTCTCTCCAATATCCTTCTGGCCATGGGGGCGGGGAGTACTGTTGATTTAGCAGTAGAGTATGGTCAAGTACTCTTTGGTGGACTGGTCTTAATGATATTTTCCAGTGTGGCCTCCGGTATTTTAAGGGCGGAAGGAGATGTAAAGAGGCCCATGTATGCCATGGCAGCCACCGCTATCCTGAACATAATACTGGATCCTGTATTCATCTACACCTTTGGATGGGGAATAGCCGGAGCTGCCTGGGCTACCCTACTTTCTGCCAGCATATCATGTGCCTTGATGATTTACTGGATGCTTATGAAGGGAGATACCTATGTAACATTCTCACGTAATGATTTTAAACCTGACTGGGGTGTGGCCCGTGACATCTTAATGGTGGGACTGCCGGCCAGCGCTGAATCCTTCGTGATGTCTTTTTTGGGAATGATCCTAAACCTGATACTGGTGGTTACCGGAGGGGCAGCAGCAGTGGCAGTTTACACGGCAGGATGGAGGGTGGTGATGATGGTCATGATACTGCCTATTGGAATTGGTACCGCTGCGATAACCGTTGCCGGAGCGGCATTCGGGGCTAGAAAATATGATAATCTTAAAACTGCCCTAACCTATGCAGCTAAGTTGGGTTTTATAACAACCACGGTTGTTGGATTGTTATTATCCATATTTTCTGGAGTTGTAGCCTCCATATTTACTTATTCGCCGGAGACGGCCTATCTCACCCCGGAAATTGCAACATTTCTCCAGTTGATGTTCCTGTTTTACATGCCAGTTCCGTTGGGTATCACGGCCAGTTCAATCTTCCAGGGCATGGGCAAAGGAATAACCTCCCTAATATTAACCATTCTTAGAGAATTAGCGTTCATCGCAGTTTTCGCCTACCTGTTTGCCTTCATATTTGGCCTAGGTTCCCAGGGGGTATGGTGGGGACTGGTGGTGGGAAGTGGAATTGGATGTACACTAGCCTACATCTGGGCCAACATATACGTGAACCGGTTGAAAAGGTATTTCATTGGAGAATCAGGAGTTGAAAATGTTTAAAGGAGCTAGAAAACGTTTAAAATTAAATTTAACTATATTATCTCCCCTCCTATGGAGATGGTATAATCTTTAACAATAATATTCTTTTGAGCCTTTTCTAAGGCCCTTCTGACTATTACTTCGATACCAGAGCAGCAGGGAACTTCCATATGGACGATGGAGATGGATTTTATATCCTGTTTTGTAAATATCTCCGCCAGCTTATCCACGTACTGGTCTATGACCTTGTCTAGTTTGGGACAGAGAATTATCAACACCTTATTCTTCAGGAATCTCTGATGGAAGTTGGCGTAGGCGAAGGGTGCGCAGTCTGCAGAAATCAATAGATCTGCATTTTTAAAGTAGGGAGCATCTGGATTTAGAAGCTGCAACTGCACTGGCCAGTTTTTAAGCTCAGCACTGAAGATCTGTACTTCTTCCTGGCTCTTCAGACGGCTTCTTTCTATGTCCTGGGCCATTGAACCGGGGCAACCGCATGCCAGAGGGGGTTCTTCTTCATATTCCGGTACTTCGATGTTATTTTCTTTTAAATAATCTATAGCTTGACCTAGATATTCTGTCTGGCCGTGTTCCTGCAGATGTTTCAGATGAGCTTTTATAACATTAGTCCCTGCTTTTGCTATGTTCTCCATAACCTTCTTTTCGTCGTATGGTTCTGCTTCCCTGGTTTCAATTTCAATTGCGCCTTCAGGACACTCCCCTATACATGCCCCCAGACCGTCACAGAACAGGTCGCTTATCAGTCTGGCCTTTCCATCGATTACCTGCAGGGCTCCCTCTGGACATCCTATCATGCAACCCCCACAGCCTGTGCATTTCTCTTCATCAATTTTAATTATATCCCTTTTCATATAATCCCTCTAAACATATTATATATAAAAATAGATTCATAAAATTACCTGAAGATAGTAAAAATAAATTTAAAAGCATTTTTATTGTAGAATATAGAAATTATTAAACTAGGGATTGAAATTAACTACGGATTTTATTTAGTAAAATACGTTAAATTATTAAAATTTAGGCTGAAAAATGAAAGATGAGAAAATCAAACAGGAAGAATCTCTAAAAGAAAAGGAAGAGAAATATAGGCACTGGTTCGAGGATGATCTAACTGGTGATTTCCTCGCGACATTGGATGGGGAACTTCTGATGTGTAATAGGTCTTTTATTGAGATTTATGGCTTTAAAGATATTAATACGGCATTAGATTATAATATCTCAAAGTTTAACCCAGAAGATTGGGTTGATCTGCTAGATCGCCTCAGATATGAGCATAAAATAAGGGGCCATGAAAGCTGGCATATAACACCCTCCAATAAGAAAATCCACGTTGTTTCTAACTTAGTGGGGATATTTAATGATTCAGATGAACTGGTTCAAATTAAGGGTTATACTTTTGATGATACCGAACGTAAAGAAGCTGAACTATCCCTTAAAGAAAGTGAAAAGAAATATCGGTTGTTGTTTGATGAAGATTTAACTGGTGACTTCATAGCAACACCGGAAGGGAAAATATTAGAATGTAACCCAGCATTCGCTGCTATTTACGGCTTTAGAGACTGTACATCTGCCCTTAAATGGAATATTTCTGAGTCCAACCCCTTTGACTGGCCCTTTTTAGTGACTCGTCTTAAAAAGGAGCGTAAAATTCTTGGCTACCAGAGCTGGCAGAGGAGATCCGATGGGCTGCGCATCCATGTGATTGCCAATTTAATGGGTATATTTGATGACTCTGGAGAACTTGTCCAACTTAAAGGTTATGTTTTCGATGATTCTGATCGTAAACTCACTGAACAGGAACTGGTACACAGCCATAAACAGATTACAGAAATCTTAAATAGTATTCAGGATGGTTTTGTAGCGTTAAATCATTACTGGCAGTTTATCTATGTTAATAAACGTGCAGCGGAATATGTGAAAGCTGATCCAGAAGATTTAATTGGCCAAAATATTTGGGAAAGATTCCCTAAGCTTTTAGGCACAAAGCAAGAAACTATATTTAGAAAGGTAATGGATGAGGAAGAATTAAAGGAATTTGAAGCACAGGGAATTTATAATGGGGATCTATACTTTAAATTCATTGTTTATCCGTTTTCTGATGGAATTTCCATCCTATGGATTGATGTTTCAGAAAAATAGACTTAGTATTATGGGACAACAGTAACCGGGATTTTTGCCCCTCTTACCACTCTTTCTGCGGTACTTCCCACGAAAAATCTCTCTAATTTATCTTTACTGGATTTTCCCATGACTATCTGATCCACCTTTTCTCTATCAGCTACTTTTAAAATAACGTCTTCTGGTTTACCATCTTTTATCATGCTTATGAGTTTTATGTTTTTGCAATTTCCCGCACATTTTTCGTCTGCAATCTTTTTAGCATAATTTTCAACTGCTTCTTTTCCTTCTTCTCGAAACTCGTTGTCCAGTGTTTCTCTTAAATCGCTTTGTGGCAAAGAATTCAGATAATAGGTATCTATTACATTTAAAACAATCAAGTCGGTATCGTCTAATCCTGCGATGGAAATTGCATATTCTCCAGCTCTTTCTGCTGGTCCTGAATCATTTATTGGTAATAATATTTTTTTATGCACGTCATCCCTCCAAATAATTTAATCAGTGTTTTAAAAAAAATTGCAGATATTTTAATCTGCAATCTGTTTTTTATACTGTTATTAACCATGGTGCGAAGGTCATTACAGATAACAGTACTATTATGGTCACTATAATTCCTATCACGACCAAGGGGAATCCTGCTTTGAATATTCCTGGTATGTTGATGTATTTAGTTCCATAGGCCATTGCTACTGTTGGATCTGCCATAGGTAACATGTAGGATAGTGAACAGGCTATGGCTACTGGTACTGCATAGATTCCAACGGGTAGATTCTGGGCGGTTGCTAAGGTTACTGCGATTGGTACTAAAATTGCTGCCAGTGCGATGTTAGACATTACCTGAGTTATGGTCACTGCAATTATCATCAACACCACCATAATCAGTATTGTGGATGCGTTTGGTCCTAAAATTGCAAGTATGTGGCTTATTATCCAGTCTGCAGCTCCAGAATTTAGTAGTGCAACTCCTAATGAGAGTGCTCCTCCAAAGAACACTATTAATCCCCAATCAACTCCATTCTGTGCATCCTTCCAGTCTATAACTTTAAATACGAATAATAGAACTGCTCCGATTAATGCTATAGAATAGCTGTCTAGTCCTGTGAAACTTGTGGTAACCCATAAACCGATGGTGAATAAAAGTATTACAAGGGTTAACTTTTCAGTCCTGCTCATAGGCCCCATTGCTGATTGTTTAGCAGATATGGTTTCTGATCCACCTATTATCCCTTTGACCTCCGGTTTGTAAACCCATCCTAACCATTTCCACATGACGGTCATCAGTATGAATGCCAGTGGAAATCCGAAGACCATCCAGTTTGCAAATGGAATGTGGGTGTATGCGGCTGCCATAAGGTTGGGTGCTGTTCCAATTTCTGTTCCGAATCCACCAGCCAGAGAACCAAAAGATCCTCCTAAGACCATGGATTTTGAGAAGTTACTTTTACCTTTTTCCGGATCCTTAACACCCATGAGTGGTATTATTTCCTTGATAATGGGGAGAAGCATGGCATATGCCACCACATTCTCAATAAAAGCAGAAAGTAATCCTGTGGAGAAGATACTAGTAAAAAGGCTCCTATCTGGAGTGGTACCCAGCTTGTTAAGCATACCATAGGTTAAACGTGATGCAAGCCCGCTTTTACGGATACCTTCGGCGATAATAAAACCACCAATCATCAGGAAAATTATGGGATTGGCAAAACCAATAACAGCGTCACCAAAACTGGCTACACCGATTATAGGTTGGATAAACAGGAGTATCAATGATGTAACTGCTAAATGCACGGCTTCAGATACCCACATGACTATGGCGAAAAGTAAAAGTGCAATGGCGGAGTGTCCTGCAAAATCTAAACCAGGCGTAGGTATGAGCATAACGACTATATACGCCAATATGGCCAGTGGAATTCCTAAAATCCTCATATTTATGTTCGTTTTAAAGCCTCCTGAATTTATATCAGGTAAATAATGATTTAATATTATATATATACATAGTTTATAATGATTAATCATCTTAAATAATCAGTTTTACTGTGATGAAAACCTTTATATATTATGGTTCGTATATTAACATACAGTTTGTTTATGGACGAACTAATGTGATATGATGAAACCAGAGGAAATGTCAAAGAAATGTCCTGAATGTAACTGTCAGGATAAAAGGATAGCCCGAAGGAGTAGTAACCGAGTAAATCCTGATGCATCTTATATAGCCCATATACCCCAGGGAGATGTGGGAATTATTCGTTGCTCGGAGTGTGGTTACATTTTTGAATATGGTCTCCACAGGAATTCACCACTCCAGGTTAAAAAAATACATGTTTAATTAAATATAAATCACTACCAGGTGAAGATTTTGAAACCAGAAGAAATGTCCCAGAAGTGTCCCGAGTGTGGTTCAACAGAAAAAAGGATCTCCAGAAGGAGAAATAGTAAAAGAAGTCAGGATGCATTTTATATACCCCATATACCAGAAGGAGATGTGGGAGTTTTTAGATGCACTAATTGTGGCCATATATTTGAATATTGCACAGACCCACATCCACCACTCAAGGTCAAAAAGAAATTAGTTTAATTTAGTATCAAATTTATTATTTTCAATTTTATATTCGATTTTTATATTTTAATTTTTTAAATTCTATTACAACTTCAGTCCCACCCGTCCGGTTAAGGTTTAGAGTACCTTCCAGCTGATGTACCAGGCTATTTACCATTTTAAGTCCTAATGTATTACTATTTTCTAATTCAATACCTGATGACAATCCTACTCCATTATCTGCAACTCTTAACTTTATATTATCTGATTTTGATGTGAGTTCTACTTTTAAAATACCCTTTCCATCAGGAAAAGCGTATTTAAGGCTGTTGGTTACCAGTTCGTTGATTATTAAACCACAGGGGATGGCGGTGTCGATGTCAATTTTAAGATCCTCCAGATTGATCAGCGTTTTGATATTCTCTGATTCAATACCATAGGAATAGAACAGTACAGAGATTAAATCCTCTATGTATTCTTTGAAGTTGATATCTTTTAAATTGGGGGACTGATAGAGTTTTTCATGGACTATGGCCATGGTTTTAACCCGGTTCTGGCTGTTCTTAAGCACATTTATAGTTTCTTCACCTTCCACATAGTGGGTTTGAAGGTTCAGCAAACTGGAGATTATCTGAAGGTTATTTTTCACCCGGTGGTGTATCTCCTGAAGTAGAACTTCTTTTTCCTCTAAAGATTCTTTAATCTTAAGTTCAGCTTTCTTACGCTGGGTTATGTCCTTTGAAACTCCAATAATTCCGATAATTTGATTTTTTTCACCGTAAAGAACTGTTTCTCTAAGATCAACATATACTTTAGAACCATCTTTCCTTCTTCCCTCCCATTCCCCAATATATTCCCCTAACTCAAGTATGGTCTGTATATTCAGGGGTACCTTTTCTTCCAGGTCAAAATCAGAGTATAGTATTTTGATATTTTTACCCAGCATCTCATCTTCCGTGTATCCGTAGATTGATTCTGCGCTGTCATTCCAGTAAATAATCTTCCCATATGTATCGTAGACTATTATACAGTGTCGCACGTTCTTAAGGATATTTAATTGGAACTCTAAGGTTTCCTCACGTTCTTTTATGAGTTGTTTATCATCCAATAATTTTTTCTTCTCTTGACCTAACTTTCCGATAACACTGGCCGCACTGGTTAAAAAGTCCAGACTTTTGTGGATATGATCCTGGGAAAACACAGGGATTTTAGATATCACATCCAGATACTCTTCTTCATCAAAACCGAAAGTGAGAGCCTCTCTACGGAAAAATTCAATATCAGGTTCTTTTAAGAAGAAGGAACCGACGAAAAAACTGGCCATATGTTCCTTATTGATATAAATAGGCACGTTTACATTGGTCAGGCCGTTTTCGCTGTGATTTGTGAGGTATAATTTATCATGAAAATCTGCAGCACTTTTTATATAACTTTGAAACATCTGAGGATTTTCGCGATGAATGTTCAGGCAGAAATCCTGCCATCCTGTATAAACAGGACTGCCATTATGAGTCATTATGTTACCTTCCAGATCAACTAAGGCCCAGGATAACCCGGTTAATCTGTAAAAACTGGTCATCAACTTCCAAATTTCATTTAGGTTAACCAGTTCCAGAAAAGAGTATTTGTTAGATTTCATAATTAACTGGATTAATATTAAATTTTCGATTTAAATATGTTTTGCCTCAATTTAATAGGATGATTAACTATTACATAATTGCAAAAAAAGGTAATGGCCAAAATACAGTTTTTAACTTCATCTGATTACTTTAAGGACGAATTTCTACATCTTTTTTATATTCAAAAACATCCTTTTAAGTAGAAACCAAATATTTTATATTTCAAGCTGGATAATCTAATTAGGTGCCGGGATAGTCTAGTCCGGTAAGGCGCAGGATTCGAAATCCTGTTGAGCGATGCTCGTCCTGGGTTCAAATCCCAGTCCCGGCGTTTAAACTGATATTCAGGCTTAAGCCTGATTGAAAAGGGGGGGGGGATAGTGTAGATGTGGAAAATTAATAAATGGATTTTTATAGTTACCACTGCACCTTTAATAGCAGTGGGTATTGGTCTTATTGTTTCTGGAGCAATGGCATCGCCGGAAGCTCTGAACTGATGATGGGTACAACCTTAAATATTTTTTTCTACTTGGTAGGCGGATTATTTTTTATTTTCCCTCTGGCAACAACATGGGGAGTCATGATGTTCTATAAAAGAATCAACGACAGGGAAACCTTTATCATACAAAACGGCATACGGGGAGAAGCAAAATACTCCACAGAGAACAGACCGGTACTTATATCAATGAGCTTCCCCAGGTTAAAAAATTCAGACTTATTATAAACACACCTTTACAGGGACTTTATGAGGTAGAATACGAGGATGTGGTGAATATGCTGGATCTGGCAGCTATAAAAATCGGTGCAAAACCGCCAGTTTATGTGGACCCTAATAACCAGAAAAATATACTTCTGATGTACAGTTAAAAAAAGTAAGCAAGTTTCTGGAGTCCCTTATTAGATTCCAGATTAACTATCATCAACAGAATAAACGTTGATATCCAGTTCCCCGGCTAAAATATCTTCAACAACTTCGCCGAATGCTTTGAAATGTTCTGTTTTCATATGTGTATCTAAAACATCCTGATTTTTCCATTGCTCCAGCATCATCAGTACATCATCATCTTCAGTACTGGCGTATAAATTATAGCCGATACAACCCGATTCTGAACGGCTGGATTCAATTAAATCTTTAGCTTTCAAGATGACATTGTCCCTTTCACCGGGTTTGGCTGTTATTTTGGCGGTTACCATTATCATTTTTATTCCTCCGTAGATCCAAATATAATTATTCCATGATTATTATTCCAGGTAGTAGATTTGAACATTCTACATTAGATATCCTTATATCCCATATTAAACTAGAAAGCTTATAAACATACCGAACAGTCTCTCTGCAGAACGGTTAGTAAAACATTAAATTGGACTTAATTGATGTAAGAAGTTATTCAACTATTTCTTCATATAGTCCCATAGATGATCTATATTTAACATCATACGTTCTTCCAGTGGCATCTCGGGCATTCCCACCCACATAATAATTGTTCCCAGTATGGAAGTCTGGGTGAATATGGCAAGTTCATGAGAATCAATATCCTGCCTTATCATATCCTGAGCCACTCCTTCATCTACCACCTCTTTGATGAAGTTTAAAAGGTTATGATAAAATTTCTTGTAACTTTCACCTATCACATCGTATTTTTGAACCCCTTCCATCAAGAGGAGGTGCAAATTCCGATAATATACCTTTTTTGAACGTATTTCGTTGATATTTACACATTCGGCAAAGATGGACAGCATCACAGTTTGTAATTTCTCTTTGGGGGTGCCTTTAAAACTCCTGATTTGTTCTATGGTTGAATTGAAATAGTTAAATATGTATTTTTCAATCACTTCAAGTAGCAGTGCATCTTTACTATTAAAGTGATGATAAAAACCACCAGTGGTAGTATTTGAAGCTTTTATAATTTCGTTTAAGGAAACATCGGTGAATCCTTTTTTTAAAACAAGTTTAAAAGTTGTTTCCATTATTCTAGACTTTGTACCCATCTTAAACATCTTCTTTTATAATAAAAATAATATTAATCGAGAAATTCGAAAACAACGTTAGTGTTAGAAGGAACAGATTAATAAATTTTTTCTTTTAGTGCGTTTTTCATTTAATATTTTATGTATTAATTTGGTTTGAATAAACTTTATTATTCATTTCTTAAGTATTTAATCATTAATCATTACAAACCGAACATTCGGTATGTATATATAACAGAACTTCATGACTAATCAATAATTGAAAATCAGGGAGGTGGGGAAAGAACCATTAGTTCATGTTAAATGGATGAATTAGAACAGGAAAATTTGCAGATACAGTGAATATAAAATGTATTAAAATTTTAAAAAGGTGATTGGGGATTTGAATAACTGAAAAATATTTAAACATGGAAGGTGATTGAATGATTAAAATACAGGAATATTCTAATTTTGAGGCAAATGGACCAATAAAATTTGTTCAAAACACTTTTTCAGGGTGTTTAATTGATGAAATTATAATTGGGGGAGTATAAATGACTGGAGAAGAGACAGCCACCATAACTATAGATGGAAAAAAACTTTTAGAACATACTCCATCAAATCCGGCTCCATTAGGATTGGTTGCCACTGGACTAACATTAATTCTACTAAGTTTTACTTATACCGGATTTTTCCAGCTAGATAGCATGATATTAGCTATGACAATGGCTTTTGGTGGAACTGGATGTATTATTGTTGGTATAATGGAAAATAATAATGGAAATACTTTCGCCACACTCGCATTTGGTGCATTTGGATCTTTCTGGTTCTCGTTTGCGATATTGTCAATATTACCAAAATTAAATCTGGCAACTGCACCTGATGCAGCATCACTGGCAGCATATTTGTTTATGTGGGGTATTTGGTCTGCTGTAATGTTTATAATAACCCTCAAAATAAGTCGTGGATTGCAGGGAATATTCTTTTTAATAACGTTACTGTTCTTCGTATTAGGTTTAGGTGCATTAACAGGAATTGGTATTATAAACATATTTGGTGGCTATGTAGGGATAATTGTTGGATTTTTAGCCATGTATGTGGGACTGGCAGAGGTTGTAAATGAAATTTATGGAAATAGAGTTTTACCAACCTGAACATAATCGCTAAAAGATCATGTCGTTTATCGTCGCTTAAACCACGACTTTGATCTTTCCATTTTTTTAGAATTCTTTAAAAGAGTGTTTAGAGTGCTTTTCATCAATATTTTATGTATTAATTTGGTTTGAATTTAAACTTTATTTTCCATTACTTAAGTATTTAATCATTAATCATTACAAACCGAACATTCGGTATGTTTATATATGGGTCCTTATTAAACTAGCATCAATGGCAAATTAAGCAGAGGTGATAAATTTGAAAGGACTAGCAATGTTAAAAATAGGAGAAATTGGATGGATAGAAAAAGATAGGCCCGCATGTGGCCCAAGAGATGCTATCGTTAGACCAATAGCTTTAGCACCCTGTACATCAGATGTGCACACCGTCTGGGAAGGGGCAATAGGCGATCGACATAACATGATCCTGGGGCATGAAGCTATAGGTGTAGTAGATGAAGTAGGAAACGAAGTTAAAGACTTCAAACCAGGTGACAGGGTAATCGTACCAGCTATCACTCCTGACTGGGATTCTGAAGCTGTAGAACGTGGTTTCCCTTCACAAAGTGGTGGGGCCTTAGGTGGCTGGAAATTCTCCAACTTCAAAGACGGTGTATTCGGTGAATATTTCCACGTAAACCTAGCAGACAACAACCTGGCCATTTTACCAGAAGGCATGTCACTGGAAGCAGCTGTGATGATTCCAGATATGCTAAGCACTGGTTTCATGGGTGCAGAAAACGCCGCCATAGAAATAGGATCCACCGTAGCTGTTCTAGGTATCGGAGCAGTTGGACTATGTGGTGTCGCCGGTGCAAGACTACGAGGTGCCGGAAGAATATTTGCAGTAGGTACCAGACCAAAGAGCGTTGAAGTAGCTAAAAAATACGGTGCCACAGACATAGTCAGCTACAAAGATGGAAGTACCGTGGATCAGATTTTAGAGGCAACTGATGGAGCAGGTGTTGACGCGGTAATTATCTCTGGAGGAGGTCCAGACATCATAATTGACGCATTGAACATCGCTAAACCAGGGGCAAAAATCTCTAACAACAACTACTACGGTTCAGGATTAGGTGAAAAAGATACCATACCACTCTGTCGTGTAGGCTGGGGATTCGGTATGGCTCAAAAAGACATAGTCACTGGCCTCTGTCCTGGTGGAAGGGTTAGAATGGAACGCCTGTCAGATATCGTGACACACGGTCGTATGGATCCATCACTCATGGCCACCCATGTCTACAAAGGCTGGGACAAACTGGAAGAAGCTCTACTCCTCATGAGAGAAAAACCCCGGGACTTAATTAAGCCAGTAGTCCTTCTAGAATAATTTAATTTATTCCTTATTTCTTTTTTTTAAATTAAAGGAGTGATGAAAATGAAGATTGCAATAATAGGAGGAACTGGTGGCCAGGGTTTAGGGATCGCCATACGATTTGTCCAGACTGGTGAAGATGTCATAATCGGTTCCAGGACAATGGAAAAGGCCCAGGCAGCAGTGGATAAAATCAAAGAACTACTGGAAAAAGAGGAAATACCAAACCTCAAAGCAGCAGAAAACCCCGATGCTGCAAAAGAAGCCGATGTACTGGTTTTAACCGTCCCACTGGCAGCTCAAAGGGCAACTCTTTTATCCATCAAGGAAGGTGCAGCAGGGAAAATATTAATGGACGCCACTGGACCACTCGAATCGGCAATTGGAGGTTCACCAACTCGATGTTTATACCTTCCGGAGGGAGCAGCCTCAGAAAGAGCACAGAAGATCTTACCTGAGACCAATGTTATATGTGCCTTCAACAACATAAGCAGCGGAGCTTTAATGAACTTCAACGAACCCATAGACTGTGATTGCCTCATATCAGGTGATGATCTGGAATCAAAAGTAACAGCGGCCAAATTAATCGATAAAATCCCCGGAGTACAGGTCGTTGACTGCGGACCCTTAGAAAGAGCACAGATCATAGAAAAAATCACCCCCTTGCTCATCGGACTGAACATCAAAAAGACCTGTAAAGATGGTGGAATTCGAATAACCGGTTTAGACCCCGAATGCAAAATATACTAAACTAAATCTCGGTTTTACTGCTTTGTGAGATTAGTTGATATGGGTGGGATCACAGCCTTTGCTGGAAGAGGGTGTTGGTTATTGTAGGGCATCTGTATTAAACTTTTTGCTCAAAAATCTCCCCGGATGCCCTATTTTTTTTAAATATTCAGTGGGGAAGATTAAAAATAGCTTCTGATAATAAAAATAGCTTCTGAAATACAGGCTGATGAAAATGAATAGAAGTGTGGGCTACGAACTACTGGAGAGAAATGAAAACTTTTATTCTCCTGTTGAAAGTTCAGATCATGGGGATCACAAGTATGATGCCCAGGTAATTGGAATCATCGGCTGTGGTGCTATAGCTAAGATAATCACCGATTTTCAAAAAGAAAGAAACCTTGATGTTGATTTAAAATATTTCCAGGACCCTGACACAAGTAAAGCACAAAACTTAGCCTCCCAAACAGATGGAATGGTTGTCCAGGATGTTGATGATATGCTAGATGAGGTGGATATGGTAATTGAAGCCGCATCTACCCAGATAGCAGTAGAAATCATTCCACAAATCCTTAGAAATGGAAAAGATATTATTGTAACCAGCATCGACGCTTTTTTGGATTTAGAGTTTAAAAACCAGGTGAAGAAGATAGCTTTTGAAAATAACTGCGGGATATACGCTCCTTCTGGAGATATCGCAGGTTTAGATGGTGTAAAAGCTGCTTCTATAGGTGAAATCACGGGTATAAACCTGTTAATCCGGGATTCTCCTGAATCACTGGGAATATCATCAGGTGATGAGTCACTGGGAATAGCAACAGACGAGGAGATACCATTATATGATGGCAAAGCCCAAGATGCTGTGGGTAAATTCCCCATAAACCTGAACATAGCTGCGGCTTTAAGCATTATCACTGAGAAAGAAGTGGATTTAAAGATCATAGCCGATCCCAGGGCAAATCACAGTTACCATGAGATTAGAGTGACTGGGGATTTTGGTGAACTTGAAACAATCACCCAGAATACTAATTGGGCCACAGATACAAAAACAAGTGTATTAACTGCTTATTCTGTAATTAAACTGCTTGAGAATTTAAACAACAACATTAAGATCGGAACCTGAACCCTTCCACTTTCATCACACATGATTTTTGCTATTTTTCTTAATTCAATACCCCAGTCTTAAAATACTAGTTTTAATTATTAAATACATCTGTAAAGCGACTTTTAATTCAAAAGATTTTTAAATTAAATCTGGTAATACCCAAATAGAAGAGTGATCCAAGGAAATGACCTTTCAACCACACTCCTCGATAAACAGAGAAATTAAACCAACAAACAATAGGAGATAGACATGGACACATTAAATGAGATTACAGTAATAGGTGATAGACATGCTTGAAATGTTCAATGCAAAATCAATTGCAGTGATAGGTGCCTCAGAGACAAAGGGTAAAATCGGATACGATATAATGATATCCCTTTTGAAGTATTATAAAGGAGATATTGTCCCGGTTAATCCCAAAAATGAAACCATATTTAGAATTCCCGCTTATAACTCAATAAAAGAATATGGGCCTGTAGATCTTGCAGTTATAGTCATACCAGCACCTCTAGTTCCGCAGGCAGTACAAGACTGTGCTGAAATTGGAATAAAAAATATCGTCGTAATTTCAGCCGGATTTAAGGAAGTTAATGAGGAAGGGGCTAAACTTGAGAGACAAATAGTGGAGATATGTAAAAAGCACGATATCAAACTGGTAGGACCAAACTGTCTGGGTATATTGAACACCTACAATGATATGAACGTATCATTCTCCTCAGACATGGCACATAAAGGTAAGATATCATTCATCACCCAATCAGGGGCCATCATGGCGGCTATTCTTGACTATGCCGATAATAAAAATATAGGATTTTCCAAAATTATAAGCCTGGGGAACAAAGCCGGAATCAATGAAAACGATTGTATGGAAGATTTCATGGAAGATGAAAACACAGAAGTTATAGCCGCCTATCTTGAAGGTATCGTGGATGGCCCCGGTTTCATAAAAGCCAGTAGAAAGGCTTCTGGGAAAAAACCGGTGGTTCTTATAAAATCTGGAAGAACTTCCAAGGGATCTGAAGCAGTTTCATCCCATACCGGTACCATCGCTGGTTCTGATTCAGCATATGACGCCGCATTTTCCCAGTGCGGAATCATACGTGCCACTTCCCTGGAGGAGTTGATGGATTACAGCCGAGCCTTAGCATTCTTCCCCCTTCCTAAAGGAAATAAAATAGCCATAATCACCAATGCCGGTGGTCCGGGTATCATGACCACAGACGCTGCAATAAATGCCGGATTAGAGATGGCCCAACTTGCAGCAGAGACCAAAGAAAAGTTAAAAGAAGGATTGCCTGATACGGCAAATGTTAAAAATCCCGTGGACGTATTAGGTGATGCCAGCCCAGATAGATTTGCATTTGCACTGGACACCGTTTTAAAGGATCCTAATGTGGATGGAATAATCTATCTAGTAACACCTCAATCTGTCACTGATCCTAAGGGGACTGCCAATGTTCCCATCGAACAAGCAACCAAATCTGAAAAACCAATTATATGTAGTTTCTTTGGAGGAACACGATGCGGAGATGCCGAAAAAGTTCTTCTAAACCAGAAGGTACCCACCTATCTATACCCTAAAAGAGCCATAAAAAGCATGAAAGCTTTATATGATTATACCATCATCAAGAATCAAGAATACCCAGAACCTCCGGAATTTGATGTTGATAAAGACACCGTCCGTAACATAATTGGGGAGGCGAAGAAAAATGGTAAATATACACTGGGCCTGGAATCATTTGAAGTGCTGAAAGCATATGGGATTCCAACGGTGGGTACCGCAATTACAAAGACGGTTGAAGACACAGTAAAAGCTGCCGAAGAAATAGGATATCCTCTGGTTATGAAAATAGTTTCTCCACAAATTTCACACAAATCAGATGTAGGCGGAATCAAGCTTAAATTGGAAAACAGTGCTGAAGTCAAAGCAGCCTATGAAGATATGATGGAGAACATACCTAAAAAAGAGCCAGAAGCACAACTTGAGGGTGTTCAGCTACAGAAAATGTTATCTGGTGGTAAAGAAGTCATCATAGGGGTGATCCAAGACCCTACCTTCGGTCCGATGGTGATGTTCGGATTGGGAGGTATATATGTTGAGGTATTAAAAGACGTTAAATTTGCAATTGCACCGGTAAATAAAATTGAAGCCAAGGATATGATAACCGGAATTAAAACCCATGAACTCCTGGAAGGAGCACGTGGAGATAAAGCAAGTGATATTGGATCCATTGCAGATACAATACTTCGAGTTTCACAGCTGGTAACCGACTTCCCAGAAATCAATGAGTTTGAAATCAACCCCTTAATGGTTTTTGAAGAAGGAGAAGGGGCATTAGCCGTTGATATGAGGTTGATATTGAATGAAGATTAAATCCTCCTTGAATTTCAGGGCAAAAAAGGTAAAAATAAGGGATAACATAAATAATAAATAGAAAATCCTAGATGGATATATGAAATTTTTAAGGGGGGAGTATATCCAGAGCGAAAAGAATTACTGTAAGGTTGCCGGAATTTTATTATCAGTGGGTTGTATACAATTTTTACTGGCTGTAAATTTTGCCCAGACACAGTTTCCAGGCTACAGTTCCACAAAAGACACGTTAAGCACCCTTGGAGGTTCTGTACCCCTTGTGGAACCATCAGCCATGGTCTTCAACCTCAGCGTGATAATATTTGGGATATTAATCCTTATAGTGGCTTATTTAATCCTTAAAAGCGGAGGTGCCCGTATTTTCTCGGTGTTGCTTGCCATTTCTGCTGCAGGTGCGATAGGCCTGGCCTTGTTCCCTCAGTATACTGGAAATACCCACTCATTCTTCGCCCTGGTAGCCTTCCTCTTCGGTAGTCTGGCTACAATATTCAGTTACCGATTAGGCCTGAACAAACCCCTGGTTGTAATATCTTTGGTATTGGGGGTACCTGCCCTTGTACTTCTTCTTTTAGTGATTATTTTCAGGTTTGGAGGTCTCATTAATCCTTTGGAGATATATTTAGGTGTTGGTGGTAACGAGAGGTTCATAGCATTCCCACCAATCTTATACCTCATTGCCCTTGGAGGCTACCTTACAAGCAGGGGAGAGGATTGGAGTTAAAATAAGTGGATGAATTAAATTGACTTAAAATCTTGATTAAAAAGGATTATAATAAAAAAAAGAAATGGTTGAAGAGTGTTTAGAACTCTTCGCATAGGATTTCGAAATATTCTGTAGGGTGATCACAGGAGGGACATTTTTCTGGAGGTTCTGTACCTTCATGTATGTATCCGCATTTCCTGCAGACCCATTTAACTGCACTGGTTTTTTTGAAAACCGTGCCTGCTTCCACTTCTTTTAAGATCCTGGTGAATCTTTCTTCGTGGTGTTCTTCCACACGTCCAATGGCTCTTAACCTCTCTGCGATATCCTTATATCCTTCTTCTTCTGCTGCATCTGCAAATTCTGGGTACATTTGGGTATTTTCGTAGTGTTCGCCTTCTATTGAAGCTTTAAGGTTGTCAACTGTGTCTCCCAGGATGGTAGGGGCGTCTGCTTCCACCGTGATCTCACTCAGGTCTTCATCTGTTTCTTCCTTGAGGCTGTTAATCATCCGCATTGCCCATTTGGCATGCTCTCTTTCATTTTCTGCAGTGTTGAGCCAGATTTCTGAAAGTTGTTCGTATCCTTCCTTTTTTGCGACCTTGGCATAAAGGGTATATCTATTTCGGGCTTGACTTTCACCTATAAAAGCTTTGGCTAAATTTTCTACTGTTTTCTTCATGGTTATGCACCAGTTTTTTATATGGCCCTAATAACTATTAATTTTTTTTCATCTTTCAATTACTTTTTTTCCCTTTTAATTAATTTTTTTTTTAGAATAATTTTTTTATAATTAATCCACTTATAAATAGTCCTGGTAATTGCTGATAAATATCAAAAATCTTTGAAAAAGTTCTAAAAGAACTGAAGAAAACCATATTCGTGAAAATAAAGTAGCTTGCTCGACTAATGGTTATTGAGAGTGGTCTTTAACTTGGCTTCATCAGTTAATGAAATCCAGTTAGAAGTATGAAAACAACGTAAATCAAGACCAATAACAGGGCTTTTAGGCGGGTGATGCCTTTACTTCGCAGGTAATAGCTGAAAATCAGCACAACTATAACTGTAAATAGGGATACTACCACGAAATCTCTCAAATCAGTGACAAAAATGGGATTTAAAATGGAAGTCACTCCTAAAACCAGTGTAGAATTAACCACGGTGGTACCCAATAAATCACCGATGGTCAGAAGTTTATAGCCATGCAACAATGAAACGGTCTGGAAGGAAAGCTCTGGAAAGGAGGTTCCAATGGATAGAAGCAGAACTCCAACAACGAATAGGGGAATACCAATTTCAATGGCGATTAGGGATGCGTAACTAACCAGGTACCAGCTGCTTATTAAAAGACCGGCAATCCCTAAGGTCAAAAGGATGGAACTTTTCACAAACTGAACATGGCCTACGGAAACACCGTCATCTTCTTCAAAATAGCTCTTCTTAATTACCAGCCAAAAATAGGCGATAAATACGATAACTAAGATCACACCATCGACACGGGATAAACCCCCGTCTAGTGATAAGATTATGGGTAAAAATGCAGTGAAAAAGGGATAAATAGTTTGTTTCCTGATATCTCCTTTGTCAAAATCGATTTTTCCCGCTATCAATACAGCAATACCTATTATCACGGATAAATTAACCACGTTGGTTCCCAGAATATTTCCTAGTGAAAGTTCAGGTATACCCCTTATGGCGGAATCTATACCGATTGCAAGTTCCGGTGTACTGGTGGCAATTCCAGTAATCAGTGAACCAGTAGCGAAAAGCCCCAGTCTTAGATAAGAAGAGATACTAGAAATGGATCTGGTGGTGATGATACCACTTAAAACCAACACCATCAGTAGTAAGATGAAAATTAGTAAATCGACGATCATGGTTATTTTGAGATAATTTTAGGGAAAAAATTTAGATAAAATAATCAGGGATCATCCCCTTTATTGTTTAAATTCTAGGGGGGCTTGTATTTTTTATCAAAATTCCGCCAGGATTTGGCCATGTAGGGTTCGCATTTATCCAGTTCAGTTAAAAGGCATGCCCTGATGGTATCGCTTTTTATCTCACCGCCTTTATCCAGTTTCTTATTGATATTGGCGAATACTTCATTGATTATGTCTTCTTTTTCTTCTACACTGTATCCTGCATCTATAGCGGCTTTCTGGAGGGAGCCTTTAATTTTATCTGGTTTATAGGGCTCTACAGCACCTTTTCTTTTTAGTACTTTAGTCAAATTACCACCTCTTTTATATTATATATACGGGATGAATTAAATTTATTTCTAGAATGCATGAACTTAAAAAAATGGGTAAAAAATAGATCTTTGTTAAAAAAAAGGAGATTATATTCGTGAAAGAAAAATACACAACCATTGCAGGGATTTTGTTTTTCCTGGCAGGGATGGTAATATTGATGGGAATCATTACTGCAGAGGCTTACTATCCAGATCAACCAGTTTATACAACTCATAACAGCATGATCAGCGATTTAGGGTCTACTATGCCACCAAACAGTATAATTACTCAACCATCAGCAACCATATTTAACCTGAGCATGATTATAACTGGAATATTGATACTTCTGGGGACTTATTTCCTATTTAGGTTTTCAGGTGACAGAGTGGCAGTGGTGCTCTTCGGATTATTGGGGTTGGGAGCTTTAGGTGTGGGGGTATTCCCGGGAAATGTAACTCCGCAGCACCCTATATCTGCTCTTTTAACGTTTCTAAGTGGAGGATTAGCTGCAGTATATTCTTACCGGTTAATTGACACTCCATTCAAATTTTTAACCCTTCTATTGGGTATTGTCTCCCTGTTCTTCCTCTTTACAAACCAGATTTTCATGGCCATGTTGGGAGCAGGAGGAGTGGAAAGATGGGTGGCCTATCCTATCATACTATTCATGATTGGATTTGGTGGATATTTAACTGGTTTAAGTACTAGCAAGAGCTGATTAATTAAAAATTAAAGTTGGAATGGTGGTTCTAAACTTACTTCATCAAGTAACGTGCTGGCGGCTTTAATCTGTTCTTCATCACCAGTGACCGCCAGTCGCAGAGAACCTTCCCCTCCGTTTACACCCCCGCCGGCGACTAACTGGGCCTCGGCACCGGTTAGGGTGGAAATGGCGTCTATCTCAGTGAATACTTCCCCGGTGGTGGGTAAGAGCCGGGGACCCTGGACACCAGGAGCATTAAGTAATCGTGCCAGATCCTTTAGATCACCAGTTACACGTTTTTCCAGACCAACAGGATGAATTAGTTTGACACGGCGACCTACCACTGCCTGTATGGCCGCCCCAATGGTACCTCCATAAGGATCACCGATAAGAACTCCGGCCTGGCCACGTGAAACATCCAGGGCATTGGCACCCTTTAAAACTATATCCCCTTCCTTCAGATCGTCTACCACATCGAAAATGGTAAGTCCCTCCTTCCAAACACCATTAACAATTACCACATCACCGGGAAATTGGGTTTCATCAGATAGCCGCCCGGTTTCGGTTATGGGTTGTCCGGGAGAGAGCACCACACCACGGAAAAATCTTTCCCTGGAAAACCCTTCCCCCTGGTTAATGGATGATAGGATCTCCTCTGCCACGTATCCATTGGTAGTACCCGCCACGATAACCAGTGTCCTCTTTGGAATGGCCTCTTTAATAACTTCACTTGAGGATAAGGCCCTGCCAATTAACCTTTTGCCTGCGGCGGGAGTGATTAAGAATTGTTTCATTAGTATCCCCCATTTTTTATAGATATGATAAAATATTACCATTTAGAAGATAAAAGTTATACTAAAAATTGAGGGAGAAATTTAAATGGAGATCACCGAAAAAAGGATACCAGAAGAAAGAGTCGCTTACATTCCCTATATGGGTAGTTATACTAAAATACCAGAGTTAATGGGAGAAGTAGCTCAGTGGCTGGTTGATAAAGGATTCAATATGACTGGACTGGTCTACGGGACTTGCTTCAACTCTCCGGAACGGGTGAGTGAAGATAAACTGCAATACGAGGTCGGCTTCGGATTTGAAGGCAAGATAACCGCTATGCAGGAAGGAAAAATCGGAATTAAAGAGATACCTGAACACTCCGTACTGGCCGCCATACACAAGGGACCTTACACCGAAGTAGGACCAGTCATACACGCAGTGATTGATTATGCAGTGGAAAATAACTATGACATCGTAGGACCCCTCAGTGAAGTCTACTTGAATGATCCTATGACAACCCCTGAGGAGGAATTGCTCACTGAAGTAAGGATACCGGTTATAAAAATTAAATAGAAGTGAGGATATTGGTTATAAAAGTTAATAGAAATTTTTTTTCAAATTTTTTTTATTAAAAAATTGGTTTATTTGTATCGTTCCACTATCTCAGCAAAGGAGCGGGTTATGTAATCTGTCTGTTCCTGGGTGAAGCCGTAGGCACTGCATTTGAACCATTTAGTCTGTCCCCTTTTGATTCCCACTATCTTCCGTTTTTTTAACTCTTCATAGAGGAAAAAACCACGACGCGGGTGTTTCTCTGCTATCTCATCGAAGACGGGGGTTTCAAATCGTACTAGGTCATGTTCCTTTGGTTTCACACCGATCTGTTTTATACCGCCAATTCTCTCCATTTTCTCCACGAAATCTCTGGTTTTCTGGACTTCTTCATCCCATCTTCCCACCCTCTCTATTACGTAGGGCAGAGAGGCCATCAGGGTGGCCACGGGAGCTCCCCGGCTGGTGCATCCCAGCATTTCTATCTCCTTAACGGCATGTCTTTTGGAGAGTTTAAGGACGGTATCTGCCCATTCATCCTTTAAACCCAGCACACCTATGGGACCTGATGCAGCCATGCTTTTATGGCCACTTCCCACCACAAAATCAGCATTGAAGGCCCGAGCATCTACCGGCAAACGTCCCATGGAGTAAGCGCAGTTTAAAAGTAATGGAACACCATGGTCATGGGCTATCTTACCTATGGCCCTTGCATCGGTGAGGTTACCATAGTTTCCATCTACATGGGTGAGTAAAACCAGGCTCACATCTTCCCCGTAGTCTTCCTGGTAGTCCAACACTTCTTGGTAACTTTCCGGGGTGATACGGTACTCTGGGTAATCGTTACTGGGCACCTCCACCATGTTCAGCTGGTTTCGCTCGGCAGCCAGGTGGGTGGTGTAATGGGCGTTACCATCGACTACGATGGTATCCCCTGGTTTGCAGATGGCGTGCATCACTGCAAATTTACCTTCCCTTGCCCCGTGGACGGTACGGGCCTGGTCAACGCCTATAAATTCTGCCAGGTCATCCAGAAAATGGTGTATGGCCGGCCGGGATATCTCATCCAGTCTACCGGCACAGTAATCACAGACACTGTATCCATCACTAAATTCATAAAGAGCCTTCCTGGCTTCTTTTGTAAGCACACCACCCCTCTGGAGGGGGTTGAGGTTTAAGTTGTCCCTTTCAATGTTCCTGTTGAGTCCGTAATCTTGACATTCCATCCCTATCACTGGTGTTATTTATTTATTTTTATCCATTTATCATTAGTTATATTAATTGATTCAATAAGGTTTGCGCCATGTTTTGAGTATCTTGGTTAAACCCAAATGGATGATACCCGTTTTTGTACCAAAGACAATAGGGGTTTCCTTTAACAATTCATCCGGATTGTTAATTTCTGAATTTACAATAATTCCAGCCCTGCCTATTTCCCTTGCAAAGTGGGCGTCGCTTCCAGCCGATATATTCAGTTTACTTGACTGGGCAAATTCACTGGCCCGGCGGTTATATCTTTCCAGGAGACAACGGGAGTTATAGACTTCCACACAATCAACGAAAGGAATATCCTCACTGGTTGGTTTTATACCATTACCCCGGATATTATCGAAGGGGTGGGGGATGATTACCAGGCCATTCTGGTCCTTTATCTCCTGAACCACGTCAGGGAATGTGTTTGATTTAACTTCTTCACTTAAAAAGAGACCTATAACTTCGCCACGGTTTGTTTCAATTTCCGAGCCAACTATGACCTTTAAATCATCAGTTTCATATTTTTTAGCTTTTAAACCTCCCTGTATGGTGTTATGGTCGGTTACTGCCACCCCAGAGAGTCCCCTCTTATGGGCAGTTTTGACGATGACTTCAGGTTCCGTGTAACCATCGATTGAATATTTGGAATGGACGTGCAAGTCGAATTTCAATTTTATAGGCCTCTAGGTAATTGAAAATTTAAATTTTTGTAAGAAACTAAAAAGTAGATTTTTCCTGTTAAAAATTATAAAAAAATATTAAAAAGGGGATAAAATAATCCCTCTTAACCAAGAATACCCATGTTCGCATTGGTTTTTGCGATGGATTTGGCTGGGTCTGATTCCAGCTCCAGCATGGCCCTGATGGCGTCCACGTTTTCCGGGACAACATCTGATTCCTGGTGGATGGCCTGCATGTAGAAGAGCTCCTGGTCCACGATGTTCAGGGATTCCTTCCACACTGCTATTTCGAATAGATCTCCCCTGGGCCTTCCAAGATCACGGGCGAATTCCATGACAGAGGCAGTGGAATCCGTTCCCTTTTCTGCCTCTAAGAGAAGCACCCGGGAAGTGTTTTCCAGTTTATCCATGACATCATCCACACTTACATCCTTTTCGAGCTCTACCATGAGGTTGTGCTGGTGCATTATAGTGGTGGGCACCAGTAAGGCCATGGTGGTGATATCCAGTCCATACATCACCGTCTGAACGTCAGGTCCATGGTGGGATGGTACTGTTGGTGGGTTAGGCACTATGGCGTTTATTGGACCGGATTTTATCTGTCCAGGGTCTGCTCCACGGCGCACCATGACTGCTCGTACCTTCTTTACACCGGCCAGGTCATCTATTGGTTTTAAAGTTCTGCAGAGTCCGGTGGTGTTACAGGAAACAACACGTACGTAATCTGCTCCCAGGGCATCTTCGAAGTTGCTGAAGGAGTTGAAGGATTTACCTATGGCTTCGTGTTTTTCACCACCCTCAAATATGGCTTTGAGTCCCTGCTTCTGGTATATGTTCTCCTTGTTTTTAGCACCGATTCCTCCCGGGGTGCAGTCCACTATAATATCCAGCTGGTCGTATAGTTCATCTATAGTACCGGATATTTCGATACCAGCATCTTTAAACAATCCCTCTCTTTCCGGGGCGCTGATATATAGATCGAAGCCCTTCTCCACTGCCATTTTGGCTTCAAAATCAGGGGTCCGCTTGGTCACCCCCACTATTCTCATATCGTCCTGGCAATCTACAGCATCTGCCACCCTTTTACCTATGGTTCCGTATCCATTTATTCCAACCGATTTCATATTAGCCCTCCTTAAATCCGGGTATGATCCCTCAATCTACCATGCCTTTTATTTGAATACCCCTTAAAAATCGGTATTTTTTCTAAAAAAGCATCTGGAAATAAAAGTTTTCTATAAAAAATCTTTCTATTTAGGATATTATAAATTTTATGATTTTATTTTAGAGAATTTACAAATTCCATTTCAAAAAACAGAAACGAAATATTGGATTTTCTATTAGCGTTGGATAATTTAAAATCAGATTTCAATAAAATAAAAAGAAATAAGGGAAAAAAGAGGTTACATTAAACTCTTTTCCCATCAACCTTCATTTTAAAGGTTAATTATTTACATCGCATCTAGTTTCTCGGGCAGGTAGGTGTCTACCACGTATTCCAGCCCATACTTGGAGAAGGACTGCTGTTCTGCCTTCTTACCGATCTTAAGCATCTTCTTGATTTCCATCTGCCACTGTTCGTCCCGGTAACGGGGGTCCTTACTGAGTTCCTTTAATCGGAGCACGTCGATGTCCTTGAGTGGGTCGGTGGGCAGGTCGTAGTTGATTATGTCGCTGGCGGTAACTCCTAAGAACTTAGCATCAGGGGTGGCCAGGTCATGGTTTACATGGGCCAGTTTGGCACTTCCAGAGATGATTACCATGGCGATGTGAAATCCCCACGGGTCTCCGTCGTTACATATATAAACCGGCAGATTAAGTTCCTCATTAACTCTTTTAAGAAATCTCCTGGTTGCACGGGCTGCCTGTCCCTTGAGTCCCACTATAAGGGTGTTGAATTTTTTATAGGCTTCTTCCTGCACCAGACGGTGGAACATACCCATGGTTTCTACGGCTATAACTCTTTCCACGTCGTGTTCTAGAAATTCCACGTTATCTATGGTGGGTGAGATAGTGTAGCCAGATTTACCTGATTTAAGGGCGTTTATTTCCACGTCGTCTTCCCTTAGGATAATGTTACCGTATACACCGGCACCGTCTTCTTCGGGTATTAATCCTAAGTCTTCCCTGGTCATACCCAGGGTGACCTCCAGGTCCTCTCCTACGATGTTAGATTCCTGTTGGTCTCCGAAATCCACGTCCCATCCCTCAGATACATAATACATTTCCCTGGGAGTGGCTGTTTTTTCTCTTCTCACCAGATCTTTACAGAAGTTAGCTATATAAACCATCTGGGCAATTTTAGGTATCTGTTTAACGTTACCAAGACTACGTTTACCGTAACGGTCGCCCAGGACATAGTAACGTTTATCATCATCGTATACAATGTTGGATGTTCCACGGGAGGGTACTTTGATTGCTGGGACGTTGTTCTGGTTTACTTCCTCTATTATTCTCTCTCCAAGACTTTTGAGTTTGTTAATGGCGATGTCTTTTCTATTGGCAATTTTGTTGTTATGACTCATCTTCACCCTCCTCACTTTCTAGTGGTATGTTTTCAAATTTAGCTCTGCGTGTGACTTTTGCAAGTACTGAATCATATTCAGGGACATCAGTTTCTGCCAGTACCGCTGCCTCCCGGATGATAACCGGTACCAGATTTTCAAATATTTTAGAACGCATAGCCTCTTCCTTAGCAGCCCTTTTAGCCCTTATATATTTCTGCAGGTTCCTGGCGATTTTCATGGTGGCCTGTCGTACTTCATGGAGTATTTCTGGCTCAGGGGCTACGCTCTGCTTTCCAGTTGATAGGTATGGTACGTTGGTGGATACTATGTTGACGAACACCGTTATAGGTGCGTTGTCCAGGTCCCTTATGCCGTAGCGCTTCCAGTCTATGCTCTTCAATGCTTCGGTTATGGCACAGCTACCCTGGTCAAAGGTTAAGGGCACCCGATTGGCGAACCTCATGATCTCCGCCTTTTTCTGATCACCCACCAGTCTCCCGGAGTCTCCTCCATAGGAGATACCGGCTTCTATCACAAAAGCCACTCCTCCCCGGTAGGTTTTCGGTTTCCTGGTGGTGGTGGCAGCAAATTCGGGGTTTAGGATTTCCCTTATACCCTTATCGATCTGTTCTTTGCCGATGGGGATTAAACCCGAGGTGGGTGGGGCCATGAAGTCCATGCGGGCGAATAATTCCACTATCTTCTCTGCTTCCTCCCACTTCATATCCCGGGGCCGCTTGTTCAGGTCTATCCCAGTTTCCTCCTCTATCTCGTTGACCCTCTTGGTGGACATACGGGAGAGTGAACTGGTGAGTAGGCTCCTGAACCTCCTCTTATCGGTGTGTTTGGCCATGAATATCAGGTCATCCGCGGTCACACCCCGGGGATGTGGTAATACCTCCTTGGGTAATGGGGGGATGATGTCGGTGGCCCGGTCGAATATGAATATCTGTCCGGTGGGGTCACGGAATTTGATCTTTGTGTGGGGGTTGGCGATCATAGTCCTCCGGATGTACTCAAATGCGCCCTGTTCACTCAGGGAGTAAGACACGTCTTTGAAGTGTAATTCAATAGAAACACCTGTCTGTGTGACTTCCGCATCTTTACGGTCTAATATGAGTCCCTGGTTCTTTTTAACATCCATTTTAAAGGTTAATTCCACGCCTTTCAGTCCTTTATCTTTACCACCTTCACGGTAACCGGAAACAACCTTTGCTGGTTTTCCAGTGGTCATCTGGGATAACAGCACACAGCCACTGCACCCCAGTCCCTGCTGACCACGGGACTGTATGTTCCGGAATTTGGATCCGGCGAACATGGTACAGTACACCTTGGTTATATAGGCTTCAGGGATTCCTGGGCCGTTATCTGTATGTTTAAGTATGTAATGATCTTTATCCAGTCTTTTGAGGTCTATGGTTATATCTGGCTGTATCCCTGCTTCTTCACAGGCGTCAAGGCTGTTTGTTATTAGCTCGTGGAAGACCATAGTTAAGGATCTTATTTTCCCAGAAAATCCCAGCATCTGCTTGTTTCGTCTGAAAAATTCTGATGCTGTAAGTTCTTTAAACTCCTCAAAAAGTTCTGCTGCTTCTCTTTCCACCAATTTAAGCCTCCTGTAAATTAACGTACATATAATATTAGTATCTATTTAATTAGTATTACCTTTACTTTTATTATTTTGGTAAAGTTCTCTCGTCCTTGGCGATTTCCTTAAATTCTTCCATCTTCATTTCCCGGCTTTTCTTCTCCAGGAAGGCATAAACACTTTTATGCCGAGCGCCGTTTAAAATCATGTCCACGGCTTCCCTGGCTACCTGAATGTGTTGAAGATCACCTATGAGGGCAACGGTCTTACCGTATACCGATAAATTTACACCGGTCATCTCGGTGATAATATCCCGGGTTCTACCGTCTTTACCAATGATCCTTCCCTTCTGTCTTAAAATAGCTTTCTTTGATTTACCCACGTAGTCAGGGAGGTTGATGATATCCAGTATCATCTCATCACTCGTAAGCTTCAGGGCTATTTCCGGGTTAAAACCCCTTCCTATAGCTTTAACAATATATCTGGCTTTCCAAACTGATAAAGGATCTTCAGTTTTCTCTGTGGGTTTTATGGACACACTACCGGTCTCACTGTCCACCTCTATTTCGGTTTGGGTTAGCTTTTCAATTTCTTCCTTACTAATCCCCCCTTTACCAATAACGACTCCTACTCTTTCCCTGGGGATTTTAAGGTATTCTATACTGCTCAAATAATATTCTCCTTGTAGTTAAATTTGAAAAAAATGTGAAGTAATATGAGGACCACAAAAATATATTTATTATCCACTATTATAAAGTTTTCTATCCTCAAAAATCCATAATTTTACTCTTTATTTCATCTTCAGATATGTGGATACCTAATTTTTTAAAATCTTTAGATAAATTACCAATATCTCTGTTTAGAAGCTCCTCTGCTAGGGGATGATCTACCACAACACCCTGAGAAATATCGATGATAACCGGTTCATCATCTTTAATTAAGATATTAAAGCCGGATAAATCTCCATGAACCAATTTGGCTTTATTATAAAGAATTTTAACATATTCTATTAATTTATCCGCTACTTTTTCTGCATCATGTACATCAGCATTCTTGAGTAGTGGTGCCGGGTTTCCTTCCGCGTCTCCTATAAATTCCATGACCAGTATGTTATTTTTAGCAACGATGGGTCTGGGAACTCTAACCCCAAATTCACAAGCCCTTTTAAGATTCCTGAATTCCTTATTAACCCACGTGTAAATCACTTGACGTTTATTACTGGTTTTTACCTTGAAACGGGGGTCTCCCTGGATGTAATCCTGCATATTTTTAAAATCAGAGGTGGTAACCCGGTAGATTTTAACTGCAACAAAGTTACCATCATCATCTATCCCTTTAAAAACGTTAGCTTCCTTACCGGTACTTATAGCACCGTAGAGAATCTGCAGATATCCCTGGTTTGCTAATTTATAGAGGGTTTCCAGGGTTTTTTTGTCGAAAACCTCGCTTCCTACACGCCTGTCATCATCGCTTTTTATACGCTTCTCTGATAACATCTTCCTAAGATCTTCATCTGCCTTAGTAATTTTCGACATTTTAAAACCACAGAAAAAGTTGTATGATTTCGGAAAATGAGGAGAACAATCTTATCAAGTTAATTTATGATATTAAAATTAGTGTATAAAAATAGGATATTTATAATTTAAGATATCCCCGGCGTTCTAACCAGTTAGACTCAGTTCTGGTATATCTCCATATGATATCTGCCTTTTCATCACTCTGGAAATCCCACGGCTTTACTAAAACCACGTCACCTTCCCTGATCCATATCCTCTTTTTCATCTTACCCGGTATCCGACCGAGCCTTATTTTACCATCGGCACATCGAACTTTAAGCTTTCCATGGCCCATGATCTGTTCTACCACTCCGGGTATTTCCCCTTTACGGGGAGTTCTAACTCTCCTGACTTCCTGCGTATTCTGTCCATGACCTCTGCTCAAATACTCTCCTCCTTATTTTATATTATGATTTCCAATATAATTCTAATTTAACTAGAAATATTTCAAATAGTAAGAATATTGGATTAAACTTGTTATTTATATAGTATTTAACAAGTATATAAAAAAGAGTATTTATTATCTAACCATCCATATGATTTAATGAACCATTGATTTAATAAATAACATATTTTCGTTACCAAAATTAATTTTCAACTGAAACTTATAATGGTGATTCCATGGGACAGGAATTTCTTAAAATCACAGACCCTGAAGAAGTAGAGAAGATCATCTCCAAACTCCCTATCAAGAAGAAAGTGGAAAAGGCACCCCTGGAGGTAGCCTACAAACGAGTACTGGCGGAGAATGTATACGCCACCATAAATTTACCCCCATTCCGGAGGGCAGCTATGGATGGCTATGCAGTGATTTCAAAAGACACGTTCGGCGCTTCCGAGGACGATCCGGTTGCTTTAAAACTCAAAGATGTGGTGTTGGCCGGTGAAATCCCGGAAAATAAAGTGGAGGAAGGGACCTGCATAGAGGTAAGCACCGGAGCCCCCATTCCGGAAGGTGCCGATGCGGTGATCATGATCGAATTTGCAGAAAAAAAGGGTGCAGACATTCTAATGCTGGAAAGTGTACCTCTGGGTGCCAACATAGCCCGTGAGGGTTCCGATGTGAAGAAAGGAGGGCTTTTACTTAGAGAGGGAGAACTCATCACCCCGGATAAAATCGGTGTTTTAAGCGCCATCGGACTACTGGAAGTCCCAGTATATGTAAAACCACAAGTGGTAGTGATTTCCACCGGGAACGAGGTGATAAAAGTCGGTGAAAAACTCGAATACGGGAAGGTGTATGACATAAACTCCTACACCATCTCCAATGCTGTTAAATCATGCGGATGCATCCCCATACATTCCGATATAGTTAAAGATGATTATAATTCGCTGAAAAATAAGATAAACGAATCTAGAGATGCCGATGTTATCATCACATCCGGGGGGACATCGGCCGGTGCTGGAGATATATTGAAGGTAGTCCTAGATGAAATGGGTGAAGTACTGGTACACGGGATAGCCGTAAAACCAGGAAAACCCACATTGATAGGCGTAATTCAGGATGAAGATGGGAATAAAATAAATAAAATAATATTCGGACTCCCCGGATACCCGGTAGCTGCTTTAATGATATTCTACAACTTCGTCGCCCCATTTTTAAGGAAATTTGCTTCGTTAAACGAATCCCCTGAAGGAAAAAGCAGGGAATTTAAATTATCCCGGAGATACGTACCATCCCGGGGAAGAAGACAGTATGTGCTGGTTAAAATAGAAGGTGACCAGGTCCATCCAATTTTAAAGGATTCCGGTGCTATCACTGCCCTGGCAGAAGCAGATGGCTACTTCATAGCCCCTAAAAATGTAGAGATATTGGAAGAGGGGACTTACGTTGATGTTTTTCCACTGAAAACTTACTAATTTGACTAATTTGGTTATTTGAATGAATTTTTTTTACAAATGTTCAAATAAACAACGGGCAACGATTCAAATGGAATGATCAAAGATATGTTCAGATCAACCAAGAAATCGTTAGGACCTGATACACAGTTAACAACTAAATCAGTAAGCAACAAACTTCATTTAACGTTATTAAATACCATATAATAAGTTTACAGCTCAAAAAATAGCCTTGCAACTCTTGCCGAATTCATAGAAGATAGAATGGATTAAAGTTTTTTTGAAATTCCAGTTTGTTAGTATTACTTTTTTGATCTTTTTTGATGTTTTAGTAATAATAATTTCGTGATAGAAAGTATTATATATGGTTGTTGATAACTATCTATTAGAAAAATTAAAGGTGAAAATCATTTAAGAAGATGTTTTTAATGTCAAGTAGGGTAATTGAAGGTTTGTTAAGGTTTAAAGGGATTTTTATATTTGTTTTTTTAGTTTTAACGGTTGTAAGCATGTTAAGTTATGTTTCTGCTGCTAGTTTGACTGTGGATGAGGTGGGGTATGGTTCTAGTGTGGTTGTAAATCATACTCTTGATAATGGTTATAAGATACCTGGTTATGTGAAGGTTAATGGTAAAAACAGTACCAGTCCCTCATTTCTGAACACCCTAACCAAGACTGTGGTGCAGGTGAATCAGAATGTAGAGACACCGGTGACCATAAGTAGTGTGGGTGCTGCTCCCAATCCTTCCGGCTCCGCAACCGGCACACTAACTAAATCAGAGTACATCACCAATGGCCAACTACCCAGCACAATGAACGTACTAAACATCCCCGGAACAACCAGAGGAGTAAACATACAAGACACCACCCGCCCCACCGTAACCAGTGTTGACCCCGCCAATAATAAGGTAATTAATGTAGCCAATAAAGCGATAGTGATCACTTTCAGTGAGAATATCAAGGCCGGAAGCGCATTTACTAGTATTAAAGTCACCAACCCTGACGGAGTAAAAGTAGACCCATTATACAAGGTAATAAACGGTAAAACATTAACCCTAACACGTAACGGTTACTATATAAACGGGCTAACCTACACCATCACCCTACCCACAGGAAGCATCACCGACCAATCAGGTAATGGAATCACAGCGTTTACCAGTAAATTCACCGTAGACTTCGCAAAACCCACTGTAACCGGTGTTGATCCAGCCAATAACAAGGTGATTAATGGGGTCAATAAAGCATTGGTAATCACTTTTAGTGAGAATATCAAAGCGGGAAGTGCATTTACTAGTATCAAAGTCACCAACCCAGATGGAGTAAAAGTAAATCCATTATACAAGGTAATAAACGGTAAAACACTAACACTAACCCGTAATGGAAATTACATTGATGGATTAACCTATACTATAACCTTACCCACGGGTAGCATTATCGACACAGCGGGCAACACATTAGCAGCAGCGTTTACCAGTAAATTCACAGTGGATAACACCAAACCCACCGTAACCAGTGTTGACCCGGCCAATAATAAGGTAATTACTGTGGCCGATAAAGCGTTGGTGATCACTTTTAGTGAGAATATCAAGGCTGGCAGTGCGTTTACTAGTATTAAAGTCACTAACCCTGACGGAGTAAAAGTAGACCCATTATACAAAGTCATAAACGGCAAAACACTAACTTTAACCCGTAATGGTTACTATATAAATGGATTAACCTACACCATCACCCTACCCACAGGCAGCATCACTGACACAGCAGGCAACACACTAGCAACAGCGTTTACCAGTAAATTCACCGTAGATTTCGCAAAACCCACCGTTTCTGGTGTTGATCCAGCCAACAACAAGATTATCAATGTGGCTAATAAAGCGTTGGTGATTACTTTTAGTGAGGCCATCAAGGCTGGTAGTGCGTTTACTAGTATCAAAGTTACCAACCCCGATGGAGTAGCGGTAAATCCATTATACAAGGTAATAAACGGCAAAACACTAACCCTAACACGTAATGGAAACTATATAAACGGATTAACCTACACTATCACATTACCCACTGGTAGCATCACCGACACAGCCGGCAATGGAATCAACACCTTCACCAGTAAATTCATCATAGACACCACCAAACCTACCGTGGCCGGTGTTGATCCAGCCAACAACAAAATAATAAATGTGGCCAATAAGGCATTGGTGATTACTTTTAGTGAGGCTATCAAGGCTGGTAGTGCGTTTACTAGTATCAAAGTCACCAACGCCGATGGAGTAGCAGTAAATCCATTATATAAAGTCATAAATGGTAAAACTCTAACCTTAACCCGTAACGGGAACTATATAAACGGATTAACCTATACTATAACCTTACCCACGGGCAGCATCACTGACACAGCAGGCAACACACTAGCCACAGCGTTCACCAGCAAATTCACCATAGACACTATTAAACCCACCGTAACCGCCAACCTGGCATCAGGAGTTTATAATACCGCTAAATCAGTGATATTAACCGCCAAAGACAATCTGGATACGAAACCTTCTATTTATTACACCACTAACGGGAGTACACCTACCACTTCCAGCACCAAGTATACTGCTCCTATCTCTATTTCTAAAACAACCACGTTGAAATTTATGGCAAGGGATAATGCGGGTAATCAGGCCCCCATCCAGACAGTCCACTACATCTTCTCACCCGTGGGGAATATCAATACAGGTAAGGGTTATAACAAAATTCAGGATGCTGTAAACGATTCATTGACCTTAAACGGACATACCATTGAAGTAAGATCTGGAACTCGTACAGAAAACATTATCATTAACAAAAAACTCACCATCAAACCAGCATCTGGCGGAACTGTAACTGTAAAAGCATTGAATTCTTCAAAACCTATTTTCACTATCAATAAGAGTGGTAGTGGATCCCTGATTCATGGCTTCGTCATTTCCGGAGCTTTGAATAGTTATGGATTACTTCTGGATGGATGTTCAAACTGCACAATCGATGGTAACACCATAACCAACAATTACTTTGGAATCCTCACCAACACTACAAAAACTACGAATAATACTATAATAAACAATAACATAACCCTCAATCAAGAACTTGGAATAGGTACCTGGAACAGTGATAATTGTGTGATTTATGGAAATACCATCACTTATAATGGGTATGGTGGTATGACTATCTTTGATTCAAACAACTGTATTATCCATACTAATCTGATAATGGAGAATTTTGGTCCAGACACTGATTATAGTTCTGGAATTTTAATTTCTGGTTCAAATAATATCATAATTGAGAATAATCTCATCCCTAAAAATATATTTGGGATATATATTGATTATTGTGAAAATTGCACAGTCTATGGGAACTTAATAGCTCAGGGTATGGTGGGAATATACACTGATTATTCATCGGTTGACATTAATTTTAACAGAATCGCTATAAACCTTGATTATGAGCTCATCAATGAGAATGGAGATGTGGATGCGACCAATAACTGGTGGGGGTCAAATAGTAATCCACTGAATTTAGGTGAAATTATCTCTGAGAATGGATATACAGATTATAATCCATGGCTCGTGCTGAGCATTGATCCTGCTTCATCTGTTAATTCTGGTGGAAATACCAGTATAACTGCCGATTTAACCCATAACAATCTGGGAGAGAATACTTCATCCCTGGGTCATGTTATAAAAGGCATACCCATCACTTTCAGCACAAGCTATGGGACAATTAAGAGCCCTGCCCTCACGTTCAATGGACAGGCAGCGGCCATCCTGAACCTGGGAACTACTGCGTCCAAGACGGTCACTATTAACGCTTATCTTGATAGTCAGACAGTGTCCAAGCAGATGGTTATAGCCCCTGGTGTGGCAAAATTAAACATTACGAGCTCTGCACGGGATAGTTCCAACAATTCTATCAATTTCACTTATAATGTGCCTTTAAATAACTCTGTGACCTGGATCAGTGCTCTCTGGAAAAACACCAGCCTATTCCACGGCCAACTGCAAGTAATAGTAAATGGAACCGTGGTAAACAGCAAAGCATACATTAACCCCGCTTACAACACCTGGAAGAACAGTTATCGTAGTATTGTTTTCAGTGCAATTATATACGCAAACAACTACATACTACAAGACGGAATGGACCCCGAATCAATACCAACAAGCTTCTGGAACGATCTGACATCAACGTATGGTTTAACCAGCACCGAACTGCAATTTATAAAGAACCACCGACTAGAATTTATAGACGACCTGACAGTAAAATTAACCTATCCCGGAGTGGATGCTCCAAATATTACAGTTACTGACCCCGGAACCAACAACACAATAGACCTCAACTTCACCGGAAACACTATCCATAGAACAAGTCCCATCATGTACATGGACGGAATCTCAGCAGGTTATGAGGGTGTTAAAAGCTTCGCAATAGCCACTACTAAAGTCACCGACAGCATTGCCCAGTATTGGGCGAACCAGAAAGATGCAAAAGACGCCAATGGAAACCTCCTCTACCCTGCAGGTGGGATGAAAGCAGCTTATGGAACGTTTTTCACAGCGTTGATGATGATTTACTGCCATGATATTCTGGCAGACGCAGCAGCAAGTGAATTTAATGTAACATGGAGTAGAACACACCCCATAGTAGTTTCTGTGGGAGATGATGCTTATCAAACCTACCTGACCCTGGAATGTGATCATAGCATGGGGATGACAGTTATAGGATCATTAAATAACACTATACTCTTCAACTCGGCATGTTCTCCCCGGATATCTACCATTGAATATGGGATCATGCAAAACCTGGATTTCATCTACCAGTATAGCACAGTTTCCATGGATGTTATGGGATCTGTGGCACGGGATATGTCTTATGCTTTCTTGATAGGAACTGATCTAAGATTATTCACCCATTACGATTACATTATCATGAAATTGGTGGGTCGTGACGACTTAATATTACTATATGACCCCGAAACTGGTATGATAAGGGATATTAACACTGAGAATGGTTTTTGTGGTGCTTATTGTTTCCATGACCAGATAACTGAGTCTGCCTATGACTTTTTTGGAGGCGTTTATAATAGTGCATCAGACTTTAGGGATTGGGCTCAGAAAGTTTTTTCACCTATTGAAGTTAAATTCAATCCTAAAAAACTCGCTAATTGCATTGCCGTACAAGGAGGAGCAGGTTTAGCTTTATATGGTGCATTAACAGGAGGTATTGCCCTTACGGCTATTGGTGTTGCTACTGATGTTTCTGGTTGGTATGCCAATGACTTTGAATGGGACTGGAACTATTGGCTTAATGAACCTTGGATAGAAATTAAAGTATATAACGAAACAATGTTCAAACAAACTTATATTGATTTGAATTTTTTAATTTATATATAGACATAAATCAATGTATTTGAACCCATATAGACTGATCTTCCCATAGACAATTCATCACGCTATAATCAAAAGAAAGGTATCATATTCGATTAAATTTTTAAAATATAACATCGGCTGTCCATAATACAATACTTGGAATAAAAGGAACAAATAAAGCTTTAAATTAAAAAATAAGAAAAACTACAGAGTCAAAAATAATTACGGACAAATCCAATTGGAGAAAAAATCATGAACTCAAAAGCACTCATAATATCGGGGATTTTTGCGGTTATTATTGTTAGTTCATCTTATTGGGCTGATCCAGCATTATTCAAGATTCCATTAATATTTTATTCCTTAATAATAATTATAACAGGTTTATTTAGCTTACATAATAATTACAATAAAAAACTTTACCTAATAATTGTAACTCCATTACTTTTGTTAACATGGATTTTAGATTTCATATATGTACAATCTTCCTCAAAAGAAAATAGTTATATAATTTACATAATGAATGGAATAATTACATTAATATTCATCAAGTTCATTATGGATTCTCTTAAGAAATGGAATAAAATGAGAAAGCACTGAAAACCTTAATGATCTGATTTAGGACTTTGTTAATTCGCACCATATAATTTAATAAAAGTGTAATATACATTTATGAGCAGAAAATTCATGCGGAGTTTTGCAATAGCCACACAGAAGTAACTAGCAATATAATTACTTACTGAAGAACCATATGCCCATATCTATTGGAAACATGAAAGTAGCCTACGGAATGTTCTTCACAGCGTTGATGATGATTTACTGCCATGATATTCTGGCAAATACAGCATCAAGTGAGTTTAATGTTACCTGGAGCAGAACACATCCCGTGGTGGTTTCTGTGGGAGATGATGCTTATCAAACCTACCTGACCCTGGAATGTGATCATGGTATGGGTATGACGGTTGCAGGATCACTGAAGAACATTATCTCGTTCAACAATATCTGTTCTTCTGCTATTTCACTCATCGAATATGCTGTGATGGATAATTTAGGATATGGGCAGATTAATACCATCGATACATGGGTGAATTCAGTAACTCTAGACCTGCTTAATCAGTATTTAATTAATAGTACATCTTTAGAATGTCTAACACAGAATGGTTATATTATAGTAAAGGCAAATAATAATGAAAATTTCCTGGTGATTGACTTAGAAACAGGTGTTATTAGAGATATAAACACTATTAATGGGTATTATGGTGCTTACTGCTTCCATGATCAATTAACGGGAGAATCTTATTCACTAGGTAAAGAGCTTAATCAAGAAAAAAAGCAATTTAACTGGAGAAAAGCAGCACATTGGGGATGTATAGGACTTATAGTGGCTGGAGAATTGTTAATGGTAGTTGCATGTCCTCCTGCTGGTGCTACTGCGCTTTATTATACTGGTTTAGCACTTGTGGTAGGAGGTACTGTTGGTGGGGGTTATCTAGCAGATACTTATGGTGATTGGTGGATATAAATCCAATTAATATTTAATACACGTAATGAGTGGACATATAATTCAGGACAATATCATGTATAGTCTTAAATGTTATTGTAGGGAGTATAATAAATGATTGGAAAAACTGATTCTATAAAATATGGGTTATGTTTAATGTTATTAATAGTTGCTGTTTTAATGTGGGTTACTTTTTCATCTCCTGTATCTTTTATTTCGGGATCATTGGGATTATTATTACTCATAAGATTTATTTATGAATATAGAACTCAAAAAAAGGATAGATATATTACAATGTTCGGTTTAGGGTTTATACTGCTATTACAAGGCGTATTGTTCTGGGCTTATAACCTATATTTATCGTTTATTTTTGGATTATTTGGAATAATATTTCTTATAATCATTTCATATGAATATAGAACTCGAAATAATAAAAATAATAAAAAGCCTTGATATTCCATTGGGATGTGAAATAATGGCCCGAAACAAGATTTTCATTGGATTAGGATTATCTTTGACGATGATTTTCATATCCATTTTACTATGGGTAATCTATAAATCTTTGGTATCCTTTATTATTGGACCGTGGGGTTTTGTATTCTTGATACAATCTGTTTATGAATATAAAACTCAAAAAAGGGATAGATTTTTTGTTATGTTTGGATTAAGTTTTATAATCTTATTTAACGCTGTTTTATGGTGGATAGTCTATGAATCATTTTTATCGATTATTTTCGGAGTATTAGGAATAATATTACTTATAATACTTTTATATAAATATAAAACTCAAAAAAATTAAAGTTAAACCGATTTGAGCAGAAGGAACCCAACAAATACAACATCAACTCTACGCACTAACTCCCATAATCATTCGACAGGTGATAATTTGGATAAAAAAGAGTTTGAAAAAAATGTGAATAAAATTATTATTATGCATTATTATAACAATTGGTGTTGTAACCGATTTTTTATATAATAAAAGTTTGCTTAACCTATGTTTAGCAATAATAGTACTTACCTGTACATTAATAATATTTTTTGGAAAACTAATATGGAAAAAATATTATTAAAATGTGAAATATGTTAATGCAGCAAGGGTTTTGAAGGATCAAAAAAAATCCTCAAGCATGGATAATTTGTGGACAATCTAACAGTCCCATTATCCCCCATCCCGGTGCAGATGCACCGGCGAACGGTGCCTGATCCTGCGACCAACAATACTATAGATCTTAACTTCTGGAAGTGTTGTACACCAGACAAACCCTATCATGTACATGGATGGAATTTTGGCGGGTTATGGGGGTGTTAAAAGCTTCGCCATTGCCACCACTAAAGTTACTGATAGTATTGCTCAATACTGGTTGAATCAGAATTCCAATTATCCTGTAGGAGCCATGAAAGCGGCTTACGGAACTTTCTTAACAGCTTTGATAATGGAATATACGCATGATCAAGTAGCAAATGAAGCAGCCAATGGTTTTAATGTAACTTGGGCTCGCACCAAACCCATAGTAGTTTTCTGTGGGAGATGATGCCTATCAAACCTACCTAACCTTGGAATGTGATCATAGTATGGGAATGACTGTATTCGGGGCACTCAGTGATGTGTGGATGTTTAACTACTTCTGTTCTTCTGCTATTTCATTCATTGAATATGGTGTGATGGATAATATAGGATATGGTCAGATTAACACTATCGATATGTCGGTGAATTCTGTAACGCTTGATTTAATAGATGAACTTATAATAAATAACGCGTCTTTAGAGTATTTCATTCAGAATAGTTACATCATCTACAAAGCTGTGGGTTGTGATGATAATTTCATGGTGATGGATCTAGAAACAGGTATTATGAGGGACATAAACACTATTAGTGGATATTATGGTGCTTACTGCTTCCATGATGGATTAACCAACCTTACTTATGGACAAAGCGAAAATTTCCTGGTAAAAAAAGAATATATCAATATTAACTCGATGATAAGGTTTGGTGTTGGTCTTTCGAAAATTTATTCGGGTATGTATGCTGTTGGTAGAGGGATAGTAGCACTTCCATTTGTACCTTGGGGAACAGTTGCTGGTGTTATATCAATTGGAGTTGGAGGTTTAACAGTTATAAATGGAGCTTGGCAAGTAAAAAATTCTGTGTATGATGGTTGGACTACAAATGTGAGTTATGAGGAACAGTTTAATCAAGATTGGCATGAGTGGATTCATACGCTTTTATTGTAGACTTTATGTTTCACTTTTAAAATATTTTGAAAAGGAATTAATATGGAAGGTAGTTTAATTGAATGAAAAAGAGTTGAAAAAAACAGTAAAATATGGGTTATATCTTAGTATTGTTATGTTTATTCTCTTTTTATTAGGTTTTTTATCTGATCCGAATTTGCTTTACCTATGTTTTACATTAAGCTTCTTTGTTGGTATTTTAGCTTTCATTTTCATTAGGATTAGAGGGTTAAAGTAGTATGTGGTTGTTTGAATATGAGTATGAAAATTGACTAATTAATGGTGTTTTTATGGAGTTAAATAAAAGGTTTTTTAGGATATTTTTGTGGGTAATTGGGATTGGAATTTTAGTATCCTTTATTTATTCCCTTTTTAAAGACCCAGGGGTTCTTTTAGATATCGAGATCATTTTTTTCGTTATATTTTATGTAATCCTTTTTTTGTATGAACTTATGGACGATTATCAAGTAGTTCTTCTTCGTAGGATTTTAATTATGAATTTGTTGGTAATGTGGATAGTGGTTTTTATCAAATCGATTCCTCCAAATATAAATATAATTGTTTACTACACTTTCCCACTTTTTGTATCGATAATATTAATAGGCTCATTAATAAGGAATTGGAGAAAAAAAGATGTAAAACACTGCGAGATACAATAAAATGGTATTTACTCCTTGACTCTAATTACAACACCAAAAACAGGAACACGATAGATAGTAACTACACTATAGAGCTACATATTTACCATTCAAACCTCAAGTTACTGGAAACATCAGCGGTAATTGGGTTGATGTCTATCTATATGATACCACTGATAGTGTACAGGAAACAATCTCACAGCGTTGATGATGATTTACTGCCATGATATCCTGGCAAACACAGCAGCAGAGGAGTTTAACATAACATGGAGCAGAACACACCCCATAGCAGTCTCTGTGGGAGATGACGCCTATCAAACCTACCTGACCCTAGAATGTGACCATAGCATGGGAATGACAGTTATAGGTTCATTGAGAAATATGATACTCTTTAACTATGCATGTTCTTACCAGATATCCGCTATTGAATACGGAATCATGCAAAATCTGGATTTCATCTACAGTATGGGCACTGTTTCCATGGATGTTATGGGTTCGGTGACAAGGACGTTGTTTTATGTCTTCTGGTTGGGGACAGATTTGGAGTCATCCACACAGTACTGACACAGATAAGATCCTCATATTTAATAAACATCAAATAAATCCCCTAAAACCACTTTTTTATCTGTTTTAACTAGTTGGGGGATTTTACCTACCATTCCTGCAGATTCTCCCATGATTACGAGAACACCCCTCATATGATCTCTGAAGTCTTCCGCCCGGGAGAGACCATTTTGGGTTGCATCACTGTCTAACTCCCCTTTTACTTTGTTAGCGATTGATGTGGCCAGGGCATCCGCTACGCTGGCTTCATCTGCGAATACGGTGACTGAATCCGCCCGGCCGAAGCTGATGGAATACCCCACCGTACCTGAGGAGGTGCAAACGCCCATGGGGGTCATTTTATGCTTTAATTTAAATCCGATCTGGCCAGAAAGTGAGGAATCCCCGGCATAAACTCCCATGATAACATCCTTATTGGTTTTAAGAGCCACATCCCCACCGTTATCTACGATGGCCATATTAGCCCCCTCACTGATGAGATATCCCATGGAAAGCTGGGCTATGGTGCCGGCCACAGCGGCCATAGGACCTACCTCCGCATATCTCCCGGCACGGGCCATCATCTTAACAACAACCGGTGCTTCTTCAACCATAATAGGTTCGAAGCTCAGTAAAAAATCTTCATGTTTATAGATATAGTTTTTAAGCTCCTTACGCTGCTTTAAAATAAAATAGTAAAGTTGGTGCCTTTTCAGGTCTGTTTTCAGGGTGATCCGTGTCTCTTCAATGGAGATCTTTTCTTTCATCATCACATCTATATTTTAGAGTTACCCATAAATATATCCATAAAAATACATAAAGGGGTTTAGGATAGAAAAGAGTGAGTATAAAATATTTATTTGTCTAGGAGAATATGAAATGGTAGAAAGAGATGAAAACTCTTATGTGGGGGAGAAAGTTCTATTCGAAACCCGACCCCGATTTACACTGAATCTGGGATCGACTATCGTTAAGTTAATAATATTACTCTTACTTCTGTACTTCTTTAGCACCATACTGTCCTTATTTGCCTCTTTACAGGAGTTTTTGATTTATTACATTCAGATACCATTGGTACAGGGTGTAAGCTACCTGTTGCTTTTTATAGTGATTGTCCTGGTGTTTTCTATACTATGGGATGTTATCTCCTGGAGGGCCATCCATTACATGCTTACCACCCATAGAATCATGATTAAAAAGGGGATATTCAGGAAAAGGAAGATTTACATGCCTTATAATATGATCCAGGATATTGATATATCCCAGGGAATTATAGAGAGGCTTTTCCGTGCGGGAGATATTGAAATCTATGGGGGCCATGAACACACCCAGGTGGTACTGGAAGATGTACCCAACCCATACCAGGTGGATAACACCATAAATCGATTGATGCAGGGAGAAGATATCGGATACCGGAAATACCAGCGTGAAATAGATAAGAAATCGGTCATAGAGGAATATGATAAGAAATTCAAGTTATGATCCCCTCTTTTTTGAATTTTTCAACAAATTATATTAATTTTGATTCAAATTATTAATTGATACATATGAAAAAAACTATGGTTATAAGGGATATCCTGTTGATATCCAACCCACTGGGCCAGATAATGCAGGGTATAGGTGTGGTAACCTTAATTCCCATATTAATTGCTCTAATATATGGTGAATCTCATCTAGTTGTTTTCTTAGCCTTTGGGCTCTTATCAATTGCACTTGGTTTTTTACTTAGAAGGATACCCTTTGAAGATAGTAGGATAAGATTGAAACATGGGATGATGATCGCTGCCCTGGCTTGGCTCTGGGCCGCTCTTATCGGCGGTCTCTGTTTGATGTACACCACCAACATCGACTTTATAAATGCCTATTTTGAGAGCATGTCTGCCTGGAGCGGAACCGGGATGACCATATTCCCTGATGTAGAGATTTTACCTAAATCAGTCCTCTTTTTACGGAGTATAGAACAATGGGTCGGAGGATTAGGGGTGGTTATAATGGTTATTGGTATCCTGATAAGGCCTGGAACTGCGGCTGCCCGTCTATATAAATCTGAAGCACGGGAAGAAAAGATCAAACCCAGCATAACCGGTACTGTGAAGACCATATGGTGGATATATTTAGCATACACTGTTCTGGGGATAGTACTCTATGTGCTGGCTGGAATGCCTCTTTTCGATGCCATCTGCAATGCATTTACATCCATCTGTACCGGTGGAATGTCAATCACAAATGACAGTATTGGATCTTACAACAGCATTCCCATTTACATCATAACCATGATCCTGATGATCCTGGGAGGTACCAGTTTTCTGGTTCATTACAAAGCTATTAAAGGACGTATTACCGATGTTTTTAAGGATATTCAGTTTCGGGCCATGATAATAATAGTCACTGTATTCTCCATTCTTTTAGTTTTTATTTCTAAATTCACAGCTATTGATTCTATATACTTTGTTATATCAGCTCTAAGCTCTACCGGATCAAACATTCAACCGGCCAGTGCGGTAATAAACTGGCCGGACTTTGCTAAGGTTGTTATAATGGGGCTCATGGTGGTTGGTATGTCGGCCGGTTCCACCAGCGGAGCGGTAAAGCTTATAAGAATAGTTACTCTTATTAAAGGGACGTTTTGGGAAATCAAAAAAATACTCGCACCACAAGGCTCGGTTATAACCCGAAAAATCAGTTCCAGACCGGTGGGGGATGCGGAGATCAGAGAAGCAGGTAGTTATATATTCATATACTTCTTCTTCATCTTCATAAGCTGGCTGGTGCTGTTATTCTGTGGATATGGAGCGTTTGACTCACTTTTCGAGGTTGTATCAGCACAGGGAAATAACGGGTTAACTATGGGAATAGTTTCCCCAACCATGCCTGATCTGGCCCAGATATTCTTAACATTCAACATGTGGATTGGTAGGATTGAAATAATACCTGCTTTAGTGTTATTTAAAGGTTTATGGGATATTTTCAGGAAATAAAATTTGGAATCCTATACTGGCAAGAATTAATTCAATTTCGTATTCCAGTAATTCAATGTAGTAAGTTTGCAATTAATTAAATGGAAATAAAATAAAATGACGTACGATGTATTGATAGTAGGTGCCGGGCCTGTGGGCACCACCTTCGCCAGGTATATGGCGGAGAAAGGATTTGAAGTAGGGATAATCGAGAAAAAAACCCGAGTAGGGGTGCCCCTTCAATGCGCTGGACTCCTGGGTAAGCAGATAAAAGAGGTAAATATATTACCAGATGAACTTATCATCAACCCCTTCTACGGGGCCTACCTACATTCCCCCTCAAATCATGTTCTAAAGGTTGCCAAAGATAAACCAGAAGCTTATGTCATAGATAGGGTTGCTTACGACCAATTTCTTGCTGAGCGAGCAGTAGATGCCGGGGCAGAACTATTTTTGAAACAAAATGTAAGGGATTTAGATCCTAAAAATACTGGTGTTCTCCTGACAAATGGGAAGAAGGATTACAGTGGAAGAATTATGGTAGGTGCTGATGGAAGCGATTCTATTGTTTCCAGGAAATTATCCAGGGGCTCATCAGATGAAAAACAGTTACAGGCAGCCCAATTACTGGTGGATTTTGGTCGAGACTTATTTGACATGGATTGTGTGCATCTACATGCATACTCCACAATATCCCCTGGCTTTATCTGGGTAATCCCCCTAACAACATCCACCGCACGGGTGGGATTGTTTGGGAACTTTGATTATCACACCTTAAATGATATGTTGAAAAGGTTTTTAGATAGTGATCAGGATTTTGAAGGTTATAGAGTAATTAAAAAGTACACTGGAAGAATCCCAGTATACAACAATAAAAAGAAGATAGTAAAGGACAATGTTTTACTCTTAGGTGATGCTGCCTCCCAGGTTAAACCAACCACCGGGGGCGGGCTTATAATAGGATTCAAATGTGCGCAAATCGCTGCAAACGCGGCAGAGAAAGCCCTGGAAAAGGATGACATGGGAATTTTAAGGGAATACAATGCAAATTATAATAAAAACTTTAAAAATGAACTTAAAACCCAGTTAATGGTACAGAAGATATTTAGTTCATTATCAGATGATGATCTGGACTTTATGTTTCGTAAACTTAAAGAAGAGGGAGCTGAAGATATCATCTCCAAATATGGTGAGATGGATGACCAGTCCTCCCTGGTAAAGGAATTGTTTAAACGGGGTATTCTATTCAAGATACTCCCCAAGATACTTACCAGGGGACTGTCTGTTTTATGGAAATAATCAGCTGTAAATATTTAATTCCCTTTGTCAATGCTCTGAAACCATTTCAATAACCTTTCTTTGGGGATTATAATAATTTCAACATCTTCTAAATTTAAAAAATCCCTTTTCAAGTCTTCTAGATCGTTTATCTTTTTTATTTTTTTCATTTTTCAACACCAAAATCATGCAATTATTTTTAGACAAAATTACAAACCTCTTCATAAATTTCAAGAGTTTTAATCGCGGTATCACTCCATTTAAATAGTTTAGAACGTTTTAAACCCTTTTTTATTAGTTTTTTCCCCGTTTTTCCATCAGAGAGAAGACTGTTAATGCTTTGTGCCAGTTCTTGGGTATCGTAAGGATCTACAAGCAGCCCAGCATCACCAACCACCTCTGGCAGGGAACTGTTATTGGATGTTATCACTGGAGTTCCACATGCCATAGCCTCTAATGGGGGTAGACCAAATCCTGCGTATAAACAGGGATACACAAACAGATCTGCTGCATTATAAAGAGCTACCAGGTCCTTTTCAGGAACCGGGCCAGTGAAAATCACCTTTTCCTCTATACCTAACACCTTTAAAGTTTGAAATATCTCCCGGGATCTGTCCATCGCAACTCCCACGATCACCAGTTTATGCTTTAACCCCTCTTTTAGAGCCAGGTGGTAAGCCTGTAATAATCGTGGAATATTTTTTATAGGATGTAATCCTCCTACTGATAAAATAAATTCATGGGGGAGCTGATATTTCATGGTAATGGCTTCAATCTCTTCTTTATTTATGGTTTTGAATGCTTCACCTTTGCCATTGTAAATCACCTCTATCTTATCCTCTGGAACATTCAGATGTTTTATCAGATCATTTTTCGAGTGACAAGACACTGTTATAATTTTATCAGCCCTGTTGATGGTTTTTTTTAGTAATAAACGGTGTAGAATCACATCTGTTTTTTTAAATAATTTTGGAAAGATCAATGGGGTTAGATCATGCACAGTGATGACTTTTTGGAATGGCTGACTGAATGTGAAGGGCCCTAATTCATAGGGATCGTGCACCATGTCTAGAGAATAATTTTTCAATTTCAAGGGGAGAGTGAAGTATCGCCAGAACATAAAACTTCCCCATCCATTTATAAAACGATTTTTAGGAATTATGATATCTTTATTATGGTTATATATGTCTAGATCATTTTTAAAGTAATGAATGAGGTGATATTTATTTTCATCATCTATTTTGTTAAGATTTTTGATGATTTGGTAGGTATAAACGCCGATACCTCCGCTGAATTCATCGATAAAATTGCTGATGATCCCTATATCCATAGTGCACCTCTCTCATAAATTTTCATATCAGTAATTTTTTGGAGTATAAATTTCAGCACCCCCGTTATCGTATATTCTGGATCGTCCTTGGAGAATCTCCAGAGGAGAAACATATTTTTCATCGGTTATTATGTTGGAACCCTCCATATTGTATACGAAGACCTGATTTTTTTCTATATTCCAATTTCCTAGGAAGATATAAGTTTGATCGTAAACTAAATCAGAATAATATGGAATTTCGAGTACTGGGGAAATTATACTACGTAAAACACTGGCCCGGTTTTTATCTGCATAAACCGGGTAATCCAATTTGGTTAGAGAAAGCCAATTACCGGCTGTAACTTCTTTTTGGTTGAATTTAGGAAAATCATAGGATGGATTAAGTGCAATGGATGTGGTTTGTGCAGGATCTAAAATTTGGTAAGTTAAACCGGTATCAAAAAATAGGAAGATGATGAAAAAGATAGATATGCCTTTAAATAGATTATTCCTGCTGAAATTAAGGTTAAATATAATTTTGAACTTTTCCACTATTTTTATTATCCCTAAAATACAGAAGGGTGCTAAAATAATGAGGGCTATATGATACAGCCGAGTCGTATTCATTTGACTTGCAAATAATGGTAAAATAATTCCGGCTACCAGTATGATGAGAGTAGATATACTGAGTGATTTATATTCATCCTTAAACTTCATATTATCCCTACCTAAAAATAGGGATAGAACACCAACGAAAATTAAAAATTCACTTAATAGGTAGAGATACTTATGGATGTTTTTAAGAAATGTCACTTGACTTTGAACAACCATATTCAAACCTTGAGTGGTACTCGGATCCATGAACTTGTATAGATTATCGATCATGCTCTGGCCAATACTTATAAAACTTTGTAAAATTGAAGAATCAGAGGTAAAATGATACCATATTAGAATAAATAGTATAAATAGAGGTAGAAAGAAAAAATTGATTATCAGTCTGTCTTTTTTGATTATCTTATATTTTCCTGTTTTTTCGGCAATTGCTGGTTTTTTATGATGAGTAGAACTGTACTTTTTATTAAATACTAAATTTAAATCCGAGAAAGGTTTGAAAATAATATTAATTGCGTAAATTTTCTTTAAACGACTAAAAAACCGATTAATAAAATTTTTATCAAGAATATAAAGAATTACAGTACTTATTATCAGGATAATCATCATGAGGTATGCTAAACCATAATGGGACACGATGATGGACAGACCAAAAACAACAGCTAATAATGATCTTTTATTTTTATCCAGATCGGCACTGACCAACAACATCAACAGTAACACTAAAAACAACTCGGCTACTTGTTGCCGGACCACACTTAGCATTTCGGTATAAAAAGTGAACATTATCATGAAAAAGAACACTGAATAGAAAGCTATCGGCGGCGATGTTTGTTTACGGTAAACGTAGAATAATCCAAGAGGCACTAATGAGAAAATAAATGGATAAACAATTTTCATTACCCACACCAAATTGAGTTTAATGAAATTGGAGAGTATAGGTGCCAGGATCATCACACTCAACATAGAATTATAAGTATAGGGAAGATTGATATTCCAAAAAGAGTTTAAAATTATTTGATTAGCCAGGAAATATTCCCCATTTATATCCCAGCCCCAAATATAATTGGTAATCAATGATTTATGCAATAAAATGGCCAATGAAATGGTGAATATTATGAAGGGATAGGTGTTACTAGGGATAAACCTGTTTATACTTACGGTGAAAGCAAGTAAGCCAATTAATAAGATCATTAGGATGATCAAGGTATTGGATTGATAAACGTTCATCATATAAGTCCCTAAAATGCTTAAAATAAGGATTAAAATAGGAAACAAAATTGGTATTGAAATTAAACTCTTCAAATCTAATTTTTTAACATGTATTTTCTTTGCATCGTTTGATCCATTCAAAGGCCCCCAGATTTTTGACCGTTTTTCTTTGAAGTAGCATAAAATGGAAAAAGTTATGATGAAAACAGTGAGGGTTATGATAATAGATTCGGAGGATAGGGGAGTTTCAACACCAAACAGCGGATATAATGTGTTAATCAAGAATCCTATTAATATCAAAATAAATAAACTGGATCCAATGGTGTATAGAAATATTTTTCCACAATTTTCTACTTCTAAATTTAAAAGTCGAAGAAAAATTGTCCCTGGAATGAATAATACCAAAAAAAACCCCACAATTTCCTTAAACGGAGTGGTAGATAAACCAATATAGTCTAGTAAAGTAAATATAAAATAAAGCGTCAGAGCTACTGTAATTAACAAGAGAAAATCTTCAATTTTCCAATCTTTCAAAAGGAGGGGATTATTTATTTGCATGTGATTCCGCTTTATTTATATTCGATTCCGCCATCTCAAGATTTAAAATTTGATCATAAACGTTCACCAACCTTTCTTCCATTATTGCCCAGTTATACTTGTTTTCATAGGCTTTCCTTCCGTTATAGCCCATTTCTTTTTGTAAACTCAGGTCATTTTTTATAAGAGATATGGCATTTTTCAAAGCTTTTTTATTTTCATAGGGTACTGTAATACCACATTTCTCTTTTTTTACAATATCTGCCATGGGAGTGTTTTCATTAACTAGTATGGGGATCCCTGAGGCCATAGATTCAAAAAACTTGTTTGGACTTGCATATTTATTGTTTGGAACACTTGGATCATATAATGCAACGGTTAAATCTGCATTCATCGTGTTTTGGATTATTTCATCGTAGGGTACTCCATTTAAATCCATATCCACATTTTCCATATCCTTAGTCAGTGTTAATAATTTCTTTTTGTACTTTTCTCGGTTACAAAATCCTTTAATGATTAATTTAACGTCTTCCAAATCTTTTACAACCAAAATAGTCTGCTCTATTCCCCTCTCTTCTATGATTTTACCCCCTACGAAGATTTTGAAATCTTCGACCTTATTTCTATCTTTTTTAGCTTTAACATCTTCTATATTTTCATTGTAATCAATAGATTCCATAGATTTTTTGTTTTTTATGAAAATACCATCTTCTGGGCTGTTATTTACAGTAACAATTATATTTTTAATGTTTTTTCCAATTTGATGGATCCTCGAGTCATCGGCAATTATTATGGCACTTGCAAATCTCATGATAAATTTGTCCAGGTTCACGATGATAGGCCTTAAAAATCCGTGCATCATATCTCCGTAGAAATCGAATATATCATATATAATTGGTTTTCCTTTTATTTTAGCTATAAATAAGGAGTAAAAGTACGTATCAAAATTTACAGTGTGTATAACGTCCCATCTCATTTTCAATGTCCAGAATATTAAAAAAGTCCACCATACCGGAAAATAAAAAAGTGTTTTTATATTACCAACAGGTATGTCTAAGTTCAGACTTTTAACTTCAATATCATCATCTACAGGGAAAGGCCAGCTTCTTTTCCAGATGATAAGACTGATTGAATATCCATTTTTTTTCAAGCTTTCCATTTCTTTCTTGAGACGATTATCTGGGTAAGAAATTACCATTAAAACTTTATTTTTTACCTTTAAAGATCTTTTCCCCAGGTTTCGTAAAACTGAAAGATAGTTTTGTGTAATTTTATTCCAGGAATAACCATTCAATACATGATGGTAAATTTCATCTTTCATATTCCGGTAATTTTCCGGAAATTTGGATATTGACTGGAGTTTTCTGGTTAGTTCGAGTTCATTTGTGAAGTAAACTGCAGATTCTCCACAAACTTCACGATTGAACTGGTTATCGTGGGCTATTATTATATTCCGGGAAGTGGCGGCTTCTAAGAGGGAGGGATTCGTTCCCCCTACGGTATGACCGTGTATGTAAGCTGTGCAATTTTGACGTAACATGTTTAGAAATTTTTGATCGTAGATTGACCCCAGGAAAACCACATGAGGCTTGTTTGGAGCCTCTGATATCATGGATTCTATTTCTTCCTGGTATTTTTCACTGGTAAAATCCCCAACAACTAAAAGAGGTGATTCAAGTTCAGCCTGTATGAAACCGTCAATAATAGTATGAATATTATTTTCAGGTTCTAATCGAGCTACAACAAGGTAATAATTTCCCGGAGTTATCTCAAAGGGATTATTATGGAGTTTTATTGTAGGATAGTTTTTATCCCATATCACCCGGTTAGGACTGTCAATTCCGTAGGAAATATAGGTGGTTTTATCCCAGTATCTTCTATTCACGTATTCTTTCATTTCATGGGAATCTACAATTATTTTATCTGCAAATAAAGTCGCTAAATCATGATTTATTTTTAAGAGCCATCTTTCTAGAGCATTGAATTTTGTCCTTTTCCACATGACTCCATCGACATTTACCATAACTTTTGATTTTCTGTTAATTATTTTGGGAATAAAAAGAAACATCCCTACTTCTATGCCCAGAAAATAGATCAAATCTGCTTTTTTGCTTAACTTTATCAGGAAATAGATGTCGGAAAGATTTTCGTAAAACTTCCGTAATAGATAATTTTTAGGTGGTTTTAGGGGGAAATATTCCAATTTTGCACCTTTATAGTCTTTTATTCGTGAATTCGGGGGTTCATATTCACAACTAACAGTCACTTCATGATCATTTTCAACTAAATTTTCTGTTAAGCCTTCAGCAAAAGTTTCGAAACCCCCGTATTTTGCTGGTATCCCTCGACTGCCTATTATGGCGATTTTCATTTTTATCCCTTTTTTTCACGTTTTAACCAATAAATAATCATTCGTTTGAATATTTTGATTCCATCATCCAATGAATTTAATTTTGTGGAATCTTGACGTTTTTTGTACAAAATAGGAATTTCTTTAACTCTTAAATCATTATTGGAAACCTTGGAGAACATTTCCACTTCTAAATCAAAACCATCTGAATCAATACCTTCCTGTAATAATTGATCTATAGCGCTCTTTTTGAAAGCCCAGTATCCTGTGCATACGTCAGATACTTTGGAGAAAAGTAAACTGGCAAAAAAGCTTAACAAATAATTCCCTAATAAATTAAATCTGCTGATAGATCCTTTTTCACGTTTACCCCTGAGGCGTGAACCTAAAACTACATCTGCTTGGTCATCCATCAGAGGTTTTAAAAGCTTTTGAGCATCTCTAGGATCATAGGTGTTATCCGCATCTAACATCACTGCAAAATTAGATTTGATATTTTCAAAACCCTTTTTAATAGCATAAGCTTTTCCCTGCTTTTGTTCTCGAAGGACGTTGGCACCTCTTTTCTTAGCTATCTCTGCGGTTTTATCTTTAGAGTTATTGTCTATAACGATTACTTTGGACTTGTGATAAGCATTTACCTGTTTAAGTAAAGGACCAATTGATACTTCTTCGTTGTAAGCCGGAAGTAGAAAGGTAACATGTTTCATGGAATAGTTATAATTCTTGTCAAAAATCCTGCTTACTGTAAGTTTATTCTTATGTGTTTGATAATATTCTTCTACATCTTTTATGTGATTTAATTCTTCAAAAGATTCGATATTATCTGGTATTTGGTTGTCCAACTTGATCCCTGAAATCATTATCTCTAAAGAAGAATAAATCTGGATACTATTATCACAAGACCATCAGAGGGTAAATTCTTGTGAATGTTTTTGTGATCGGAGGTAAATTCTCATGTACTTGCAGATGTTTTTGTGATTAGAGGGTAAATTCTCACATACTTGCAGATTTTTTTGTGAAAATGTATAGATGTGCAGAAACTAAAAAAAACATACTATAATAATTTTAATGATATAATTATTATATATTTTCTCTCTTAAAACACTTCAAATTTTTTATTAAAATATTTATAATACATATTATGGGAATATGCTGTCTTTAATAAATTTATTGGTTAAATAACCTTGATTAATTCCTTATATCATACAGCTATTTAATCAACAGTCTCTTTATCAACAGGAATATTCTGGTATTTCTGGATCCATAACCCTAAAAGATAGACCAAGAAAGTTAATGTCAAAATAAACAATGTTATCCAATAGTCGTCAGGTGGTATAAGGTCCATATGGAAGGATTGCCAGCTGAATGGAAAAAACAGGTACATTCCTTCTCCAATATCAAAGAGTAATGAGTCCATGGCAAAGTGGGATATGGCACCAATAACTAGAAAAAGGAATGCAATTTTTTTGTTTTCAAAAAATAAGGAAATTACGCCTGCCATTAAGAAAGATGTTATTGGAATATGGAAAACTGGGAGAAAATCTGTTAAATCTATTCCAATTTGACTAAAAATAATTTGTAACTTAATTATATCGGGAAGTAGTGCCCCTACCATGGCTAAAGTAGTGTTTGCAGAGTTAAATAATGGATATTTAAAGTACAAAATCCTACAAACCAGGTATGCTACACAGATGTGTACGATCCAGTCAGGCACTTTACCGTCTCTCAAATGTTAATTTTTTAATATTTAATTGCCAGTAATGTAAGAAGATTATCAATAAGAATGTAAATGCTAGAAAAGATCTTAAAAGCAGGAACCGGTATTTCCAGTCGGATATTATCCGAATTTCTTCTACACTTAAAATTTGATAGGAAGGACCTAAGACTCCTAAAATACTTACTTCATCATCTAAACCTGCCGGAGATTGTCCTAAAACCTTAAAAATAATATCACGGTTATGGTAATTATCGGTAATATAATATCCATCCTGGTTAATTTCAGTAATGGAACCCTCAACATACACTACCTGATTTAAAGGATAATCTGACGATAAGATAGTCTCGTAAGAGGGATGTTTCAAATTTTTTTTATATTCAAAGGAATAAAATAAACATAAAACAATTAAACCAATTAATAATATGCTTACTATAAAAATCCTTGACGAAACATCGATTTTCATAATTAATCTTGAATTTATTTTTAGTTAGTTCAATGGTATTCCAGTCCCAGTTTTATTCAAAGGGATTTATTATTCTTTTTTCAATACATAGATTAAAAATTCCAATGTATAGCATAAAATCACGAAGTTACATGGGATAAATAATCATCTGAGAGTAAAAATGTCCTTACAGCTAGATGATCCTGTGCTAATGTAAAAAAAGGCAATTAATTAAAAAAAATTCAGATAAAGAATACAATGACATAACTTCAAAGGACAAGAATATCTATAACCTTTTCAACAAGCATTAATACAAAAAAAATAAGCTAAAATCAACTGAAATTATTAACTGAGGGAAATAATTATTAAATTTCTATTAAAAAATCCAAAATTGGCTTAGTGAGAATATATGCCCCATCAGATTGAGAGAAAAAAAAGTTTTGAATTTTCAGGTTACATTGAAAATGAAACCGAGTTTGATTGGTTGAATATATTATTAAATGTAGTTCCATGTGGAATCATTATTTTAGATAGTTGGAATAAGTCTGAAGTTCTAGTGAATAAAGAATTCTTAAAGATTTTTAATTTTGTTAATGAAAATAAGGGGAATCCAATACTGTTGAGTATGGAAGATATCAAAAAAGTTGATTTATATGAATCTAACGGTACAAAATTAGCTTATGAAGATTTTCCTACCATTAAATCTCTTAAAGGAGAAAATATTAAAGATTTAGAACTAATTCTGGAAACTGAGATTAACAAAGAAAAACGGATTATAACAGACTCTTTACCAATATATGGTAAATCAGGGAGTATCATAGCAGCTATAACGCTAATTTCGGATATTTCTAAGTTTAAAAAAATTGAAAAAGATCTAGTTAAAGCAATTAAAGGTAGAAAACTAATTTCACAGGATTTCAATGACAGAGTGCTTAATATTTTAAATAGCATGCTCAACATTTCTGAGATAAATGAAGAATACGATAACAGGGATGATATTGATGAGAACAGTATGAATCCAAATGAACTAAATACAATTCTTTTAAATTTTGTACATGAATTATTATCCAGTTATGACTATGTAGATGAGGTAGAACTTAAGGAATATATACGGTTATTATTTTCTAAAATTCAGGAAATTTATGATGATAAAGTTGATTTAAATGTCTATGGACATGCCCCAATGACTTTGGACATGATAATAAACTGTGGTCTCATTATAAATGATATCGTTGTTTATAGATTGCAGTCTTATCAATCTAATCTAAATATAAATGATGTAATTGTGGATAGACTCCCCTCATTTCATAATGGTAACAGATTTGAAATGTGCATTCAATTAAACTCTGATGAAGGTAAAATAAACGTAAAAATATCTGATAATGGTCCTGAAGTACCTTTTTGGGCTAAAAATCAAATAGAAAAGATATTGGAACTTGCTTATCAGTTATTAGAACAGCTAAGTGGATTTATAAAGATTGATTCGAATAAGCGGATAACGTCTTTTGATTTTGAATTTCTCTATCTAGAGATCTAGGCTCATCAAGAGAATAGATCAAGATGTTACTATGGATAACATTATATTTTCGTCCGGTTAATTCGCAAAGGGCTGCATCGGCTACGGATTCTACAGGGCAATTTAAAAAAATGGAACTACCATTAAAGGATAGTAGGTTAGGAATGTACGATTCAAATGAATTTTTCTTTTTCAGTGCAATGTTACTCCCATCTATCTTGTATGTAATATCCCCCACATATTTGACATTCCTGAAATAATCAACAATTGAATCAATTATTTCCTCGGGATCATCTGAATCAACGTTGATTTTATTTCTGAAGTGATTCCATAGATAATTTTTTGTTTCGTTAGGAATATTTTCTTTCGGCTTTGAATGATGAGTAATCCAAAGTTTAATAGCCTCTAATACGGCTTTACCGTACCATCCTCGTCTAAAACTGAAATATATCGCTGCTTTTTTACGAAAGTCCAAATCTATATCTTTAGGCACAGATATAGTCACTCTATTTATTTTTTTATTCTTTTTTTGATAAACCATATTGATCAACACAACTGAACCAGTTACTATCAACTCAATTTGTGGCGTTCTAAACTTATGTTAGCCTTAACATATAATATTAGTTAATATATTAATAATAATCAGTAATAAACAAGCTGTAATTAGGTGTTTTAGAGTATATTTCATTTTTGTGACGGTGTGTTCGTATGTTATTGTAATAGTTTTTTTTAATATTGAAGAAATAAAGGGAATTACTTCTTATAAAAATCCATGTCTGGGATTTAAAATGTTTAAGGAACCACAAATTTCAAAGTGTAGGGTTATGTACCTTCCCAAAGTCGATGATGTCCGGGGAAATTTAACTTTCATTGAACAGAATGAACATGTTCCATTTGAAATAAAGAGAATTTACTACCTTTACGATGTTCCGGGAGGGGAGAGTAGGGGTGGGCATGCTCATAAAGAATTAGAACAATTCATCGTAGCTGCAAATGGAAGTTTTGATGTTATTTTAGACGATGGATATAATAAAGAGCGCCATCATATGAATAGGTCTTATTACGGTCTCTACTTACCTAACATGATTTGGCGTGAACTTGATAACTTCTCTTCTGGTTCTGTATGTTTAGTTTTAGCTTCAGAAGTTTACGATGAAGATGATTACATTCGAGATTATGATAAGTTCTATGAAATTGCTCAGAAAAACGGTCAAACGTATAATAAATCCATAATTCATCAAAATAACTCTAACACGAATATAAAAGTGGAAAAAAATGGAAAATGAAGGAAATTTAATAATTATTGGTGCGGGAGAATTTGCAGAAATTGCTTATCTATATTTTACTCGTGATTCACCATATAACGTTGCAGCGTTTAGTGTTGAAAAAGAATATATCGAGAAAGATAGGCTATTTGGGCTACCAGTTGTTCCATTTGAAGAATTAGAGGAGTATTATGGCCCGGAAGAGTTTAAGGTATTTGTATCGGTTACCTACACAAAACTCAACAGAGTTAGAACCAGGCTCTACAATGAAGTTAAAAAAAAGGGGTTTCGAGTAGTCTCTTATATAAGTTCAAAGGCCTTTGTATGGGATAATGTAGAAATAGGAGAAAATTGTTTCATTTTTGAATATAATGTCCTTCAATACAGGGTTAAAATAGGAAACAACGTTATATTATGGAGTGGCAACCAAATCTGTCACGGAACACGTGTTCAAAATAACTGTTTTATAGCATCAAATACTGCAATATCCGGAGAATGTGTCATTGGTGAAAACAGTTTTTTGGGTGTAAATTGCTGCTTAAGTGATCATATAACAATAGCCAAGGATAATCTCATAGGAGCTGGTGCAGTGGTAGTGAATGATACTGAAGAAGCGGGTATTTATGTGGGTAACCCTGCAAAGCGTATGGAAAAACATAGTTTAGAAGTGGTTTTCTGGAGTAATAAAAGGAATTTAAACACGAATTAATCCACCATAAACGCATAAACCTTTAATTTGATATACCGCAGTTATTAAGAATTTTTATCCAATTATTTATTAAATTTAGGGCTGAAATTAACATGTTAACCGTCAGAAAATATGAATCTCAGGATAAAAATAAGTGGGATGATTTTATAACCCATTCTAAGAATGGATATTTCCTTTTTAATCGGGATTATATGGAATATCATTCTGATCGTTTTCACGATTTTTCTTTAATGTTTTTTAAGGGAAATAAATTGATGGCAGTAATGCCTGCAAATATAGAAGATGATAAAGTTATCAGTCACAGTGGATTGACATTTGGTGGAATAATCTCAGGCAAAAAGATGGAAACACCGGGAATGTTAGAAATATTTCAGAAATTGAAGGAATATCTTAGATTACAAGGGGTTAAAGAACTGATATACAAGCCAATTCCCCACATATATCATACCATACCTGCTGAAGAAGATCTTTATGCCCTTTTTATAAACAAAGCTAAATTAATCAGGAGAGATGTCTCATCAACCATATATATGGAAGAAAAATTATCATATAGCCGGAATATGAAGCGTAAAATCAGAAAAGGCAAAGAAATTGGATTCAAAATCCGGGAAAGTCAGGATTATGAGAAATTCATGGAAATAGAAAAGAAAAGATTAGATGAAAAATATGGGGTAAAACCAACCCATACCGGTAAAGAAATCAAATTACTGGCATCTAAATTTCCAAATAATATAAAATTATTCACAGCAGAAAAAGATGGGGAGATTTATGGGGGGGTCATCGTTTTTGAAGGTAAATATATTGCCCATGGCCAATACCAATCCTCCACAGATGAGGGATTAGATTTGAATTGTAATGACTTAATTTTAGACTACTTAATCAGTGACTATTACAAAGACAAAAAATACATTGATTTTGGAATATCCAATGAAAAAAATGGTCTCTATCTAAATAAAGGTTTAATACATTATAAATCCCAATTTGGGGCACAGGCAGTTGTTCATGATTTTTATAAATTAGAAATTTAAGGTCTCGGAACATTAGTGGGTCATCTATGATTCCTTTCATCAATTTAAAAGAAGAATATAGGTTAATTGGGAAAGAATTAAATCCAAAAATCCATTCCATCTTGGAAAATGGGTTTTTTGTTTTAGGCGAGGAAGTCCGAAATTTTGAAGAAGAATTTTCTAAATATATGGGTTCCAAGTATGCGGTTAGTGTAAATTCAGGTTCAGATGCTCTTTTTCTTGCAATTAAATCCCTGGGAATAGGAATCAAAGATGAAATAATAACGGTTTCCCATACTTACATATCGAGTGTGGATGCAATTGTTAGAAACGGTGCCAAACCAGTCTTCGTAGATATTGATCCAGAGACATACTGTATAGATACGTCTCGAATAGAAGAGAAAATAACAGAAAATACCAAAGCAATTTTACCAGTTCATCTTTACGGTCATCCCGCTGATATGGATCCACTTCAAGAAGTAGCTCTAAAACATGATCTTTTCATAATAGAAGATGCCTGTCAGGCCCATGCAGCAGAGTACAACGGAATGAAAGTGGGTAATTTAGGAAATTTAGGGTGTTTTAGTTTTTATCCAACAAAGAATCTCGGTGCTTATGGCGATGGAGGGATGATAGTTACTGACGATGCTGAGCTCTCAGAACTTTTAAAACAGTTTAGAAATTATGGTCAGTCGAAAAAGTATTACCACGATTTTCAAGGTTACAACAGCAGATTGGATGAGTTGCAAGCATCTGTTCTCAGGGTTAAGTTAAAACATCTGGATGATTGGAATAAAAAACGTAGAAAGATCGCTGAAATTTATAACGCTCATCTTAAAGATTTAGATTTAATTTTACCTGTAGAAAAGGAAGGCTCTAAACATGTCTTTCATTTGTATGTGATCAGGTGTAAAAACAGAGATAGTTTAAAGGAGGAGCTACTTAAAAAAGGAATTCAAACTCAGATACATTATCCGATTCCCATTCATAAACAAAAAGCATATCAGAATTCTATTGTTGAGTTACCGGTGACTGAAAAAGTTTGTAATGAAATATTATCCTTACCCATGAACCCCTTTCTGAAGGAGGATGAAGTTATCTATATATGTGAGATGATGGAAGTTGCCCTTAGTTAGCGTAGTAATGACCTCATATAACCATGAAAAATTTATTTCTGAGGCCATTGAAAGTGTTTTGAATCAAACTTTTAAAGACCTGGAACTGATCGTAGTTGATGATAATTCCGGGGATAGATCCCGCGTGATCATTGAGGAATTCGCTAAAAAAGATGAAAGAATCAGGAAAATCTTTCATCAAAAGAATTGTGGCATTGCAAAAACCGCGAATGATGGTTTGAGAAACTCTAATGGGAAATTCATCGCATTTATTGCCTCAGATGATTTATGGATGGAGGATAAATTGGAAAAACAATTTAAAATACTGGAAAGGGATGAAGATCTTATAGTTTGGTGTAACTCGGCAATAATCGATGATGATTCAGAATTCACCGGCGAGAAAAGCAGTGAAAAATATAAAAACGCCACTTCACAGGGGTATGTTTTTGATCAGATCGTAAATTCCTGGATTTCCGGTTCAGGCATAATGATGAAGAGGGAAAACATAGAAAATATAGAGTTTAATGAGAACTTAAAATACTTGAATGATACCATGTTCTATTTAGACTTAGCCCATGGTTATAAATTTCATTACATGGAAGAAGCTCTGTCAAAATATAGATTACATGGAGAAAACAGTTCATTTGGGATAAAAGACATCGAAGGATGGTATAAAGATTCTTTTTTACTCTGCAGCTGTATTTTCAGTAAATATGGAGAACATCTATCCTATCAAGCTTTAGGGAACATTTTCTATAAAACTTGTATAATTCCCATAATGATCGGCACTCAAAATGACTTGTTAAACAAGTATAACCTGATCTATCCGGTGATTTTGCCTTTAAATTTTATGATGCTCATCATCAGCACCTTCCTAAAAGTTAACGTAAAATAAAAGATCTAATTCATATTCCTCAATTTTTAAAATAAGAAAATTGATTTCCAATTCATTAACATTCCATGTTGTTTAAAAAAATTTTTCGCCGCTTAATCAGGCATTTAGCTGGTCCATAGCATTATGCATTATTTTTTCCAGCTCTATACCTGCATAGTTTGAATTATCTTCTTTAAGCTCCATATAACTCATAGTTAATGTTAACTTTCCATTGACGGTGATCAAACCAGCAACCAAATCCAAATAAGGATAAGAAGAGGTTATAAAGTATAATCTGTCCAGTTGAAGATTATTTTGTGTCTCTGGTACTGTGATCTGGCCCAGATTGGACACCATCAAATCAGGTACGGTTGTAACCAACTCTTTGGATATTTCTACTGCTTTATTATTGCTTTGAATAAATTTTAGTAGTTTTTTTTGCCCATTAAAACCATTAAAAACACATTTACCATAAATAGCGAAGTTAATGGCATCGGTAAGAGTGGGGTTGGTATCGTATCCCATCAGATTTTCTAATGCTATATTATCCTTCAACTCCAGGGTTACTTTTTGATGAAACAAACGTACATTATCCCAGAAAGTCGTATCTGGAAGATATTCAAACTCTATTTTAATACCACTGGCTAAAAATCCAAAAACGTTTTCAGCTGGTCTTTTTAACTGATCTCTAATATTCACTGCTATTTGAACGGTTGAATCATCCCGAACAGAATTGCCCCTAATATTTTCTCTCCCGGCAAGAAGTGCTACGGATATGGCTGAATTAACAGTTACCTGGTTTTCACGACACCTCACTATTAAATTGGTAGTTTCTTCTTCAGATAAATTCAGATTAATTATTCTATATCTGAATTTCTGGAAGTAGGCCTCATGAAGATTTTTATAATCCTCATCATCAAAAATCACAGGCTGATTATTCCATTTCCTGTTAATTATACTCATTATAAATTTATGATTCAATAATTCTAATTTAACTCTGAAAGGGACTCTGAAATTATTTGTTGTGGGAAAAACAGTATCTATCTTCTTAATTTTGGTATGAGGGTTATTTAGTAAAGAAATTGTGTCCTGCATAAGGATCGTTAATGATATCCCATCGCAGATGGAATGCTGACAGATGATGATAATATCTGAAACATCTTCTGATTTTAAAAGTACAAATCGGATTAAAGGACCTTTATTAAAATCAAAGGGTATCTCATGTTCTTTCTCCACGATATCAATACACTGCCTTTCGGATCTTCTGGCAATAACCTTCAATGGTACTGGTGCAACGCCTTCATCTGTAAACCAGGCATCCTGATCACGGTCAATAACCACCCGCACCCCAGTAAGGGGATGTATTTTGGTAATTTTCTTTAAAACATCCCTTAAATCATCTTCATTGATTTCTCCCTTAAAAGTGGCTATCAATGCTATGTTGTTGGGTTTTCTAAAATATTCCCGTGTAACACCCATCTTATGTTTTAATAGGTGGCTTTGATTTTCTTTGCCCATATGAACACTTACATAATTTATTTTACAGAAATTATTTACTAATCAGCTTTAAATCACCTATCTGGCCACTAACTTTTTAATTAAATCAATATCTCCCTCAGAAAATGTTTTAAATAGGATTAAAAGACCTAAATATAAAATTGCCGATGTTAAAATCAAAATAAATAGGTTTAAATTTACCATGCCCATGAATACTGTCATGATACCTGTTGCCAGGGCCGGTTTCCACACATATTTTGCAATAGGAACTTTACAGATGAATTTGGAAAGATAATAATATAGCAGGATGAAGTTCACCAACTCTGATAATACTGTTACAACTGAAGCACCTAAATAACTAAATTGAGGAATTACCACCAAATTGACGGCCACGTTAAAAATCATGTAGATAAAAGTCAGTCGAATAATTAACACCTGTTTATTCATGGATATCAGGATATAACTGAATATCATGGTCAGAAGAATGAGAGGAATCGTCCAGATTAAAATTTGGAGGGTCATAACAGAGGGGGCAAATTCGGATTGATAAAGGATTAGGATTATATCATTGGAAAGAATGGTGATCCCCGCTGCTAGGGGTAAACCCAGTATAATCAGATATTTTATGGACTTGGCATAAACTAGCTGTATAGATTCATGGGAGTTAACATAAAATTTGGAAAGTACCGGAAATATTGCGGCATTATAGACTATGGGGATAAAAAGTAGAATTTCTATCACCTTGTAAGAAGCACTGTACCATCCTACTGCTGCATCACCCTGTAATAAAGAAAGTAACACAGTATCAACCCTAAATGCGATGGTAGAGAAAATTGCGGCTATAGATAATGGTAAAGCTAATAATATCTTTGATTTCCAAAAATCCCAGTCAATTCCGAGTTGAGGCCTGGGAAATTTGGCCAGATAAATTAATAAAACACTGATTAGACCCATTAAACTACTTATTAAATAGATTAAGGCAAACCAGAGTATATTAAAATTGTTGGATATTCCATAGAACACTCCAAATAGGAGTATGACACCGGGTAAAATAATTCCAACAGCCTGATACTCCATTTTTTCATATGCTTGAAATACTGAGAAGAATAGTTGAGTAAAAGATGTGAACACCATCCAAAATCCCAGAATATAAACCACATAAATGGTCTGTGATGGATAGTTCAGAATATTGATAAATAGTGCGATGAAAGCCAGGGTAGCCGCGCATAAAACCAGTTTAAGCATGATAATATTTCCAGTATAATATGGTGAGATAGATTTATCCCTGGCAATTTCCCTCACAGCCAGTATAGAAAGACCCAAATCAGCAGTTACTCCCATAAGCAGGGTAAAAGATAGTCCAAAAGATAAAACTCCAAATTCATCCACTCCCAGATAACGAGCCAGATAAATGGTGTAAAAAAAGGCCAGAGCATAATTTATTATCTGAGCAATAAAAAGAACTCCGGTGTTCTTAAAAATTCGCTGCGCAGTATTCATCCATATTCCTCACAAACCCAAAGATTCATCTCATATCCTCTTCATCTTATCTGAGGAATTTTCATTGTTTCTAAGTTAGTGGGTTACTGAGTTATGCTCAGATTGATATAGATATTCAGCTACTGTTTAAAGAAAGAATTAGATTAACATATAAACACAAATTCACATGTATGTATATTCGGTTAAGAGAAATTTCATGTAAAAAAATCGATGATTGAAATATATTACCTTCATATAAAAAATGTAACCAGTTTTTAAGGCACAAAACAAGATTTTTTTAAAATTCTGTAATAGTGTAAATTGAAATTTTAGGGAGTATTTAAATTATAATTTACCGGATAGATCCTACTTTAAATTAGTAAAACACATAACTACTATAAAGTTTACTTATTAGCGGAGTAACCCCCCCATGGAAATAGCCTTTATATTATCACTCGAGCATGAAACTCTACCTGAAACAGAATTAAACGCTGTTTTAAAGACGGAGGAAATTCCTTACACATTTAAACAGAGGTGTAATGGTTTTGTAACCATCGAGGTACCGGAAGAATATTTACAAACCTCTTTAGAAAATTTCAAATCCTCGTTAAGCAGATTAGCACTGACCCATGAAGTCTTCCAGCTATTGATAAGTACAGATGCGAGTGATCTTCTCAGTAGAGTTAAGGATTACCCCTGGAATGATATAGTAACGGATGAATACGTGGTTAGGGTTAAAAAAAAGGGAACATCTGAAGTTAATACCTTAGAGCTTGAAAAAGCTATTGGTGGCCTCATCAGGGAAAAAACAGGGGATAAATTTAAGGTAAACCTGGAAGATCCAGGGATATTCATAAGAACCATTTTAATGGATGATAAATCCTTTCTGGGGTTAAGGATAATTAAAATTCCTAAAAAACATTTTTTCGATTTAAAACCACATAAAAGGCCCTTCTTCTACCCGGGCTCCATGAGTCCCAAGCTGGCCCGGTGTATGGTGAACCTGACCATGGTAAAGAGGGGGGAGAGACTGCTCGACCCCTTCTGCGGCACAGGGGGGATACTCTTAGAAGCAGGTATCATAGGTGCCAGAGTGGTAGGGACAGATATAGACTATAAAATGGTTAAGGGAACCATAGAAAACCTCAAATACTGTAACATCAGTGATTACGAAGTTTTCAAGGCAGACGCACGGAAATTAGAACTCCCCTACCAAGTAGACGCTGTAGCCACCGACCCGCCATATGGTATATCTGCATCAACACGGGGCGAGGAGAGCCATAGGCTCTGTGAAGAGGCTCTTATATCCCTGGAAAATCTGGTCAAGGATGATGGACGGATATGTATGGCAACACCCCATTACATGGACATCACGGAGTTTGTAGGGGGAACAAAATTTAAAATAATAGAACAACATCATATAAGAATGCACAAGAGTTTAACCAGAGTAATTTCTGTTCTAGTTAAGGATTGAATAATTGGTTAATAATTTATCAAAAAAAGAGAGGGATTCCCTTGGACGTTAAAATATTCGATACAACACTTAGAGACGGTGAACAAACACCAGGAGTATCACTTACTCCCGATGAGAAATTGAGGATAGCAACCATACTCAGCGATCTAGGTGTAAATGTCATCGAAGCTGGATCAGCCATAACCTCCGAGGGTGAAAGGGAAGGAATAAAAAAGGTTGTAGCAGAAGATTTACCAGCAGAGATATGCAGCTTCGCCCGGGCAGTGAAAGTCGACGTAGACGCCGCCCTGGAATGCGGAGTGGACAGCGTACACCTGGTAGTACCCACATCTGACCTGCACATTGAACATAAGCTACGTAAAACCAGGGAAGAAGTTAAGGATCTGGCCATCAACACCACAGAATACGCGGTGGACCAGGGTCTACTTGTTGAATTATCAGCAGAGGATGCAACCCGGAGTGACCTGGATTATCTCACCCAACTGTTCCGTGAGGGGATAAAGGCAGGAGCAGATAGGATATGTGCCTGTGACACCGTGGGCATGTTGACACCTGATAAATCCCGGGATTTCTACAGTAGACTGTCAAAACTCAAAAAACCGTTAAGCGTGCACTGTCACAACGACTTTGGACTGGCAGTTGCAAATACACTGAGCGCCCTACAGGCTGGGGCGACACAGGCCCATGTAACAGTAAACGGGATAGGAGAAAGAGCAGGGAATGCATCATTAGAGGAAACTGTGGTTTCACTATACTCCCTTTATGATGTAAAGACTGATATAAATATTGAAATGTTATATGACGTCTCCAGAACAGTTTCAAGAGTCACGGGTATACCTTTACAGCCCAACAAAGCCATCGTGGGTGAAAATGCATTTGCCCATGAATCCGGAATACACGCCGATGGGGTGATGAAGAAGGCAGAGACCTATGAACCCATAACCCCTGAACTGGTGGGCCACAAGCGAAGATTTGTAATGGGAAAACACGTGGGATCCCACATCATCAAGAAAAGGATACAGGAGATGGGTTTGAAGGTGGACGATGAACAGTTCAAGCATATATTCACCCGTATAAAGTCTTTAGGCGATAAGGGTAAATGCGTAACCGACGTGGATGTACAGGCCATCACTGAGGACGTACTAGGTGTGATGGCCGAGAAAGTGGTTGAACTTGAGGAACTCACCGTAGTATCAGGAAGTAAAGTAACCCCCACAGCATCCCTACGACTGAACATAGAAGATAAGGAAGTACTCGAGGCAGGTATAGGCATAGGACCTGTAGATGCCGCAATAGTCGCGGTTAAAAAGAGTATAAAGGACTTCGCAGATATAGAACTGGAAGAATACCATGTAGATGCCATAACCGGCGGTGCAGACGCCCTCATCGATGTGGTGGTTAAGCTCAAACACAACGGTGACATAGTAACCGCCAGGAGTACACAGCCAGATATCATAATGGCCAGTGTAGAAGCATACCTCAGCGGAATAAACAAGATACTCAGCACCAAATATGTTAAAAAAGTAAGAGAAGGCGACTTATAATCTCAACATAACTTTTTATTTTTTTTGAGGATTTTATAATGGAACACGAAATTAATGTCTTAGGATTTTCCACAGTTGTAGAGGACATTCCAGGTTTAATAGGAAAATTAGATGATATAACCGATGATTCCTGTGTCATACAACTGTTAAATGCAGACGGCATAGCCGGGGAAGAACACATTCTCCATGCAGCCCAACAGGCACTTTACGCCTTTAAACGAAATGAAAATCTTGCAAAGGATCTGGGCTTGGAAATCTGTGTACGGGCATCGGCCCAGAGGCAGATATCAAAGGCACTCCAGATATTAGGGTTAAAAAGAGGGTTAAATAATATCTGTGCAGTTCTAGTAGATTGTAACAGCAGTGTGGATAAAGAATTGGAATTACTGCTTGGAAAAAGGGATGATGAAGTCCTAAAAGCAGATGAGAATCACTTAAAGGATCTCTATCAGATCTCTGATGAAGAGATAGAAAATTCCGGCGGCATAACCCTGGCGATGATAGAGAGAACCTCGTTACTCGTTTTAGAGACGTGAATTAGGCTGTTTTTAAATCATTCACCAATTCAATCATCCTATCCAGATTTTCACGGGTTAAACAACGCACGTCCAGGTTTTTTATTTCTAAAGCAACAGCATCCTCCAGTATCCGGTCATACCGGGGACACTTGGATATCATACCACCATTACGTACCTTCAGGGCTGTCCTTAATTCGTTCGCTAATTTTTTAGGGCTATCCGCCTTACAAATAACGTTTATACCCCTCTTATCTTCATGGAATACATCTTCCAGCTGTTCTTTCAGGTAGGAACAGGATGAAATAGTTTTTGATAGTATGGATGGGGCATTTTTTATTTCCTGGGAGATACCAGCACAGGTAACATGATCTGCCTGTAAAAATTTGAGCGGTGTTTCCAGTACTTCTTCCAGGTCAGTGGATATGAAACCCCCATTTCCCACGTTCACTATTTTGGGAGAACCTGTAGAAGCCACGATGATATGGGAATGATTTCCATTGGCCAATCGGCCCGTCTCATCACCTAAGGCTCCTGATGTATCCTCCACCAGCACAACTCCCTCTTCATCACAGACATTATATATTTCTTTTAAGGGCTGTTCAGCGGTGTATCCGGCGAAACTGGTTAAAAAAAGAGCTTCTGGTTTTTCCTTTATGAGTACATCTTCGAGTGAATCGGGATTGATTAATCCCCCCTTTGTTGGTAAGTAAACCAGTTTGCGACCTAAATATTCCGCTATCTTAATAAAACCAGACCACCCCCCCTGCTCAGGTACCATAACTTTACCCTGAAAATTGCTCATAACAGTAAATATGGCTGAATTCCCGCTGTTTAGAATTTTTGAGTATTTATGATGGGTTAAATTACATATGTCCTTCTCTGCCGATTTAATCAACTGATTTTTTGAAGGAATCTGATTAACAGCTTCACACATTGCCTCCCTGGCTTCCTTTGAAGGTTTTTTGAAGTAAAGTTCCATTTAAATCATCTTATAATGCAAAAATGAATGAACTTAGCGATGTTATTTGAAAATAATGGGTTTATCTATCTCGCTCTAAAAATGATTTTGTAAGCTTTAACCTCTGATTTTTTTCCTTAATTTTCTTTTTTATGTTATAATCTTCTCTGTATGCATTTTCAATCGATTTAACATAGTTTTTACCATAATCAGTTATTTCATAAGTTCCATGCTGAACTTTATCCACCAGATGTTTGTCTTTTAGATCGTTTAGGTGGTTAGATAATGCAGATTTTTTCAAAGTAGTTTTTTCAAGCAATTTTTGAAATGTTAAAGGCCCTTCTAATAGTAGAATGAGAATTTCAAACCGTTTTTGATGAGCAATTGTTTTTAAAATAGAGATAATTTCAGGGGCTGAATTTAAAAGAAACTCTTTTGAAGAGTTTAAATTTCCTTTTTTTTCCATATATTAATCTTTTTTCTGGTTAGATAAAAATTTTTTCTTTTAAATGGGGTTTTTATAAAGTTATATAGAAGTTCATAAAATAATGGAATAATATTCCATATAATAGTAAACTTTTTATATTATCGACAACCACAATTCAATTAAAGATTTAATGTGGAGGTTAATCATGGAAATTAGATTAAAAAAGGTAGAGGAAAATCAAGTAGCCAGTATTTCCCATACAGGTCCAGTTGAAGAGATGGGAGAAATAATAGGAGAAATAACAGAATGGATAATAGATAAGGGGCTTCAAATTATCCAACCCCCCTTTGTAGTTTATTATACCAGCCCCATGGAAGTACCACCAGAAGAAATGGAATATGAGGTGGGAATACCTTTTCAGGGGGATGCTAAAGATGATGAAAGGGTTTCTGTAAAAACGATGTCTGAACACCATGTTCTATCCCTCATCCACAAAGGAACTTATCCTGAATTAGGTTCTGCCTATGGAATGATGATGGAATACATCACTAAAGAGGGTTGTGAGATGATTGGAGCTCCCAGAGAAATCTATCTTAACAGCCCACAAGAAGTGTCTGAAGAGGAGCTTTTAACAGAAATACAGTTTCCCATTGTTAAAGAAACAACAATAGAAGATATAAACTCAAATATAGAATTTCATGATGTTGCAAAACCACAGGAAGTATATGAAATCTTTAAAATTGGAAAGGTGACCAATAAAAGTTCCAAAACATATCTAGAAATTCTGAAGCCTTACCGACCAGCATTAAAGTGTCTTGGGGATTTTAGTCATGTCATGATATTCTGGTGGGCAGATAAATTTTCTAACAATAAATATCGAACCGCGCTACACACAAAACCCCCATACGCTACCAATAAAGTAACAGGAGTATTTGCCACACGAGCAGAGTACCGTCCCAATCCAATAGCATTGACCACCTGCCGGATGATTGATGTAAATGAAAAAGAGGGAACTGTTGAGATATCAAATATCGACGCCCTTGACGGAACCCCTATAATTGATTTGAAACCGTATATACCTGCTTTTGACAGAGTAAAAGATCCGAAAATCCCCAAATGGCTTTCTTTCCTGTGGCCAGAATGGAAAGGAGAATATTAAGGTATAGTTTAGTTGATTTTAGGATTTTAGGATTACCAGTAACAAATTATAATTAATACAGGAGGGGATACTAAATATATCGATGGCCAAAATTAGTATTTAATACGGTTTATATCACGTTAAAGATAATTTAAGTCTTATGAAGGAATAAAATGAAACAAAACCAGTTCAAACCCAGAAAAATTAAAATAATTAGGGACAAGACTTTAAAATTAGTGGGCTGTGTTTATTATGGTGATCCATTCCACTCCAGCAAAGAATGGACTATAGAAAATGAAATTGGAGTGTTATGGAATCGATTTTATAAATTATATAAAAAATATGGTGATATTTTACAAAAAAAAGTGGTAAATGACGTGGCATACGAAGTGCATATTCAACCAGATGATTACCAGGAAACTGGAAAATTCTATGTCTATGCTGGGATTGAAGTAAGTGAACAGGGAAAAATGCCAGTTGAGATGTTCTGTAAAGCACTACCCCACACAAAATACGCTGTATTCACATTTAAAGGAGAAGATATGTTCCGAGGCGGTGAATACATATGGAGAGAATGGCTTCCAAACTCAGATTATGACGAAGCCTATCCCTACATGGTATTAGCCTATGATAATACCAGATACATGGGAATGGATAATCCTGAATCCGAGGTTGATTTCTACGTACCAGTGAAATTAAAATTTGAATAAAAGACTGTTTAAAGTATTAAAGGGGTATATTTATGGGTTTGGAATTACCAGAAATACTAAATTTATCCAGACAAATGGAAAAAACCCTGAAAAATAAAATCATAAGTGAAATAGTTCTGGGTGAGCGTTCTAAAAGTCTTATTAAACAGGGGATGTGTAGCCTGGATGAAAAAGGGGATGAAATATTAAACAGTCCCATTAAATCCGTCAAATCCCGGGGAAAATGGATTTTCATTGGATTTAAAAATGAAATGTTTTTGGTTTTGGGTGAACTCATAGGGAAATTCCGTTACCTTGAAGATGAAAAGGATTTTCCAGATAGCTATCATGTTCTCTTCCAATTTACAGATGGAAGTGCATTATCCTTCCAATCATCTCTGTATGCATTTTTATTAGCTGCAGATAAAGAAGAAATACATGATCACAAATATGCTGGAAATATAGGTCCATCACCCGTTGACGAAGAATTCACTTACTCTTATTTCTGTGATATCCTTTCAAAATATAACAATAGGGGTATTAAGGGTGTTCTCAATCTACAGGGGGAATTATCTGGATTGGGCAATGCGTATATCAATGATATTTTGTATAAAGCCAGAATTCATCCCAAAGCCAAAGTTTCTTCCTTAAAGGATAGCGAAAAGAAGGAACTATATGATGTAATAATTGAAACAGTAAATACGGCGATTAATAAAAGGGGAAGTATTAAGGAATATGATTTATTTGGTGAAACCGGTAACTATGTCCGATTAGTAGACCAACCAGTTAAAAACATGAAATGCACGATTTGTGGAGTGCAAATGGTTAAAATGAATGTAATGGGATCATCTTCTTATGTATGTCCACAATGCCAAAGGATGTGAAATAGATTTGAAAATCAAATGATCTTAAAAAAAATCATAGGGGAAATTAAATGGTAGAAGAAAAACTTGAAATTGTTACAGTAAACGCAGCCAACATAGATTCAGAACACATCTGCTGTGCCATTGGAAACGATGCAACAAATGTTAAAAGAGCCAACACCAAAAAAGCATGGCTAAAAGATAGATTTCCAGATGGACATACCTTTAAGAAATTTGATGTAAGGGGTAAGGTATTTATCGAATACGTACCGGCAGAATATGCCTGGTTCCCCATTGAAGCATTTGGTTATGTTTTTATCCAGTGTTTATGGGCTTCAGGACGTTACAAAGGTAAAGGTTATGGATCAAAACTCCTGGAAGAATGTGAAAAGGACTGTAAGGATACAAACGGATTGGTAGTTGTCACTGGCCGAAAAAAACTACCATTTACCGTTGATAAAAAATTCTACCTGAAGAAAGGGTTTGAGGTGTGTGACACTGCCCCCTCCCTACTTTGAAATGCTGGTTAAAAAATTTAAAGAGGACGTTCCTTTACCTAAATTTACAGATAAATCAAAAACAGCCAAATTAAAAGATAAAACAGGTCTCACTTTCTTCTATTCAGATATATGTCCATTTAACGCAGATTATGTTGATATAATGATTGAAACGGCAGATAAATATGGCATTCCCTCTGAGAAAATAAAAATAGAAAGTCTTGAACAGGCCAAAGATTTACCCACGCCATTCGGCATCTTCAGTGTCTTTTACAATGGTGAATTCCTCAGCCACGAAGTGATGAGTAAAAAGAAGTTCAGTAAATTGTTGAACAAAATTACACAAGCAGCTGGTTAAATGATTCAGATCAAATGGTTCCCACCATCCTGGTTTCAGATCAAAACGGGTAAAAAAATCCTGTATATTGACCCGGCCTATCTAAAAACTTATTTTAAAGATTATCCTCACAAGGTTGAGTTTTCCACCTGGCCGGATGAAATTGACGGGTTGCCAGAAAAAGACCTTGAAAAAGCAGATATAATACTAATAACCCATCATCATAAGGATCACTGTAAACATGTTACAGTTAACCGCCTTAAAAAGGGAAACACCCAGATACTAGCCCCTGAAATGTGTGCAAATGATCTAAATAGCAAATATACGGTAGTAAAACCTGGAGAGGAATATCAATTTGAAGAGGTTAAAGTTAGGGTAGTTCAAGCTTACAACACGCCTGAAGGACACTCCACCCGAAAAATCCATAAAAAGGATAAAAGTGTAGGCTACTTAATTCAAATAGGTGATAAAACCATTTACCACGCGGGGGATACTGATCTTATCCCGGAAATGGATCTTTTAGGAGAGGTTGATTTGGCATTGATACCTATCGGCGGGACATTCACCATGGATATCCCTGAAGCTGTAGATGCGGTAAAGAAAATCAGACCAAAAACGGTGATTCCCATGCATATGAAAGAAGCTGACCCCATGAAATTTAAAAAGTTAGTGGAAGGGCAATCTGACACTGAAGTGTTACCACTGGAAATTGGTGGAGAATACCAATTAGGTCATTCTAAAGAATAAGTCTTAAGGGCGCATAAAACTATCCAGAGTTGTCTGTCTGGATTGCATTAGTTCTTTTAACAGGTCACTGGCTTTAAAGAATTTCTCCAGGGGCAAAGTGAGATTACTGGATATATATGATAGGGCAGTTTTCATATCCTCAAATTCCCTGTAGGGTTGGTTCATTGCATTTCTGATATTTTCCCTGACGTTGAATACTCCTAGGGGTATGTAGCCCTGGTAGGCTTCTCTTAAGATAATAGCAGCTGCCTGTTTTTTTTCCTGGGCCAGTTCTTCCAGAACGGCCATCTTGGAGGTGTAGTAACAGCCACCCACCCGGGAGTAACCTTTCTTACCTCCGTTATTTTCGTAGTCGGAGAATATCAGTTCTTCCCTTCCCAGTACATGGAGGAAGGCTTCCATCCATTCAAACTGCCATTCCAGGGGCAGTAAAAGCACGGCATAGTAGTTGTTAAGGCTGCTGTACTCGTAAACCCGATGGGTTTCAATCATATCGTAACTTCTGATTTCCCTTAGCAATCTATCACCTATGGTGCTGTCACAGGCTGTGATGGACCACCTGGTTGGCACCATTTTCCTGTTTTTACCTACTCCCATGGTTCCCACAGAGAAGGCTTTCTGTATATGTGAGAAGGGCACATCTTTATCATGGAGGTGCATCACCGCATCAGCCGCCTTCAGGTCACTGTCGTAGTAGGCTTTCTCCAGTTCCCGATCCCATTTGACGGTTTCTATATCGAATTTTTCAAGAAGAGCGGTGGGGCCGTGAGGGGTGTGTTCTTCATTAAAGGATCTTCCTCGTGGTTTGCTACTGAACTCTGCTTCGCTGTTGATGGAGGTAGAGGCCAGTGATATTTCCTGTAATTTTTCAATGAAGGGATTCTCCAGGTCGGTTACCTTGTTGGTGAGTTTTCCCCGGACCAGGTTAAGTCGGTAACCGATGATATCTTCCTGGGTTTTATCGTTCTGTATCCAAACCTCGGGGGTGTCCATTATAGCGGTGTCACCCTGTATTGGGGCTATCATGGGGCCGGCGAATACTTTAGGGTAGTTCCAGCTTCCAATAAAAACAGAGGGCGGTGTGCTGCCGTCTAATTCCCGGCCAACATCCACACTTGGTATCTGTATCTTGGATGTTAGTCGTTTCAGATAGGCTGCCTTTCCTTTTATCATATGATTTCCTATATATTTTTACTTTAATAAAAAGTTGATGAGAGCAGATGAAAAGTAAAGTTAGTGATATTATTTTTAATGTTACCTTCATTTAATTAAAGTGTTATCGCTGGTGATGACGTAAATAAAAATTTTGTTAATATTGAACCTAATTTTTTATGTGTTCCCATATTTCATTTATGTTAGTTTCAACTCTTTCTTTCATGGATTTTTCTGGCAATGCTATCCACATTATGACAGTTCCCATTATCGTAGTTTCTATAACCTCTGAAACTATGTCCAGATTAATATCCGATCTTATTACGCCCTGACTTATGCCTTCATTTATTACATCCTTAATAAAATCAAATAACTTACGGAAGAACTCTGTATAAATTTCGCTTATCATATCATATTTCTGAACACCTTCTATCAATAATAGGTGTAGTGTTCTGTAATCTATTTTTTCAGGACCTCCCACCAGCTGAGTAGTTTCATTGATAACAGAATCATCACCAGTCATTGATAGTATTGCAACTTCTAATTTTTCTTTGGGGGTGCCTTCAAAATTCTTAATCTGTTCCATGGTTAAATAGAAATAGTTGAATAAGTATTTTTTTATTACTTCAACCATCAACGTGTCTTTACTCTCAAAATGGTGATAGAATCCGCCGGTAGTGATGTTTGATTCTCTTTTAACTTCGGTTATAGAAACATTATCAAATCCTTTTTCAAGTAAAAGTTTAAAAGCTGTTTCCATGATCCTTGATTTCGTATCCATAAAGTTATTCCCTTTTAATTTATATTTAACTTCAAATAATCCCCTAATTGAAAAATATGTTTTTTTTTAATCATTCCAAGAGTAATCAGTAAGCAAAATTTGGTTTAAAGATTTATAAATTTATAATACTTTTTATAAGTTTAAGAAATAAATATCTTTCTTTTATTATTACTATGAAAATTAACTTAAATTTGATTTTATGAGCTATGTAGTAATATAACTTCTCAATTATTCTGTATATTTCTCTTTATCATTCATCATATATAAAACAGACAGACTAGTATGTCGGTAATCTTAAATATAAGAATTGCATTATTGGAAATCACAGACAGACTAGTATGTCTGTCATAATCATAAGGAGACATTCTTGGAAATATTAAAAATAGGAGATGATAATATGAAAGGGTTTGCAATGACTGGACCCAATAAAGTGGCATGGATAGAAAAGGAAAAGCCAAAAGCTGGGCCTAGAGATGCAATAATTAAGCCAACAGCTCTGGCACCTTGTAGTTCAGATATTCACACTGTATGGGAAGGTGGTATAGATCTTCAAGGAGAGATCCGTATTTTAGGTCATGAAGCAATAGGTATCGTTGATGAAGTTGGAAATGAAGTAACAGACTTCAAACCCGGTGATAAAGTAATAGTACCTGCAATTACACCTAACTGGAGTGCTAAAGCTTCACAGTGTGGTTTACACCAGCATGCTGACTGCATGTTAGGAGGTTACCAATTTACATTTATAAGGGATGGGTCCATGGCCGAATATTTCCTGGTAAATGATGCTGACGCAAACTTAGCCATCCAACCAGATGACATGTCAGATGAAGCAGCGCTTATGTTAACGGATATGGTCACCACCGGATTCAGTGGTGCTGAAAATGCTAACATCCAAATTGGAGATGACGTGGTTGTTATAGGAATTGGACCTGTTGGTCTAAATGCAGTAGCTGGTGCAGCATTAAGAGGTGCTGGAAAACTATTCGCTGTAGGAAGTCGTCCAGACTGTATAAACATAGCTAAAACGTACGGAGCCACCGACATTATCAACTACAAAAAAGGTGACATCGTAGAACAAGTTATAGAAGCAACTGATGGAAAAGGTGCTGATGCAGTGGTTATAGCGGGAGGTAACTCTGAAACCTTTGCACAGGCAATCCAAATGGCCAAACCAGGGTCAACAATTTCCAACATAAACTACTTCGGTGTACAAAATTTCAAAAGTGCCGGAGACATCTTACCAATTCCTCGAGACGCATGGGGAGCAGGTATGGCCCATAAAACCATTACCGGCGGCCTATGTCCAGGTGGACGAGTTCGAATGGAACAACTAGTGAATGTTGTAGAAGCCGGACGCTTTGATCCAAGTTTACTAATTACCCACAGATTCAAAGGACTGGAAAAAGTTGAAGATGCCCTCTACCTGATGAAAGACAAACCACGAGACTTAATCAAACCTATGGTCTCATTATAAAAAATATCAACTTTTTTGAAAAAAATATATATCGTTAAATTAAACGGAGATGAAAAAATGAAAAACTATTTTGACTTGACCGGAAAAGTAGCCCTGGTAACCGGTGGTTCATCTGGTCTAGGAGTTCAGCTGGCAACAGCTCTTGGTGAACAGGGTGCAAAAATCGCATTATTTGCAAGAAGGGAAGAAAAACTTAAAAAAGTTCAAAAAGACCTTGAAGCCAAAGGTATTGAAGCAATGTATGTAGTTACAGACGTATTAGATACTGACAACATTGCTGAATCTGTAGCTAAAGTTAAAGATCGTTATGGTCGTATTGATATTTTAATTAACGGTGCGGGTGTCGCTGTATTCCACCCCGCCGAAGAACAACCCATTGCTGACTGGGACAGAACAATCGACACCAATTTAAATGGCGTATACTACGTTGCCAGAGAAGTTGGAAAACTCATGGTTGAACAAAAATATGGTAAAATAATAAATATCGGTTCCATCCACAGTACCGTAGCAATGACCGGACTGGGACTATCTGCCTATGTTGCAGCTAAAGGTGGAGTTAAACTATTAACCAAAGCTTTAGCAACTGAATGGGCAAAATACAACATAACGGTAAATGCAATTGGCCCTGCTTACTTCGAAAGTGAAATGACAGCTGATATCATAGCTGATAAAGAGTTCGAAGATGTGGTTAAAACTTACTGTCCAATGGGTCGTGTAGGCGCACAAGGCGAATTAAACGGAGCTGTCATATACTTTGCTTCAGATTCCTCTTCTTACACTACTGGACAACTACTCTCAATAGATGGTGGTTGGACCTGTATCTAGGTAATAACCTAGATACTATCCTTTTTTAAAAATAAGATGGAGTATAAGAATGAAAATAGCGATAATTGGTGGAACTGGTGGCCAGGGTTTGGGAATTGCCATACGATTTGTACAGGCCGGAGAAGATGTGGTAATCGGATCAAGAACAATAGAAAAAGCTCAAACTGCGGTGGATAAAGTTACAGACCTTTTAGGTGATGTAGAGAATTTGAAAGCTGCTGAAAATCCTGATGCTGCAAAAGAAGCCGATGTACTGGTTTTAACCGTGCCTTTGGCGGCTCAAAGAGCAACTCTCCTGTCTATTAAAGAAGGGGCAACTGGGAAGATATTGATGGATGCAACTGGACCTTTAGAGACAGCAATTGGAGGATCTCCCACAAGATGTTTATACCTCCCTGAAGGAGCAGCCTCAGAAAGAGCACAGAAGATCTTACCTGATACCAACGTCATCTGCGCATTTAACAACATCAGCAGCGGAGCTTTAATGAACTACAACGAACCCATAGACTGTGATTGTCTTATATCTGGTGATAACCAGGAATCTAAAATAACAGTGGCTAAATTAATCGAAAAAATACCCGGAGTACAAGTTGTAGACTGCGGGCCTCTAGAAAGGGCACAGATCATAGAGAAGATCACACCACTACTCATTGGACTCAACATCAAAAAAACCTGTAAAGACGCAGGAATACGAATCACTGGCATAGACCCGGAATGCAAATTATATTAGCAAAAATCCAGTTTTATATTGACCAAGTAGCCCTAATCTTTGACTGTGAAGATGTTAAACGCCAAACCATACATCACCTCTCTTAGGGCTGATGGCTGAAGTAAATAGGGTGTCTGAAGATCATTTTTCGCTCAAATGTATCCCCCTATCTTAAGATGCCCTATTGAACTTCAAGACAAACATAAACTGAGAAGGAAGCATAGAGATGAATGAGACAGCATTGTATGAATTTTTAGAGACAGAACATAGTGAAGTTTCATTTTCTAGATCCAAATCAGGAAATCTCATAAAAAGAGATGCTATGAAAGTAGGTATTTTAGGATGTGGTGCCATAGCTAATGTAATCACGGATTTCGCTTTAAAAGGTAAACTGGGCGTAGATCTAGCCTGTTTTTACGACAGGGACACGAAAAGAGCGGAAAGTATCGCATCTAAAGTTGATGGAACAGTGGCCTTAAATTTAAAAGACATGTTAAATCTGGTGGATCTGGTGGTTGAAGCTGCATCTCCCCAAGCAGTGATAGAAACTGTTCCTCAGATCCTTAAAAATGGAAAAGATGTCCTCATCATGAGTGTTGGTGCTTTAATAAACTCAGAATTTAGAGCTTATCTGGAAAAATTAGCTGAAAAATATGATTCTAGAATATATGCACCTTCCGGGGCCATTATAGGATTGGATGGTATTAAAGCGGCATCCATTGGAAAAATCCATAGTGTGAGTTTGATCACTCGTAAGTCTCCAGAGTCATTGGGAATCTCTGCAGATAATGAAATAATATTATATGAAGGTAAAGCTGAGGAGGCAGTGGGTAAATTTCCTATGAACATTAACGTGGCTGCTACTTTGAGTGTTGCTTGTGATAAAGAGGTTGATGTAAAGATCATAGCTGATCCTGCTGTGGATCAAAATTATCATGAGGTACGTGTAGTTGGAGATTTTGGCGAGCTTATAACCAATACTCAAAATACAAAATGCACCACCAATCCGAAAACTAGTGTTTTAGCTGCTTATTCCGCCATTAAACTCCTTAAAAGTTTAAATGATCATTTGAAGATCGGAACTTAGATATTTCTACACCCTAAACTCCTCAAAGTAATTGAAACTAAATAAACAGTGATTGCTAGAGATCCTTATCTTTTGCTAGAGATCCAATCTTTTAACCAGATGCAGCGAAGCAGAATTCATGCAATACCTTTTCCCGGTAGGTGGCGGACCATCATCAAAAACATGACCCAGATGCGCACCACACCGGGCGCATAACGCCTCAGTCCTCACCATGAAATGGCTGGTGTCAACTGCAGTGGCTACATTTTCCTCTGCAATGGGCTCCCAGAAACTGGGCCATCCAGTCCCTGAGTCAAACTTTGTTTTAGAGTCGAACAGGTCTGTGTGGCAGCAAACACACTGATATATCCCGTCCTCATGACAATCATGATATTTACCGGTGAACGCCAGTTCAGTTCCCTGTTTCCTGGCCACATCGTAGGATTCTGGACTGAGTTCCTTTTTCCACTCTTCATCCGTCTTTTCTACCCGATCCACCAGTTCAATCTTCCCGGTTTTGGCAAAGTAGATCGGTATTTTTCCAGAAGACATGATATAATTTATGGCCTTTAAAATTAATATAATTGTTGTTTCTTCCCTAAATAATAAAAACCATTGGATTTATGGCCATTCATGGTTTCATAAACAGTTTTTTCAAATATAAGCTTTTTATAGTCTTTTACCAATTCTAAAATATGTTCTTCGGTATGGTGCCTTAAAACCAGACCTTCATCAATTTTGAAAACCCCATAAATCCCGTATTTGTCAGCATATTTCTGGTACCGTTTGAGATTCCTTTCATCCTGGTTTATCAGGAAATCGGCGATGTATAAAATTCCAGCATCCTTTAGAACCCTTGAAATTTCCGAGATTAAATTTTCTTGGGCGTCATCTTCTACATTGGAGGTTAAAACACCTATAAGAAGCACCGAATCAAATTTATCATCGGGAAAGGGGATACTGTCTCCATCATTTTTAACGAGATCAAGGTGGGGATACAACTTCAAACCCCTGTCTATCATGCCCTGTGAATAATCTACACCGGATAAATTCTTAAAACCATTATTGTATAACTTATTTAGGGTTCTCCCGTATCCACAACCAACGTCTAAGATATTCATATCCCGGGGAGCATATTTTTCGAACTCCTCCATATGGAAGGGTGTGGGAAATTCCTTTTCTTCTGCCAGTTCATCCCAGTATTTTTCCTGGTCAGAACATTTTTTCATCTATTCGCCTCAGATCCGAGTAAGCTTAACTCGTTTTCTCCAATCCCCGCCACTCTTGCCAGGAAAATCTCCAGGGCCCGTATCTTTCTCCGGTATTCATGTACATTGGAAGTTCGAAGACTACTCCCCAGATTCTGCAGAATATATCCCACATATTCCACAGTTTCCTTGGGGAATTCCACGTCGAATATCTCTTCTTCCACTCCCTGTTCAACGATCTCTGTTATTAAAGGTGTTATTATTTCCTGGGATCTTTTTCTGTACTCCTGGTGCATCGCTGCGTTACCTTCCTTTTCGAAAAATTCATTTATACTCTGTTTAACTGTGGATCGTTCGATGCTCATCTGTAATATAAGTTGCATCTTTTCGAGGCCGTTCATCTCTTCATCTGCCACCAGATTATCCATAAATTCCTTCCATTCGTTTAATATATCGTATATCACTGCTTTCATTACATCATTTTTCGATTTGAAGTAGTAAAAGAAGGATCCATGGGACATACCCAGTCGGCCGGTGATATCACTTATAGAGGTCTGTTCAAATCCTTTTTCCATAAAAAGTTCCCGGGCTGCTTCAATGAATTCTTTTTTCCTTGTCTCCGGGTCTTTTGTTATTCTTGCCATAATTTCACGTTAGGTTTTACATCCTTATATCCCATTCACCGTTCCGCTTAGCAGGCTCTCCATGAGCAGGGCATATCCATTTAAATGGTAAATCTCCAACTCTTCTAATGGACTCCATTGAAAGATCGGTATCCCAGTTTATAAATGACTGCATAGGTTCTATCTGTCCTTTGGATGTTCTGACTAAATCTCCTGCAAATAAAACATCTTTATAAAGTAGACATACGTGTCCAGGAGTATGACCGGGAGTGGGAATCACTGAAATATCTCCAATTTTATGATCTTCAGGGAATGGATTTATTTTTTCCGGTTTTTTTATCCTGAAGATAAACGAAAGAAATCTTTTAATCCCTTCACGATTTTTTTCACCATAAATATAGGGTATATCTTCCTTTGAAGCCCATATACTGGCACCTGTTTCTTTTTCAAGTAAAGCAAGGTTTCCTATGTGGTCTATGTCGTGGTGGGTTATTAGGATATGTTTGATATCCTCTGGTTTGATGTTCATGGATTTTAGTTCATTTAATATGGCTTTTCCCTGTCCTGGGCGCCCCGTATCAACTAATATTGTTTCTTCACCGAGAATAAGGTATGCGTAATTTCTTTTTGTCGCGTCTAACGCATATACATCGTCAGTAACTTTTAATCTTACACCCCCTTTGGGATAAACTCATTTTAGCTAGTAACTATATTACGATATTGTGAAACCGAGAAATCTAAAATATCAGAGGACTTTAGCAATCAATTGAACAAGATTAAAATACTGTCCATTTTCAGCTTCCATCATTTTTATATCGTCTGCAGCATGGGGATTAGGGCTGGTAAGCCATTCATCCCATGCCTGTTTACAACAGTTCATTTCGCGGATATCTGTTATTTCAATACCCTCTGCTTCGCTCCATAAATCTTTCCACCAAGCAAGGGAGTGTATAGTTCTTGCCACCTCATCATTCCAAAACGGCTTCATTTCATTGGGGACATTTTCCCCAAATTCATACTTTATGCCGGGAACCGCCACGGCAATATGGCCGCCTTTTTTCACAAAGGGAATGAGTGACGGGAGCATTTCCGCTGTATCTCCGAAATTATGATAGGCGTCCACGCTAAACAACAGGTCAAAATATCCGTTTGCAAAAGGCAAGCCTTTGGTCGCGTCGACGGAAATCGGAACGGCCTTATCATCAATCCCGATGGATTGGAACCGTTCATAATTCTCAGTTGGCGAAATCCAAAGGTCGGCGGCGAATACGGACGCGCCATATTTTTTTGCAAGCAAAAGCGTGGAAAGACCACATCCGCAGCCGAGGTCAAGTATTCGCATGTTCGCATTGATGTTTAGGTATGAAGCCAATTCTTCTGATACTCGCATCGCATTCGGCCCCATCATAGTGGCTTTCAAAAACTCCATGTTCTTATCATCCGAATTAAATTGGTTTGTAAATGTATACATTAGTATTCTTCCTTTCTATTTCAGCCTTATAAGAATAATTTTATTTATCAATCCATTATTTATTTGCTTCCAAATTTTATCATCTTTTTAGGTTGGAATGCGTTTTCTATATTCCAGAAGTATGCTTCACCTTCAGGAATTGCGAAGATTATAAGATTTGGGTTTTCTGGGGTTAACCCGAAATCCTTAAGGAATGGCCTGTCATCCAAAACTCTCTTTTTTAGTTCAATGTCGTCCAGGAATTCCACTTCTCCAGCTACCCTCATCATGGTTCCGAACATCTCGCCTGGTTCCCAGAATCCTGCTTCTACCTTGGGGTTTTTCTGAAGCTGCTTATACATGTCTGTACTGGCTCTTATCTGGAAGTAATAACCGGTTTCATCGGAGAACCACATCCCAAGTGCCCTTACCCGTGGTTGGTCATTTTCTATGCTGGAAACCCAGCTTAGGGGGTTTTTATTTGCAAATTCTATACTTTTTTTAATGTTCATTATTTTTCTTCCCCCTAATATATTTGACTTACCATCAGTCAATTTGACTGATTGTCAGTCAGTTTATAGGTTATATTATTTAAAGTTATGGTGTAGAAAAATAAATTAAAAAATTAAAATCTATAAAAAAAGAGATCTAAGCAAATTCAATGGTACTAGGCGGCTTATCACTTACAGAAAGCGATACATGGGTAACTTCAGGTATTTCAGCAGTGATACGCTGGGAAATAGCCTTTATCATGGGCCAGGGTAGTTCGGGCACGTGGGCGGTCATGGCATCCAGGGATTCCACCATCCTCAGAACCACCAGGTATCCGTAGTCCCTTATATCTCCCTTAACACCGGTAACCCGGGTGTTGGTTAAAACTGCGAAGTACTGCCATAAACTATCCTCTATACCTTCCTTTTTCACCTCTTCCTCAACGATGGCGTTTGCCTTCCGGCAGATTTCAATTTTTTCCGGGGTTATGGGGCCCACGATGCGCACGGCCAGTCCCGGACCAGGGAATGGCTGTCTGTTTATTATCTCGTCGGGGAGACCAAGCTCGGATCCCACGATCCTCACCTCGTCCTTGTAAAGTTCCCGTATTGGTTCCACGATCTCCAGTACCAGTCCGTGGGGCAGGGCCAGGTTGTGGTGGGATTTGATGTTTCCCTGGCTTTCAATCCAGTCCGGGGCTATGGTCCCCTGTACCAGGTACTCGGCCCCCACATCCTCGGCTACCCTCTCAAAAACGTTGATGAATACTTCCCCGATGATCTTTCGTTTTTCTTCCGGGTCGCTGACCCCCTCCAACCTGTCTAAGAATTCTTCACTGGCATCAACTGATATAAGATTAAGCCGGTCCTGGAAGGTCTTCTCCACGTATTCAGCTTCACCTTCCCGTACCAGGCCGTGGTCTACAAAAACCGCGACCAGGTTATCACCTATGGCCTTTGAAGCCAGGACAGATGAAACAGAACTATCAACACCACCAGATAATGCTATGATGGCCTTTTTATCCCCTATGGTATTTTTCATTCCCTCAATGGATTCTTGTATAAAATCAGATGGATTTAACATGTATACACCCTTTTTAAAATCATGATAAGTATTTATTTTTGATATCTACAAAATAATTTATATCTAGCTCTATATATTTATTTCAATGGCTGGTTTTAATTTGAAAACTGTTACTAAATTTAATATACTATTCTGCCTTTGTTTAGTTTTATATCTCATTTTAAGTATTTATCTTCTAAAATATTACCAGTATGACCCTATAAGCAGAGATTTAATCAGTGTAATGTCCATTGCCAAAATATACGCCGCTGGTGATTTAGGCAATGCTGTAAATGGATACTGGGGGCCTATGTTTTCATGGCTCTTAGTTTCCATCATCTACTTTAATCCAACACCCCAGTTCACCTTGTTTGCCACCAAAATACTGGCCATCATGGTAGGATTTTTCACAATCATAGGCATAGGACTTTTATCCCGTCGATTTAAATTGTCCACCAGCATTCGAATAAGCATCCTCTTTGCATCAATATTCGTCGTGATATTCTATGTTTTTAGCTTTAATCCAGTGGATTTACTACTGGCATGTTTCCTGATTTACTATCTCTACATCATTTACAGTTCTAACTATCCCCTTACCTGGTATAATGGAATACTTTGCGGGATACTGGGCGGCCTGGCATTTTTAACTAAAAGTTTCGCCCTACCCTTCTTCCTCATCACCTTTATTTTATTCAACCTGTTACACTACTTTAAAGATGCAGAACTAAGGAAAGGAATATTTAAAAACCTGTTTTTAGGTTTGGCAGTGTTTTTCATCATATCTGGTCTCTGGGGTGGAGTTATCAGCGAAAAATACGGCTATTTAACCCTGGGCACCTCTGGGGAATACAACTTTAAAGAAATCGGTCCCATCCAAAAAGATATGGGAAGCCCTATATGGCACGGTTTCATCAAACCCTCCAATAAAGAGGCCACCAGTGCCTGGGAAGACCCTACCTATCTTAAACTCAGTTCATGGAGCCCGTTAGAATCACAGAATTCCTTTAAACACGAGATGGACGTGATATCAGGTAACATCATAAAGACTCTGACGTTTCTAAATGAATTCTCCTATTTCAGCCTGTTAATAATTCTGTTTTCATTGTTCTTCATAATCTGGCAACTTAAAAATCGTTCGGTTTTAAAACATCACCAGATATTTTTTGCTTTTTTAACCATAACCGTGTTTATTGGATTGTATGTACTGATCTTCGTGGAATTTCGCTATTTTTACCTGGTATACTTTTTAATAACCTTGATGGGCGGCTATTTCCTTCAGTTACTATTTAAAAAACCCTACTGTACCACGGAAATTAAATCAATTCTACTGGTTGTTTTCGTAGTCTCTTTAATGGTCATGCCCCTGACTGGCCTTTTAGAAAATAAAGATGGCGGGGAAAGCATTTATGACCTGGCGAGTACCATAAATGATGAGTATCATATTCAGGGCAATATTGCTTCTAACGATGGATACATGGCATCCCTGTATATGACTTTTCTCTGGAATTCTCATTACTACGGCACATCATTAAGAAACTGGAACAACATAAGTGATTCTGAATTAGAAAAGGATCTACAGGACTATAACATTGATTATTATTTATACTGGGGAGATTCAAACTATAACTCTGACGTACTGGTGAAATATAAAGAAATAACCCAGGGAAAAATTGAAGATCTTAAAATATACAGTATTAAAGAGAAAATTTAGTGAAAATTAAAGTAAGAGGCCGGAAATACTTAAAACTATTAACCCCATAGTAATTTAGAAATAACAAAAGTGATCAAACATGCCGAAGGAAACTGTTCACAAATTATTAACTCAAAGCACGGACAAAACAGGAATCCAGTTTTTCCGCTACATCTTCGTGGGTGGTGTGGCGTTTCTGGTTGATTTTGCTTCATTATATGTTTTCACAGATTACATTGGTATATTCTATCTTATTTCCGCGGCAATTGCATTCATCTTAGGTTTAATAACCAATTACATCCTGAGTATAAACTGGGTTTTCAACCGGAGATCCCTGGATAATAAAACTATTGAATTCAGTGTTTTCGCCTTTATAGGAATTGTGGGTCTGGGATTAAATGAATTATTAATCTGGTTCTTTACAGCAGAAGTAGGCTTTTTCTACTTATTATCTAAAATTGTAGCAGCCATAATCATCCTGTTCTGGAATTTCTTCGCCCGAAAAGTAACTCTATTTAAATAGGTAAAAAACTATGAAAGATGAAATAGCGGTCATCATAGGCGCTGGCCCGGCGGGTCTAACAGCAGCCTACCAATTACTGGACAAGACCACCATAAAACCAGTGATATTTGAAGCAACTGGCGATATCGGTGGTATTTCTAAAACCGTAGAATTTAATGGCAACCGCATGGATATTGGTGGGCACAGATTCTTCTCCAAATCAGAACAGATCATGGACTGGTGGAAAAACATCCTACCCCTCCAGGGAGCCCCCGCCAGGGATGACATCCTCCTGGACCGTGAAATTCCCCTATCTGAAAGTTCTAGTATAAAACCAATAGGAAGTCATGAAAGTAGAACATACCCCTCTCCTGACCCGGAAAAAACTGATAAAGTTATGCTGAACCGGAACAGGGTGTCCAGAATACTTTTCCTGCGCAAATTCTTTGACTACCCTATATCCTTGAACCTGAAAACATTGTCCAACCTGGGACTGGCTAAAACCATCAAAATAGGGTTAAGCTATATTAAAACATCCATAAAACCTGTAAGAGATGAAAAATCCCTGGAAGACTTCTTTATAAACAGGTTCGGCCGGGAACTCTACGAAACATTCTTTAAAGATTACACAGAGAAGGTCTGGGGAGTTCCCTGCAGTGAAATCAAGGCAGATTGGGGTGCCCAGAGGATTAAAGGACTGTCCATTTCAAAAGCCATAGCCCACAGTATAAAAAACATTTACCAGAAGGATAGATCCACATCACAGAAGAAGGTGGAGACCAGCCTCATTGGACAGTTCCTGTATCCCAAATACGGTCCCGGGCAGATGTGGGAAGAAGTCGCCCGGCAGGTAACCAGTAACGGTGGTGAAATACACCGCAACCATGAGGTAGTGGAGTTATCCAGGGATGAAGATAGGATAACTGGGGTGAAAGTAAAAGACGAAAATGGTGATATAAAAACCTACCAGACTGATTATCTCTTTTCCACCATGCCGGTGAAGGATTTGATAAAATCCTTACCAGGAGTACCGGATGATATCCGGGAAATTGCCCGGGGTTTAATGTACCGGGATTTTATCACGGCAGGTATCCTTTTAGATGAATTAAAAATTAAAAACCAGTCAAAAATAGAAACCATAAAGGATATAATCCCTGATAACTGGATCTATGTCCAGGAAAAAGATGTTAAAATGGGCAGGATCCAGATATTCAACAACTGGAGCCCCTACATGGTTCAGGATGATAAAATATTACTGGGACTGGAATACTTTGCAAATGAGGGTGATGAACTGTGGAATATGAGTGATGAAGATTTCATCTCCTTTGCCACCAAAGAGCTATCCCGAATTAACGTGGCAGATAGGAAGGATGTAATCGACAGTTTCGTGGTAAGAATGCCCAAAACCTATCCTGCCTATTTCGGTTCGTATGAGAATTTCGATATGATACGTAACTACACCGACCGGTTCGAAAATCTCTTTTTAATCGGTAGAAATGGGATGCACCGCTACAACAACATGGACCATTCCATGCTCACCGCGATAAAGGCAGTGGACAACATAATCAACCATATAACTACTAAAGATAACCTATGGGCAGTTAACGCTGAGGAAGATTATCATGAAGGGAACTGAAATGAATATCACCAAGGAAATTAAATAATTACCAAGTAAATTAATACAATTTGATTAAACATGCGGTTTGTCAACACCATCGACAAAAAACTGGTTATAATTCTAATCCTGTACCTGGTACTGGGCTTAGCTCTCCTGGGCTACTACCAATACCAGATAAACCCAGATGGTGCGGGTTACATACAGACCGCTTGGAAATACCTAAGCGGCGACTTTTATGGGGCAGTAAATGCCTACTGGGGGCCCTTACTCTCCTGGCTTTTGATTCCTTTCCTCTATTTTAATCAGAACCCAGACTATGCACTTTATTCAGCTAAGATACTTTCTCTTATCCTTGGATTTTTTACCATAATTGGAGTTAGGCAGCTTTCCTATCGGTTTGAAATGGATGAAACGGTTCGCACAGCAGTACTTCTGATGATGGTGCCCGTTCTTATTTACTTCGCTTTAAGTGTTGTTACACCAGATTTACTGGTGGCATGCGTTTTGGTTTACTATCTATCGATAATATTCAACCCGAAATATCCGGATAAATTATCAAATGGTCTAGTATGTGGTGCCCTGGGTGCAGTTGCCTTTTTTGCTAAAAGTTTCCTGTTTCCCTTCTTTATAGTCCAGTTTCTTGTACTTAACCTGTTACACTACCATTACAGGGGAGATTATCCCCGGATTAAAATTACCAGGAACATGCTCATGGGATTCCTGGTATTCCTACTTATAAGTGGGGTTTGGATTGGTTTAATCAGCTCTAAAGAGGGTGAGTTAACCTTTGGAACATCTGGAGGGTATAACCACGCCCTGGTAGGTCCAGAGTCAAGTGGATTTCCCCAGTTTTACCAGGGACTCTCCGCTCCCGGGGAGATAGATCAACAAAAAGCCCTTAAAGAGTGGAGTCCCTTTGAGTCCTGGAGTAATTTCACATTCCAGCTCCGGTTAATCTGGAATAATCTGTGGCAAACTATATCCATCTACCAATTCTTCTCCTGTTTATCGGTATTAGTCATTTTAAGCAGTTTATTGCTCTTATTACGTCCTTTTAAGAAGTTTACAGGTAAAGGTGATAGGAGAATTATCATATTTTCCCTGATAACTCTCCTAATATACTCCGGAGGATACCTGCCTGTTTTAGTAGAGGACAGATACTTATGGCCTATGTACCTACTCCTGATGTTGATGGGTGGCCTTCTTATAAGTTTAATCTTTAAGAATTTACAGGTAAAGAAATCTAACTACATAAATATTTTAAAAGGAGTTATAATTATCTTATTTGCATTATCTTTCATTTTAATGCCTGTAAATTTCCTGAATACTAATATAGATACAGGAAAAGATATATATGTTTTGAGCGATACTTTAAAGACCCAGTACGGGGTACAGGGCAACATAGCCACCAACGATAGGTTAATAGACACCCAATTTTTATCATTCTACCTTAACACCACTTCCTTCGGCCAGTCAAAGAAGGATATTTCCGATGCAGAGCTCCAACTACAGTTGGAGAAATATAGAATCGATTACTACTTGGTATGGGGCAATTCAACACCCCATTTAACTAGCTACAAGGAGATAACTGGGGGTAAAATAAGAGATTTGAAGATTTATAGGAGGAATTTGTAGTATTATAATGGGTTTGGAGTTATTAAAAAATTAGAACTGACTTATTTTTTAAATTCCTGGCAGACCCGGTGGAAGTTTTCGAATATCAGGTGGCCCTGTTTGGTGTGGTGTACTTCCGGGTGGAACTGGATTCCATAGATGGGTTTATCCTTATGTTTCATGGCTTCTATATCGCACAGGGATGATGTAGCCAGTAATTTGAAATCTGGGGGTAAAGTTGTGACTTCGTCTTTATGGGAGGTCCATACATCCATGGTTTCTCCCAGGCCCTGGAATATGTCGTTTTCATCCAGGATGGTGATGGTGTTTTTGGCGTAGCTTTCTATTCCTGCGCTTCCTATTTCTCCACCATAAACCTGAGCTATAAGCTGGTGGCCCAGACAGATGCCTAATATGGGGAGATCTAACTCTTTAATATATTGGGGGGAGTTTCCAGCTCTTTCTATAGATGGTCCTCCTCCCAGTATGATTCCTAACGGTTTTTTCTCGTTTATCTCTTCTATATGGGTTGTATTTGGCACGATTTCCGCTGGGAATTTTAGATAGTGAAGGCTCCGGTAGATGCGGTGATTATACTGTCCGTGATTGCTGATGACCAATATTTTCATATTCCATTCTCCTTGAATCTATTATAACCTAGTTTGTAATAAAATTATCATATCCAATTTCTGGAAAAATTTATATCTTTAAAACCATAAAGATAGTGGTATGGAATTAAGAGACATCCTATTTATAATTGTGGCTATAATACTCGCGGTCATCGTGTTTTATGTGTTTATATGGCTGTTACCAGTAATAATTATCCTAGTAATAGCGTATATAATCTATCTGTTTTTAAAGGGACCATCCCGGTATTAAAAAGCCCCTTAATTATTAAATTTTTTTTAATAATTGAATTAATCAATGGAATGTATACTCAGAGGCTTAAAAATCAAAATTTATACTCAGAGGTTTTAAATTATGCTGGATCTTCACTCCATAAACATGAGAAGGGGAATGCTCTATGAAACAATTATAACCACTGTAAATCCTGATAAAACACCAAACGCAGCACCTATAGGGGTTATATGTAAGGATAAAGATGAGATAGTGGTTTATCTACATGAAGGATCCCGTACCATAAAAAATATAAAAAATAACAGGGCCTTCGTGGTCAACATACTTAAAGATCCCCTGGTCTTCGTGGAGTCCACAATGGGAAACCTGTCTCCGGAGTATTTCCTTGAATTTAATGATAATTACGCCATCCAGGAAGCAGATGCCTATTTCCTGGCTAAGGTAAATGATCTTAAGGATATAGAGAGGAAAGATCAGTTTGGCATCGATAAGAGTTCCATAATAAGGGCGGATGTAGGTGAAATTGTCAAAAATAAGGATTGTGTGGAACCTTTAAACCGTGCTATGTACGGTGTGGTAGAAGCCCTGGTCTATCTAACCCGGAAAGACATGGTAAGTGGAGAAACAGAGAAACTTTACAATCTCCGGATGAGGGAGATATCCCGGATAGTAAATAAAGTAGGTGCCAAGGAACACAAAGAGGCCATTAAAAAGGTGATGATGGCCTGGAACGAGGATAAATAATAATTCTCTTTTTTCAGATATAGTCTACGACATTGAAAATTTAATAAATTTTTTTTATAAATTTTTTTATCCA